>ERZ773145.906-NODE-906-length-27369-cov-5.329648_pt1 | contig 27369 bp, 28 predicted proteins | sample MGYA00580848_ERZ773145 | MGnify/ENA primary metagenome ERZ773145 (study PRJEB29015, sample SAMEA2737858) | human gut metagenome | biome: human gut; feature: human-associated habitat; material: faeces | place: China | collected 2012 ... | reverse complement strand
CGATCTCTTATAAATCCAAAGCAGCTCTTTCTATGTGGACTTTTCTGGGTGGAAATACCCAGAGGGTTCACTTTTTTTATTTTATCGACAGCGCCTCCATCCGGGCTATACTGCTGTTTTGACATCTATTTGGCAGCAAAACCCTGAAGGATCACGACTCGTTATAAAGCGTGACGGATTTCAGACAAAAGCGCACAAGGCTTGAACAAAGCCGTAAGATCACTTTCTGGAGCGACAAAGACTTATACAATCTTTGTTTCGATTGCAGGACCCTTTTCCCCTCTTAATACTTTTAGCGGTATTATGGCCTTGCAAGAAAGAAATGAGGTGAACAATTATGAGCATTACAAATGCGGCGAGAAGATTTGAACAGAGATTTGACGCAAAAGCGGAGCGCTTTATTTGGCATCATCCGCTACTTGGCTCCATCTCCATCTTTGTTGGAATGCCATTACTGGTTTTGGCGTGTGTCTGTATCAGTACGATCGTTATCGCCTTTCCTATGGCATGGCTTTTGGGTTGGTTGTAATCTTTATTTCATCTTTAAACGCACAAAAGATGACTAATGCCATTTTTAGAAGAAAGGTTTTATGATATTGGGGACAGCAAAAAAGGAGGATGAATCTTATGCAAATGCTAATTGCACTCATAGGTGTATGTGCGGCAGCAATGTTGCCGTTTTCCAGCCGAAGCGGACTGGCAACGCCTTTCTCGGATGCATTGTTTACTTCTACCTCAGCAGTTTGTGTACCAATAAGCTGGCGGCGCTGATTTTCTTCATCGCCTGCTGCTGTCTGCTGTTCGGTAAGGTCACGTTCAGAGAAGCCGCAGCCATGTTTGCAGGGAGCTTCTGCGTCTTTGCTTTGCCGTATGCCGCCGAGCGGATTTTGGAGCGGATTTCCGATTTGAATCGGTGCGTAAAGGATTGGGTGCGCGGGTGAATCCCCTCATTCTCTTCATTGTCCGCTTATGGGTATATGCTTTCTCTTAAATCGGATAAAATAATAAGGGAATTTTGCTCGTAAAGGGTTGATATTTCCCTTAATTCATGCCATAATTCAAGGGAAAACGGTCGGAGGTAAGAGAATGAGAGATTTTCACTATGCAGCAATCCGCGAACAGAAATGGGATTCTGAAATCTTAGGGTTGATTGCTGCAATCTATAAAGAAGCCGGAAAACAGGAGATGTATCTCAAGCAGCGCCCGGAGGAATTGGAAAAGCTGGTGGAAATCGCCAAGGTTCAAAGCACCGAAGCATCCAATGCGATTGAGGGGATCGTCACCACAAGCACACGTATCCGCCAGCTGGTTGAAGAAAAAACTGCGCCCAGAAACCGCGATGAGCAGGAAATTGCCGGATACCGTGATGCGCTGAATATCATCCACGAAAATTTTGATGCCATTCCGATCACGCGGAACTATATTTTGCAGCTGCATAAAGTTTTGTACAGCCACATGAATAACCCTATGGCGGGGCAGACAAAAAGCGTGCAGAATTATATCAGCGCCACTTATCCAAACGGTCATACCGAAACGCTGTTTACGCCGCTTGCACCTTTTGAAACGCCGGAAGCTCTTGAGCGAATTTGTGATGAATATAACCGCGTAATCGGCAACATGGAAGCTGAACCTTTGATTGTTATTCCGATTTTCATCCACGATTTCCTTTGTATTCATCCCTTTAATGACGGGAACGGACGGATGAGCCGTTTGCTCACGACCTTGCTTCTGTATCGAAATGGTTTTTATGTCGGCAAATATATCTCGCTGGAAGCCAAAATCGCCAAAAATAAAGACCTCTATTATGCCGCGCTTCGTCAAGCACAGGAAGGTTGGCACGAGGGGACAGAAGATGCCGTTCCCTTTATCAAATATTTGCTGGGCATCATTCTCTCCGCCTACCGCGATTTTGAAGAGCGCTTCTCGTTGGTCGAACAAAAAAAGCCGGCACTTGAAACAGTACGTCAGGCAACACTGAGCAAAATCGGTCGTTTCAGTAAGCAGGATATTCGCGAACTCTGCCCTGCTTTGAGCGTCAGCTCGATAGAAGGCGCGCTGCGCAAACTGGTTGCATCCGGCGAACTGAAACGGGAAGGCAACGGCAAAAGCACCTGCTACTATCGTCTGAAATGAGGAAACCTTGAAGCAGTGCTTAAAACATGATATACTGAGCTAAGAAAAGACGCAATGAACGGGAGGGCACTGCCGCATGATGACTAAAAAGCTGCCGGTGGGCATCGAGAGCTTTGAAGAAATCCGTAAACAGGATTTTTATTATGTGGATAAGACAGATCTGATTTCTGATCTGCTGGCTAACTGGGGCAAGGTCAACCTGTTCACCCGTCCGCGGCGCTTCGGCAAAACGCTCAATATGAGTATGCTCAAATCTTTCTTTGAGATTGGCAGGGACAAGCATGTTTTCGACGGTTTGTCCATTGCACAAAATGAAACGCTTTGCCAAACATACATGGGAAAATATCCCGTCCTCTTTTTGTCGCTCAAAGGTGTGGATGGTCTGACATTTGAGGATGCTTATGACCGTTTAAGATGTCTGATTCGTAATGAAGCGTTTCGTCTGGATTTTCTGCGGGAAAGCTCCGCAATTACCGCTGAAGAAAAGAACTCATATTTGAGGATTCTTTCGGAAACCGATCGCTTTTCGGATATCACGGAAAGTCTGAAAATGCTAAGCATCCTTCTGGAAAAGCATTATAGTCAAAAGGTTATTCTGCTCATTGACGAATACGACGTTCCGCTGGACAAAGCCTATCAGCATGGTTACTATGAGCGCATGATCGACTTGATCCGCGCTATGTTCGGAGCGGCACTGAAAACCAATGACAGCCTGTTTTTTGCTGTGCTGACTGGCTGCCTGCGCGTATCCAAGGAGAGCATCTTCACCGGCTTGAACAATATGACCGTACATTCCATTGCCGATGCGAATTTTGATGAATACTTTGGATTTACAGATCACGAAGTTCGAGAAATGCTGGAATATTATGGGCTTGAAAGCCATCTGAACGAAACCCGCGAATGGTATGACGGCTATCGTTTTGGCAATCAGGATGTTTACTGTCCGTGGGATGTTATCAATTACTGCTATGCGCTGCGCGCGTCGGAAAGTGCACAGCCCAAAGCCTATTGGATCAACACCAGCGGTAACGACATGGTACGAAAGCTGATCGGCAAAGCCGCAGACGGCACAACGCAGATGGAAATTGAGCGTCTGATTGCCGGAGAAACCATCGTAAAAACGCTCAATGAGAATCTGACACATAATGAAGTGGATGCCAACGTTGAGAACATCTGGAGTCTGCTCTATATGACCGGCTACCTGACAGGAACTTTCGATCCGAGCAGCAACCGATATAGGCTCAAGATTCCCAATCGTGAGATTCGTCAAATTTACACGCAGCAGGTGTTGGAATGGTTCAAAGAAAAAGCTGCTGCGGAAACGGAAAAACTTTCCGCTCTTTATGCAGCTTTTGAATCCGGCGATACGGAAACGATTACGGATTATCTGAATGAACAGCTGCTGGATACAGTCAGTTTCTATGATGCACAGGAATCCTTCTATCATGGTTTTCTGCTTGCTCTGCTCAACACCTGCGCAAATTGGCGCGTTTCAAGCAACATGGAGACTGGAAAGGGACGCAGCGATATTCTTGTCGAGCGCAAGGATCGGAAAATCGGATTCGTTATCGAGGTCAAGGATGTCAAAGATGAAAAGCGGTTGGATACCGCTTGTGCGACGGCGCTCAAACAAATTGAGGATAAGAACTATATCGCTGTTTTGAATCGTTATCGTGTCAAAGAAATCTGGATATACGGTATTGCGTTCTGTGATAAGGAGTGCCGAGTGGTTGTAAAGCGCATGGGTTAAATCAAAAACTGCCTAAAATACAGATTGACGATCATTCGGAGGTGGTCAATATGTGTGAAGCTACCACAGCCATTGCGGATGTTCTGACAGCGGAACAAGTGTTGATACCGGCAGCGTATGCCGCCCTGCACAATCCGAAGAATTGCAGACACAAAAATGTGACAGACCCCTACCGATGGAACGCAACCACAGTTGGCTATATCCTTGACAGGCAGGAATATCTCGGCCATACCGTGTTGGGCAAATCTATCTGCGAAAACTTCAAGACGAAGCAACGCAGAGCCGCAACGCCGGACGAGCTGATGATATTCCCCGACACCCACGAAGCCATCATTGACCAAGACATTTGGGATATTGCCCGAAAAGTCCGTATGAAGAAAAAGCCCAGAGTGGCGAACGGAACATATTCCCACCGTCTGTCCGGCTTAGTGTATTGTGCTGACTGCGGTGCAAGGATGGGATTTATCAGCCCCGAAGCCAAACACGGCGATAAACACTATGATTCCGATTCTGCTTTTCAATGCGGTAACTATCGTAGTGCCACAGCCGAATGTGTCTCCCACTATGTAAAAACATCGGTTCTGGAAGCGGTCATTTTACAGGCAATCCAGACCGTGAGCAAATATGTTCTTGAAAACGAAGCGGAATTTATCGACCAGCTCAAAGCCGTGTGGAACGAGCATCAGACGAGGGCAACGAACAGCGGACAGCAGGAGCTTGCCAAAGCCAGGAAGCGAATGTCTGATTTGGACGGCAAAATCCAGAAGCGCTATGAAAGTGCCCTAATGTAACTGCTCGATTTGATGGTGATGTTGGAATTATGATTATGGATCGAGAAAAGCAGCCTTTTGAAGAATTGGAGGCAAGAAAAAGCTATGAATTGATTTTAATCACGCATAATGGTTCTGCATCAAAGTTTAGAATAATCACTGAGTGGACAGATTCAAGCGGCAAGCAGCATACCAAAACACAAATGGGCGATTTTTCGTAAATCTGCTTATATTTGTTTTGCTTCGGGCTACAAATTACATTTGACAATCGAGAGGAGGGGCATCAATGAATCACAATGAACGAGAACAATTCTGGCAAACATTATGTTCTTTGCCTGGAAATGATATTGTGGCAGAACGCGAACAACTACTCAAATCAATGGAAAAATGTCAATCAGCAATCTTGAACATGTATTTAATGACACGTTTGGAACAAGAATTTCAACTTCAAAGCTTGCAGAGAAACTAAAATCAAGCGGCTCTTGGAATAAGATCGTAACGGATTCTAAGCGGGTGCATCGTTACCGCCGATGCCATGAGCTGCCAGAAAGAAATCGCAAAGAAGATTATTGCCGGAAAAGGCGACTATGTGCTCAGCCTCAAGGAGAATCAGCTGACGCTCCATGAATACGCGGAAACCTATTTCAAGGATGCGTTGGAGCATCCACAGCGGTATCCAGAAATGACCTCTTACGAAACCGTTGACAAGGGACACGGAAGAATCGAAAAAAGAACGTATTACCTATCCTTGGACTTGTCCGGATTGGAGAATGCCGCAGACTGGTCAGGATTGTCGGGCTTTGGTATGGTTCGTTCTCAGGTTGCCGTGGGTGAAGCCATGTCTTCCGAGATAAGTGACCGTTTGGTTTTCAGTTTCACGGAGGACAGAGAGCTTGTGTTCCTCGCAAATCTGATCGCTCAGTTCAGCCAATACTCTGTCGGATCGATATACATTTCTGAATTTGTGTTCACAATCAAGCGTAATAGAGCAAAAGATAATGTGATTATGGGATGTAGTATGTAAAGGAAGAAAAGTTCTTCCGCATACTGCCATCCACTAAACGACAACTGAATATCTTCAAGCAGTGATGACGGATGAAGTTTTCTTCACCGTTGTCACTGCTTTTTTGTGTTTGAAAGGAGATTTGTATGAAACTGACCTATCACTACTGCGGCGATTACCTGCTTCCCGACCTGACCGTTCCGGATGAATCTGTAACGCTTGGAAAGTATGGCAGGATGCGCAAGACTTATCTTAAAGAGCATAAGCCTATTCTGTACAATGCCCTGCTGCTTTCCGGAAAACTGACGGAACACCTTGTCGGCGTGGATGCCGAGTGCCGGGAACGCCTTGAAACCCTCCTGCCGCAGATGATGCGGCAGGAGGGGGGTGACGAAGCACTCAAAGCACGCAACCAGATGGAATGGGTGCGCAGGATGAACAGCATCCAAAACCGAGCAGAAGAAATCCTGCTGAACGAACTGGTTTACGCTTAAATCACAGAGTCGGAGAGAAAGCGGTCATGCAGCCGCTTTCTCCCTGCCCTGTGCGGCCAAATTCTCACGAATATGGCGCAGGGCTTCATCTTCGATGCGCCTTGCCCGGCTGATGCTCAAGCCGTAGTCCTTCGCTGCCGCTGCCAGTGCGCATGGCTCGCCATCGAAACCAAACCGATGGCGAACCCATGCGGCATCGCGAAGCGACAAGCGATTCATTGCATCGTAGAGCACAAGCAGTCTTTCCTTGTTCAGATAGAGCTGTTCGGGGCTTTTATGATAGATATCCCGACTTGGAACAGGATTATCGGATTGCATGGCTTCAACTGCCGCCTGGTTTTCTTCCAGCGAAACCGTATTGATTTCGGGATGTGTTTGCCGAAGGGCGTCGAGCATTGCGGTGCAAACGACTACGGCGGCATACGTCAGGAATTTCCCCTTTTCCGGCATGTAGCGCTCTGCGGCGTGAAGCAGAGCGATTCGTCCTTCCTGCTCGTAATCGTCACAGCTCAGAACTGCGCTGCCATATCGTTTTTCAAATTGAATCGCGGCTGAGCGAATAAACATCGTATTCCGCTCAATTAACTGGGCACATGCTTCATGATTTCCGTTCTGAATCATCAGGCAAAGGGTTTCGTTCGTGATGGGCGTTCATCTCCATTTGGATATTGTAGGTGGTGTTCATATAGTTCCAGATGGCCTGTTTGAGCTGATCGGTCGCTTCGCCCAATTCAGCCTGATATTCTTCTGGAACGGTGATCTGGTTCAGCGCCGCCGAGAGCATCCCCATGATGCCTTCGGGTCTGAGTTGCAGACCTTTTTTCTGGCGCGGAAGCACTTTCGTGATTTCGCTGAGCTTCTGTTTGGTCAGCGCCGCGGTTTGCCTGACACGTTCCGGTCCATCCTGCTTCATTTCAGCGAGAATCTGGCGGAAGTTGCGCGTGATGTTCTCGATCTCATCCGCATAGACCGGACGTTTGAGTGCCTGCGCTTCCTGCACAGCGCCACGAACGGCGGACATATCCTCCGGGTTAGCCTGACCATGTTCCAACATGAGGCTGCTCATAGAGCTGTACATTTGATTCTGCGCGGCAACGACGGAAGCCAGAACGCCCTCCTGATAGAGCGCGATCTGGCGGGTCAGCTCTGCGAATTTCGGATTTTCCAAAAGCTGGCAGACCACAGAATGGTTCAGCTTGCCCTGATGGAGATTGGCAGCTGCTTCCACAGACAGCCCCAGACGCTCGATGTCATATCCTTTGCGGGAAGGAATATCCGTCAGCCCCAGCAGAAAATCCGTCGAAACTTCAAAGTAATTCGCGATGGCGACAAGATTTTTACTGGACAGTTTGCTTGTTTTTTCAGCCATTACGCGGCTCAATGTGCTTTTGTCCATACCGACAGCCTGCGCCAGCTCAACCTGCGTGATGTTTCGGCTTCTGCACAGGTCGCGGATTCTGTCCATTGTATTTCCGGGAAGCCATTTTTCTTGCATCCATTCATCCTCCTGAGTTTTTTCTTTGATCGTATCATATCAGACTCGAATAGCCAAGTCAAATCTGTTGCATTTTTGCATCGGAAAAGCCGACAAAACCGAAGCGGTTGAAAAAATGCCGCTTTTCAGACGATTTCCCATTTTTCCCCGTATATTCAGACAGTGCGTAAAAATGTTCTTTTACACCCTTCAAGACCGAAAAAATGTGTGAAGGAGGAATTTTATTGAAGGAAAATCTGATTACGGCGCTGTACGAGCGCCTGTCCCGCGACGATGACCTCGACGGGGAAAGCAACTCCATCGTAAACCAGAAGCTCTATCTGCAAAATTATGCTGACGAGCATGGATTCACCAACTGCAAGCACTATACGGACGACGGATGGAGCGGCGGCAATTTCGACCGCCCCGGCTGGAAAAGCCTGATTGCCGACGTGGAAGCCGGAAAGGTCGGCGTGATTCTGGCGAAGGATATGAGCCGAATCGGGCGCAACTATCTTGAAACAGGATTTTATACGGAAGTGGTGTTCCGTAAGCACAATGTCCGATTTATCGCCATCGCCAACGGCGTGGATAACGATCATCCCGAAACGGGCGAATTTGTGCCGTTTCTGAACATCATGAACGAATGGTACCTGAAAGACCAGTCCAAGAAAGTTACGGCGGCTTATCAGCTGCGCGGCAAATCCGGCTTACCCACCAACAACAACTGCTTATATGGCTACCGAAAAGACCCGGATGTCAAGCACCACTGGCTGGTTGACGAGGAAGCGGCGGTGATTGTCCGCAGAATCTATCAGATGGCTTGCGAGGGACACGGGCCGTCTGAAATTGCACGGATTCTGACGAAGGAGAAAGTGGACAATCCCGGCTACTACTATACGAAACACGCCTGCGGGATGCGCAGCGACTATACAAAAGAAGCCCATGCGCACGACTGGAACAGTTTGACAATCAGCAGAATTTTGACCCATCAGGAGTATTTGGGACATACGGTCAACTTTCGTTCCGGCAAACGGTATTACAAAGATAAGCGACGCGCCAACCCGCCGGAAAAGCTGCTGATCTTCGAGAATACCCATGAACCCATTGTAACGAAAGAAACATGGGAGCTTGCCCAATGCGCGCTGAAAAGCATAAAGCGGACAGATACGCTGGGCGTGGCGAATCCGTTGACAGGTCTGGTTTACTGCGCAGAGTGCGGGCAAAGGCTGTATAACCATCGGCATGGAGCGAAAGATGCGCAAGGCGTATTCAAAAGCGATTCCTACAACTGCTCGACCTATATGCTGTCCCGAAAACGGGAAACGAGAGAATGCGTTTCCCATCAGGTAGCTACAAAAGCATTGCGGGAACTGATTTTGAAAACCATTCAGACCGTCAGCCGCTATGCCCTCTCCAATGAAGTCGAGTTTGCGCGCAAAGTTCGGGAAGCGTCTGAATTGCAGCAGGCACAGGCGGCAAAAGAAACGAAAGCCAGAATCCGCAAGGCGCAGAAACGCTGTAAGGAACTGGATGTGCTGATTCAGAAGCTGTATGAATCGTATGCGCTTGAAAAGATTTCTGAAAAGCGTTTTGATGATTTTCTTGCGGCGTATGAGAAAGAACAGGCTGAACTGAAAGCCGTGCTGGAAACGGATACGGAGGAACTTCGGGCGTATGAAGTCGATTCCGATCACATCGCTTCTTTTCTCAAACTTGCCAGAACATACAGGGAAGCCGATGAATTGACCACACCCATGATCTATGCGTTTGTTGAAAAAATCATCGTTCATGCGCCGGAAAAAATCAACGGAGAACGGCACATGCAGATCGACATCTATTTGAAATTCATCGGCAATTTTCAGGTGCCGCAGGACGAGCCGACGGCAGAAGAAATGGCAGAGGAAGAAAAGCAGAAACAGCGGCGCGCGAAAAATCGGAACGGTACTGGTCAAAGACATGAGCCGAGTCGGGCGCGATTACCTGCAAACGGGCTTTTATACCGAAATTTATTTCAAAGAGAAAGATGTGCGGTTTATCGCCATTGACAGTCATGTGGACAACAGCCGTTCCGACAGTTTGGAATTTGCGCCCATGCTGAATGTTCTGAACGAAATGTATCTGCATGATCTATCCAAGAAAGTCAACATCGGGTTTCGGGCAAAAGGAATGTCGGGGCAATCGCTTACATCAACGCCGCTGTTCGGCTATAAGCGAGATCCCGAAGATAAGAACCATTGGGTGATTGAACCTGAAACCGCCGAGATCGTGCGGCGGATTTTTGAACTGGCGGCGACAGGAATGAACCCGCACCGCATTGCCAAAACCTTACAGACAGAGCGGATGATTACGCCGAGTACATATTTCCGCAGATCGGATATGGGGAACCGATATCACGCCAGAAGGCAGGAAACAGGCGACTATGACTGGCACAGAGGGACGGTCATCGGTATTTTGAACAAGCGCGAGTATCTGGGTATGACGGTCAATTTCAAGACGTGTACGCCTTCTTACAAAGCCAAACAGGTTCAGAACCCGATAGAAAAGCAGGTGGTTTTTGAAAATACCCATGAAGCGATTGTGGACAGACAGGCATGGGAAAGAGCGCATAAAGCATTTGAAAAGCCCAAAAGGGCTAAAGCGAAAAACGCCGACAGCAGCTTTAAGAACTTTGTATTCTGCGCCCGATGCGGCGCACCCATGAGCAATCTCCATTATGCGGAGCGTTTGAAAACCGGCACGATCTGTTACCATGACTTCTTTGTATGTTCCACCTATCGAAAGTCTGAGCATTTAGAAGAACGGCAATGTGTTCAGAACGCATTCAGCGCAAAAGCGCTTCGTCCGTTACTGAAAGAAACGATTCAAACGGTCAGCCGATACGCATTGACGAATCAGGAAGAATTTCTGGCGCGGCTGCAACGGGAAATGCTGGCGGAGCAGCCGGAACAGACAAAACAGCTTAAAAAAGGGATTGCGGCAAAGAACAAAAGAGTGGCGGAACTTGACCGGCTTTTGAAAAAACTCTATGAGAATTATGCGCTCGAAAAAATCCCGGAGGAACGGTTCGATGCGCTGTCTGCCGAGTATGAAAGCGAGCAGACACAGCTTGAAAAAGCGGTTTTGGAAGAACAGCGGCAGTTGGATGAGATTCAATCCGGCGAAGATAAGATTGAACGGTTTATGGCGCTTGTTGAGCGCTACCGCGACTGCACGGAATATTCCGATGAAGTGCTGCGTCAATTCGTAGAAAAAGTCATCGTCCATGAAACCGTGAAGGACGAGGACGGCGAACGCTCCCGCGAGATTGAAGTGTATTTGAATTTCATCGGAAAGTTTGACGTTCCCATGCAGCCCGTCGAGCTTTCGCCGGAAGAACAAAAACGTCAGGCGGCATTGAAAAAGCGAAGAATCCATCAAAGAAATAAACGCGTGCAGAAGCGTCAGGAGAGGATGAACGCACAGCTTAAGAGCGAATCCCAAACTTGAAACAGAGAACTGAACAGATAGAAAAGGCGATGCCCCGTTTTTCATCGGGCTGCATCGCCTTTTGTGTTGAGCAGAAAGGAGCGCCTATGACCGAAAAACGTATTCCCATTTTTACCTTTACCCAGCGGATCGGCAACACCAATTTCACTGTCCGCGCATATTGCGACGACGATATCGCTGTGACCTACGAGGACAAGCTGCTGGAGCTGATCCGCAGCGGCGTGCTGCAGGCGGACGCTTCCGGAAAGCCGGAAGAACCGCCTGCCGAACACGCGGCGTAACGCTTAAAACGCGAACTGATTTTTGACCGAGGAGGAATGTTCAATGGCATCCGAACGAATCGAAAAACTGCTTGCGATGCAGCAGAAAGCCGAAGCGCAGAAACGAAAAGCCGAGCAGCAGCTCAAGGCGACGAAACACAAAATCTCTATTCAGAGAAACAAGGAAAGGACGCATCGTCTCTGCGAGCGCGGCGGACATTTGGAGCATTATCTGCCCAATCCCGAACTGCTGACGGATGAAGATGTGTTCCTGCTGATCGACTATTTCTTTTCGTCTCCCCGTGTGCGCGAGCTGGCAGAACAGATGACCGCCAGCCGACGCGGAGAGATTCCTCAAAGCCCGAAGGAGCTGATCGACGCGGCTATGCGGCGTATGCCGAAAGTGACTGCGCAAAGCGCGACGTGGCATGATGCGGACGAGGGCAGCGAGGAGAACGGTAAAGAAAGCCTCACTCTGTGAGTGCGCACTTATACGCATCTTCGATGCGCCGTGCGTTCTCCGAAGGCCCCTGCGGGGTGCTCGATGCCTTCGGCATCAACAGGGGAAAGCCCCTGCGCCGATTGCATCGGCTACCCCATGATGGCGCTTTGCGCTAAGAAACGGAGGTGAACCCATGCCCTGCCCGACGGGGAGCTTTAAGATCATCAGCCGCGGAAAAGGTCAATCCTGCATGGCTTCCTGCGCGTATTACGCCGGCGAAAAGAAATACTCTGAATACGAGTGCTGCTGGAAATATCCGCACAGCAGCCCGGCACGCGTGAAGTGGGTGGAAGTCATGCTGCCATCCAATGCGCCGAGGGCGTATGCCGATCCGCAGACACTCTGGAACGCGGTGGACGCAGCGGAAACGAGCGTCAACGCGCAGACGGCGCGCTCGATGCTCTTTGCCTTGCCGCGCGAACTGACTGATGAGCAGAACCTTGCCCTCGTCCGCGATTTCTGTCAAAAGGAATTTGTGGACAAGGGCATGGTCTGCAATTTCTTCTATCACGACAAGGGCGACGGCAACCCGCACGTTCACATCATGCTGACGCTTCGCGCAATGGACGAAAATGGCAAGTGGCTGCCCAAATCGAAAAACGTCTATGCGCTCGACGAAAACGGAAACCGCATCCGCGCGCCGAACGGAAGCTGGAAACGCGTCAAAGTGGATACCGTGGATTGGAACGAGCGCAGGTACGGCGAAATCTGGCGGCAGGATTGGGCAGCGGCACAAAACGCGGCGCTCGAAGCGGCGGGACGGATGGAGCGCGTTGATATGCGTTCTCTTGAGCGGCAGGGCGTTGAAGATCGCTTGCCGCAAAAGCATCTCGGTCCGACAGCTTCCGCGCTGGAGCGCAAGGGCATTTCCAGCGAACGCGGCGACGAAAACCGAAAGATCATCAGCGTGAATAAGATGCTGGCTTCTTTGCAGAAAACCGTTCGCGGGATCGGCGCTTGGCTGGATGAATTGCGCAAGGCGGTCAGCCGCCAGCAGATCATCGAAAGCCCGGATGATGACCCGCTGAGCGACGTAATTACCGCCTATCTGGATATGCGAAAGGATGGGCGCGAAACATGGAATCGCCATGCGCAGGAAAAAGGCGCTGTCCATGATTTGAAAGACGGCTTTAAGGCGGTTTCCTTCCTCTCGAATCACGAGCTTTACACGGTCGGTCAGCTCGGACGGTACATCGACGAAACCAAACAGACATTTTCCAAAATCAAAGCAAAATCCACGGCAAAGGAACGCAGAATCCGTGATATTGACGCGCTGTTTGGCGCGATTCAAACCATCCGAGAATTGAAGCCAGTTCAGCAGGAATACGAAAGCATTCACTGGAATGGCAAGCGCGAAAAGTTCAAGGCCGAACATGGCGACGAATTGAACCGTCTGCAAAAGGCGATCTGGCTGCGCGAAAAGCTCGTGAAGTCGCTGGGGCTTGCGTCTCATCTCGATAAGGAGCAACGCGCGGCGCTGAAAACAGAACGCGCACGGCTTGAAGCGGAGCGCGAAGCCCTTCTTCCCAAACTTGAAGAAGTCAAGGCTGAATTGGCAGAGCTGAATCGCATCCGATACTGGACGCGCAAGGTTATTCCCGATGCGCTGCCGCGGGTGTCAGATGGGCGGGTTTCGGTTGAGGACGCGATGGAAACGGCGGGTAATCGGAAGGAGCTGGAGCAGGTCGAGGATGAAGCGGCGCAGATGGCCGCGCGCCAGCCGCAGGAACAGAAAAAGACGCAGGAAAAACAGAAGGTGAAACAGCAGGGAGAGATTGCTTCTCTGTAAGGAAATCCACATAAAAGGCAAGAAATGAATATCGTTCATAATAGAGAGTATCTCTACACAACAGTGTTGTTCTATTGCTTTGGCACTGTCAGACCCAATGCCGATAACAGCGTCTACGAAATCGCGATACTGGTCTTGTATATTGCGATCGATCTCATTGTCAAGAGAAGCGATAAGCTCATGCAGGCATCCTTCGGGATGCTAGCTTTGCTATACTCTTTTTTTGACCGTCTAAATTTTTCTCACCTTTCCTCTCATTTCAGCTTGACTTTTAATAGTTAGTCTTTGTTTTGTTTGCTATAGAATAGGGGAAAAAAGCAAAGCTCAATGGCGCTTAGATGCGAAAAGGTATCATGAAGCGTATGCATGCCGATGATGATACTTTTTTGCATCCAGTCGCTATTGCACGAATTTATTTGTAATGTTAAAATAATGACAGTTCCAAGCACCATATCAAAAGGAGGTTACTCAAGTGAAAAAGGTTGCGAAGTGTATGACACTGACATTGGCACTGGCACTGACCGTACTTCTGGCCGTTATGCCCATGAATGCTCTGGCTGAAGACATCACGTTGCAGATGTCCTGGTGGGGCGGTGAGTCTCGTCACGAGGCGATTCTCAAGGTGATCGAGCTCTTTGAAGCACAGAACCCCGGGGTGAAGATCGAAGCGCAGTACTCTGCCTTTGCACAATATCGCGACAAGTTCAACATCCAGCTGACCTCTGGTGCCAGTGCAGACATTATGGCTGTTGATGCGCCATGGGCTGCTGGGCTGGTTGCCAACGGCGACTACTTCCTCGATCTGGCAGAGTATCCGGATCTGGTTGACATGAGCCAATTCGACGCGGCCATGGTCGACGGTTTCTGTAACTACGATGGCAAAATCTACTTCGTGCCGGGCGGCGTGAATGGTATGGGCTCTTTGGTTGACTTGTCCGTACTCAAGGAATTCGGCCTGACTGGCGAAGAGACTTCCTTCACTTGGAACGATCTGATCGAACTGGGCAAGAAGGTACACGAGGCCAATCCAGAACAGTATTTGTGCTGTGTGGATAGTAAGCAAGCCGCCTTGTATTATGCGCGTGTGTATTTGCGCCAGTTGACCGGCCGCCAGTTGATCAACGATGACGGCACCATGGGCTGCACCCGCGAGGAGCTGGCCGAGGCACTGAAGCTGGTGGATACTCTTTATAAGGAAGGCATCTTCCAGCCAATTGCTGAGCATGGCGTATACAACAACACCATGACCCAGAATCCCGACTGGATCAATCGCAACATGTTCATGATCTTGGGACGGACTTCTGTGATGACCGACATGTCTGCACGACTGCCTAAAGAAGATGGTTCGTACACCACCACAGGCTTCGTCATGCCAATCAAGGAGGACGCTGTGGAGAGCGGCATCGAAGTGCGTCCTGGTATCCTGTATGCGGTGAAGAAGGAATGCGCCTATCCAGAGCTCGCCGTGAAGTTCATCAACTTCATGTTCACCGATCCCGAGGCCGTGGTCGCGCTGGGTGCCACCTATTCCATTCCTGCCTGTGAAAACAGCCGTCAGATCGCAAAGGCTGCCGGCGTGCTGGATGAGTCCGCACTCAAGAACGTGGAGTACTCTCTGGCCAACTCGGGCTCCAAACTAAACGACTGGTCTTCTAACAGCGAAGTGGAAGCCCTGTTCACCGAAATCATGGAGAAGATTGCATATAACCAGTACGGCGATATGCTGGAGGCTGCCGACGAGGTCATCGAGCGCATCGCTGATATCGTGGAGTCTCATTCCTAATGGATGACTCCAGGGCTGAGGTAAGACGATGTGCTTCACCTCAGCCCTTTTTTGCATCGTCTGTGCTCAACTAGGAGGGGTTTCATGCAGGCATCAGCACCCAAACTGGATCGCGCCCGCAGACTGCATAAGCGCGGCCGCTGGACAGGCTTTTTCTACATTCTTCCGTGGCTGATTGGATTTGCTGTCTTTCAGCTTTATCCGTTCCTAGCTTCGCTGTTTTATTCGTTTACGAAGTATTCATTCGGTAAGACGCCGGAGTTTATCGGGTTGGATAACTATATTCGTCTTTTCACTCGCGATAAGCAGTTTTTAAGCACGCTTTCTATTACCGCCCGCTACGCGCTGATTGCCGTTCCCGGCAAGTTGATCTGCGCACTTCTTGTAGCCATGCTCCTGAATGCAAAGGTTCGCGGCATTGGTTTGTATCGGACGGTTTATTACATGCCATCCATCCTCGGAGGCAGTGTCGCCGTGTCTGTTCTTTGGCGCACGATGTTCATGCGCGATGGAATGGTCAATCGTTTTTTAGGGCTGTTGGACGTTCCGCCTGTCGATTGGCTGACCGATCCCAGCATCGCACTATATACCATTAGTTTGCTTCAGATTTGGCAGTTTGGTTCTGCCATGGTCATCTTCCTAGCGGCGCTTAAACAGATCCCTCAGGAGCTTTACGAAGCGGCTGAGGTTGACGGCGCAGGAAAACTGCGGCAGTTCTTCTCCGTCACGTTGCCGCAAATCAGCTCGGTGTTGTTTTTCAACCTGATCATGCAGTCCATTCAGGCACTGCAAAACTTCACATCTGCGTTTGTGGTCACGAATGGCGGCCCTATGAAAACCACTTACATTATCGGCATGAAGCTTTACGACGATGCATTTGTCAACCGGAAGATCGGTTATGCTTCTGCGGAGTCGTGGGTTCTGTTTCTCATCATTCTAATGTTGACGCTGCTGGTGTTCAGGTCTTCGGATGCGTGGGTATATTATGCCGACGGAGGTGAAAACACATGAGAATGAGCCGTAAATCAATTCACAATTCTCTGCGCTATGTTGTGCTCATTGTGCTTGGTGTGGTGCTGGTGTATCCGATTGTCTTTATGTTCTTTGCCTCGTTTAAGGAATCTAACGAGATTTTTTCCTCAACGAAGCTATTCCCGGAGAAATTTCTCTGGCAAAACTATGTCGAGGGCTGGAAGAGTGGTGCGACTGGAGATATCACATACACCCACTTCTTCATCAACACATTCTCTCTGGTCATTCCGGTTGTCGCATTCACACTGGTCTCCTGCACGCTGGTCGCATACGGTTTTGCCCGGTTTGATTTTCCCTTTAAGAAAATTCTGTTTCCTGCCATGCTGGCTACGCTGATGCTGCCCAATACGGTTATCATCATCCCTCGGTTCATGCTTTTTAACAAGCTGGGTTGGCTTAACAGTTTTCTTCCCTTCATCGTTCCAGCTGTATTCGCCTGCTATCCGTTTTTCATATTCATGATTATCCAGTTCCTTCGTAGCATTCCGCGTTCATTGGATGAATCGGCCAAGATTGATGGTTGCAGCTCGTTGCGTATTTTGGTATCTATCCTCGCGCCGTTGATGAAGCCTGCCATCTTCTCCGCTGGTTTGTTTCAATTCATGTGGACGTGGAACGACTTCTTCAATCAGTTGATCTTCCTGAACTCACCCAGAAAATTCACCTTGGCGCTGGGATTGCGCCTGTCCATCGACGCTTCAACCGAGGCAGTCAAGTGGAACGAAGTCATGGCGATGTCGACCTGCTCGATCATGCCGCTGATCATTTTGTTCTTCTTGTGTCAACGCTACTTTGTCGACGGCATGACCGCTGGCAGCATCAAGGGATAAAGGAGAGAAAATTAGAATGCAGAATGGACTGCTGTTTTATATTTCTGGTGAAAAGGGTCCATATCCAGATGTGGCGCAGGGCTGCGCTGTGCCCAATTTCCTTCGCAGCGTGGAAAAGATCGACGACGGCGTGGGCGGCGGGGCTGCCATTCGCTGTCTGCCTGATCAGTTGCTGACCTACTGGGCACCTGGCAATCTATACAGCCAACGCGGCACTGTCAGCTTCTTTTGGCGACCGCGCACCGCACTAGGGGAAACCGAGTTTCCCCTGTTCCGGGTTGCTTTTGCCGACCATAGCAGTTGGGATGCACTGTTCATGCGTATTGATTACAACGGGCGTGGCATCGATGCGTTTGTCACCGATCTGAATTTGAGCCGCATCCGCGTCAGTCATCGGTTTGAAACCCTGCCAGACGCGGACTCGTGGTTCCATGTTGCCTTTGCCTGGGATGAAACCATTGGTGTGCGGCTGTATATTGATGGCGAGCTTGTTGCCACCAAAGATGCCACCGCCTTGCTGTGGGCCGGCTTGGATCAATTTGGCACACATTCGCGCATCATCAGCAATGCGCAGGTGCAGTCTAGCTACAACTACATGCGCACAGGTGACTTTGACGAATTGTGTATCTTTGACCGTATGCTTGACGGCAAACAGGTTAAGGCGCTTGCGTCGCTACAGATGCCCGAGCTTGAACCGCTGCCCTGTCGTACACTTGCGGACGAAACAACGCACCTTGAATGGATGCACCGCTTCGGTTTTGATGCTGCCACGCTGCCAGCAACACTTTCCCATCCGTTCACCCATGTGCGCAAAGTCGAGATCCACAATGCGTGGGATATGAAGCGGTGGTGGATGAAGGGCTGCGATGGCATCCGCGAGACAACGTGGCCCGGGGTGTACAATCGTTCCCGCTTACCGGGCCGAACAGACTATTTCGTGTTGCCTGATTGGGACTGCTATTCTGTTTCCGGCAAGGAGATCACATTTGAGCCGGTCGCCGATGAGTATTTCAATCAGATCGAGATCAGCGGCTCCGCACATGGTACGCTGCGTATTCATGGGCGCATGGAAGAGCAGCTCACTGTGCGCCGTGAAAGCTGCGAGCGCTCTGTGCTGCGTCTTGATGAACCGGTACGCAATGTATCCGTGACCTTCACCAACGATGAAATCGAAGAGCCGATCGGCGACTTCGCGCTGCTTCAGGTGGAGGCGGGCATGGCACCCGAAAACACGCGTAGGGAAGAGTTTACATTCGGCGCGGACGATGGAAGCAGCAATGTGGAGGATGTGCGTGCGTTTATTGCCGGGCGCTTTACGCTGGATGAACGCACTTTGCTACTTGGCGGCAGCACTGTACCTGCCAAGTTGAGCGATGGGCTTCCGCTTTTGCATTTGGCCATGCCATATCAGGCTGATGACAACTGGGGAATGGACGGTCTGGTGCTGCATCTGCCAGCACTACATGTAATACCGACGCACGGTCGGTATGTGCTCGTCACAATACAGATCAAGGATCCACTGTGGATCTATCGCGATTTGATTCACTTTACCTTCTCTGTGCTGCCTGGCAAGGCAAAAACCCTCTGGCTGGATACGCGCGACAGGATTCTGCCGCACGGCAAAACGCTCTATGCAACCCTGGCATTTTCAGCACCGGTGAATACGCTGGACGGCTTGAGAACGGAAATTGTATATAAGTCTGCCGAGGCGGCCAAAGCTGAGCACGTGGCAGATCGCTGGATTCAGGTGAAGGACAATTACGCCAATTTGGTCGAAGAGAATCCTTCCAGTGAACACTTTAACATGTTCAACCGCTTCAAAGCGGATATCGAGGATTTGTTGCGCATTGAGCCATCTCACAGGCTGGCGCGCGAATATTATTTCGACAAGTTCAAGATTCAGGCTCCGGCGTTTGAATTGTCCCCCTGTCCACATGATGTGCCGCAATGGGCATGGCGTCAGACGGAATATATGGGCTATGTTAAGCGCTATATCCGCTGGTGGATCGATAAGCGCCAGATTGAAAACGGCGAATTTGGCGGAGGGTTGTCTGATGATGGCGATTTGACATCGTGGTGGCCTGGCCCTGCGCTGTGCGGCTGTATGCCTGAGAAGATTCGCGCATCGCTGCTTCGGGAGATGGAAGCATTCTACGATCAGGGGATGTTTGCAAACGGACTGTGTGCAATTCAGACCGATCAGCTGCACACACTGGAGGAGGGCATTCAGGCTCTTGGCCAGTGCCTAACGCTCGATCCGACTTCGCCCAAACAGCTGGAGCGAGCGATGGAAAATGTACGCGGCTTGTTCTTTGTGACGGGATATAATGCAGCGGGGCACCGGCATATGCGCAGCGGCTATTACTCCGGTACGCGCATCGCTGAGGAAAAAGCGTGGGCGTATTCAGCTTCTGACTCCTTTCATGTGTTCCATCCAGCCTATATGCTTGTGCGCTATAATGGCAGCCCCAAAGCGCGCAATCTTATTGTAGAGATGGCTGATTCGATGATGGCGCACTTTGACGGTGAGCGTTTGCACGTGCAGATTGATCTTCAAACAGACCAAGATCAGATTCATGAGCGCACACGTGAATGGCCGCTGTTCTATGCCGCATGGCAGTTCACTGGAGACCGCCGCTATCTGGATGCGATTGCAGACAAGAGTCTGTTTGCCCGGCCGCAGGATCTGCTGCCCAATACGATGCAAGAAATCGAGCAGATGATCTGCGCACAATACGCCCAGCTCACAAGAAAAGCTGCGCTGCGCGAATATATCAACACCGATGGACAGCTTTGGGTCGACCGCGGCGTTATCGACATCGCGGCAATTCAGCGTGAGCGCATCGGCGGCGTAGGACACGAGCGTTTTGCGCTATATCCGCGCCATTATCTCCGCTGGCAGTTTGCTCCTGGCAAGGAAACTGACGTTGGCATTCTCGTTACCCATGCGGAGCCTTCAAAGATTTGTCTGAGCGCGTTCAATATGACAGACGATGCCATTATAGCACGCATTACGATGGAAGATATTCTACCCGGCAAGTGGTGTGTGCGCACCGCTGTTGGCATGCAGATGAGCTGTATGGATGGCGCAAAGACTTCCGAGCGTGAGCTGGAGCGCTTTTCTGGCTTTGACGTCACATTCGAGCCGGGCATCTACACCTGCATGGAGCTTGAGCTGACTGTGCCGTTTACGCCGTATTGGAACCGAACCGATCTGGCCATCGAGCCAGATGATGTAATCGTTCGCCCGGATTGCCTGCGCATCCGTGTGCACAACGTTGGCGCGAAGGAAAGTCCGATGACCCAACTGGTACTCAAAAACGCACGGGGAGAGATGATTCGCCACAGCAACATTCCGCCCATTCCGGCCCCGGTGGATCTGTATCCCAAGATTGTAGAAATCCCGCTGTGGACGCGTGGGCTGGATCTTCGTGGCTGTACAATCGAGATTGATCCAAAGGGTGAGCTGCTGGAAATCACCCGGAGCAACAATGTCGTGGCGTTGGATGAGGTTATCGCATGAGCAAATTCTGTTTTACCACGTTTTCGCTGCAGAACCTTACGCTGGCGCAGGCCGTTGCCTTAGCCCAATGCAAGAATCTTGACGGTATCGAGCTGCGTGGCAGGGGGCATATCTCTCCACATTCCTCTGCCGACGAAGTGTGCAGGGCGCGCCATATGATCGAGGATGCAGGCCTTGAGGTGGCATGCATCACAGCTTACATGCGTTTTGCACAGGTTAGCGAGGCAGCCGAACGCGAGCAGGTTAGCGACGTGGCCCGCTATGCTGATCTTTGCGTGAAGCTGGGCGCAAAGAATATCCGTGCGTTCATGGGGCCTTTTCCGGAAGATGTCGATCCGGAGCGTGTGCGCGCTTGTGCTGTGACGGGGCTTAACTGGGCTGCCGAGGCCATCCGTGGCAGCGGCGTACGCCTGCTGATTGAGACGCATGATTCTGTCAAGAGTGGTGTACTGCTTAAGCCATTTCTGGAGCAGTCGCCGGATGAAATCGGCGCGCTGCTAGATATCATCCATCCCTATGACATGGGGGAGTGCATTGGCGACACGCTTGCGCTGATCGGTCCGCGCATTCACCATGTCCATATCAAGGATATCCGTGCAACCGTGCCGGGTGGAAGAGTGTACTGCCGCATTGGCGAGGGCGTTGTGCCGGTAGCCGATACCGTGCGTGCGATGAATGCCTTTGGATTTGACGGATACTACTGCTTGGAATGGGAAAAGAGCGCGCTGGAAACGGGCGGCGTCTCGTTTGACGAGCAGCTGGAAAGCTTTATCACATTTATGCGTCTGGAGGATAAGTGATGAGACTGCATTTCGACGAGGTAAAATCCACCCTCTCTCAGGTGCTCATGGCTCATGGCTGCGCGCAAGAACAGGCGGATGAGGTGGCTTATGAAATGGCTCGAAATTCTCTGGAGGGTATTTACACGCATGGCATCAATCGCTTTGCGCGTCTGGTGCGCAACATCGACGAGGGCATTGTCAAGCCGGGCATGATGCCTGTACGCATCGGTGGTTTTGGTGCGATTGAAAATTACGATGGGGGTCTAGGTCTGGGCATCACCAACGCGCGTATCTGCATGGCTCGCGCAATGGAGTTGGCGTGTGTACATGGTATTGGCCTTGTGGCGCTGCGCAATACAAACCATTGGCTGCGCGCGGCAACCTATGGCTACCAGGCTTGTGACGGTGGCATGGCAGCCATGTGTTTTACCAACACCATACCCAACATGCCGACATGGGGCGCAACCGATTCGCGTATCGGCAACAATCCGTTGGTGTTCGCTTTCCCACGCAAACAGGGGCATGTTGTCGTGGATATGGCGATGAGCCAGTTCTCTTACGGTGCACTGGAATTGGCGCGGCTGGAAAACAGGCAGATGCCCGTTGACGCTGGCTTTGATATGCAGGGACGGTTGACGCGTGACCCGGATCAGGTGATCCGGTCTCAGCGCATCCTGCCCACAGGATATTGGAAGGGGGCGGCGCTTTCCTTCGTACTGGATGTGTTTGCAGGTTGCCTGTCGCTGGGCAACACAGTGGCCGGGGTAGGACGCCTAGAAGGCGACGAGCACGGCGTATCGCAGGTGTTTATCGCGATCGACTATCAAAAAATCGTCCCTACCGATCAGGCAGAGACAATTTTGAATAATGCAGTTGAGGACCTGCTTTCTTCCACACCTTCACGAAAAGGCGAGCGAATTGTTTATACTGGGCAGAAGACCGATGAAATCCGCAAGGAAAACTTGGAAAAAGGCATTCCTGTCGATGAAGGGATCTGGGCGCAGATCAAGGCACTGGCATAAAGAGCGTGACTTCAAATCCCTTCTCTGGCTCGCTGTCAATCATCACGCGGCATTGATCGCCAAAGCGCAGCTGCAACCGCCTGAACAGATTGGGCAAGCCAATGTGCCGCTCGCTAAAGCTCTTGAACTGAAGCAGGTTCTCCCGAACGGTTTCCAGCTGCCCAGCTTCGATACCGGCGCCGTCGTCATGCACGCTGATGCGCAGCATATTTGCCTCAAGTGCTATGGATATCAAAATGTGCAGCGTTCCAGCATGGCTCTTACGGCCATGCTGGATACTGTTTTCAATCATAGGCTGCAAAATGAGCTTGGGAATGTGGATGCTCAGCGTATCGGGCGAAATGTTCCACTCTATTTCAATGCCGTCGGCAAATCGCGCCTGCATCAGCGACGCATACATTTTCGTGGCATCGCTCTCCTGCTGCACGGTCACATCCGCGTTGGGCGACTTGAGCGAATACTGAAGGAAGGCCGACAGTTTCTCGATCATCTGATTGACCTGGTGTGGCCGGCCAATGGCGCGCATCACCTCAAAGTCGATCATTTGCAGCGTGTTGGATAAAAAATGGGGGTTGATCTGATATTGAAGCGCAGAAAGTTCCAGTGATATCGCCTGGAACTTTCTCTCGTCTAGCGATACTTGCAAAAAGTCATTCTGCACAAAAGTTTTGATGATGTTGGTCATGATATAGCTGTATATGTCATCACGCGGGTTTTCCACCACAGGCAACGGCTGGTTATGTGAAGCTGCATCCATCAAATCAATGATGGAATACAAGCGCTTGCACGAACGGGAAGCAGATATTAGCGCGCCGGTGAAGCACACCGCCATGCACGCCAATACGATGGCAATAAATATTGAAACATAACGGTTTCCGGCAGAATAGGCGATGTTCTTGGGGATAACCGAGAAGAATTCCAGATCAAGCGCATCTGAATGGCTGTCGATTACCAGCAACTCGTCTTGTACCCAGGCTGTTTCCTGGTCGAGACGCTTGCTCAAGCTGGCAAAAAGCGTCTGGGCGTCATCACGACTGGTGATGAGCAGGTTGTCTCCGTCGGCAATCATCAGCACTTGTTCGTCTTTAAGCGCAAGGCTGGAGAACATGCGCTGGAAATAGGAGATGTTGATGTTGACCGCGACGATATAGCCCCGTTCATTGCGCTCCATGATTGTTAGATAATCCATTGCCTGAGAAGAGGAGGATAGCTGCACTTTGCGCCGAACCAAACAGAAATTATCCGTGCAGGCATCTATCCATGACTGGTCAGGCGCATTGGCGAGTGTGTATATCTGCCCCTGGCTGGTCAGATATGCCCCCCTGTCGTTGGGAACAAACAGATAGATGCTGTCGATGTAGGTGCGGGAATTGACGATCGCTGAGAGCTGGGCGACGAGATTTTTATAAGCCAGATAGTCATTGTAGTTCATAACTCTGCTGTGAAACAGGTTGCAAACCGCTGCACTGATGGTAGAGCTTTCTACCAGATTCATGACTTTGCTGGTATCGTTAAGTAAGAGTGAGATGTTTTCCTGCATCAGCATCAAGTTGTTGAGCGAGTTCTCATGCACTTCTTTTCTCTGCTCCGGGATGGTGATCGCCAGATACACGGCGCTCATCGCAAGCAGAGGCAGTAGGCAGTAGGACAGTGTGCTCAAAAAGCTGGAAAAGAAAAAGCGTTTGCGCATGAATCAGCCCTCCCGCTTGCTAAGGGAATATTCGGCCGGCGTCATGCCATAGTGCCGCACAAACGCCTTGGTAAAGCTCTTGACACTGTAATAGCCTACCCAATAGGCGACATCCTTGAGAGACGGATATGGGCCGGAAAGCATCTGGGCAGCCATCGCCATACGCTGGATGGCTAGATAGTCCGAAAATGTGGTGCCAGAGTACTGATGGAAAATGCGCGAAACATACCCCTGCGTGAAACCAATACTTGCGGCAGCGCCTTCCAGCGTTGCAGTTGCCAGGTTAGACTCAACATAGCTGCGCACATAGCGTACGATTTGCCGATGATGCTCATTGTCTGATGCATTGCTTAGTTTGTCTGGTGGGGCATCTGCTTTGCTTAGGATCTGATAGGCTTTCATGAAAGTGGAAACAATCTGATCATAGCGCACAGGCTTGACCAAATACTCAATGACGCCGGAGCGCATTGCCTGGCGGATATACTCAAAATCGTCATAAGCGCTCATCAGCACCACACATGTGGCAGGGAATACCCTGGAGAGCATGCTTGCAAAGCTCAATCCGTCCATACCGGGCATGCGGATGTCGGTCAGCACCACGTCGACAAGCGACCTGCGCAGCGCTTCCAGCGCAGAATCGGCTGTGAGATAGGCGCCTGCCACCTCAAAGCCCCAGCTGTTCCACGGATATAGATCGCATAACCCTGATAGGATAGCGGGTTCGTCGTCGACGATGATCATGGAAAAGAGCTTTTGCATGTTTGTTACCTCACTTTATACGTTGCCAGCGTGCTTTTTTCTATATGCACTAGGCGACATTCCAAAGTGGCTACGGAAGGCGCGGGTAAAGTTCTTGGCATTATCATATCCCAGGGATTGCGCAATGGCAAACAAACGCACATTAACGTTGCACACTAGTTCGCGAGCTCTGTTCATTCTCGCGACATGCAACGCCTGAGAAAAGGTCATTCCTGTTTGACTTTTATACAGGCGGGAAAAACTCCGGGCATTCATGCCCGCTATCTTGGCCGCGCCATCCAAGGTGGCATCTGCCAGGTGAGTCTGCAGATAGGCTGCGATTTGTTCTGCTAGGGAATATTGCACAGTCGGCTGCAAAGGTGCTTTTTGTGCCTCGGCAGTCAACTGTCTGCGCAAGGATAAAAATGTTTCTTCCATCACCTGATATTCGACGGGTTTGATAATATAGTCCTTGACGCCATAGAAGAGCCCGCGATGTGCATATTCACAGTCTGCATATGCGGAGAGCAGCACCAGATGCACTGGCAGCCCCTCTTCCTGAATGCGCTGCGCCAATGTAAGTCCGTCCATCATTGGCATTCGGATATCTGTAAGCACCACATCTGCTCTGCGAAGACGCAATGCATTGAGCGCCTGGCGCCCGTTTTCAAAAATGCCCGTGATCACAAAACCCCAGTCTTCCCAGGGAAACAAGTCTGCGAGGCCTTGTCTGATCGCAGGCTCGTCATCCACTAAAAAAAGGCGAAGCGGCACATTCAGCACGCCCATGAGATCTTCCTCCTAGGGATATTGATGATTCCAGTATACCATTTTTTCAGAGAAATGAAAAGGGGAATAACAGATGGAAAAACATACTTTGCTACAGATTTGCGTACACGACCAGTATGGTTTTGAGCCGGTGATACGCTTTCAAAGCTGGCGTATCGCTATGTCGAATGCCATGGTGGACGAACGCGCAGTCGAACTATCTCGTCACATGGAGACGGACGAAAGCTTTGTTTTGCTCCATGGTGAATGCACGCTGTTGGTGGTAGATAGCGATGAGACCTACGGATCAGTACATGCCGTGCGGATGTGTCAACAAGTGGTGTATAATGTGCCCAAAGGCGTGTGGCATACCCATCTGATGAAGGCGAATACCAAGCTGCTTATCGTCGAAAACGAGGATACTGGCGCAGTTAATTCTCAACGAATGGATCTATCACCAGAGGAAGGCGTGCGTTTAGAAAGACTGGCTGCAAAAGCGGCTGATTCGCTGGAAAGCATCTATAGTACCGCACAGCGTGGTTAAGGATAGCACTGAGCTGGTTATGCACTATTTTTAGGTAGGCAGGGAAATACGGTTTTCCATGCGAATCCTAGGGAACCTCTGAATAATAAGCCCTATATTCTGGTCTAATACACCATTCAAGCGTTTTTTCAGAATACAGGGCTTATCTTTACTCAAATATGCTTTTTTTCGCTGGTTAGCTGCTTTCTTTTCTGTAAAAGGACAGACTCTCCCCCCCTTGATTTATGTTGTGGAAAGTTTTCGACCGGCAATCGCCAGCGAATACAAATTGGCACAGGCAAACAGGGCATACAAACGATTTTCGTTTCAGACAGATTAAACCAGATCTGAAGCAGGTACATCCTCAGCGTTTTTTCGATACCCATAGGCAGACGTCCTCGTTTTTCCTTGGGATAATACGGTTCAATTACGCCTACTCATTCATCCCATGGAATAATTTCATCCATGATCTCAAGAAATTCTTCTCGTTTTGTCTTCTTTTTACGACCGCTGTACTCAATGTCAGTAAACGCTCCCTGCTTCATTTCTTTTCGCCAATCTTATTTGTTGGCTTTATTATATCATATTGTATCGTTTTGTTCATGGTTTCGATTAAATCAGAGGTTCCATAATTATTCAATTCTAAGCCGGTGTCCAGAAAACTGGGCACATATCAACTTAATTTTATTTTACAAGCAACCATTGCTTTTCAATTTCAAATTGCGCAAAATATTCCTTGACAAAGCTCTTTCTGCACATGCCGGCAATCCTCGTGGGTGGCAACGATAAACGCATGATTTCCCTTCAAAAAGCGGTTGGCAAATTCGTAGCCGATGGCATTGGCTTCCTCCGGCGTAACCTCGCCCGGCTTGAAGGATTGGCGCACCTGATAGGCGATAACTTCATGTTTTTGCGTTCGCCCGGTGTAGGTCTGATATTGGCGGCGCGACAGCGCAAATTCCGCGTCGGCGGTATGCGGATCGCAGGCATAAGCGGTGACGAGTTCGCCATTCC
>ERZ773145.898-NODE-898-length-27620-cov-5.682532_pt1 | contig 27620 bp, 22 predicted proteins | sample MGYA00580848_ERZ773145 | MGnify/ENA primary metagenome ERZ773145 (study PRJEB29015, sample SAMEA2737858) | human gut metagenome | biome: human gut; feature: human-associated habitat; material: faeces | place: China | collected 2012 ... | reverse complement strand
CTGAGATCAGTTCGAAGGTGGTGGGCATCATCACGCCCTGACGCTGCTCGCAGAACACCCATACGTTCTTGAAGGCAGCGGTATCAGCACTATTAAAAGCCATTTTCTTTTCTCCTTCCTTAGATGATGTGCTTGGCGGCCAGGATGCCTGCCAGCTTGTCGGTGGTAGCCTTGTCAGCGCCCTCGAGCATCATGCCCGCGCCCTTCTGAGGAGGCGTGAAGGAGGTCAGAATGTTGGTGGGAGAACCGGCCAGACCGATAGTGCTCTTATCGATCAGGGGGTGATCCTTCAGGGTCTCGTAGGTCATGGTGACCAGAGGCTTGCTGTAGCACTCGAACGCGCCGCCCACGGACAGGTAACGCGGGGTGTTCAGCTCCTTGATGCAGGTGATCATGCAGGGGGTCTTGACCTTGATGGTCATGTAGCCGTCCTCCAGCATGCGCTTCACGGTCAGGGTGTCGCCGTCCTTGGTGATCTCGCCGGCATAGGTGACCTGGGGCAGGTGCAGCTTCTCAGCGATCTGGGGACCCACCTGAGCGGTATCGCCGTCGATGGCCTGACGGCCGGCCAGGATGATATCATCCTTCTCAATGCCGTAGGTGTCGATGGCGGCGGCAATGATCTGGGAGGTAGCGTAGGTGTCGGAGCCGCCGAACTCACGGGCGGTGACCAGAACGCCTTCGTCCACGCCCATGGCCATCAGCTCACGCAGCATGCCCTCGGCGGGAGGAGGACCCATGGTGAACGCCACGACCTTGCAGCCCAGCTCGTCCTTCAGAGCCAGAGCGGCCTCGACAGCGTTCAGGTCATCGGGGTTGATGATGGTCTGCATGGACGCACGATCCAGAGTACCATCGGGATTCACGGCGACCTTGCCGCTGGTGTCGGGAACTTGCTTTACGGTAACCAGAATCTTCATTGTCTATTCCCTCCTCTTACAGGCCCATGTTGGCGGAGATCACGATGCGCTGCACCTCGGAGGTGCCCTCATAAATCTCCGTGATCTTGGCATCCCGCATCATACGCTCTACCGGGTAATCCTTGGTGTAGCCATAGCCGCCGAACATCTGCACCACCTTGGTGGTGGTCTTCATGGCGTGCTCGGAGGTGAACAGCTTGGCCATGGCCGCCTGCTTGGTGTAGCGCTTGCCCTCGCCCTTGGCGATAGCGGCCTGATAGGTCAGCAGCCGCCCCGCCTCGCAGCCCAGCTCCATGTCAGCCAGCGTGAACTGGGTGTTCTGGAACTTGGAGATGGGCTTGCCGAACTGAACGCGGCCCTTGGTGTAGTTGATGGCCTCCTGAAGCGCGCCCTCGGCGATGCCCAGGGACTGGGCAGCGATGCCGATACGGCCGCCGTCCAGGGTCGCCATGGCGATGGAGAAGCCCTTGCCCTCTACGCCCAGCAGATTCTCCTTGGGGACGATGCAGTCCTGGAACACGATCTCGGCGGTGGGGCTGCCGTGGAGACCCAGCTTTTCCTCGTGCTTACCCACGGAGAAGCCGGGGAAGCTGCTCTCCACGATGAAGGCGGAGATCCCCTTGGTGCCCTTGCTCTTGTCGGTCATGGCGAACACCACGAACACATCGGCCACATAGCCGTTGGTGATGAATATCTTGCTGCCGTTCATCACATAGTGGTCGCCCTCCAGCTTCGCCTCGGTCTGACCCTTGGAGGCGTCGCTGCCGGCGTTGGGCTCCGTCAGGGCGAAGGCACCCACATGGTGGCCCTTGGTCAGCATGGGCAGATACTTGGCCTTCTGCTCAGGGGTGCCGTAGTTCATGATGGGGTCGCAGCACAGGCCGTTGTGGGTGGCCACGATGTCGCCGGTGGAGGCGCACTGCTTGCTGAGCTCCTCGATGCAGATGGCGCTGGCCAGAGGATCAGCGCCTGCGCCGCCGTACTCCTTGGGGACGCACATACCCATGACGCCCAGATCAAACAGCTTCTCGATGTTTTCGCGGGGATACTCGCAGGTGCGGTCGGTCTCCGCCGCAATGGGCTTGACTTCCTTTTCCGTAAACTCCGCCATCATCTTGCGGATCAGCTGATGCTCACGGCTGAGATTGAAATCCATATTTGTTCTCCTTGTTTTGTCCTAAGTATGATGTGGTCACAGCGGCATCCAACTGCCGCTGGCGGTGGCCAGCAGCTTGCCGGTGGCGGCATCGGTCAGCTCCGCCCGCTGGCGGATAAGGCTGCGCCCCGCCTTGACGATGAACACCGTCAGGTGCAGCTCCATGCCGAAATCCACGCCCCGCAGGAAGGACACCGTCATGTCCGTGGTGGTGGCCTCGTTGTCTCCGGCGGTGAAGTTGGCTACCACGCCGAAGGCCGTATCGAACATCCCGGCGATAGCGCCGCCGTGGATGCCGCCCTTCTCGTTGATCTGCCAGTCCTGGGTGGGGAAGGCGTAGGTGACAGTCTGCGCCTCGTAATCGCAGTCCACCAGACGCGCCCGCATTTTCTCGTCAAAGCCGCCGTCGTGCAGATTTAGATAGTGCTCGGACTTTTCCCGTACCAGCTGGAGCCATGCTTGCTTCTTATCCATGCCGCCCTCTCACTTCTGGATACCGGCAATGTTCTTTGCCAGCTTTTTCTTCTCCTGAATATTCCCCTGACGGGCGATCATGATGCGCTGCGCCTGGGGAGAGCCTGCGCCGTGCATGGACTCCGTGCGGTAGCCCACAGCGGCCGCGCCCAGGCACATATTTTCCAGGAAGCGCATGATCCGCTGGCGATCCTCAGTGCTGACACCCTCGCGGGCGGCGAAGTACTTGTTGCAGATCTCGCCGATGGTCTCGCCGTTGTTGCCCACCACGGTGTCGGACTTGAAGTCCGTCTCGCTGGGCATGGTGACCATCAGGCCGCCCGCGATGTCCTCGGCCAGACGCACGATCTCGTAGGGGAAGCGGGTCACGTTCTGCTTGCAGACGTTGGCCAGCAGCAGGTCGATCTGGTAGTTGCCCGCCTTGGTGGGGCAGCCCTCGCAGGAGCAGGCGATGCCGCAGGAGTACAGGGTCTCGTTGAGGTGGGTCATCTCGATGAGCTTGTCCTTGACAGCGCTGGCCTTCTCCACGCCGTTGTACTCGGCGGCCAGAGCCGCCGCGCCGATGACCACGTCGCCTACGCCTACCTTGCAGCCGCCGTAGCTCTGGCGGTGATAACCGGCAAAACGCTCCACGATGGTGCCGGCGAACTCATATTCGCCGTTGAGGAAGATGTACTCGTTGGGGATAAAGACGTGATCCAGAACCACCAGAGCCTCCTGTCCGCCAAACTTGGCGTTGCCCACGTCGATGCAGCCCTCCTCCATCTTGCGGGTATCGCAGGACTGGCGGCCGTAGATCATATACAGACCCTCGGCGTCGGTGGGGCAGGCGAAGGACACGGCATAGTCCTTGTCGGCCTCGCCCATGGCGATGGTGGGCATAAAAATGTGCCAGTGGCTGTTGATGGAGCCGGTCTGGTGGCACTTGGCGCCGCAGACCACGATGCCGTCGGGGCGGCGCTCCACCACATGGATGTACATATCCGGGTCGGTCTGGTCGTGAGGAGCCTTGGAGCGGTCGCCCTTGGGGTCGGTCATAGCGCCGTCCACCGTCAGGTCGTTGTCCTGCACGTAGATGAGGAACTTCTTGAAATTCTCGTGGTAGTGGGTGCCGTACTTCTCATCGATCTCGTAGGTGGAGGAATAGACGGCGTTGAAGGCGTCCATGCCCACGCAGCGCTGGAAGCAGCTGGCCGTCTTCTGGCCCAGCAGGCGCTGCATCTTCACCTTTTTCACCAGATCCTCGCTGGACTGGTGGAGGTGGGTAAAGCGGTTGATTTTGTGGCCGGTCAGGCTGGAGGTGGCGGTCATCAGGTCCTCATACTGGGGATCCTGGGCCAGAGCGTAGGTCATGGCCACGCAGTTGATGGAGGGGCGGATCATGGGGTGATCCACCCAGTTGTCGATCTTCTCGCCGAACATGTACACGCGGGTGTTCAGCTTACGCAGGGAGTCGATGTATTCTTTCGCGGTCATCAATGCCATTTTCGTTTCCTCCTTAAATTTACCGCATAGCTATTGTTATATCGCCGTTGGCTACCCGTTCCTGATGAACATACACTTCAGCAGCGCAAGTGACGATGGCTTTTTCTCTTTTCTCGGAAATAATATTTGCATGGATTTCAAGGGTGTCTCCCGGCAGGATCTTTTTTCGGAAACTCACCTTGTCAACGCCTAAAAGGAGCGGCGTTTTTCCAGCGTAGCGCAGTGTTGACATCAGCAGGATATCCACCGCCTGAGCCATACATTCTATAGAGTATACGCCCGGCAGTATCGGCTCTTCCGGGAAGTGTCCGAGAAAGATGTCCATTTTAGGATCCGCGAAAAAGACAGCGCGGATATCCTCTCCGGGGCTCAAATCTTCTACCGATGTCACCAGAAGCATCGGCTCACGGTGCGGCAGGATCGTTTTGATCTCATCTTGATTCAGCTTCATAACGCAATTTACCCGTTCTGAAAGTTGGCGGGGCGCTTTTCCAGGAACGCGCCCATGCCCTCCTTCTGGTCGGCGGTGGCGAAGCACATGGCGAACAGCTCGTTCTCTACGGCGATGCCGTCGTCAATGTCCATCTGCATACCCCGGTCGATGCAGGCCTTGGCGTACTTCACAGCGATGGGGGCGTTCTTGGTGAAGGACTTGGCCATCTCCAGCGCACTGTCCATCAGGGCTTCGGGGGCGTAGACGGCGTTGACAAGGCCGATCTTTTCCGCCTCGTCGGCCTTGATCATCTTACCGGAGAAGATCAGCTCCTTGGCCTTGGCCACGCCTACGCGGCGGGGCAGGCGCTGGGTGCCGGAGAAGCCGGGGGTAATGCCCAGACCTACCTCAGGCTGGCCGAACTTGGCCTTCTCGGAGGCCAGGATGATGTCGCAACTCAGCGCCAGCTCACAGCCGCCGCCCAGAGCGAAGACATTGACCGCGGCGATGGTGGGGAACTCCAGCTTTTCGATGCGGCGCATAAGGGCGCTGCCTCGCTGACCCCAGCGGCGGCCGCCGTCCAGATCCAGCGGATACTGCTCGCCGATGTCGGCACCGGCCACAAAGGAGCGGCCCTCGCCGGTAAGGATCAGGCAGCGGACGTCCCGGTCGCTCTCCAGCGCCGCCACCACCTGCTCCAGCTCCGTGATAACCGTGCTGTTCAGGGCGTTCAGCGCCTCGGGACGGTCAATGGTCACGATGGCGATGCCATCTTGCTTTTCGCAGCGTATCGTTTGGTACATCGTACATGTCTCCTTTCTGTGCAGGGAAGGGAATCGTTGAAAAGGGGGAGCCGCCTGCGGTCAGGCGGTTCCCCCGCAGCGCATGAGATATCAGCGCCAGGCGGCGCTCAGTCCTGCGCCATCTTCTTGTACTTGGCGTAGCGCGCCTTTACGTCGGTGATTTCCTTGGCGTAGAGGGCATCGGCCTTCTCCGGGAAGTTGTTCTTCAGGGAGGCGAAGCGGTTCTCGCCCATGAGGAAGTCCATGAGCTTGTCCGTGTCAGGCTCCGGGGAATCCAGCTGGAAGGGGTTCTTGCCCTCCGCGATCCGGCGGGGATCATAGCGATACAGGTGCCAGTAGCCGCACTCCACGGCCTTCTTCATTTCCAGCTGCGAATTGCTCATGCCGGCCTTGATGTGCTGCTCCAGGCAGGGGCAGTAGCAGATGACGATGGAGGGGCCGTCATAGGACTCGGCCTCCCGCAGGGCACGCAGCGTCTGCGCCTGATCCGCGCCCATGGCCACCTGCGCCACATACACATAGCCGTACTGCATCAGGATGCCGCCCAGATCCTTCTTTGCCACCTGCTTGCCGCCGGCGGCAAATTTGGCGGTGGCACTGGTGGGCGTGGCCTTGGATGCCTGTCCGCCGGTGTTGGAGTACACCTCGGTGTCCAGCACCAGCAGGTTCACGTCACGGTTCTGCGCCATCACATGGTCGATGCCGCCGAAGCCGATGTCATACGCCCAGCCGTCGCCGCCCACAGCCCAGATAGACTTCTTGGCCAGATAGGCTCTGTTCTCAAGGATGTATTTCACGTCCTCCGTCTGCTGGACCTTTTCCAGCGCGGCCAGCAGCGCGTCTGTGACGGCACGGGAGCTCTCGTGCTTATTCCACCCGTTCTGGTAGGCCTCCACCGCTTCCGCGGCAATACCCGCGGACTTGATGGCGTCCAGACGGAGCAGCAGCTCCTTACGGATGGCGTCCTGCGCGTGGAAGAAGCCGTAGGCAAACTCGGCGTTGTCCTCAAACAGGGAGTGCTCCCACGCGGGGCCGCGACCCTGGCAGTCCTTGCAATAGGGCAGGATGGGTGCGCCGCCGCTGATGGCGGAGGAGCAGCCCGCGGCGTTGCCCACATACATGTGGTCGCCGAACAGCTGGCTCAAAAGCTTGATATATGTCGTCTCCGCGCAGCCGGCGCAGGCGGCGGAGAACTGGAAGTAGGGCTTGGCGAACTGGGCGATCTTCACGCTCTTGTCGCTGATGACATCCTTCTTCAGGTACTTCTCGTCCATAGCCACCTGATCGAACAGCGGCTGCTCGGCCTTCATCTCCTCGAAGGGAGCCATGGTCAGCGCGCCCTTGGCGGGACAGGTTGTCAGGCACACGCCGCAGCCCAGGCAATCGTAGGGGGACACCTGCATCCGGAAGGCATACGCCGGAGCGTCCTTGCCCAGACCCTTGGCGGGTGCGGTGACAAATCCGGCGGGCACCTGTGCCTTTTCCTCCTCAGTCAGCAGCACCGGGCGGATGGCCGCGTGGGGACAGCTCATGGCGCAGCGGTTGCACTGGATGCAGGCCGCGGCGTCCCACTTGGGTACGGCGGTGGCCACACCGCGCTTGGAATAGGCGGAGGTGCCGTTCTCCCACGTGCCGTCCAGCACGCCGTGCTTCTGGAACACGGACACGGGCAGCTTGTCGCCCTGCTGCCGATCCATGGGCAGCACGATGTCGCGGACAAAGGGCGTGGCGCTGATCTCGGCGGCAGGTGCGTCCTGCGCGTCCGCCCACGCCGCGGGAATGTCCACCTTCACGGCGGCGTTTACGCCCACATCCACGGCCTTGTCGTTCAGATCCACGATCTTCTGCCCGGCCTTCTTGAAATAGGTGGCGTAGTTGTTCTTCTTCATATCCGCCACAGCCACATCCATGGGGATGACCTTGGTCAGGGCGAAGAACGCGCCCTGCAGGATATTGTTGGTGTGCTTGCCCAGGCCGATCTCCGCCGCCAGCTTCGCCGCGTCAATGATATAGAACTGCGCGTGCTTCCGCGCCAGATCCCGCTTCATCTTGGCGGGGAGGTGCTCCTCCAGCTCCTCCGTCGTCCACGGGCAGTTCAGCAGGAACGTGCCGCCGTCCTTCAGATCCTCGGTCAGGTCGTACTTCTTGACATATGTCGGCGCGTGGCAGGCCACAAAGTCGGCGGAGGACACCAGATAGGTGCTGCGGATGGGCATGTCGCCGAAGCGCAGATGGCTCTGGGTCAGGCCGCCGGATTTCATGGAGTCGTAGGAGAAATACGCCTGGGCGTGCTTGTCAGCCACCAGGCCGATGGTGGAAATGGCGTTCTTGTTGGCGCCCACGGTGCCGTCGCCGCCCAGACCCCAGATCTTGCAGGAAATCTCGCCGGGATGGGGGAACTCCACGTTCTCATAGGTCAGAGAGGTGTGGGTCACATCGTCGTTGATGCCGATGGTAAAGTTGTTTTTCGGCGTCTCCTGCCGCAGGTTGTCGTATACGGCGATCAGCTGGCCGGGAGTGGTGTCCTTGCTGGACAGACCGTAGCGGCCGCCCACCACGCGGATGTCGCCGCGTCCGGCCTGATTCAGCGCCGTGACCACGTCCAGATACACTGGCTCACCCACGGAGCCCGTCTCCTTGTTGCGATCCAGCACGGCGATGCGCTTGCAGCTGGCGGGGATGGCGGCGGAGAAATCGGGCACGGAGAAGGGGCGGTACAGATGGATCTGCACCATGCCCACCTTGCGTCCGCAGGCGTTGAGGTAGTCCACCGTCTCCCGCAGCGCCTCGGTGACGGAGCACATAGCCACCACAACCTCCTCGGCGTCGGGCGCGCCGTAGTAATTGAACAGCTTGTAGTCCCGGCCGGTGATTTTATTGATCTCGTCCATGTAGTGCTGCACGGTACCGGGCACGATGGCACTCTTGACGTTAGCGCCCTCCTTGCACTGGAAGTACACGTCGGGGTTCACGTTGTTGCCGCGGTTGGTGGGATGCTCCGGATTCAGCGCATCCCGGCGGAAGGCCTTCAGCGCCTCGTAGTCGATCAGACCCCGCAGCTCCTCATAGTCCAGCGCCTTGATGCGCTGCATCTCGTGGGAGGTGCGGAAGCCGTCAAAGCAGTGCATGAAGGCGTACTTCGCTTTGATGGCGGACAGGTGCGCCACCGCCGCCAGATCCATGGCCTCCTGCGGGGAGGCGGACATCAGCATGGCGTAGCCGGTGGTGCGACAGGTCATAAAGTCCGTATGGTCGCCGAAAATGGAGTGATGGTTGCTGGTGACCACGCGGGATGCGATGTGCATCACGCTGGGGAGGAACTGTCCGCCCATGGCGTACATAGCCGGGATCATCAGCATCAGTCCCTGAGAGGACGTGAACGTGGTGGTCAGGGCGCCCGCCTGCAGGGAGCCGTGGCAGGTACCGGCAGCGCCGGCCTCGGACTGCATCTGGATCACGTCCACCGGCGTGCCGAACAGGTTCTTTTTCCCCTTGGCGGACCACTCGTCCACCTTTTCCGCCATAGGGGAGGACGGCGTGATGGGATAAATGGCCGCCACCTCAGTAAAGGCGTAGGCAGAATGGGCTGCCGCTGTATTGCCGTCCATGACGACATAATTCTTCTTACTCATATTCCTCTCAACTTTCAATGTTCGCCGTGGAAGGCGGCAATGTCAGCTTTTGCCATATTCATAAAGATCGCCGTATCGCAGGAATAACCGATGAACTTCACGCCCATCTCTAACAGCTTGCGGCCGGATTCGGCAGAGTCGGCGAAGCAGCCTACCTGCACGCCCTTCGCGGCAGCCTTTTGAACGATCTGCGCGATCCGATCCATAACCAGAGGATGGGTGATCTGCCCGATGATGCCCAGAGAGGCGGACAGATCGTAAGGCCCTACGAACACGATGTCCACGCCTTCGACACTGAGAATGTCATCCAGATTGTCGATGGCCTTTTGACCCTCGGCCTGAAGGATCACCACGGTGCCCTGCGCCTTTGCGAAGTAGTCCGCGCCGGGAACGCCGCCATAGGCGGCGGAACGGACAAAGCGGCAGGTGCCACGGGTGCCGCGGGGAGAGAATTTCGCGGCGGACACAGCGGCGCGCGCCTGATCGGCACTGTCAATCTGGGGGATCATAACTGCACCGGCACCAACGTCCAGCGCCTGATCGATCCAGATATCCGTCCCACGGGGAACGCGAACCACAGGGCAGACGCCGGACACATTGGCGGCGCGGATCAGATTCTGCAGATTTTCAAATGTGCCGGGGCCATGTTCCATATCCAGCAACACAAAATCATATCCGGCGTAACCGGCAGCCTCCACAAAGGCGGGGTCGGAGGTAATCATAAAGGGGCCGAAAGCACCCTGCTCCGATGCCATGGCAGCCTTGAAGTTCTTAACGCTTTCCAATGTCGGCATAGTAACGTTTCTTTCCATAATAATTCCTCCTAAGCAAATTGTTTTGATACATAAAGAAAAGCGGCGACTGTGTCAATGGTTCTGTCCTGTGGCCGTTTTTCATGGAACAGTGGTCTTGTTACTTCATATCGGGATACGTCTTGCGAACATAGGCGTCAATGCGGCGGACGGCTTCCTTCAGGTTCTCGTCGGAGTTGGCGAACACAAGACGCAGATATCCCTCGCCGCAGGCGCCGAAGGCGGAGCCGGGTACGGTGACAACACCGGCGCCCACCAGCAGCTCCTCGGCGAACTCCTGAGAGGTCTTGCCGAAAGCTTTGATGTTGGCGAAGGCGTAAAAGCTGCCTGCGGACTTCTTGCAGCTGAAGCCGGGAATGGCATTGATGCCGTCAATCAGGATATCCCGGCGGCGGGTATAATCGGCCACCATCTGCTCCACGCACTCGGTGCTCTTCAGCGCCTCGGCGGCGGCTACCTGAGAGAAGGAGGACACGCAGGAGGCAATGGCCTCGTTCATCTGCGCCATCTTCTTGACACAGGCAGGGTCGGGAGCGATGACATAGCCCACACGCCAGCCGGTCATGGCATAGGACTTGGAGAAGCTATTCAGCACGAACACACGGTCACGGACCTCCGGCACCTGAGCGATACTGAAAGGCGTTACACTGTTATAGACGATGCTGTCATAAGGCTCGTCGGACAGCACCCACAGGTCATGCTTCTTCACCACCTCGGCGATGGCCAGAATGTCCTCCTTGGTCAGCACCGCGCCGGTGGGGTTACAGGGAGAATTCAGCAGCAGCGCCTTGGTGTGGGGCGTGATGCACTTCTCGATATCCGCCGCCATCATACGGTAGTCGTTGTCCTCATAGGTGGGCACAGGCTTGGCGCACGCGCCGGTCAGGGATGCCTGGCCGTAGTAGTTGGGGAAGCAGGGGTCGGGCACCAGGATCTCATCGCCGGGATCCAGCAGTAGCATCATGGTCAGCATCAGGCCTTCCATAGCGCCCACAGTGACCATCACATGGTCGGCGGTGTAGCCGTCCCAGTGGCTCTTCTGATGCTTCTCCGCCACCGCCCGCCGCAGCACAGGCATACCTGCGTTGGGCGTATAGTGTGTCTCGCCGGCATCCATGGCTTTCTTGGCAGCCTCCTTGATGTAGGCGGGGGTATCAAAGTTCGGCTCACCCACCGTCAGCTTGATGGCGTCCGGATATTGGGCCGCCAGGTCGAACATCTTGCGGATGCCGGAGGGCGGGTAATTCTGCGCCGCCTTGGAAAACTCTCTGCTCATAAGTTATAAATCCTTTCGTAGTAAGACAACAGGGTTTGATGGATATCCAACGCGCCAATCATCTTGCCATCCTTCCAGTAGTGGATAGGCAGGCGCTGGGTGTTGGACAGCAGTACCTCATAGCCGTCCGTTCCCACACGGTCGGCCACCTCTTGGAGCGTGAGGACCTCGTCGCCGTCCCGACCGATTAGGGTGGCCACGTCGCCCATGGCGACGTTCTCGATCTCCGTCACGTCGATCATCAGCTGATCCATGCACACGCAGCCCACCATGGGAGCGCGCTTGCCGTGGAGCAGCACATAGCCCTTGTTCTTCAGCCGCCGCAGACAGATCATATCGGCGTAGCCCAGGGGCAGTACCGCGATGCGGGTGGGACGCTGGGCGATAAAGGCCAGGTCGTAGCCCACCCCCTCGCCGGGGGCCAGTTCCTTGACGCAGGCTACCTCCGCCCGGAGAGCAAAGGCGTCCTTCAGCTGTACACGGGCCTTGCAGACCTCGTTGGAGGAGTAGGAGCCGAAAACCATGCTGCCGAAGCGGATCATGTCCTGGTGATACTCCGGAGAGTCCAGGATGATGCCGCAGTTGGACAGATGCTTCACGGGAATATCCACGCCCCGCGCCGCCAGCATCTCCTTGAAGGCGGCAAAGCCGCGGTACTGGTAGTGGACATACTCCTTTTCCCGCATGGCGGAGGTGGCGAAGTGGGTAAACAGTCCCTCTACGCACACGTTAGGCAGATCACAGATGGCAGCCACCGTGTCTGCGCTCTGCTCACTGACGTTAAAGCCTAGACGATGCATACCTGTGTCCACCTTGATGTGGATATAGGCTGTCTTCCCTTGAGCCCGTGCCTGCTCAGAAAGGGTCAGTGCCTGCTCATACGTATACACGCACGGGCGAATGCCGTAACGGACGATCTCATCCATCATATCCAGCGGTGTATAGCCGAGGATCAGCACTTTGGCCTGAGGAGCCGCCAGCAGGGCCAGCCGAGCCTCGGAATAGGTGGCCACCGCCATCCACTCAACACCGGACTCGCCCAAGATACGGGCCACCTCGAAAATGCCGTGGCCGTAGGCGTTTCCCTTGATCACCGGCATCGCCATGACGGGGCGTCCCGCGTCCTTCTGAGCCAGGGCCTGAACAGCTTTTACATTGTGGACGATATTCTCCAGTTCAACATCGATCCACGCGGCTCTTGTACGGTTCATATCGTTTCTCCTTTTTCTGTCGCTGTGATGGTATCCCGGTCAATGACCGGGATACCATTGTGATATGGCAGCAGCTTGTGGATGTCGCTTACTTATCGGCGACCTCCTCAGGCAACTTCTTCAGCTCCTCACCGTTGGGTCCGGCAAAACGGCGACCCCAGCCGGTGATGGAGGCGAACAGCATAATGGCCAGTAGTGCCCAGGCGTAAACGGGATAGAAGAAGATCTCTTCCGCGCCGATGGCGGGAACCACGCTGCCGAACAGAGCGTTGCCCTGAGCGGAGTAGGTGGCGGTTGCCAGCGCGATGGAGGTCCAGGGAAGAGTGTATGCCAGAGAGCAGGAGGAGGCATCCAGCAGATTGGCACGGCGATAGGGATGGATGTGGAATCTCTCTCCCATGGGTTTGGCATAGGGAACACCGATGGCCAGAATGGCGGGAGTGTTGATACCGGTCATACCGGCCAGGATGGCGGACAGGATGACGATGGACAGCTCCGCGCCGCAGACGCCGCGGATGACCTTGGTGGCAATGTCGATGAGGAGCTTGTCGCCCTCGCCGGCCTTCATGACGCCCACCATGCCCATGACCAGCAGGCACAGGATCACGATGTCGGCCATGCCGCCGATGCCATCCACCAGGGTACCGGAAACGCCGCCATCACTCAGACAGATGATGTCAGACAGGGTTAGCAAACCGGTTGGCAACGCCACGACGATGACAGCGGCGGTACCGGCGATGCAGGCGTAGATCACGTCGCCCTTCTTGATGGCCAGGTAGATGGTCAGGATGGCGGGGATCAGCATCAGCAGGCCCTTGGGGTTCATGTACTCAGCGATCAGGTCGTGAGGCAGAGCCTCACCGGTGACGCTGCCGCCGCCGCCGAAGAACAGGATGAACAGGATGGTGATGGCAGCGGCCACAGCGGAGTAGCGCAGGCGGGACTTCACAACGCCGGTGATGTCGGCACCCTGGGTCAGTGCAGAGCAGATGGTTGTGTCGGAAACGGGGGCCAGATTATCACCGAAGGCACCGCCGCCGATGATGGCACCGGCCAGAACCAAGGGATTGGCACCCAGCAAGCAGCCGGCGGGATACAGGATGGAGATACCGGCGATGGTAGTGCCCAAGCCGGTACCGGCGGCCGTGGCGAACGCGGCGCAGGAGATGAACGCGACCAGAACGAACAGCATACCGTGAGCACCCACGTTATAGGCGACCCACACAATGCCTTGTACCAGGCCGGCGGCACGCAGCGTGGTGGTAAAAATACCGGCAAAGATCCAGCACAGCACGGGAACGGAGGTCAACTTCTGGGCAATGCCCTCCGCGATGGCATCGCCATAGCGAATCTTATCCTTAGCCAGGAAGAAGGCAATCATCAGACCAACGATGCAGCAGATCCACATGGAGCGCTCCGACACAGCATCCAACACCACGGACACGATGATCATGCCCAAGAAAATGATGAACGGCAGGAACGATACCCATCGACCCGTATAGAATTCCAATTTCTTTCCTTCAGTCTTCATTTCAAGCTCCATTGCTTTTTCTCCTTTTCTCGTAATAGTATTGTGGGGAAGGGGGGCTGTGTCTTTCGGGCGTCACCTCTTTCTGTTTCTCGGATAAAAGCATGTCCACGCATTGCTTAGATTCCATAATACGAAATACATTACCGCAATATGAAATTTTAAGTATATTATTACCTCATACTTGAGAAATGTCAATCCCTTATTTTGACAAAAAAACTATTGTTATGTATTGCAAAATGACTAAAAGTAAGCTATTATATGGTTATGTTTTCACAATACGGAAAGGAATTGCCATGAAGGATAGCAACGGATCTGTTCAATCCATTGATCGTGTATTAGACATTCTTGAAACACTCTCAGCCGCACCGCAGGGACTCACACTGTCAGATTTGGCGGCAGCCACCTCTTTGCATGCGAGCACTGCACACCGACTTTTGGCCTCGCTTGCAAACAGAGGCTATGTAAGAAAAGACGCAGAAAACGGGAAGTATCGTTTAACGCTTCGGCTCTATGAAATATCCCGCCGAGTCTCGACCGTATTGAATCTTTTTTCAGCCTCTAAACCTTTGCTGGAAAAGCTGTCCAACGATGTCAAGGAGATTGTGCATCTGGTGGAGCGCGACGGAAACGAGGTCGTTTATCTCCACAAATTTGAGCCGCTTCTCCGCCCCATCAGCATCACATCATCTGTCGGACTGCACAACCCTATGTACTGCACCGGCGTGGGCAAGAGCATCATGGCCTACCTGCCGGAGAAGGAGGTGCGCGCCATCTGGGACGGCACACAGGTCATTCCGTTCACCCCCAAGACCATCACCACATGGGAGGCCCTGCAGGAGGATCTATCCTGCGTCCGTGAGAGGGGCTATGCCATCGACGATGAGGAGCACGATTTGGGGGTTCGGTGCATCGCTGCCCCCATCTATAATTGGAACGGAACGCCTGTGGGCGCTATGAGTATTTCTGGCTCCGTAGCCAGAATGAACTCCGCCGCGATAGATGAATTTTCACCCAAGCTCAAAAGCACCGCTGGGAAGATCAGCGAGCTGATGGGATGGAATGCAGGATGCCGCCCTATGTGTTCATAACATAATAAGGAGACGGAAAGCGTCGGAGTCCAACGCTTTCCGTCTCCTTTTTGCGCTTTCGGCACAATGGTGCAAGGAAGTATCTATTGTATCCTTCTATTGCTCCACTGTCGTTTCCGCGCTCGCATTCAGGATCAGAGCGCGCGGCGGCGCAAAGTGACCCCTTTGCGATCAAGGAACTCTGGCATCAGGCATTGACCTTTTTTGTATATCGGACAGAGCCTGTGTGCCAGGTTCTGTTATTGTGGAGCTGCTTGCGCAAGGTGTTTTTTGAAAAACTCAATGAAGTGTACGGCGGCCGGCGACGCATTCTCGATGCTGCGCACCACGAGCATGATCTCCCTGTAATACTGCGGCACTGTGGGACGGCTGGTCACGCGGTAGGAATTCTTTGTGAGGATCAGCTTCCCCATATATCCGATACACAGATTGTTTTCTATCAACGAGAGGATGAGGTTATCATCGCGGCTGGTGTATTCCACACGTGGCGAAATTTTATTTCTCCGAAATACGCCCATAGCCTCCTTTTGACTACCCTCGTCAAAGAGGGCAGTCGGCTCAGAGCTGTAAACAGACAGAGGTATCGCCTCTGCCTCGGCATAAGGGCTGTCCTCCGGAACTACCGCCACAAACGGGTCACGCCGCACCAGAAAGGAATCAAATCCCATAGGGACCGGCGCGTCCATAAATCCAAAGTCGACCTCGTCGTGCAGCAGCATCTCGGTGACGCTGGCATCATCGCCCTCGCGGATCTCAATGCTGATATTGGGATAGTCCGTCTTGAATTCCTTCAGCACAGGTACCAATACATGGCAGGACACGCTGGAAAAGGTACCGATGCGGATATGGCCTATTTCAAGGCCGTGCAGTCTGGCGGCTTGCTCGGCCACAGCCTCCGCCGCGTCGCGCAGGTGGCGAATATAGGGGAGCATCTGCTCGCCGTCGGAAGTCAGTGTCACCCCGGACTGGCTGCGGTTGAGCAGCGTCATCTGAAGTTCATCCTCCAGAGAACTGATAATCTGGCTTACGGCGGACTGGGAATAGTTGCAGTGCATGGCGGCCTTGGACATACTGCCAAGCTCGGCAACCTTCAGGAAAACGGCGTATTTGGATGTCACAGGAAACCCTTCTTTCTGCATGAATTACTTCTCCGGTAATAGTAACAGATTTTTTGCCTTCCTGTCAATTTCCTATCATTCCTAAAGCGGTGGAACACCCTGCAGACATCACCATGCAGAGATTATGCCACAGTTTTTCCGTTTTTGGTCATCAGTAACCGTGAAGACGAGGTTTGCGATTTTTGATAGTCCTATTGTAGCGGTCGGTAGGCATGGCAATATATACAAGTGGGCATCTCACCAATTGTGGAAAACAGATACAAATTGCTACTTACAGGAAACTTGCCGAACGCCAACTCCCATCACACAGCGTGATATAAGAAAACGTGAAGCAGCTGTTTGAACATCGTGATTAGCCGGCGACGGAAAAGTCCGCTATAATAAAATTAAAACCATAGGCGGAGCTGTGCCGCAAGGATCACATAATGAAGGAGAGTACATTATGGACAAGAAGAAAGCAGTCATCATGGACGGCAACGAAGCCGCCGCGTATGTATCCTACGCATTTACGGAAGTGGCGGGTATTTTCCCCATCACGCCCTCCAGCCCCATGGCGGAGCACGTGGACGAGTGGGCCGCCAACGGCAAGAAGAACCTGTTTGGCCAGCCGGTACAGGTGGTGGAGATGCAGTCCGAGGGCGGTGCCGCCGGTACGGTGCATGGCTCCCTGCAGTCCGGCGCACTGACCACCACCTACACCGCGTCCCAGGGCCTGCTGCTGATGATCCCCAATATGTATAAGATCGCCGGTGAGATGCTGCCGGGCGTGTTCCACGTCTCCGCCCGAACTCTGTCCGCCCACGCTCTGTCCATCTTCGGCGACCACAGCGATGTGATGGGCGTGCGCAGCACCGGCTTTGCCATGCTGGCGTCCTCCTCCCCGCAGGAGGTCATGGATCTGGGCGCGGTGGCACATCTGAGCGCCATCCACTGTCGGATGCCGTTCCTGCACTTCTTTGACGGCTTCCGCCCCAGCCACGAAATTCAGAAGATCGAGGCGCTGGATTATGAGGAGCTGCGCCCGCTGGTGGATATGGACGCCCTGCGTGCTTTCCGCCGCAACTCCCTGAACCCGGAGCATCCCGCCACCCGCGGCACCACCGTGAACCCCGACATCTTCTTCCAGTGCCGTGAGGCGTGCAACGAGAAGGTGGCGTCCATCCCCGAGGCGGTGGAGCACTACATGGCAGAGATCAGCAAGCTGACGGGATGGGAGTACAAGCTGTTCAACTACTACGGTGCACCGGATGCAGAGCGAGTCATCGTACTCATGGGCAGCGCCGCCGAGACCGCCAAGGAGGCCATCGACCACCTGACCGCCAGGGGCGAAAAAGTAGGCATGCTGAATGTCCATCTGTACCGCCCCTTCGCCGCCGACAAGTTCCTTGTTGCCATTCCGAAGACCTGCCGCAAGCTGGCGGTGCTGGATCGTACCAAGGAGCCCGGCGCTATGGGCGAGCCTCTGTATCAGGACATCTGCTCCGTATACAAGGAGCTGCGCAGCGATATGGTCATCGTGGGTGGCCGCTACGGCCTGTCCAGTAAGGACACCACCCCCGGCCAGATCATCGCCGTGCTGGATAACCTGAAGCAGGATAAACCCAAGAATAATTTCACCGTAGGTATCGTGGACGACGTCACCCACACCTCTCTGGATGTGACCTGCGAGATCGACACCTCTCCCGCCGGTCAGACCAGCGCCGAGTTCTGGGGCATGGGCTCCGACGGCACCGTGGGCGCCAACAAGAACTCCATCAAGATCATCGGCCACGCCACCGACCTGTACTGTCAGGCGTACTTCGTCTACGACTCCAAGAAGTCCGGCGGCCTGACCCAAAGCCACCTGCGCTTCGGCAAGACCCCCATCCGTTCCCCATATCTGATCCAGTCCGTCGATTTCGTGGCCTGCCACAACCCCTCCTATGTCCATAAGTACGACATGGTGAAGAATCTAAAGGAGGGCGGCGTGTTCCTGCTGAACTGCGCGTGGGACGCCGAGGGTCTGGAGAAGAACCTGCCCGCCGCCATGAAGCGCGCCCTGGCGGAGAAGAAAGCCAGGTTCTACACCATCGACGCCATCAAGATCGCCCGTGAGCTGGGGCTGGGCAGCCGCACCAACACCATTCTGCAGGCTGCCTTCTTCAAGCTGGCCAATGTGATCCCTCTGGAGCAGGCGGTGGCCGAGATGAAGGACGCCATCTATAAGACCTATTATAAGAAGAAGGGGCAGGCCGTGGTGGACATGAACAACGCCTCCATCGAGCACGGCATCAACGAACTGGTGGAGGTGGCTATCCCCGCCGCGTGGGCTGATGCTAAGGATGCGCCCGTGGCGCGGAAGGCACCGGACTTCATCCGTGAGGTAGTGGATGTGATGAACCGTCAGGAGGGCGACAGCCTGCCGGTGTCCATTATGAAGAAGTACGGTCTGGAGGACGGCACCTGGCATGCGGGCTCCACCAAGTACGAAAAGCGCGGCGCGGCTGTGGACGTTCCCCAGTGGGATATGACCAAGTGCATCCAGTGCAACCAGTGTGCGCTCGTCTGCCCCCATGCCGCCATCCGCCCCGTGCTGCTGGATGAAAACGAGCAGCAGCACGCTCCTGCCGGCTTCGAGACCAAGAAGGCCACTGGGCTGGCTCAGTATCAGTACCGCATGCAGGTCTCTCCCTATGACTGCACCGGCTGCGGAAGCTGCGTCAACATCTGCCCTGCCAAGGAGAAAGCGCTGACCATGCAGCCGCTGGAGAGCCAGCTCGGTCAGGCGGAGAATTGGGAATACGCCGTGGAGACCGTCACCGTGAAGCAGGACGCCGTCAGCGATAAGACCGTCAAGGCCTCCCAGTTCGCCAAGCCCTACTTCGAGTTCTCCGGTGCCTGCGCGGGCTGTGGCGAGACGCCCTATATCAAGTTGGTGACTCAGCTGTTCGGCGACCATATGTACATCACCAACGCCTCCGGCTGCTCCTCCGCTTACGGCGGCTCCACTCCCAGCTCCCCCTACTGCACCGACTGCAAGGGCTGCGGCCCCGCCTGGGCCATGAGCCTGTTTGAGGACAACGCCGAATATGCCTACGGCTACCTGCTGGGTCAGGACGCCATCAAGCGCCAGCTGAAGGCTGCCGCCCAGACGCTGGCCGACAAGGGCGTGGCCGCTGAGGTGTGCAAGGAGTATATTGACAAGGCCGAAAGCGCCGCCGAATCCCGTATGGCAGCCGATGCGCTGCTGGCGGCTGTGGCCGGTGACAAGAGCGACGAGGCCGAGTTCATCCGCAATAACAAGGAATTCCTCACCAAGAAGTCCGTGTGGGCCTTCGGCGGCGACGGCTGGGCCTACGACATCGGCTACGGCGGGTTGGATCACGTGCTGGCCTCCGGCAAGAACATCAATGTTCTGGTGCTGGATACCGAGGTGTATTCCAACACCGGCGGCCAGTCCTCCAAGGCTACCGCTGCCGCGGCTATCGCCAAGTTCTCCGCCGGCGGCAAGGTCACCAAGAAGAAGGATCTGGGTCTGATGGCCATGAGCTACGGCTATGTGTATGTGGCACAGGTGGCCATGGGTGCCGACCCCGCCCAGACCCTGAAGGCTATCCGGGAGGCGGAGGCTTACGACGGCCCCTCCATCGTGATCTGCTACTGCCCCTGCATCGAGCACGGTATGAAGGCCAGCATGGGTCTGAGCCAGATCGAGGAAAAGAAGGCCGTGGAGTGCGGCTACTGGCACCTGTACCGCTATGATCCCCGGCGGAAGGAGGAGGGCAAGAACCCCTTCCAGCTGGACAGCAAAGCCCCCACCGGCGATTTCCAGCAGTTCCTCATGGGCGAGAACCGCTATGCATCCCTGAAGCTGTCCTTCCCCGAGAAGGCGGATGCCCTGTATCACAAGGCCGCCAACGACGCCAAGGAGCGTTATGAAGGCTACGTCAAGCTGGCAAAGGAATAAGAAATACGGCGCTGTACGAATCCGCCATTGCAAAGGATGCCGTGACCGCTCTGTGTAGATGGTTAATATGCTGATTGACGAAGATCTAGTATTTTTCAAAGAAGTATGGGCCGATTCAATAAAACTGCCCTGACGCAAAAACTCCCTGCGCTAAGAGTGTTTGACCTCTTTGCACAGGGAGTTAGTCTATTAAGGGAGCTAAAAGCTTTCTGCTGCGATTATTGCCCCAGCTCAAGCAAATTGACAAAATATATAGTAATTATTTAGGACGGCCGAGGCAATTAGTCACCGTCCTTCCTTCTGAGTAATCAGGGCATGTTTACAGTTCAAATTATCCAATACGCACGCAATACGCATTATTTTCGTGATGTCCCTGTAATACGCATTTAATACGGAGATAATGCGTATTACTTTTTTGACCTCGTTTTCTCAAAGCACATCATTTATACTTCTCCATATTGACAACCACAATATATTGTGGCATATAAGAATTATCCAGTTATTTGTGCACCGCCCCAATGGGGTTTCCGAACACGGTTCGGATCGCACACGTTGTTAAGTTTGTACTTGAGGAGCACCATGCTCCCGTTTAAGATCAGGGCCATTGTGCCCTTGCATTTCAATGACTATGCTGCGAGAAATTCTCTCGCGGCAGTTTCCACCTGTACACCGCTTTGCCGCCGTGCTATGATGTGCCTGTACTTAAGGCATCAAGCATTTAGGTCGGAGCAGAGCAGGCACGGGTGGAAAGCATTATCAGCAGCTTTTCGCTCTGATTAAGAACCCGAAGTATGTCAAAATGTGCCTCCCGGGAAACGGGGCGGCCATCAAAATTGAACAATACTGCAAACGCAGGAAGGATCGTAAGAAGCCGAAACGGCAGGAAGATTCTTCCTGCGTTTTTGCTTACCGTTTTTGTCGCGGCACTTGCCATCGCCGCGATACCGCAGGAAAAGAAAAAGGCACCGAAGTTGCTTCGGCGCAGATCAGGAAGAAGTTTTGTAAAAGCCGTTGGGACGATACGGCAGGAAAATCGTCAAGGGAGAGGCAAGCTCCCGCCCTGTATGCCGCAGTCAGAGTGCGGTGCCGACCATACGGGGTATCGCGCATTCTTGATCCGTCACCGGACGGATCACAGGACACCGGCGGAGCCTTCCGCAGCCGAGTTCAGCGGCATGGTGTCCGCCACCGCTCTATCGGAGCAGGGCATATTCGCCCCATGTGGCAGCGTACTGACCTGCACAAGTAAAGAGAGACAGACGCACAGGCAAGCCGCGAAAAGCACGCAATACCAAGGATTTCCGCCTGCGGCAGTCTAACAGCTCTGCGGAGATGCGCCGGAAACGGCGCTCCCTGCCAACGGGTGAAGTGCGTCCATCTGAACATAATTTTGAATATAAGGAGCTTTCTCTATATGACTACAAACGGTATTTACCACACCCTCGTTACCCAGTTGGACAAGCTGGCTCGCCACAACCGGCAGGGCAGCTTTCGCACGAAGGATCGCTACTACGAGGCGGTCAAGCGATTCTGCGCCTACCTCGCCGCCCACTACCATCTGCAAAAGTTGGAGAACATCAGCGGCAAGCATCTGGTGAGCTATGTTCTCTATTTACAGGCGCAGGGCAAGTCGGCCAGCACCATCAAGACCGACCTCTCCGCCATCCGCTTTTTCCACGATAAGATGTCCCATCCCCGCTACACACTGCCGGATAACGGCGCATTGGGCGTTGCCTTGGAACGCCGCCGCTTTGGGCAGCAGGATCGCACATGGACGAACTCTGAGTTCGGTAAACTGATCGGCCGCGCCATGGCGGAGGAGCGGGAGGATTACATCCTCGCCCTGTATCTGGCTCGCTACGCCGGTCTGCGTATCCATGAGTGCTTTCGCATGGACACCGCGGCGGCGGAGCGTGCGCTGCGTGAAAACGCCCTCACCGTAAAGGGCAAGGGCGGCAAAATCCGTATCGTTCCCATCGAGGATGAGCGTATCACGATGATGCTGCAACGACTGCTGGAGAAAACAGAACGCGGCCACAAGCTGCTGGTGCTGGACGGCGTTCCCACTGACCGGGCCATCAACGGTATGCAGCAGTTTATCCTCCGCCACCGCGACGCCATCTGTGACCCTACCGTACCGGGTAGACGCATTACCTTCCATGGGCTGCGGCACACCTACGCCGCTGAAAAGTACACTTCCCTCGTCGATGGCGGCATGACGCCTTTGGATGCCCATTTCAGCGTGTCCCGCCTACTGGGACACGAGCGACCCGATGTGACAAACATCTATCTGGCGTCCGTGAAGGGAGGTACTGCCCGTGGAGAATAAGTACCGTGACCTGCACGAGCTCCCAATGACACTGCGGGTGGAGGACTTGATGCCCATTCTCGGCATCGGCCGCAACACCGCCTATGAGCTGATCCGCAGCGGACAGATACGAAGCGTCCGTATCGGAAGGCAGATTCGCGTTCCGCGAGAGGCTTTGCTGGAGTTTTTGGATGGGAGGATAATTTAAATGACAATGCCGCAAAGAAAAAATTTGCAGGAGGACCTCCTGCTGTCGTATAATAGTGTTATGATCTTCCCTGCGCGGCAAAAGGAGGGAATCATTCATGCCGCGTAAACCCAGCAAGCCCAAAACCACACGCCGCGGAAAGAACGAAGGCAGCGTCTATCGCCGCAAGGACGGCAAATGGGTCGGTCAGGTGACCGTGGGCTATCACCCCGATACCGGCAAGCCCATCCGCAAATACACCTATGCCAACACCCGCGAGGAGGCGGCGCACTGGATCGCCCTGACGCTGGTTTCTGAAGCATCCAAAGCCGCCCCTTCGCTGGCATCCGAATTGCTGCTGAAGGACTTTCTGCACCGCTGGCTCACCACGTTCAAGACCTATGAGGTTTGCAGCCGTACCATGGAGCTGTATTATTCCTGCGAACGATTACATATCGTTCCCGCATTAGGAGACATCCCCGTGGCGGCGCTGACAGCCTCCCGCATCCAGACATTTCTCTACCATCTCCAAGCGGAAAAGAAACTTTCCCGTCGCACCACTTCTTTGGTGCGCAGTATCCTGATCCAGCTGTACGACTATGCCGTAGAAATGTCTCTGGCACCGATCAATCCTGCCCGCAGCACAAAGCTGCCCCGGCAGCCGCAGCGTCCGGAAGCGGAGGAGAAAGTTATCCCTATCGCTCAACGTGAAGCGGTGCTGGCCGCGGCGCAGAAGGAGCCGATCATGCGCCCCATCATCACCACGCTGTTGTTCACCGGCATGCGCATCGGCGAGTTGCTGGCACTCCAATGGAAGCATATTGACTTTGCGGCCCATACCATCACCATCGCGCAGTCCGTGACACGGGAGCTGACTTTTGATGAGAACGGGAAAACAATGGAGATGACCGATGCGCTGGGCTCTACAAAGACCCGCACTTCCCATCGTATCATTCAGGTGCCGGAGCTGGTACTGACACGACTGCGGGAATGGATGCGCTACGTGGCGGCACTGCCGAAAGGGCTAGAGGTGCTCACTCCGGAGGGCTTCGTTTTCATCAGCACCCGCACCATGTCCATGCGGACATACAGCGGCTTCCGCGCCAGCTATTGTCACTTCCTGGATCGCAACGGCTTTTCCGGCGAGGGCCTGAATCTCCATCGGTTTCGCCACACCTATGCCTCCATGCTTTTGGAGCAGGAGATCAATCCCAAGATCGTCCAGAAGCTGTTGGGCCACCGGGACGTATCCACTACACTGGACATCTATACTCATGTGGTGCCGGAGGTGTTTGCTGGCGTTGCCGCCGCTGTGGATACCGCCTCGCAGCAGTTGATGGATGGCACCTACACGCCCAAGCGCAGCGCAGAAGCCGTCAGGGCACAGCTACAGCAGATCGACCCGATGTTGTCGGAGGACATGACTGTGAATCTCAAGTATTTGTAAGGCTCTCAGGGCGCAAATGCCGTACAGCTTAATACAGCTTGAGACCTAAAACAAGGCAACATTTGAAAACACAAGGCGGCAAAGTGTCCGTCATACGCAGACACCGAAAAAATCATCAAAAACGAGAAAAACCTTGGAAACACAAGGTTTCCAAGGTTTTCTCTTGGTGGAGACTGCTGGACTCGAACCAGTGACCTCCTGCGTGTGAAGCAGGCGCTCTAACCAGCTGAGCTAAGCCTCCGTTTATTCGGCAATCCCGTTTACGGATTGCCGAAGTGGTGACCCGTACGGGACTCGAACCCATGTTACAGCCGTGAAAGGGCCGTGTCTTAACCACTTGACCAACGGGCCGTCTTTGTTTGCTGAGGGGGTGACCGGCGAGACGCTCCCGCGTCTCACCGGTCGATGGTAGCGGCGACTGGATTCGAACCGGTGACACTGCGGGTATGAACCGCATGCTCTAGCCAACTGAGCTACGCCGCCATGTCGTCTCCCCGACAGGCAAGAATTAATATACCACAGCACCGCCCATGTTGTCAACACTTTTTTTCAAAAATTCCCCCTATTCCGGGAATTTTTCTTCCGGGCCGTCCATCTCCGCCTCGGCCCAGTCGGACAGACTCTCCAGCACCGGCAGCAGGCGCATGCAGCGCTCCGTGGCGCTGTACTCCACCCGCACCGGCACCTCCGGATAGGCCTGCCGCCGCACCAGGTCGTCCCCCTCCAGCTCCCGCAGGGCTGCCGAGAGCACCGTGTTGCTGATGCCGTCCAGCTTGGCCCGCAGGGCGTTGTAGCGGATGGTCCCGGCGTTGGCCACGGAGCAGAGGATCTGCACCTTCCACTTGCCGCCGATGCGGCTCATGGCCCAGTGCAGGGGACATTTTTCCATACAGGGGCAGTCGTAATGGGACATGGTAAGCTCCTCCTGACCTGCTCATAATTTTCTGCGCTCTTGCTTTTTCCCGGGATTATGATACGATTATAGCAGATAAGAAAAAAGGAGTAAATAGCAAATGCGTATATATCTTCAGGGCCTCACCATGGGCCTGGCGTATGTGGCCCCCATCGGGCTGCAGAACCTGTTCGTCATCAACAGCGCCCTGACCCAGCGGCGCAGCCGGGTGTATCTCACCGCCCTGATCGTCATCCTGTGGGACGTGTCCCTGGGGGTGTCCTGCTTCCTGGGGGCCGGGGCGCTGATGCAGGCCCTGCCCTGGCTGCAGAAGGTCATCCTGGGCATCGGCAGCCTCATCGTCATCTGGATCGGCATCGGCCTTCTGCGGTCCACGGCCTCCCTGGAGGGCGGCCGGGACGTCAACGTCCCCATCTGGAAGCTGGTCTCCTCCGCCTTTGTGGTCACCTGGATCAATCCCCAGGCCCTGATCGACGGCACCATGATGCTGGGAGCCTTCCGGGCCAGCCTGCCGGAGGGCGGCGACCTGCCGTTTATCTGCGGCTTTGGCAGCGCCTCCGCCCTGTGGTTTCTGACCCTGTCCACGGTGGTGTCCCTGCTGGGCAGCCGCTTCAACGAAAAGATCCTCAACGTCATCAACAAGGTCTGCGGCGGGGTCATCATCTTCTATGGCGCGAAGCTCCTCTGGAGCTTTGTGCAGCTTATGGGTTGGCTGTAAGCTGCCGCCGGGAAGAGGCGATGTACAGGGGAATGGCCGCCAGCTGGGCCGCCACGGACACGGCGATCATGGCCGGGATGCTGACGTCGTACAGCACCCCCAGCAGCCAGCTGCCCAAAAACCAGAACACGCCGAAGGCGCACTCGAACACGCCGTAGCCCGTGGCCCGGCTGGCCTTGGGCACCATGGAGCTGACCGCCGCCTTCAGGATGGACTCCTGGGCGCCCATGCCCACGCCCCACAGGGCGATGCCCACCAGCAGGGAGGCCACCGAGTGCCCGGCGAACACGAAGATGGCGAAGGGCGCCGACAGCACCGTGCTCCACACCAGGGCCCGGACCCCCTTCTTGTCATACAGCAGCCCGAAGAACAGGGCCGCCACCGCGTCCACCAGCATGGCTCCGGCATACAGCAGCGGCAGCGTTCCGCTGGAGATCAGACTTCCCGTTTCCTGCAGGCCCGCCGCCACACCGGTGAAGGTCCGGGAGACATGCATGATGATGATGGAATAGTCGATAAAGCCAAAGGCAAACAGGCTGATGCCGGCGATATACAGGATGAACTCCTTTTTCATGTGGAAGGGGACATACTCCTTGGGCTCCGGCTCGAAGTGCTCCGGGTTGGGGAACTTCCGCCGGGTCACCAGCAGCAGGATCAGCGTGATGGCCCCGGGGATGGCCAGCACCGCAAAGCACGTGGCATACACCTGGAAGGTGGTGCCGTCGGTTTTCAGCAGCATCACCACATACAGCAGCACCGGCCCCAGGAACGCGCCGATCTGGTCCAGCACCTCCTGGATGCCGAAGCTCTTGCCCACCCCCTCCTGGGAGGCGGCAAAGGACATGATGGTGTCCTTGGCGGGCTTTTTGATGGCCTTGCCCATGCGCTGGATCACCAGCAGGGCGCAGGCCCAGATCCAGCCGTGTTCTCCCACCAGGGCCAGGGCCGGAACCGCCAGCACGTCCAGCACATACCCGGCGATGGTCATGGGCCAGTAGTGCTTGCTCTTATCCGTCAGCTTGCCGAACACATACCGCATGGAGTAGCCCACCAGCTCCCCCAGGCCCGAAATGAACCCGATGGTCCCGGCGGAGGCCCCCAGCAGGGCCAGATACGCGCCCCGGATGCTGGACGCGCCCTCGTGGGTCATGTCCGAAAACAGGCTGACGATGCCGAACAGCACGATGAAGGCCATGGCCTGGGACATTTTCTTACCGCGCATAATGGTTTCCTCCCTGCCGGCTGCTTTTCTCACAGCCCATGATACCCCAGCCTCCCGGTTTGTCAAGGGCCTGCGGAAAAAAAGGAGCCGCCCTGCAAGCAGGGCGGCCCAAGCGGGTGGGATATTGGAAAGCTTCCGATGCTTATGATACGCCGTTTTGGCCGCCGTGTAAATAGGAACCTTTGTCATATGCTGTCGAATGACCAGAAAATCTTAAATTTTTGTGAATAACTGCCAAAAATGCACGGGGCTACTTTTCAAGCGCCCGGCAATATGTTATAATACGTCCAAGGATAAGGGGAACCATCTCCCCGACCCTTGCCCCGAAAGGGATACCTGCGAAAGGAGCAACCAACTATGAAGTTCACATTTACCTGCAAGAAGATCGCTCTGAATGACTCCATCAAGGAATATGCCGAAAAGAAGATCAGCAAGCTGGATCGGTATTTCCCGGAGGAAGCGGACGCATTTGTGACCTTCGCCGTGGAGAAAAAGAACCGCTGCGTGGTGGAGCTGACCATCCGCACTGCCAACGGCACCCTGTTCCGCGCCCAGGAGGAGGACCCCGACGGCGACATGCGGGGCGCCATCAACGAGGCCGTGGCCTTTATCGAGCGCCGCATCCGCAAGAACAAGACCCGTCTGGCCCGGAACCTGCGGCCCGACGCCCTGACCTCCAACATCCCCGCCGAGTTCGACGTGGTGGAGGAGCCGGAGTTCGACGTGGTGCGCACCAAGCGCTTCGCCGTGAAGCCCATGACCACTGAGGAGGCCATTCTCCAGATGAACCTGCTGGACCACACCTTCTATGTGTTCCGCAACATGGACACCTCCGCCGTGTGCGTGGTGTACCGCCGCAACAACGGCGGCTACGGCCTCATCGAGACCCAGGACTGATTCTTATATATCTCCCCGGGGGGCGGACGAAAGTCCGCCCCCC
>ERZ773145.888-NODE-888-length-27882-cov-9.055090_pt1 | contig 27882 bp, 20 predicted proteins | sample MGYA00580848_ERZ773145 | MGnify/ENA primary metagenome ERZ773145 (study PRJEB29015, sample SAMEA2737858) | human gut metagenome | biome: human gut; feature: human-associated habitat; material: faeces | place: China | collected 2012 ... | reverse complement strand
TTACGGATGCGGCACACCCCTTGCGGGTGCCGCTCTGCTGATCTTGTAGGAGTGCGGACTAATTTCCGCCTACCGGAGTACTCATCAATGCGGCGAGCGCAGCAATGCCGCATTCGGTAAGCAGTCTGCCGCCGGACAAACGTCACACGCGCCTCACGACAGTAAGGCGCGATTGCAAGACGTAGCGACTCGCAGAAAATTCATGGCGAAGCCATGTACACCGCACCCGATTCCGCAGGCTGAGCAGTTCTTCAAGCCCCAGACTGGCAATGTCGGGGGTCGAGGGGGGACGCCCCTCGTCTTTCTCTGGGGGATTCAAAGGGGGTATTCTCTTCGAAAAGAGAATACCCCCTTTGGTGCCGCGGCGCGCACGCCGCTCCCCCTCCCGCGCTAGCGCGGGAAAAAGGATGCAGCGCTGCCGCGCTGCGATTGAATCCCCTGCGCCCTATAGGCGCAAAAAAGGAGCAGCCCTTTCGGGCTGCATAAACTCCCCGCGCCCTTTGGGCGCGAAAAAAGCCGCGCTTGCGCGCGGCAATAAAAAAAGGAGCCTCTTTCGAGGCTCCTTTTTCAGTGGCATCAGCCATTATATCCAAAGAAGTTATTGAAGAAATCCCAGGGATTGGAGTAGTAGCCGTTGCCGCCATTGCCGTACCCGCCGTTGCCGTACCCGCCGTTGCCATTGTAGCTGTTGTCGGTGCTCTGGTCGGAATTGTTCGTTTCCGCCGATTCGGGAACAGCGTCGAAGGTGAGCTCTACCTCGATCGTCTTACCCTCGCGGTAGACGGTCAGCGTCACGGTGTCGCCCGCGCTGTAGCTCTTCTTGGCCGCGACGAGGTCTTCGTAGGACGTGATGTCGGTGTCGTCCATCTTCGTGATGACATCGCCCAGCTTGAGCCCCGCCTTGGCGGCGGCGCTGTCCGGGTCAACGGAGCAGACGAACACGCCCTCGGTCACGTCGTAGCGATACTGCTGCGCCATCTGCGCGGTCATCGTCTGCGGGGTGATGCCCATGTAGGCCTTGTTGGTCACATAGCCGTTGGTCATGATGTCCTTGACGAGCGACACGACGTCGTTGATGGGAATGGCAAAGCCGATGCCCTCCACGGTGGTGTTGGAATAGCTCGAATACTTGGCCGACACGATGCCGATGACCTCGCCGTAGCTGTTGAAGAGCGGGCCGCCGGAGTTGCCGGGGTTGATGGAGCAGTCGACCTGGATCATGTTAAAGGGCGTGCCGTCAACATTGATGGCGCGGTTCACGCAGGAGACGATGCCCTCGCTCATCGAGAACGTCAGTTCGCCGAGCGGGTTGCCGACAGCGGCGACGGATTCGCCGATGGCGACCTTGCTCGAATCGCCCAGCACCACGGGCGTTGCGCCCGTCACGTCGATCTTGAGAACGGCGATGTCGTAGTCCTCATCGCTGCCGATGACCTTGGCGTCGTAGGTCTCACCGTTGTAAAGCGTTACCTTCACGCTGCTCGCATCAGAGATGACATGGTGGTTCGTGAGAATGTAGCCGTCCTCCGTGATGAAAAAGCCCGTGCCGCTCGCGGCGGTCTGCACGGTCTGGCCGAAGTAGTTGGTCGTGGCGGAAACGTTGATGGACACCACGCTGTTGACGTTCGAGGCATAGACCTCCGACATCGACATCTGCGTCTTGCCGTCGACCTTGACGGTCTGCACCTGCGCGACCTCGCGGTCGCTGACCTGAACGCTCGTCTTGTTGACCTTGGTCGTCGCGCCGCTCACGCCTGCGCCGATGAAGCCGCCGACGAGCGCGCACACCAGCGCCAGCGCCACGATCTTGCCGGAAAGACCGCTGCCGCCCTTTTTCTTCGGGCTGCCGCCGGGATTCTTATCCCACGGGTCCTCGGCGTAGTTCTTCGTGTCGATCGGGGCGTTGGGGTTCTGCTCGTCGCCCTTGCGATAGCTGTAGTGATACAGGTTGTTTTCGTCTTCGTACATGATGTTGACCTCCTATGGACTGAGACCCTTGCTGGCAGCCTCTTTGCTTTCGATGATGCTATCATAGGGCATATTTATGTATATTTCTTGAACGCTATTTGACGATTTCTTAAATTCCCGATGACTTTTTTAAGTTTCTGTGATAATCGCGCGATTCCCCTTGCGCTTTCCTTTCCGTCATAATAAAATGAAACGCGACTGAAGAAAAAGGAGGCGGCGCACATGCTTCGCATCGACAATCTGAAGCTCCCCGTGGGAGCAAAGGAAGACAAGCTGCGCGCGGCCTGCGCGCACGCGCAGCGCGTGAGCGAGGAGGCGCTTGTTTCCGTTCATCTCCTGCGCCGCTCCATTGACGCGCGCGAGGGCGTGAAGCTCGTCTGCTCCTGCGCGGTCGAGGTCAAAAACGAATCCAGCGTTTTACGGCACTGCAAGAATAAGAATGTGCAGCCCTATGCGCCGAAGAAATATACGCCGCCCGCGCCTGTTTCAGCGCCGGAGGTCTCCCCTGTCGTTATCGGCGCGGGGCCCGCGGGCCTTTTCTGCGCGCTGCTGCTGGCCCGCTGCGGCGCAAGACCTATCTTATTAGAGCGCGGGCGCGCGGTCGAGCAGCGAAAGCGCGATGTCGAGCACTTCTGGCGCACGGGCGAGCTTGATCTGACCTCGAACGTGCAATTTGGCGAAGGCGGCGCGGGCGCATTTTCCGACGGTAAGCTCAACACCGGCACAAAGGACCTGCGCCACGGCTATATTTTAGAGGAGTTCGTCCGCTTCGGCGCGAGCGAGGATATTTTAGTCGACGCCAAGCCCCATGTCGGCACCGACAAATTATATGTGGTGCTGCAAAATCTCCGCCGCGAGATCATCGACCGCGGCGGCGAAGTTCGGTTTTCCCACAAGGTTGTGGATATCGAGCAGAACAGCGGCAGCGTCACGGCGCTGCGCGTGAGCGCCCCCGAGGGGGAGTACACGCTGCCCACAAAGCACGTCGTGCTCGCGCCCGGCCACAGCGCGCGCGATACGTTCGAAATGCTGCAAAAGCGCGGCGTGCCGATGGAGCCCAAGCCCTTTGCCGTCGGCGTGCGCATCGAGCACCGCCAGCGCGACATGGACTTAGCGCAATATAAGGAGGCGGCGGGCACGCCCGGCCTCCCACCCACGTCGTACAAGCTCTCCTGCCACACGGAAAAGGGGCGCGGCGTGTTCTCGTTCTGCGTCTGCCCCGGCGGCGAGGTCGTCGCCGCCGCGTCGGAGGAAAAGCGCGTCGTGACAAACGGCATGAGCGAATTTGCGCGCGACGGCGAGAACATCAACGGCGGACTTTTGGTCTCCGTTACGCCGGAGGATTTCCCGTCCGGCGATACCCTCGCGGGCGTCCAGTTCCAGCGCGAGCTGGAGGACGCGGCCTATCGCCTTGGCGGTGGAAATTACGCCGCCCCCGCCCAGAGGGTCGAAGATTTTCTCAAGCATCGCCCGTCAACGGGAGCGGGAAAGGTCGTGCCGACCTATCTTCCCTCCGTCCGCTGGTGCGACCTGCACGGCTGTCTCCCGCCCTTTGTGTGCGAGGCGCTCGAGGAGGGCCTTCCGATGCTGGGGCGGAAATTAAGGGGCTTCGATGCGCCCGACGCCGTTTTGACGGCGGTGGAGACGCGCTCTTCGTCGCCTGTGCGCATCGTGCGCGACAACTTGAGTTTTCAATCCGCCCTGCGCGGTCTATATCCCTGCGGCGAGGGCGCGGGCTACGCCGGCGGTATCATGAGTGCCGCGGCCGACGGCCTGCGCGTCGCAGAAATGATTTTGGAGGAATTGAACCATGAATGAAAAAATCGGCGTCATCATCGACTTCCTGACTCCGGCATACGAAAAGACGCTGCGCGACACCGCCGCACGCTGCGGCTACGACATCGTCTTCTTCCCCTCGTCCAAGGCGGCGGAGGGCAATGTGGACGACTGCACGATCCTCTACGGCCATCCGTCCCAGCGCGTTATCGCGGGCGCACGCGATCTCAAGTGGTACGCGAGCTGCTGGGCGGGCGTGGACCGCTTCTGCCGCGACGACCTGTATCAGAATCCCGACTGCCTGCTGACGAACGCCTCGGGCGCTTACGGCACGACGATCGCCGAGCATTCTGTCATGGTCTCGCTGATGCTGCTGCGCCGCCAGATGGAATACACCGAGATCATCCGCGAGGGCGGCTGGCGCGTGCTCCCGGGCGGCATCCACTCGCTCCACGGCGCGCGCGTCACGTGCCTCGGCACGGGCGACATCGGCACGGAATTTGCCCGCCGCGTGCGCGCGTTCCATCCCGCGAGCCTGACCGGCGTCAGCCGCAGCGGCCGCGCGAACGCGGACTTTGACGCCGTTCATCCCGTCACGGAGCTCGATCAGCTCCTGCCCGAGACTGACCTTCTCTTCATGTCTCTCCCCTCGGTGAGCGACACGGTGAACATCCTGAACGCAGACCGCATGGCGTTGCTCCCGAAGGGCGCTTATGTCGTCAACGTCGGCCGCGGCACGGCCATCGACCAGGACGCGCTGATCAAAGCGCTGGATTCCGGGCACCTCGCCGGTGCGGCGCTCGATGTCGTCGTGCCCGAACCGCTGCCTGCGGATCATCCGCTGCGCAAGGCCAAGAACCTCCTGCTCACGCCGCACGTCGCGGGCAACATGACGCTCGGCTACACCTGCGAGCGCAACGTGCAGCTCTTCTGCGAAAATCTGGAAAATTACGCCGCGGGCCGCCCGATGCATCACCTCGTCGACCGCAGAAAGGGCTATTGAATCGCGTCGCGTTCCGCCGCTTTGCGGCGGGCGCAGCACATAAAAAGGCAGCAATATGAAAAATTCCCGCATCAAAAACGGTATCATGCGCATTGTGCAGGGTATCATCATCGGCGCGGGCGCGATTTTGCCGGGCATCTCCGGCGGCGTGCTCGCAGTCGTATTCGGCATCTACCGCCCCGCGATGGAGCTGCTCACGCACCCCAGGCGCGCGCTTCAACGCTACTGGCGGATGCTGCTCGCCGTCGGCATCGGCTGGGCGATCGGCTTTTTGGGCGGCGGCAGCGTGATCCTTGCGCTGTTTCACCAGTCGGAAACCGTCGCTACGTGCCTCTTCATCGGGCTCATCCTCGGCACGCTGCCCGACCTCTGGCACGAGGCGGGCACGCAGGGGCGCGGCAACGGCTCGTACATCTCGCTGATCGTCAGCTTCCTCGCCCTGTTCGGCGCGCTGATGGCCGTCAAGTTCAGTTCATTTGCCGAGATGCCCGCAAACTTCTGGGGCTTTCTCTTCTGCGGCGTGCTGTGGGGCTTCAGCTTCATCATCCCGGGGATGACGTCGTCGTCCATCCTGATGGCGGTCGGCCTTCTCACGCCGCTGATCGACGGCATTGCCCAGCTTGATTTCACCGTGCTCATCCCCTGGGGGCTTGGCATGGCCGGCGTGATGGCGCTCTTTGCCCGCATTGTGAGCAGGCTTTTCGACACGCACTACTCCATCGCTTATCACGCCGTCATCGGCATCGTGCTTGCCTCCACGCTCATTATCATTCCGACGGGCTTTGCCTCGACAGCGGAGATGGTCTGGGGCGTCGCGTGCGCCATCCTCGGCGCGGTGCTCGCGTATTTTGGCAGCAAGCTCCAGCCGCAGGAAGACGCGGAGATTGAGGCGAAATAAAAGCAGATACAAAAAGCTGACGGTCAAAAGATCGTCAGCTTTTTACGGTATCATCATTTGTGAGCGCTTCGCTTTTGCGCTTGCGCTTGTAGTGGTACATCGTCCGGTCGGCGCGTTTGATCGCATCCTCTACGCTGCCGAGCACCGGATTGAAGCACGCATAGCCGACCGACACGTGCGGCAGGTGCTCGTTTTTCACTCGCCGTGCCGTCAGCTCGCGCAGGAATTCCGAAAGATACTTTTCCGCCGCCGTGTCGGAGATTTGCGCGATGACGCAGAATTCGTCGCCGCCGATGCGGTAGCAGTAGCCGACCTTGGAGAACACGGCGTAGATCGTGCTGCCGACCTCGGCAAGCACCGCATCGCCCACGCCATGGCCAAAGGTGTCGTTGACGGACTTGAACTCGTCCACGTCGAAATAGTAGATGACTGCGTGCCCGCGCAACGAGGCGAGACGGCTCTCATAGCTGCGGCGGTTCAGAAGATGGGTCAGCGCGTCGATTTTCTGCGTGAGCTCGGAATACAGGATGTAAATCATCAGAACATCGACCGCTGAGCACGCCCACATGATGCGCACTCCGGCACCGTACTGGAGGAACAGCCCACAGAAGAAAAAGACCGGCAGGACGATAACGAGCGCCCGATACAGGCCATAATGGTGCGAGCTCTCGCTCAGCAGCTGACCAATGAACAGCAGAACGCCGCTGACATAGGCCAGCACGTAGACCCAGTAAAACGTTTCGTGATGATAAACGTTTTGTGCGTCGACCGAAAAGATGAAGCCGAAGAAAGCCGACAGCACCTCGAGCCCCGCGTGGACGCCGATGAGGGTATAAATGAGCTTTTTATGCTTGAGCGGCGTCATCAGGTCGCTGCAAAGCACAGTGATGATCGGCGCTGTGGACAGCTCGATGGTCTTAACAAGGATGTGCAGCGTCCGCAGCGACGGGTCGGCCCCGTCCATCCAGACGCCGAACCATTCCGATACCATGCATGCGATCACCAGTACGGAGATCGTGTAAACCGTCTACTTTTTGTCATGCTCCATCAGATCATTGCCGCTCACAAGCATGTCCATGATAATCATAATAAAGACCGAAAGGAAGATGGTAGCCGAGTAGAAATCAAACATGGCGCGAACCTTCCTTTCTGATAGTTATATTCTTACCATATCACCGTTGAGAAAGACTGCAACGAAAACTAAAAAACGTCGAATCCTGTCGTTATTCCAAAATTCACACAGAATCTGACAGCAATTCGCTGTACTGCGCAAGGCTCTGCGTGGCGAGTTGCTGCATCGTCGACCAGTCCGCCGCGCCCGCACTTCCCTGGACCGCCACGGTGCGAAAACCCGCGTCCTTCGCGTTTTGGATGGCGGAAAGCGAGCCGGAAAAGACGATCGTATCGTCCTTTTGCGAGTGCAGGCGCTTCATCGCGCGCTCGAACATCGTGCCGCTGTCCGCCTTGCAGAGCGCGACGGATTCTGTCAGCACGAAGCGGAAATACGAGTTAAGCCCCGCCTTTTCGAGCGCTTTTTGCGCGTCCTCCGCGCTGAGCGCCGTCACCGCGCCGAGCCACACGCCCTCCATCTTAAAAAGTGAAAGCGTCTTGTCGAGTCCCTCGCGCGCCGCGCCGTCGGGGGTGAAGAGGGTATCGCCCAGTGTAAAGATTGCGCTTTGCAGCCGCATATTCGGTTCCTCCTGCGTGAATGATGATTGCCTCTTATTATAATGCGCCCCGCCGTCATTTGCAATCGCGGCGAAGAAGAATATCCTATGCAGTGCGATTCTGTATAAATTTACGGATGCATTCACAAAAGGATCTGAAAGACGGGGCTTGACGCACTGCTTTGTGAAAAATGATGAACAAAAATACAGATTCAACGCTGAAATTTGGCGGGATTAGGTATGAATATTCCCTTGACTATGTATTTTTATTGAGTTACACTAAACTCATCAACTTTCCGCCGCTGTGTGTGGCGGCATAAGACCACTCTGGAGGACGAAAACCATGAAACATTATCCAAACTCTGTCAGCAAAGCGCTCGCGCTGCTGATGGCCCTGGTAATGACGCTCTCGCTCGCGGTCACGTCCGCGTTCGCCGTCAGCTATCAGGACATGAACCCCAAGGACGATGCGCTGCTGGGAACGAAATTCCCGGTCGACGCGACCATCACCCTTGTCACCGATAAAAACGGCAAGGACGTGTCCCTCTCCATCCCCGTGTCCGGCATGACGAAGGATGCGCTCGCCGCGGCCGTCAGCACCGGTACCGTTTCGCTCTCGCTCGAGCGCGACGATTCCCGCCCCTACGTCAACGAGGAGCTGTTCCCCTACGCTTACGCGGGCGGCTCTCTGAATGACTGGCTGACCGAGGGCGACGAGCACCAGTTCACGGACATCAAGCTCTCCGCAAGCGAGAAAAACGGCAAGACCGTCCTCGACGTGAGCTTCCACGTGAATAACTACTTCTACTCCACCAACCGCAGAACCGGCGTGACCAGCGTCGACTACAGCGTGCCCCATGTGAACGGCGGCTACTACATCGACCTGTGCGGCTACTTTGATCTCGTCGCCAAAAACAGCGGCAAGGATCTCGGCTCCGTGAGCGTCAAGGTTGCGCCGTATGAAAACTTCAACACCATGTGGGAGATCTACAAGGAGCTCGATACGATCGTGGCAAACGGCACGAAAAACGGTCTCTACGTGGAAGAATTCTCCATGGGCCAGTCCACCGCGGGCCGTGATATGCCCTATCTCATCGTAGCCGACTCCAAGGCGAGCGTGAGCAAGTGGCTCGCCCTGACCGAGCAGGCCGAGACCGATCCCGATGCCGTGCTCGCCCAGATCAAGTCCGGCGCGCTCGACGAGATCCGCGTGCCCGTGATGTATTCCAACATCCACTCCAACGAGGTCGCCGCCACCGATGGCGTGCTCGATTTCGCCAAGATGATCACGAGCGAAAAGACCATCGACTACAAGACGCTCACCGGCTTCACCGCCGCGGGCGAAAAAGAGCTCAAGGCCGAGATGGGCCCTGTGGGCGCGGAGGGCAGCGTCGCCATCCCCGACCTCGTCAAGGATAAGGCCAGCTACTTAGGTTACCTGACGGTCGATAACAACGGCAAATCCGGCAAGGTCGACCTTGAAGAGTATTACACCGTCGAAAATAAGAGCGTGAACGTCAAGGACGAGCTTTTGTCCGACGTGTTCTTCATCCTCGTCCCCGAGGAGAATGTCGACGGACGTACTTACCTGACGAGACATTCCACCAATGGCTATGACCTCAACCGCGACAACTCCTTCCAGACCACGAGCGAGACGGCCAACATGCAGCAGCTCATCGGCACGTTCAACCCCATGTCGCTTGCCGAGTTCCACGGCCGCGTGCAGGCCTTCCAGTGCGAGCCCTGCGATCCCCCGCACGAGCCGAACTTTGAGTACGACCTGCTCGCCGAGCACCTCATCACCGGCGGCGAGGCGCTGGGCATCGCGGCGGTCGCCAACAACGATGGTTACAACAGCTATGTCATCCCCCAGCGCGATTACCTGAGCTACACCGGCAACGGCACCGAGACCTACTGGGAAGACCCGTGGGACGATATGTCCACGAGCTACACTCCCCAGTTTGCCATGCTGCAGGGCACCGTTGCCTATACCGTTGAGCTGCCCGCCTACAACGATGATACCGCGCAGGCGGCGCAGTACGGTATCCTCGGCAACGCCGCCTATGTGGCTGCCGAAAAGCTTTCCTACCTTGCATCTCAGGTCACGATCTTCCAGCGCGGCGTGAAGAATCTAAACTCCGACGCGTATGAGCTCGTCGGCCAGTGGTTGTGCGACCAGAACGACGTCGAGGGCGCGGAGATGGACGTCTTCCGTCCCGAGTACAACGGCACGGGCCAGAACGGCAATTTCTATCCCGAGTGCTACATCATCCCGCTCGACGGCAAGAACCAGACCAACCTTCAGGCCGCGGCCGACATGATGGAGTGGCTCACGAGAAACGACGTTAAGGTCAACGTGACCGAAAAGGAATTCACCTATGACGGCGTTACCTACCCCGCCGGCACGATGATCGTCTCGATGTATCAGGCCAAGCGTTCTGTCGCCAACGGCGCGCTGTATGACGGTACGCTCATCAACGGCTGGACGATCCTCTACTCCGAGGGCATCACCTCCTTCAATGAAACGCGCGGCTTCGACATGGTCACCGTGGCCGAGCCCGCCGCCTACAAGAGCATCTCCGCCGTCTGCGGCGACGCGATGGACCACGACGACGCCCTCGCTTACACCAAGGCGCTGACCTCCTGCTTCACCGGCGACAAGAATAAGGACGTCATCCTCTCCAACGCCTCTGAAGACTCCACCGCCGCCGTCAACGAACTTCTCAAGGCCGGCAAGACCGTCGGCATGGTCACGAGCGGCGACCACATGGGCGATTTCATCTGCTCCTACGCCGACTATCAGACCGTCGCGGGCAAGTATCTGCTCTCTGCCGCGGGCGTCGACAAGACGAGCGTGAAGGCGAAGATCATCACCAAGTCCCCGACCGTCTACGTCCCCGGCACGCCTGCTGAAAGCGAGAAGGGATTTGTCTACACGCCGCAGATCAGCCAGAGCGCCGGCTGGAACTATGATACCGCCGCGATGAACCTCATGGGCTTCACCACGACCTCCGACGTGACCAAGGCGGACGCCGCCGCAGGTGCGACGAAGCTCGACGCCGCCGCAAAGACCGCCGTGGAAAACGGCCTGCCGTACATCGGTTACAGCTATTCCGCAGCGTCCTCCGCCTCTGACCTCATCGCCGGCGTGGAATACACCGAGCTGGACGGCGCGATGGACTGCCTGACCCCCGTTGTCTATCCCAACAAGACCCTTGTGAACGCGAGCTACATTGCTGACGGCGACGGTATCCTCTACGCCTACGGCCTCGGCTACTTCTCCAAGGTCCCCGCCTCCGCGACGGTGCTCGTCAAGAGCGACAAGAGCAGAACGCCTACCGAGGGCTTCATCCCCACGAACACCGCCGAGCGCGCCGCGGGCTTCAAGGCCTACATGAACGGCGGCGTGCAGGGCTTTGCCTACAAGGAAAACGGCATGAATGTCGTCCTCTTTGCCAACTCCCTCACCCATAAGGTCCACCAGAGAGACGAATATGCCTACCTCAGCAACTTCCTCTTCTCCTCTGTCCTGGGCGACAAGAACTATGACGGCTCCGCGTCGCTTCCCTTTACCGATGTCGCCGACGACGCCTACTATGCTGACGCCGTTGTCTGGGCCGTTGCGAAGAACATCACCTCCGGCGCGACCGCCACGACCTTTGCGCCGAACGCGGGCTGCACGCGCGGCCAGATGGTCACCTTCCTGTGGAGAGCCAACGGCAGCCCCGAGCCGAAGTCCATGACCACGTCCTTCACCGACGTGAAGAGCGGCGCGTACTACGAAAAGGCCGTTGCGTGGGCGGTGGAAAACAACGTGACCACCGGCACGAGCAGCACGACCTTCTCCCCGGATGCTTCCGTCACGCGCGCACAGGCTGTCACCTTCCAGTGGAGAGCGGCCGGCGCACCGGCGGCTGAGGGCACGAACGCCTTTGCCGATGTGAGCGCGAGCGCCTTCTACGCCCCCGCCGTGCAGTGGGCCGTCAACGCGGGCGTGACCACCGGCACGAGCGACACCACCTTCTCCCCGAACAGCAACTGCCTGCGTGCGCAGATCGTTTCCTTCCTCTACCGCGCCGCCAAGTAAGCGGCCACTATCTGATGAAAAAAGAGGGAACGGTTTTTCCGTTCCCTCTTTTTGTTTTTTTCCGAGAAAGACACGATGTCTTTCCTTTTGCCGAAAACAAGAAAAACCTCACTTCCGAAGAAGTGAGGTTTTGGTGGAGACTGCTGGACTCGAACCAGTGACCTCCTGCGTGTGAAGATTCGATAGGGATGTCTTCTGCGGGATTTCGGGAGAATAAAGCGGGTTTGCCGCGGGATTTCCTCACCCGCAGGTACTCTCCATTCCACTGTTTCCGCCCCGTTTTTTCTGTTCGTGGGTCACGGCGTGGGTCGCAGGGCAAACATCTCCGCCAGTGCCATCCTCTTTTTGTCGTTCAACCCATGTCTCCTTATATCTGCATCTTTCACCGCTTGGGTTCATGCATGGATAAGGGAAAGCTCACGATGGCGGTGAAGAGGTCCGCCATGGTTTCCACCCGGAAGGTGCCGCCGCAAGCCTCGGTGAAGCTCTTAGCAACAGACAGTCCCAAACCGGTGCCGCCATCCGTGCGACTCTCGTCGCCCCGCACAAATCGGGCGGTGAAGTCCACACCTTCCGGCAGCTCATTGCGGGAGGTGTTGCGAAGGGAGGCGACTGCCGCTTTGCCGGTGGTTTTCAGAGAGAGGTAGACGCGGCTCCCAGGCAAGCTGTAATTGAGGGCATTCTGAAGGAGATTCTGGAACACCCGGTACAGGCGCGTACCGTCGGCCGTGATCTCAACCGGCTGCTCCGGCAGGTCAAGCTTGAAGGTCAGGCCGGATTTTTGAATCTCGCCATCCATGTCGGCAAGGGTTTGACGCAGGAGCTTGCCAAAGTCCAGCACCTCCGGCTTCACGGGGAGCTGGTCGCTGGCGGCTTTGCTAATCTCAAACACATCCTGCACCATGCTCTTAAGCCGCAATGCCTTTTGCTGGATGATCCGCGCGTAATCCGAGGCCGCTCCCTTCAGCGGCTCCTGCATCAACAGTTCAGAATAGCTGAGGATGGAGGTCAGCGGCGTTTTCAGATCGTGGGATACATTGGAGATCAACTCCACCTTCATGCGCTCACTGCGGGTCTGCTCTGCCACCGCTGCCTTTAGGCCGGACTGGATACTGTTGAGCCGTTCGGCGGTCTCACGCAGGTCTGCATCCGCAGGCAGATCCAGCGGTGTGGTCAACTCGCCGCTCTGGATCGCAGTCACATGGTCGGCCAGCAGTCCAAAATCACGGGCGAGCGCCCGTTCGCGGCGTCCCCACAAAATCGAGGAGAGCAGGCCAAGCACCAGCCAAACGGCGCATATACCCAGGAGCGCGATTTCGTCATAGGTTTCAAGATAAATGTACAAAAGAGCGAAAGAACCCAGCACGGCGAGAACCGTTGCCAAATTACGAATGGCGATCCGGCGATTGATCCGCTTCTGTATGGGATAGGCCAATTCATTTTTCCGCATGGCGCTGGATACGGTACGGTATAGGCTCTTGCGCGTTTCGGCGGGATGATAACGGTGGTCATTACGGATGAACCATACCGCCCAGAATAGCCCCAGCGCTGCGCCGGGGTTGAACAACCCCGCACCGAAGCAGCGGAGGGTCTGCATTATCGTATAAGACACATCATCCGGATACCACCAGAGATAGCCGTCAGCAGCCGCCAGCATGGGAACCGTCAGACAAAGCAGGCACAGGAATACCACAAGGAAGCGCAGCTCCGTCCAGATATGGAAGGTCACTTTGGCGATGGCTTGATCTGCCGCGTACCGCTCCTTCCTCAGCACGAACCATGCTGCAAGCAGCACGAGCCCCACACAGAAGGAAATTGCAAGCGATCTCCACGCCTCGTGGCTGTTCTGAAGGCTCCGGTATATCCAGTAGAGGGAGTTGTACGAATAGCTGTTGCTGCCCTTGTAGAGAATGGGGATTTGCCGCACAGCCATTTTTATGGTAACCTTTGCCTCTTCCTCGCCGACCTTGAAATTGGTATAGCCGGGGACATTCCAAAGAGAGTCCTCGTCCAGAATGTTATCGCTGTCATAGACGGACAGCTTTTTGCCGTCCTTCCAAATGGAAACTTTGCCGCCCTCATAGATCAGTAGGAAGTTGTAGCCCTTCGGCAGCTTGCTGTATTCATCCAGCGCTATCCGGTAATCGGTCACTTCTTCCAGATTGCTGTATTTTTTGCCATCGGCTGCGCGAATCGCATAAATTGTGTTTAGATCGTGCTTGTACGCGGAATCCGGGGACGTGTCCTGCGCTTCAGCGGATGATGTTTCACAGCTTGCCGTTGGTGTATCCGCAAAGAACCAGATCGTACCTGTTCCGGATGCGGTATCCTCAACAGAATAATCCGGATGATACCAGTCCACCGTTCTCCCAACGCCTATCGCCAGAAAGGATTCCAGATCGTTGGAGATACGATTGCGGAACACCGGTGTTTCCTGCCAGTCGTTCTGCCACCATTCCGCATAATCACTTCCAATAGCCCGGCGCCCTACGGCACCACACAGACTGCCCAGCGTCAAGCTCACGCCCAGGAAAAACGTCAGAAAAGCCGCCGCGGCGCGCAAACCGGTCCCCTTTCTCTGCGGCATTACAGGCTCGATTTCCACAGTTTCAGTTGTGTTGTTCCATTTTGTATCCAATGCCCCACACCACCTTGATATAGTCTGGCTCCTTGGGATTCAACTCGATTTTCTCACGAATGCGCCGGATGTGAACCATCACCGTATTCTCACAGGCGTAGCTGTCAGACTGCCAGACCCGCTGATAGATTTCCTCCGCTGGAAACACCCGTCCGGGATTTCGCATCAGCAGATCCACAATCTTCAACTCTGTGGCAGTGAGCTTTACCAGTTCGCCGTCCGCCTTCAGTTCACGGCGCTCTGGGTCATAGGACAGGCGTCCGTTGACAATCTCGCCCTCACGCTTCTCCGCGTGAACATCTCCCAGCAGAGTGTAGCGGCGCAGCTGGCTCCGTACCCGGGCGGCCAACTCCTGAGGATTATAGGGCTTGGTCACATAGTCATCCGCCCCCATGGAGAGGCCGAGGATTTTGTCGGTATCCTCACTTTTGGCAGAGAGAACGATGACCGGCAGGTTCCGCTTTTCCCGGATGCGCATGAGGGCGGAAAGCCCGTCAAGCTTCGGCATCATCACGTCGATAAGGATGAGCCGTACCGCCGGGTCAAGCGCCTGCTCCACCGCTCCCAACCCATCGTATGCCCTGCGGACGGTATACCCCTCCCGCTCCAGCACGATGGCGATAGCCCCTACGATCTCACGGTCATCATCGACCACGAGAATACATTCGTTCATAGCGAGTTCCTCCCTTGAAGCTGTCTCCATTGTAGCGGTGGAGCCTTACAAACAAATCGACAAAAGTCTTACGAATTTCTTACAAAGTTTCTGCTTAGAAAAATGGTACAGGTTTTCGGTCAACATAATTTGTTCAGTGCATGACAGATTCCAGTTTATTGAATTTATCGTACCACAGCGCTGGAAAGTTTGCAACAGAGCCTCCCAGCAGAGCAATCAACATGCGAACAAGGATCACGCAGCCCAGCGGGGCCGCGACGCCTTCGGGACAGCGACACGCATAAGCGCATCGCTGTTCCGAAGGCTTTCTGTGTTCTTCGAGAGCACCCCCGACCAAGGCCCAAAAGCGGCAAAGTTTGCCGTTCTACCCCCTGGCCACGCAGGGTTTCCGAAACGTGCGGAACGCTCCGAGGGTAGTGATACCACCCCCCACCCAAAACACCACCTGTTTCGCCGTGTGTGCCCTTGTGTGCGATTTTTCTCCGAAAGCCGAGTGTGTACCCGCTTTCACTCGTGAAAGCGAACATGGGGCGTTTGTGAGGGAAGTTGAAAATCGGGATAAGAAGCGGTTTGAAACAGCGTTGTGGCGGTAACTTTTTGGCGATATTTGTGGGAGCGTCTATTGGCGAAAAGTCGAACTTTGCAGGATGGTTTTTGCGTGGTGAAGGCCGTTCGATTTTAGTACAAGATAAAGGGCCGCAGTCGCTCATGCGTGCGGCCCGCCCACAGAGCCCCGCAGTGCGGGGCTTTCCGAGGTTTTGAAACTGCAGTCTAAGGTGCACCTTGAGAGGCGTTTTCGCAGTCTTGGGTAAACGTGAGGGGCATAAGCCCCCAGCAACAACGGACTTTTCGAGGTGACCGTTTCGCAGTCTATCAGCAAAACCGCCGTTTTCAACCACTAAAAAAAGTGCTTTCAGCGCAGCGGCAATTTTCAGCGCAGATCGTACATATTTTGCGCCGCTGTAGTCAATGGAGAGGGCTTCTTGACCGTTCGAAAATCGCACCGCTGTAAACCTGCTAAAAAGTCAAGCCCCAATTGAAAGAAAATTTGCGGGTGGAAAAAGAGCATAGCAAAGCAGAGGCGGCAAAACGGATTGTTTGGCCGCCTCAAACAAAGCATTGGAGATCTCAGCTCGTTCTACTGCGGCAAGCTGCGGTAGAGCTCTGTGACCTTACCATAATAGACTCGGAGGAACTTATTCAGACCTGCCACCATGGCGAGTTTACCGCTTTTCCCCTCGCTGCGTTTTTTCTCAATGAATGTAAAGATCGGATCGTTTGCCGGTTTGTGCATCACATAGCTCTGCATGACTTCATACCCGGTCTTACGCAGATAGCGATTTCCCCGCTTGGAGATGTGCCGGTTATTCGCGCTGAATTTGCCGGACTGGTACGGCGGCGCGTCAATGCCGGCGTATGCGATGAGCGCCCGCTTGCTGTGAAAGCGGCGGACATCTCCGATCTCCGCGATCAGGCGCGGAGCCAGCGTGTCCCCGATGCAGGGCATTTCGCGCACAAGAGAATATTCCGGCAGGGTCTTGGCGAGAGCTTGCATCTGTGTTAAAATAGCGTCACGGGACGCCTCCACTGTGTGGAGGACTCGTATCGCTTCCGTAATGACGATCTGCGTGGATGGTGCATTGGGAAGCACAGGGATACCGTTTTGAGCTGTGGCAAAGATGAGCGCTGCCATACGTTCGTGATTGCGGTATCCCTTTTTTTCCGCCCATTTGCAATAATCCTTCCGAAAGCGCGTTTCTCCCATTTCGAGGATGTGAGTGGTGTGACGATACCGCAGGACAAAGTCCGAAAGCTTGTGCCGTCCGGCATGGTCGCTCATGAGCTCCTGCATACCGGGCAAAACCTGGTCACAGAGGGCGTTAAAATCGACCTTCGCTTTGATCAGGAGGGAGGTCATCTGGTAATATTGCCGCGCCAGGAGCTGAAGCTCCCGATATGTATTTTCTGGCAGTCTGGTCGGTTGAAGCTCCTGCCAATAGGCCAGGCCGTACAAAGCGATCTGCATGGCGTCGATTTGATCGGTCTTCACCCTGCGGATGCTTTGTGAGCAAAACCGCTTCATCCGCAGCGAGTTGACAACGGAGACGAATATTCCGTTCTCCAACAATGCGGCCACCACCGGGCAATGGTAGCTGCCGGTGCTTTCCAGAACGACACGAACCTCTTCGCCGCTGCCGCGCAGCAGCGAAACCAGCTCCGACATCCCTTCCCTCGTGTGCTGAACTTCAAACGGAGTGTACACGATTTCTCCTCTCGGCTTCATTCCGCACACGGTACTTTTTCCTTTGGACACATCGATCCCGATACTGAGCATGGGCATTCCTTCTTTCCTGATAAAATATTGCAATGCTTCCGCACCGGCTTATTACGATTCAAATTGGTTCGTGACGCGCACGCGGCATAGCCGGAGCAACCTGCTCAATCGAATCTTTATAACAAGAGGGCGGAGGACTGTTTACAGCTCGAGCGCTTGGCTCATCAAAGAAACCGTCCATCCATTGCCCTCCCATTATAACAAAAATAAGCATAGCCTCCGAGGCTTCATTTGCGCTTCGGGTGCTATGCTTATTTTGTACCAGTCAATGAAAGGGCTTCTTGGCCGTTCGAAAATCGTACCGCTGTAACCAAAGAAGAACGCCTCCGGCAACGCAGAAATTGCGCCGCAATAGGCAAAGATAAGGCTCTCCACTTGAGGGAGCACAAATGATAACTTTCTGATAACAGTTCGGTTTCCCGATAGCTTTCCTCTGCCGTTTGCGGTATGGTTTGCCGTTACAAAGGAGGTTGATTTTATGCCAAAAAGACGAGCAAACGGGGAAGGGAACATCCGAAAACGAAAGGATGGCCGCTGGGAGGGCCGCTACACCGCAGGCTATGATCAGGAAACCGGAAAGCGCATCATCAAGAACGTATTGGGTAAAACGCAGGCAGAAGTGAAGGAGAAACTCAAGACCGCGATCAGCGAAAGCCAGCGGCTGGACGTATCCAAGGCTGGGACTTACACGGTCAGTTCATGGGTGCGGACGTGGTACGAGGTCTACGCCGAGCCCCGCATCCGGCCAAACACCAAAGCGTACTATGCGAACTACATCGAGAACCACATCATCCCCGGAATTGGGGACGTCCCGCTGGACAAGCTGACTACCATTCAGATCCAGCGATTTTACAACACCCTCCAAAAGAGCGGACGGGTTCAGCGCAAAAATTTTCCTGAACTCAAGGACAAAAGCCTCAGTCCAAGAGTGGTGCGGGGCGTCCACACGCTGCTGCACAACTGCTTGGAGCAGGCGGTGGCGGAGCGGCTGATCCTCACCAACCCCGCCCAGGGGTGCAAGCTGCCACAGCTTGAAAAGAAAGAAATGAAAATTCTGCCGCAGGAGAAAATCGGGATGTACCTTGCGGAAGCGGAGCGCCGTGGGCTTCTCTCCGCTTTCTACTTGGAGCTGACCACCGGCCTGCGGAGAGGGGAGTTATTGGCCCTCCAATGGACGGACTTGGACATCGAAAACCGGGCGCTTTCTATCACGAAACAGGTGAACCGCATCAACGGGGAACTGGTGGTCAGTCCGCCGAAAACTCGCAACTCCGTGCGAACGCTGGCCCTTCCGCAGCAAGCGGTCGACCTGCTGATTGCCGAACACAAAAAGCACTCTCGCAATCCGTATCTGTTTCCATCGCCCAAGACCGGGACTATGTATGACCCGGACGCTTTCCGTCGAACCCATGATAAAATTCTAAAAGCTATCGGTGCGGAACACATCCGGTTCCATGACTTGCGCCACACCTTCGCCACGCTGTCCCTGAAAAGCGGGGTAGACGTGAAAACGCTGTCCGGTGCCTTGGGTCACTACTCGGCGGGGTTCACGCTGAACACCTACACCCATGCCACGGCGCAGATGAAGCAAGACGCCGCAGACGCCATCGGCGGGGTCATCAGCCAGCAGATGCGGTAAATGCGGCAAAAAATACAGGGCCAGACAGGAAATTTCCTGTCTGGCCCTGTCCGGTACTTTCCGCGCCTTTCCCCGTGTGGGTCAACGTGTGAGTCTTGAAGAAACGGCAAAAATTAAGTGCCACAAAAAGTTGCAGATTATAGAAGAAAATCACCGGAATCAAGCGATTCCGGTGATTTTTGGTGGAGACTACTGGACTCGAACCAGTGGCCTCATGCGTGTGAAGATTCGATAGGGATGCCTTCTGCCGAATTTTGGGAGAATAAAGCGGGTTTGCCGCATGATTTCCTCACCCGCAGATACGCTTTTCTCCGTTGTTTCCGCCCCGATTTTTCTGTTCGTGGGTCATAGTGTGGGTCAAAACGCAAGCCTCGTTTTCTGTCCGCGTCGGATAAGGCACTTTCATATCTTAATAACATTGCTCATAGAGGGAGCATATCACATGGGCCTGCCCGAAAGAGAATTTCTGTTTAGTTGATGCCGTTGGCAGCCATGAAGTCAGCCTCGTAAGCGGTGACATACTCAGTAGCAGCAGCGGTATCCTTATACTCGTCGATCAGCTGGTTCTTCTCCAGATAGTCGGTGTGCCATGTGCTGGAAGCAGAGACCTTACCCAGAGCGTCAGACCAGAAAGCCACAGCCGCGTCGCTCATGGAGGCGGGAGCGGCAACACCGCGCCACACGGGAACTTCCACGTTGTTGTAATCACCGATCTCGGACAGGGTGGGAGCATCGGCCAGATTGCCGGTGTAACGCTCGGTGGACAGAGCCAGAACAGCGTGCAGGTCGCCGGACTCCACATACTGAGAAGCAGCGGCGGGCTTGGAGATCACGAAGTCCACGTTGCCGCCCAGAGCAGCGGTGATGGCGTCGGAGGTAGAGTCATAGGTGATGTAGCCCATCTGCTGCTCAGTCAGACCGACCTCAGCCAGCAGCTTCTGATAGGTGGTGATGTCATCGCCCTTGGAACCGCCGATCACCACGAAGGTGCCGTTCTTGGCAGCCTCGATAGCGGCAGCAAAGTCGTTCTGATCGCCGCCGGCCTTGGCATAGTCAGTCTTGGCGTCAGAAGCGGGGCAGGAGAACATCAGCTGCTTGTCAACAGCCATGATAGCCAGGATGCGGAAGTTGGAAGAACGGTTCTTGGTGTTCTGGACCATGGGCATCAGGTCGCCGGAGTTGAAGGTCAGCAGGGTGTAGTCAGCGTCGCCAGCCTTCATGGTGGCAACCTTGTTGCGGCCGACTTCGCCGGAGCCGTCGGTCTCGTTGGAGATCACGATGGTCTGGCCGTTGACCAGATCCTCGTTCTTCATGATGTCAGCGATCTGGCGGGAGAAGATGTCGGAGCCGCCGCCTGCGGAAGAGGTGCAGATCCAGGTAACGTTCTTGGAGGGGACAAAGCCGGTGGCCTCGGCATCGCTGGAGTTGCTGCCGGTGGAGGGCTGCTCGGTCTTGCTGCCGCAGGCAACCAGAGACAGGGTCATGAGCAGAGCGAGAGACAGAGCCATGAGTTTTTTCATAATGTGTTTCTCCTTCTTTTCAAATATATTTCCATTTTTTGGAAAACTAGGGAATGGGAGGATCATGCCTGGGCTTTACCGGCCTTCATTTTCCGGAGGATGCTCTTGACTACGGGAGTCAGGATCAGCACCAGGAAGACAGCCAGCAACACCAGCTTCAGGGTGGAATCCACGAAAATGTTCAGGCTGCCCTGAGAAGCGATGAATGCCTTACGCATATTTTTCTCCAGCATGGGCGCCAGCACGAAGGCCAGCAGCATAGGAGCGGTGGGGAAGCCGTTTTTATCCAGCAGATAGCCCACGATGCCGGAGATGAACATAATGATCACACCGTACATGGAGTTGCTGGTGGAATAAGCGCCCACAATGCACACGCAGGTGATGATGGGAATCATATACTTGACAGGCACGCTGAGGATCTTGATGAGGAAGGGGATCACCAGAATGGACACCAGCAGTGTGAACACATTGGCTACATACATGGAGGAGATCAGGCCCCAGCAGAACTCAGGATTGGAATCAAACAGCAAAGGGCCGGGATTCAGACCCCACATCATCAGACCGCCCAGCAGCACGGCACCGGTGCCGGAGCCGGGGATGCCCAGAGCCAGCAGAGGAGCAAAGGCGCCTGCGGCAGCGGCGTTGTTGGCAGCTTCGGAAGCGGCAATGCCCTCGATAGCGCCGGTACCCATAGGCTCCTCACTCTTGAACTTCTTCTGCATGGCGTAACCCACCATGGAACCGGTGGTCGCACCGGAGCCGGGCAGAACGCCCACGAAGGTGCCCATTACGCCGGAACGGAGGATAGGAGGCAGGATGCGCTTAATATCATGACCGGTCGGCATGGAAGAGCGAATGGAGAGCTTGGTCTTGCTGTCCTCGTTGTGACGTTTGGCATCGTCAGCTTCCCGCTCATTGATGAGCTTGATGACCTGAGCGAAGCCCACACAGCCGATGATGAAGGGGGTGAAGGGGACGCCGCCCAGCAGATACATATTGCCGAACTCAAAGCGGGGCGCACCGGACAGGGTGTCCATACCGATGGAGGCCACCAGAATACCCAGCATGGTGATGACAATGCCCTTGATGGGATTCTCACCGATGAGCCAGCTGATAGAGGTCATGGCGATCAGCAGGATCAGCGTCATTTCCGCGTAGCCGAACTTCAGGCCCAGAGAGGCCAGGCCGGAGGCGGTGATGGTCAGGATCAGGATACCGATGGTGCCGCCGATGAAGCTTGCCAGGTTAGCAGCCATCAGAGCCTGACCGGGACGGCCCTTTTTCGCCATGGGATAGCCGTCCAGAGCGGTGGTGATGGCCGGGGAGTCACCGGGGATGTTCAGCAGAATGGCACTGAAAGAACCGCCGTACATGTTGGAATAGTACAGAGCGCCCAGCATGATGATCGCGGTGGTGGGGTTGAACTTATAGGTCAGGGGCAGCAGCAGTGCGCAGCCCGCCAGAGAGCCGATACCGGGCATAGCGCCCACGACCAGACCCAGGACAGCGCCCAGCAGACAGGCACCGATGTTCTCAGGCGCCAGAGCCACCTGGAAGCCGGAGAGCAGAGAAACGAAATTTTGCAGCATAGCTTTTCTACCTCCTTACAGACCCAGCAGGGAACCCAGCAGACCAACAGGGAAGCGGATCTGCAGCCAAGTGGTGAATACGCCCAGAATGATGGCGGCCATGATGATCTCGATGGTGATGATCGCTTTCCAGGGAGCGTGCTCTACCAGCTTGAGCCAGAGCAGGATATAAATGAGGCAGCTGGGCACCAGACCGATGAGAGAAGTGCACAGAATGATGGCAGCGGCACCCAGCATCACCAGCAGCTCATTGCGGTTGTAGCTGACGTCTGCGCTGTCCTTATCCTTGACGATCTGAAAGAAGCAGGCAACGCTGGCGGCCAACAGCACCACGGCGATGATGATGGGGAAAAAGCCGGGGGTAGGCTGTGCCTTCCAGAAGCCGTAATCCTTCAGGCCTACGACGATGAATACCAGAGATACGATAGCGGTGGCCAGGGGAATGATAGCCCGCAGGTTCAAGCCTTTCTTTTTATTCTCCAAAATAAATCCCTCTTTCTTTGTTTTGCAGATCAAAAATCAGCCGTTGGCCTTTGTGCGCTTAGCAAGAGCCATCTGAGCGGTGGTGCGGACGGCCCGCTCGAAGGAGTCGGTGGTAACGCTGGCCTTGCCTACCTTGTCGAAGGCAGTGCCGTGGGCGCAGGTGGCGATGGGATAGGGCTGGCCGCCAGCCACGGTGATGCAGCGCTGGAAGCCCACCAGCTTCAGAGCGATCTGACCCTGATCGTGATACATGGTGACCACCACATCAAAGTCGCCCTTCAGAGCGCTGATGAACAGGGTATCGGCGGAGTAAGGACCAGTGACGTTCCAACCGGTTTCCTTGACCACCTTCTCGATGGTGGGCTGGATCACATCCACTTCTTCGCGGCCGCACAGACCGAACTCACCGCAGTGAGGGTTCAGAGCAGCCACGGCGATGCGGGGCTTGTGGCCCAGGCTCTCACCGGTGATCTCGCCCAGCTCGATGGCCTCACGCAGGCTGCTCTCGGTGATCATGCCGCTGACCTCGCTGATGGGCACATGGCTCGTGGTGCGGACGGTCATCAGATCGTCCATCATGTTGACCTCGCAGAAGGGGGTCTTGAGGTCAAAGGCATGGGCAAAATAAGTGTGCTCACTCTCATAGTGCATACCGGCCATCTTCATAGCGCCCTTGTGGAGGGGGCCAAAGACGATGCCCTCGATCTTACCGGCCTTGCAGAGTTCAATGGCAGTATCCAGCTGCTTGAGATCGCCGGCGCCGCAGTAGGCGTTGGCTTCGCCATAGACCACCTGATCGGGATCCTGATCTTTCAGATCCAGAACGGGATAGCCCTTGGACCAGTCGCACTGGCTCAGGTCATCGATGACGTAATGGGGCACGTCACCACCCACGACCTTCAGGCCGTGCTCAAACATCCGCAGGTCGCCGATGATCACGGGACGGCAGTAATCAGCGTAATAGTCCTTCACAGCCAGCATGGCCACCAGCTCCGGGCCAACGCCGGCGGAGTTGCCCAGCAGAATACCGAGAATGGGCTTTTCACTCATATAAAATACCTCCATAGCTTTCCAGTTTTGCAGGACAGGTATAACCTGCAAGTAAAATTCACAAAAATAACAAGCAAAAACCGTGCCACTTCGACAAGAAGGTGAAATTTTTGTCAATATAGTGAAAAAACTAAATTGCCATTTAAACGTTCTGCACAAAGAATAGGACCTAAAAATCACGTTTAAGCAGGAAAAGCGCTCAATGAATGAAACGGAGAGAAACGTATGAAACACATTGTTTCATAACGTTTCGCGTGAAAAAGAAATCGGATATCCGAACCCCGGAGGGATTAGTTGAGTCAGCAAGAAAATTCCCGGCCTCATCGTGGGGCCGGGAATGGGAGATCAGGTTTGCTGTTCTTTCTGCTGCTCAATCCGTTTGGTCATGCGCCAGAGGGTGGTACGGCTGACGCCCAGCTCCTTGGCCAGATCCTTTTTCCGAATGACCTGCGGCAGCATCACCGGAAGGGGCTCTGACGGAGATGCCGGCTGTCCGGCAGGCTCCAGCGGCAGTTCCCGAAAAATATGGAGGTTCATTAAGGTGGATTGATCAATGGTGCGGGAAGAACTCATCACTACGATGCGCTCGCAGATGTTCCGCAGTTCCCGGACATTGCCGGGCCAGCGGTACTGCTTCAGCAGTTCCTGAGCTTCCGGGGTTAGTTCAGGCGGCGTGGTGCCCTGCTCGGCGGCGATGATCCGCATCTGGTGCTCGATCAGAGGAAGGATGTCCTCCGGCCGCTCCCGCAGAGGCGGAATATGGATCTCAAGGGTATTGAGGCGGTAGAGCAGGTCGCTGCGGAATTTTCCCTGCTGAATCTGCTGCTGAATGTTGACATTGGTGGCGGAAATGACCCGCACATCAATAGGGATCACATTGGTGCTGCCGACCCGGCGTACCTCCTTTTCCTGAAGGACACGCAGCAGCTTGGCCTGAAGGGCTACTGGAATTTCACCGATCTCGTCTAAGAAAATGGTACCGTGGTGAGCCTGCTCAAAAAGGCCGGTCTTACCTTCGCGGGATGCGCCGGAGAAAGCTCCTGCCTCATAGCCGAAGAGTTCGCTTTCCAGCAGATTTTCCGGCAAAGTTGCGCAGTTCACCGCAACAAAGGGCTGTTCGGCCCGGGCGCTGGCGGCGTGGATACTGTGGGCGAAGAGCTCCTTACCGGTGCCTGTCTCGCCGGTGAGCAGTACATTAGAATTGACCCGGCTGAACTTTTTGGCCATGTCCACCTTGCTGCACATCCGCTCGCTGACGGCGATGATGTCCCGGAAGGTGTATTTGGAGGTCAGCCCCCGCCGTACCAGACCCTTCCGGATATGCTGTTCCTCTTGCAGAATCCGGGAGGCGGAGGAGGTGGTGATCAGGGTACCGATGGCAGAGGTCTCGCCGCTGATGAGCCGGTATTTCACCATATAGCGCTGGCCGTTGATGTTGATCACTTCCTCGTCGCCATCCTTGCAGGGAGAGGTCCGGCTGCCGATATAGGAGAGATCCGGCCGGATGTCTGTGATGGGGGTGCCTCGCCATTGCGACAGGAAGGCCAGACCGTACAATCGATAGGCCTGGTCATTGGCCTCCAGAAGCTTTCCGGCTTCATCCAAAGCAAGAACGGCGTCCTCGCTGCTGTTGAGGATGGTGCGGATAATATGGCTCTTTGTGCGCTCTAAGTTCATGCTGTGAGCAACCTTGATGGCTTCCAGAGTGGCCTGCCGGACAGTTTCCATCCGCATATGGATATAGGTGCAGGGGATGTTCCGCTCCCTGCAAAGGTTGGATACTGTGCCGCCGCTGACGATGGCGTCCGTACCATCCCGCAGGCAGGCATTCACTGCGTCTCTGGCGCTTTCCTCGTCCTGTACATCGTACAACGAAATGCGGGCGTCGCTGAGTTCTTCCAATTCCGGCAGCAGGTCCTGAAGCCGGTCCCGGCCCAGACAAAGGCCAATGTGATGAGGATGGTAGGTGTTCCGGCACTGAAACAGAGCCTCAACCAGATCCATGCCGTCAAACCGCAGCCGGGTGATGTGTTTTTCCGGATAGATATTGCAGATCTTGTTATAGGTAATGCCTCGGGCTACGATCACATCGTAGTTATCCAGCTGATACAGGATCTCCGGCGTACCAAACCGGTGCACCACATTGATGCTGATCTCATCATTTTCCCATTCCGCAGCCTGCTGCTGGACAGGCTTCAGCATATCTGGCGATGGTACAAACACAATGATGCGAACCACCTATGATCCTCCTTTACTCAGCGGACAGGGCCTACCTATCCGATTACTCTTTCAAAAGTTATATTGCATTATACATAATAGTGTATCGTTCGCTATAAATCAAGTGGATTTGAGACCCATCAAAGACACATGACAAGAAAACCGATGCAGCCCCGAAAGGGACCGCATCGGCTTTGAGGATCGATATGTGCGGATCAGTTTACTTGCGCAGCAGGGGAGAGAGGGGCTTGTAGATCAGGAAGCAGAGGACTACGTCCAGCATTCCCTTGAAGAAGGTGAAGGGCATATTGAAGATGGTCAGGCACTTGATGAGGCTGTCGGAGGAGGGGAGAATAGCCTGATACATACCGATGATGGCGTCCAGAGGCAGACCGTAGCACACCACATAGGCGGGATACACCAGGAGGTAGTTGAAGGGTACAGACAGGACTGCCATCAGCGCGGCGCCGACAACAGCGCCGATCAAAGCGCCCTTGCGGGACTTATTCCGGGAATAGATGTAACCGGCGGAGAAGGAGAACACGCTGCCCATCACGAAATTGAACAGCTCACCTACATAGGCGGAGGAGGTGCCGTGGAGCACGGAGAACAGCAGGTTCTTCAGGAAGGTGACCACGATGCCGTAGACAGGGCCGAGAGAGAAGGCGGCCAACAGCTCCGGCAGATCGGACACGTCCAGCTTTACGAAGGAGGGGATCAGAGCCGGGATGGGGAATTCAATGAACATCAGCAGGAAGGCCACGCCGGAGAGCATTGCGGAAATAGTCAGCTTGTGGGTGCGGCTCCGATTGGCCGCACGGGTGGAGGGGATCGCGTTGGCATTGGGTTCAGACATAAAAAATACACTCCTTTTTTCGTTTGAAAACACCCTGGATGCTTTGACTTCTCCAAGGTGAACAAACGAAAAAGGAGCGCGCACAAAACGCACGGCTTTCCCGTACTCATCTTCTTCCATCCAGACTGTAACTGTTGGTCCCGGAGTTTCACCGAGTCAGCGGACACCGAAGTATCCGGTCGCGGACTTTACCGCCAGTGGGGAATCACACCCCGCCCTGAAGACAAAGATTCAGTTGTTTTCTTCGGGTGATAGTATACGACAGAAGAAACAAAAATGCAACCCCTAATTTTTGACTTTACAAAAAAGAACAGATGTTCTATAATGAAAACGATACACTTGAGGAGGTGAGGAGATGCCTGCCAGACAGGAATCCTGCTGCTTTACCGGGCACAGACCCGCAAAGCTGCCGTGGGGCTACAATGAGAGCGACCCTCGCTGTGTCAAACTGAAGGAGCGGATCGCCGATGCGGTGCTGCTGGCCTATCAGGAGGGGTACCGGCATTTTCTCTGCGGCATGGCCCAGGGCTGCGACCTCTATTTCTGTGAGGCGGTGCTGGCTCTGCGGGAGCGTTATCCGGAGGTCACTGTGGAGGCCGCCATTCCCTGTCCCACGCAGGCGGACGCCTGGCCGGAGGCGGAGCGGGATCGCTACCGGGAATTGGTTGCCCGGTGCGATATGGAGACCATGGTCTCCGACACCTATTCTTCCACCTGTATGCAGCGGCGGGACCGCTACATGGTGGATCACGCCATGCTGCTCATCGCCGCCTTTGACGGCACCGCCGGCGGGACCCGCTACACGGTGGAATACGCCTTGCGGCGTGGGATTGAGATCTTTGATGTGTCGATTCCCACGGAATAGCTGTAAAATGAAATTGCTTTACCGCATAGATCCCAGAAGGGGGAGCAGCTCCGAAAAAGCGCGGATGGTATAGCCGGGACGAATGTCCGCACGAGGTTCCTTGCCGTGGGGGTTGAACCAGACGGTGCGCAGCCCGGCATTCAATCCGCCCCGGATGTCGGAGGTCAGGCTGTCCCCCACCATGACGGTTTCCTCCAACCGGAAGCCGGGAATGGCGGCGAAGCAGGCGTCGAAAAACGCCTTGGAGGGCTTGTCGGCGCCCATTTCCTCGGAAATGAAAATGTCTTTGAAATAGGGGCGCAGTCCGGCGTCATTCAGCCGGGGATTCTGGACGGCGGCTGCCCCGTTGGAAGCGAGGTACAGGTCATATCGGGGGGAGAGATCCATCAAAAGCTGCTCCGCACCGGGCATGAACTCATGCTGGCGGGAGAGCAGTACCTCATACCGCTCGCTGATGGCCTTGCCGCTGTGGTCAACCCCCAGTTCCCGGAATAACTGCTCAAAGCGCTGCACCAGAGCCTCGTCCCGGGTGAGACGGCCTTCCTCCAGCAGCTCCCAGTGGGCGGTATTGATGATGTGGTAGCGGTCCAGAATGGCCACCGTCGGCTCGATGCCTGC
>ERZ773145.884-NODE-884-length-27925-cov-5.053821_pt1 | contig 27925 bp, 23 predicted proteins | sample MGYA00580848_ERZ773145 | MGnify/ENA primary metagenome ERZ773145 (study PRJEB29015, sample SAMEA2737858) | human gut metagenome | biome: human gut; feature: human-associated habitat; material: faeces | place: China | collected 2012 ... | reverse complement strand
GCAGGAATAAGCCTTGCAGGATTATTCATCACACGCAAGAAACGTAAGTAATAAACACCCCGTCCGGGTAAAATCCGGGCGGGGATTGTTTTGTTAAGAGGAAAATAAAAACGCCCCAAGAATTGCTCTTGGGGCATCTGTTTACCGATTGCTGATCATGGATTCTATATTAGCGACATCCTTGTCCACTTCTTCGGCAGTTATGGGAAAATAAGCAAATCCCTGTTCGTCATAAAAGTCGATCAGGTCGTGTTTGGATATTCCAAGCATTTTTGCTACTTTCCCATATGATAAGGCACCATTTTTAATCATCGGATACCACGATAATGCCCTTGATTTTTGTCCTTCAGTCATGCTAACACCTCCCGATTTTCTTGTGACATTTTCCGCAATATGTTATAATATAAAAAGAAAACAAAAAAGTAATCGTCCACTGCCGATGGAATAACGATTACTTTTTTGAAAAATAAAAAATTGTAATTTCAGAGCAACCGCTTGCTTTACGGTAACATCCTTTTGCTAAAGTGATTATACCATATTGCTAATGTTGTGTCAAAAAGGTATTTTTCTGCAATAAGATATGAGAAGAGCGTAGAAAAGGTGATAATATGTGCAATAATTGCTTCGATGATATGCTAAACATTAGACAAACAGTTGACAAAATCAACATTTTGTAATATATTGTCAGTTGTTCAGCCGGTGTGTTGGAATTGGCAGACAAGGCAGACTCAAAATCTGTTGATGGAAACATCGTGCGGGTTCAAGTCCCGCCACCGGCATAAAACTATGCATATTTCTCTAAATAATGTTTGACATTATACGTAAAATGTAATATATTAACAATAAGGCTTGTATCTACCGAGAGAGTTGAGTGGGGGCTTGCGCCGCGGCGCCCTTGCACGCGCGTCACTACTTGAGGAGTGCAGGTCTTTTTTAGTGCAAAAAATAGCAAAAAAGGGCTTTGAAGCCTTTTTTTGTATGCAATTTTCTTCGCATATAGATTTATAGAAGAATAATAAGTTTATAAAAAAGGGCGGGAAATAACATGCAAATTTATGAAAAATTATACGGTGAATATATAAATGAAAAGTATGGAGATTTTGTTCTTACTGCCGAGCAGAAACATGAACTTGCTTACGCTATTCAAAAGCGTCTGACAAAGGAAGAAATTGCATTTTTGCTTAGAACTAATAAAGGTGAGAAAACTCCGGCATTTTCCGGGGAACAGATGCGTGAAATTATAACAGCAATACAGTGCAATATACCTCTTGATGTATTGAGAAAGCATTATTCCCTGAAATTTTCAAGAGAAGAATTTGCAGACAGACTGCGTTTCATAAGACAAGGAATCCAGTATCATTATACAGCGGAACAGTTAGATATAATAAAGGACATGGATATTACAAAAGAATTACACACTTCCGAAATTTACGATATGTATAATTGTATTGTAAACCGATTGCCGGTTGAAAAAGTATTGCACGATATAAAAGATAAGTCAGGCGATAATATCCGGCGTATTTTAAAAGAAATCAAAGAAAATCAAATTCCAAAGTTTGAATATGATACAGAAACAGTGGAAAATAATAACGAAGATATTAAAAATGTAATGGAGAAATACAAGAATGCTCCAGAACCTCGCAGACAGGAGATAAAGGCTGCATTAATGAGAGGGATAAAGAGCAAAACGATTGATGATTATTACAGAGACTATCCGGATGCACCATTACAATTTGCAATATCATACGACAAATTTACTATTGAAAAAGAATATTTCCCTATGATACCTAAAAAAGCAAGAGATATTTTACTGTCCAATACGTATAACGAATATCAGGCTTACGTTATAATAAATATTTGCAATTTACCATATACAGACGAAGAACTAAAAATAATTGTAAATCCAAAATATAATCATAATCAGATGTCAATAATAGCAGAAGGGTTTCTCAAAGGAATTACAATAGAACAAAGCAGAATATATCTCGATGAAAATATTCCAGAACTGACAATTTCCATGTTACAAGGATGCATTATAAATAAAGTGCCAAAACAGATTGTAGATCTGATTCTTGATAAAAGGTTTGACGAATACCAAAAGGACCAGTTGTTAGAAGGATATTATAGCAGAATGTCTAAAGAAGAAATGAACGTTTATACACATCCTGAAATAAATGCTGGTGCAATGGAAGTAGCAATCGAAGCATTTGAGTTTAATAAACCGGAATACGCAAACCTTGTCTGCCAGTCCGCTTTTACAGAAAGGCAGCTAGGTGCCATAAGTGTCATAATGTTAAATGCAGAATACTCAAGAATGAAAGATTTTATTAAACCAGACGTGGATGAAAACATTATGTCTGATATTGCAGATATAGTAAGTGATGATACGTATGATGAAGAAATGCAGGATAGAATAATTCACTATACAATAGAAGGATGTACGAAGGAACAGTCAGAATTGTACGTAAATGCTATAAATAAGGGTGTCTCTCATAAACAGATAGAATTTATAAGGGAAAAGGGATTAACGGATGAGCAGCAAAAATTTTTACTTGATAATCTGACAACCACCCACAAAAAAAATAATTTACAAATAACTAACGAAAGCCGATGAACCGCTCGGATATGAGTAAAACATCCAAAATGAGGTATCGTATGACAGATTTTGAACTGCTTACAAAAGATAAAGATTTTTCATGGGAAGAACTCCAACAGGTACAATATGGGCTAAATGATCATATGCCAGTAGAACAGATAGCAATTTATGCAAACCAAGAGTTTAATTGGATGCAAATGAAACAAGTACGGCTAGGCTTAAGGAATAATCTGTCTGCAGAAGAAGTTTCCGTTTATGCTAATCCATTATTTAATGATAGCCAGATGAATATGATACGGACACAGCTAGAAGAAGGATTGCCAGTAAAGCAAGTAAAACTGTTTGCAAAACCTGAATTCTGCTGTGAGCAAATAAATGAAATCATCAAATGCATAGTGAATGATTTTACAGAAGAACAGATAAATATCTGTATCAATCAGGAGCATCCATTTGATGCGGGTCAAATGGCAGAAATCCGTCTTGGATTTGAACACAAGCTTTCCTTAGACCAAATACACATTTATTCCGATAAGAGGTTTGACGATAATCAAATGTATGAAATCCGTGTAGGATTAGAAAATAAGCTGACAAAAGAACAGATTCTTATCTACGCAGTCCCCAAATTTAACTGGAGACAAATGGAACAGATCCGGGCGGGGTTTGAACACGGACTTTCCGAAGAACAAGTGTCAGTATATGCCGATCCAAAATTAAAAAGATATCAGATGGGCGAAATTCGACTTGGGTTTGAATATGGGCTATCTATGAAACAGGTATTATTATACGCAGATCCATCAAACGATTCGGACGAAATGGCTGTTTACAGATTGCAGATCATAGAAAATATCAAGAATGGGATAGACTCTGATGTCTATTTCGCAGAATTGAAAAAATATGAAGAAATGGGACTCGCATCAGATTTTGCTAAAGATCTGGCAGGAGCGGCTGGAAAGGGATTATCAAGCAAAAAACTTGATTATGTTCTTCGTAGTGGATTAACGGAAAACCAGATTAAGTTCATTCTACATAATGCAACCAATAACATAAATAAGAAAATAACAGACGAAAAGACTGCTGTTGAATCAAAAAAAACAGAAAAAAAAGATATAACACGGTAGAAAATATATTGGATACCCGGTAAGAAAGGAAAAAAATTTATGGGAAAGTTACGAAAGATTTTAGGCAAAAATGCAAAGAAATATAATCAAAGCCAGTTAAAAATAATACAAGATGGAATTGACGCGGGGTTGTCTGTTGATCAAATAAGAATTTATGCAAACCCTAAATTTGATCATTCCCAAATGTATGTCATAATGAGCGGTTTTATGCAAGAACTTTCTATGGAGCAGGTAAAGAAATATGCAGACGAAAAATTTTCATCTTCGCAAATGAATCAAATTAGGGATGGGTTTTTAGATGGACTTTCCATGGAGCAGATAGATATATATGCAGACACGAAATATAATAACTATCAGATGGAGGAAATTCGTTTAGGGCTGCAGCACGGGCTATCCGTAAAACAGATAGAGTTATATGCTGATCCCAAATTTACAAAATATCAGATGAAGCAGATCCGGTCAGGTTTTGAGTTTTATTTACCGATAGAACAGATCAAAATATACGCTGACCAGAAGTATTGTGGCGAACAAATGACGCAGATCCTGATTGGACTGAATGCCAAATTGCATAAAGACCAGATATCAATATACGCTAATCCGCGATTTAATGCAGGACAAATGGGATGTATCAGAAGGGGATTTCAACGAGGTCTGACAATAGATCAGGTATCCCTGTTTGCAAATCCTAAATTTGATCAATACCAAATGCAGGAGATATCGTCGTGCATTGAAGAACATTTTACAAAAAAACAGATACAGATTCTCGCAGATCCAAGATTTACTGCGGACCAAATGAAAGAGATACACGCAGGCTTTATAGACGGTCTAACTACGGAACAAATCAGTATCTTTGCAGATCCAAAATTCAATGCTAAACAAATGTATCAGCTTAGAAACGGTTTCAACAGCAAATTATCTATAGAACAAGTCAAATCCTATGCGGATCCATTTTTGTCACCAGCAGATATGTACTCTTGTAGAAACTGCTTTTCTAAGGGGATACAAAATCCTCAATTATTTGACAACGTACTGGCTCGATATAAAGGAATGGGGATTATCGAGGAACAGGCTGCAATTTTAGCAAAAGCGGCAAGCAACGGAGTTCCAATATCAAAATTAGATGTCATAACAAAGAAAAACTTTTCAACAGAACAAATAGAGTTTCTGATCGGCAATTTACAGAAAAACAAAAAACCTGAAGATAAGGATACAGAAATATCTGTAAACAAATGGGAAAAAGGAGAACGGTAATCATGGTTATAAAAAACAAAATTGATCCAAAAGAGAGATATGAATATTTTTTTAATACATACTGCAAAAATATTATTATGGATGAAAAACAAACAGCAGCAATCAAAAGATGTCTGAGACGGCGGATTACAGATGATGAAATGTCTCTTATTATAAAGACAAAAGTGATAGAAACTGGAGAAAATATCCTCGTATACAACCCGGATCAAATAGAGGCATTACAAAAGGCAGTATTGGCTAACTTATCAAAAAATCAGATTGAATTACTAGCAAACCCGGATTATCCATCCTTCAAGATGGAAGCAATCATGTCGGCGTTACTATATCGTTTTGATGAACAAAAAGTCAATCTGTTAAGAAAAGTGAAATGCTCTGAAGATAGCGACAAAGCTTACATGTTAGATGTTATGGAATGTATGAAAAAAGGAGCGTCCGTTGAAGAGTTAGAATTTGTAAAAAGGGGTGAAGAAAAATTCGAATTACCATTCGACGACAGTTATTGTATGACTCCGGAAAAAAAACACAGCCTGCTAGAAGCCCATACGCGTCATGGGAGTTTTGAAAGAGAGACATGTACACATAATGACAAAAACAAATTTATGGGAATATATAGTAAAAAAGAACAGACCATTTTAACAAACTTATGTTTAACAAACATACAGATTGCAATGGAAAGAGGTGTTAAAGCCGCGGATATAAAAAAGTACATGGATCAGGCTGATAGATCAAACTTATCATTATCACAAGCGAGTCGGATAATCCAAATGTTGATTGATAATGTGCCAGAAGAATGTATTGAAAAAACAATCACAGGAGAATATAACGCGGAGCAAATGCACGCTCTCACAGATGTTTATAAGCTTGAATTAACGGAAGAACAGCTGAAGATTATAACGAACAATATGTACGATGACTATCTTATGAGACAGATTGCCAACGCATTTTTATGTGGTATTACAGTTGAAGAAATCCTGCCGTATATTAAAAGTATATACAAAATACCAAACGCGGGGAGTAAATTAGAAGCAATAACACAGGCAATACTAAGGAATGAACATCCGGAATCGTTAGTTGAATTAGCGGCTGCGGGATTCGATGGCTTTCAAATTGACCAGATAGAAACCTGTTACACATACAGATTGACAGAAGACGAAATGACGGTAATTACAAATAAAGATTTTGATAAGATGAAAATAGCTTATCTGAGAGAAATGATGCTTGATGGATGTTATGAGATTGCAGAGTTTTTAGAAAATACAAACCAAAAACACAGCGATATAATAGAAATCATGTATGATGCAAATTGCTCTTATGAAGAAATAATGAAAGGGGTCGAATGTGAGAAAGCGCGTGATAATTGCAATACAGACATTTCAGATAACGATTTGGTTGACTTGATATGTAAAAGCCGTGACTTGGACTGGACAAGAACATGTATTGAAAATAAGTTTGAATTAGAGCAAATTAATGTTCTGTTAAAAGCGGAAAAAAGAGGATTTTCTAAAAGCCAGCTTAAAGCGATTGCAAACAAGAACCTGACGGCAGAGCAGATGACTTTTTTAGTTGATCATATTTGTCCAGAAAAAAATAAAAGTGACCGTAAGATAAAAGAATGGGATACGGTGATTGGTTCCATAACAGTAACAGAACACATAAAATCAGATGCGGATGTACGCTAAAAAACAGCGGACTCGCTTATATTTATGAGATAATAAATCCACTAAATTTTTCCCATATATTATTATAAATATAAGGGGGAGGCAAAAGGCATGTCAGATATTAAATTAAAAGAACAACGTGAACTGTATTATAAATTGGTAAAAAACACAAAACTTGAGTCTTTTCAAACACAAGAAATAAAGCGGGGAATACAAGCTGGACTTTCGCTTGAACAGATATCAATCTACGCGAAAGAAAAATATAATTGGAAGCAGATGGGTGAAATCAGGGAAGGGTTAGAACATGGTCTAACAACAAAACAGGTAAGTATATATGCGGATGAGCATTTTTCGGGTCCAAAAATGTGGGAAATCCGGGAAGCACTTGAATCAGGTATCGGGATGGATAAGATAAAAATGCTTATTAACCATAAATTTACGGAAGCCCAAATGCGGGAAATAAGACTTGGTTTTAAAAATAAACTTACAAAAAATCAAGTTGCGCTATATGCAAAACCAGAATTTTTGTCGGAACAAATGGATGTGATCAGGGATGCATTAAAAACACGAGTTTCGATGGAAAAAGTATCTGTATTCGCAGATCCAAAATTTTCTCCATTTCAAATGGATGCGTTATTTAAGGCATTCTTGGCAGGTTTAACGATTGAGCAGGTACAGAAAATTGCAGATCCGGAATATACCAGCAACCAGATGTGGCAGATACGATACGGATATGAAAATAAATTTACGGACGAGCAGATGGCATTACTAAGAAATAAAGAACTTGATCATCTTCAGATGAATGAAATTTCAAACAGCTTTTATCCCCCCAATATAATTCCAGCAGACATCGTTAAAATCTACGCCAATCCTGAACTTAATACTGATCAGATACACTTCCTCAATCTGCTTGCTAAAGAAGGAAAATCAAAAGAACTGATCACATTTTGTGCAGATCCCAAATTTTCTTCTCAACAAACTGAGATTTTGTGCAATGGGGTTCACTGTGGGTTGGATATAGACAAATTAAAAGTATATGCGGATCCTGATTTGACACCACTTAAAATGGAGGAAATACTGGAAGGCTTTTATAATGGTCTTACAATAGAGGATGTGGAACGATACGCAAAAAAAGAATATACTGCAGGAACCATGCATGATTATCGTATATTATTAGAACATGGAATTAAAGATATGGATTTATATAATAATATCAAAGATAAGTATGGCTATTTAGAAAAAGACCAGCTGATGGAACTTGGAAGGGCAGCGAGTATGGGATTTAGCTGGGGAAAGATTGATTTCCTCGCATCAAAAAAATTAGCGGCAGATGAATTGAAAATTATTATAAACAGCAGTATTAGGGAAAAGCAGAAAACAAAATCCAAAATCAGGGGAGATGAGCGCAATGGCAGATCTTGATAAAGAAAATGGGTTATTCACACCGGAAGAGGTAGGAATTTACACAAACCCGGAATTTAATAAAGACCAGATTTTAGTAATAAAGTCAGGCTTTCTCCATAATTTAACAATAGAACAAGTTAAAATTTATGCAAAACCGGAATTTTCCGCTGGACAAATGGGCGAAATAGAAAAAGGACTTATTCACGGACTATCCGCAGAGCAGGTGAAAATATATGCTGATCCGGAAATGAAACGGAGTCAGATGCAAGATATCCGTACAGCGATGGAATGCGGCAGAACAATAGACGAAATGAAATACTGCATAAATAAAGATTTTAACACATCCCAGATTAGTATAATATGTAAGGGCTTTGAAAAAGGTCTTTCGAAAGAGCAGGTATCAATATATGCTAAACCGTATTTTGATGCGGAACAAATGGAGGTAATACACGAAGGCTTTATAAAAGGATTCACCATGGAACAAATAAAGACTTTTGCAAAGAAGAAATATGATACCGGAAGCATGAAGCAAATAAGCCGGTTATATGAAAATGATTATCCGGATTTTTTGAAGGATATGATGTTAAGAAAAAAATTAACCGGAGCACAAATGACGTATATTATAGATGGATACGAAAAAGGCATTCCTGAATCCACACTGAAAATATATGCAAACCCATCAATTCCATCATGGAACATGAGAATACTCAATATTATAAGCGATTATGGCGTGTCTGAAGAATGTATTCGTTTGTGTGCAAATACAAAGTTTACATTAACCCAGATGGCGATGTTATGTGACATAATTACAGGTAATCCTGATTTTAATTTTGAACAGATAAAAATAATTGCAAACCCATTGCTGTCTGATGATCAGATGGAAATTATAGAAGACGGATTTAGGTGCGGTCTGTCAATAGAACAGATTAAGACATTTGCAAAGCCGGAAATGGCAATATTTACGATGAATACATACAAGGATTGTTACATTGCAGGAATAAAAGACGTTAATTTATACGTAAATATAATGGAAATGTGTTTAAACCGGTCGGAAGAGTATAAAAAAGAACTGATCCGGGCAGCCGCAAAAGGATTTTCGTTAACCAAAATAAAACTGTTAGCCGAAAAAAATCTTTCTACAGAACAGCTCCGTTTTATCATAGATTCAACCCAAACAAATATTCCACAAAAAGAGAAAAATAATAAAAAGGAAACACGGAAGGAACGGTAAATTATGCTATCAACAGAACGCTGCAGCAACTACTCAGAACAGCAAATAAAGGAAATAGAATCAGATATAAAAGCGGGAATGACAGAAGAACAGGCTTTTTATTGCCAGCGCCCATGCTACACATTTCCACAAAGATGCCAGATACGTTTAGCATTTTCACAAAAACTGACAAAAAATCAGATTGCTCTTTTGGATAACACTGATTTTTCCGGGGACCAGATGTATCAGATCAGAACCGGTCTTGTCGGGGGGATACCAATAGAAAAGGTACGTATTTATGCAGACCAAAAATTTACCGATATACAGATGCATATGATACGAAACTGCATAGAAAAAAATGCATCAAGTGAATATCTAAAAATAATTGCAAATCCAGAATTTACTCACGAGCAGATGTTTGTAATACAGGATGGGATTGAAAAAAAATTGCCGGTGGAAAAAATAAAATTATATGCAAAACCGGAATTTACACATGCTCAGATGCGTGAAATCTTTGAAGGAATATTATCAGATCTTTCTATTCACCAGATCCTCATTTATGCAAAACGTGAGTTTAACAGTGAACAAATGACGCAGATTCGATGGGGATTAAGTGGATTTGACACTTCAAAAAGTTTTCCTAATGTTAATAGCATAAAAAAATTAGCAGAAGAAGAGGTACTGCTTTATGCAAGACCAGAATTTACAAAAGACCAGATGTGGAAAATAAGAGAATGTTTTGAACATGGTCTGGTAAAAGACGAAGTATCCATAATCGCGAATCCGGATTTTTCAGAAGATCAGATGTATATTATGGAAGAAGCATATTCGTCTGGTCTCACAATAAAGCAGGTAAAACTATTTGCAGATCCACGATTGACACCAGAGCAAATGGATCATTGCTGTCACAAGATCTTATGTGAAGAACCTGAAGCGGATGTTTCTTTATATAAAGAGGTTGCATTACAATATAATCTTCCAGATGAGCTTTCTTCGGAGTATATCAATGCTATAAAAGAAGGAATACCGAAGGAAAAATTAGAATTGATTGCAAAATCGGGCACAACTCCAGAGCAGAAAATGTTTTTACTTCATATGATAAATAATGCTAAAAAAAGTAATCCTCATTTGCAGACAAAGGGAAAAGAGAGATAAAATCTCTCTTTTTTGTTTGTTAAAAAAAACACATATAATAAATAATGCTAAAAGTTTAGAAATAAATTAAGATAAAAAACGAAGGGCGAAATTATGGAGCTTTCAAAAAAACAGAATCAGATGTTAGCAAATTCGAGTTTCGATGAAGAACAGGTAAATCAAATTCGTATTGGTTTTATTATAAGCGGACTTTCGGAAGAACAGGTTGAAACATATGCTGATCCGAAATTTAACAGTAAACAAATGAATGAGATTCGTAAAGGGTTTGAATCTCATATCCCTGAAGAAATCATAAAGCTATACGCAGACCCTGCGTTTACTGATAAGCAAATGAAGGTTATTGAATCAGCAGCTCATGAGTATTTAGACATAAAAGAGATAAAAATATTTGCATCTCCAGAGTTTTCGTGCGAACAAATGTTATATCTAAAAGATCTTTTGCAGACGGAAATAACAGCAGAGCAGGTAACGTTTGTTGCAAATCCAGAATTTACTAAAGATCAGATGCAAGCGGTCGTAGAAGGGTTTGACTATTATAAATTAACGGTAGATCAGGTAGCACCTTATATAAAACCTGCATTTGATTGTAAACAAATAAACCAGTTAACCGAAGCTATTTGGAGAGACTTTACAGAGGAACAAATCCGGTATATCGCAAATCTTAAATTTTCATCCTTGTTAATGTACCAAATAAGAAGATCCTTTGACGCGGAATTCTCAATAGATGAAATCAAACAATTTATAAATGACCAATTCACAATTCAACAATCAGAGATATTATTGGATGGTTTACTTATAACAAAATCCTTGGATACGGTACTGCTATATGCAAATCCTGCTTATAACGAAGACCAGATGAAACAAATAAACATGGGATTTTTGACAGGGCTGTCAAAAGAACAGATACAAATGTATATGAACCCTAAATTTTCTGATGAACAAATGGATGAAATCAAAAAAGGGTTTAAGAGTGCATTAAGCGTGGAACAAGTGTCAGTTTATGCAAAACCTGAATTTACAGCAGAACAAATGAATGAAATACGTCTATGTTATATGGCAGGACTTACAAAAGAAGAGATTCAAATTTGTGCAGATAGTGAATTAGCTCCATGGCAGATAAACTATATGCGTTCAGGATTTGAAGAAGATTTTACAAACGAACAAGTGTTATTGTTAAGAGGAGAATATAGTCCCGGACAATGCCGCGAAATATTAGCAGGAATAGAACATGGACTCACGGTGGAGCAGGTAAAACAGTACGCAGATCCTAATTTTAACTGTGTGTTTATGAGTATGAAAAGAGAAACGTTAGAATCGGGAGTTGTTGATATCCAAGATTACAAATTCATTACGGACAAATACCCAAATATGAATAAAGAAAGAAGCAAAGAACTTTCAAATGCACTTTCAATGGGACTTAATGAAAAACAGATTGAAATGATCATTGATAAAAATATCCCAACGGAGCAAATTGCATTTATCGCAGATACAATTACAAAATCCAAAATTGAAAATTTACAAAAGGGGGCGAGTATACGTGCAGACGCAAGACATAGAACTAACGAAGGGACAAGAAGCTTTATATAATGAATTAACTAAGGGGAAAAGGATAACTAGAAAGCAGCACGAAGTGTTGATCAAAATAATATATAACTATACTTTTTCCAAAGAACAACTCCGAGTATTTGTAAATAATGACTACACAAAAGAACAGGCAAGGGTGATATGTAACGGATATCTGCGTGGCTTAACTACAAATCAGATGTCTCTTTGCACGGATCCCGCATTTTCTCCTAAACAGATGAAAATGATTATAAAAGGATTTGCGGCGTGCCTATCCATGGAACAAATCCGGCTGTACGCAGATAAAAAATTCAGCGAAGAGCAGATGGAACAAATTTGGCTTGGATTTGTGAATGATCAGCCAATAGAATCAATAAAAATATATGCCCGCCCGGAATTTGATGAATACCAGATGGAAGAAATATGGCTGGGGCTATCGGACGGGTTATCAATACAGCAGGTCAAACGGTTTGCAAAACCCGAATTCTCGTTTGCAGACATGAAAAAATTCAAAGAAATGTTAAAAAATGATACTCCATATCCGGAAAAATATCTGGAGACCAAAGCAAAATACAAGACAAGTGGTATACCGGAAGATTCAAAAGAAATATTATGTACCGCAGCAGCACAAGGAGTACCAATTCAAAAGATTGATATTCTTGCCAATAGCAATTTACAAAAATCAGAACTCGGATTCTTGGTAAATATGGTGGTAAAAAATATAAAGACAGAGGATAACGAAAGATGCAAGAAGCTGAATACAAAAGACGACTTGACAATTTAACAAAAAATAAGAAATTTACGAAAGCACAGATTGGACAGATTGAGGCGGGTATAAGGGACCATCTTACTGACGAACAGATTGACGTATATGCATCAGAACGTTTTACTGCTACACAGATGCTCTTTATCAAACGTCTATATACTCTTCCGAATCGTAAATTTACTTTAAAGGAAATAAAGCTTATAGCAAACCCTGATTTTTCCATAGGACAGATGGACATGATAAAATGGGGGTTTAATTCAAATCTTTCGTTCGAGCAGGTAAAAATATATGCATCTACAGAATTTACAGAAGATCAGATGAATGTAATCCTCGCTGGATTACAAGATTACATTCAAGTGGAACAATATGCGGATGCGCGGTTTGATGCAGGACAGATGGATGAAATAAGAATTGGACTCAAATCAGGTTTAGATGTAAGTTTGTATAAAGATCCGGATTTTAAGATAAATCAAATGTTTCAGATTCGACTGGGATTAGAAAGTAAGCTCCCGGTTGAACAAATAAAAAAATATGCAAATCCAAGGTTGTCTGCAGATGATATGTTTGAATATCGTAAACTTTTGGAAAAAGGAGCAAAATATCCTGAACGGTATTTTGAAACAAAGAAAAGATATAAAAATCTTCCTGATGATACATTACAGGCACTTGCTCATACCGCCGCTAATAGCACAGTATCATATGAAAAACTTGATGTCATTGCAAAAGGAAATTTTACCGAGGAACAGATAAAGTTCCTGATATCTGTTGGAAAGCCTTCAGACAAGGCTATAAAAGAACAAATGACAACTGAAAAAAATTTGGAAAAGGCAGCAAAAAAAGGGAGGCATAGAGGAGATGATAAAGTCAATAGATGAGTTTTATGAAACTAAAGAAAGCTGGATTGAATGGTTCAAAAATCACGTATCTGAAAAATTAGATGATGACGATAATTTTAATTATTCGATTGATGTCTATATTGAAAATATGCTTGACCACAACTTCGATGATGATAAAATTAAGGCAGTATTATGTTTCCCAAACCATGAAATCATATATAATGCATACTTGTACGGATTTACAGACAGCAAGATTTCCATTCTTACAGATGAGAAATACGATCGAAAGCAGCAGGATACAATATTTGAAATGCTATTAATGAATATGCCGGATGACATCTTTTATGCAATCTCAAAACCAAAATATAACTATGTAAAAATGCAGGCGCTTACGTATGTATATAAGAAAAGAATACCGAAATCCGCGATGCTGTATATGGCAGAAAAATTATCTTACGAATTTCAAATTTATGGTCTTGCTGACAGAATATTAAGTGGCATAAAAGATCCAGAGATTATACTTTATGGTATAAATGAGCAGAAACCATGGAAATTTAAGGCAATAACAGAAGGAATTTTACATAAACTAGATATAGAAAGTCTGAAAATGATCAATGATGCAAAAACTGCCAAAGAGACAAATAAAGTATGCGAAATACTGATTGAATATAAGAGAAAACAGGTTGAAGAATTTTTAAAAAATGGTATGGATTTAAGAGCGATATATACCAGCATGAAATTTGGAACTAATCCATACATACAAAAAGCCTGTTATATGCATAAGCCTGAACCTGTTATTCGTGTATTGGCTGATGCAATCAAAAACGGAGTTCCTTACAAAATCTTGGATAAATTTATTTTAAAAGATAATATAGTAAAAGACCTGTCAGAAGAGCAGCTAAGATTTTTGGTCCGTCAGGCACCTAAAGAAGTAAATACGATCATACACCAGTTTGAAAAAGAAATCAAAGAAACAACTAATGCAGAAGAAAAAGTTAACGCATTAAGAATGGGAGCTTTATATAATCTAACAGACGAGCAGTTAGCAAAATGTGCAAATACCGGTTACGATGAAACCCAGATTGAACAGCTTGTATTAGGATACGGTCATGGTCTTACGAAAAATCAGATTGCAATGTACGATGATCCTCTATTAACGGGCAGCGCTATGGAACAGATGCGTTTGGCGATTGAACATAGCTTAGATGATAAAACATTAAATACATTAAAAGAAATAGCAATACAACACTCAAATTGTGAAAGGCAAAGAAAAGAACAGTGGAGGGCACCCGTCCCAGACGCTGCTTGCGCGAGGGAGTGGTTTGAAGCTGGAAATCCGGACATCTTCAGAGGCAACTATAAATATATACAATATGGAATATTAGAGCCATTATCAAAATTAAATATAGAAGAAAACAAGCTTTATTATATTTATAGTCAAGGAGATCAGGAAAACATATACGAATATGTTAACGCAATCAAAGCGAATATCCCGTTTGAAGCAATTCAATACATGTCTAAATATAATGGTGACGCTAAACATGACTATATGAAAGCAATCATAGAGATATATACGGAACTTCGAAACAGGGATTTCAAAAAACTGCTTAACCCACAATTAAATGCCAGCCAGATCCGTGCCTTAAAGGACGCTCTTTTATCCGGAATCACAGAAAAACAATTTGATTTTATAAATGATCCGAAACTCAAGGCATCAATTATGAAATGCATAAAAACGGGATTTGTTTGCGGGTATAGTGAGGAACATCTTGATTTTTTTAAAATATTCAACCAGATTTTGAATGAAAATGTGCCAGATTTAGATGCAGATCATGAATACACGTTAATTGGAAATAGCGTAAGGGATTTTATCTTTCATGTATTTGATGGGAAATATGAGCCAGAGGTATTAACGGCATATATAACAGATTTTATAAAAACTGATAACAAAGATAAATTCTTGCAAGGGTATGACTATCTTTCTGGTGATATTATATTAGAAAAATATAATAAATACGCAAAATCCTCAAACACCGTTGTAGAAAAAAGCGTATTAGACAAAATCAAAAACGAAACAAGAGCAAAATCTACAGGGAAAAAATGTGATAAATCAGCAGAGGATTGGAGCCCTCTGTATTTCTAAAATATCAACAGACTTTACATCATACGGAATATATGATATACGATATATAAACAAATGACTATCGGGTTAAGGAGAAAAAGAGATGACCGAGAAAAAGAATTTATTAACAAAGGAAGGTCTTCGCAAATTAGAGGACGAATTGCAAAATTTAAAGGTAAATAGGCGACAGGAAATTGCTCAAAAGATTAAAGAGGCAAGAGAGCAAGGAGATTTGTCAGAAAATGCTGAGTACGATGCTGCAAGAGACGAACAAAGAGATATTGAGGCTCGTATCGAAGAAATTGAGAAAATTTTGAAGTACGCAGAGGTTGCAGATGAAGAGGAAACGGAACAGGGCGTTGTACACTTTGGTTCCCAAGTATCTGTATTGGATATTGGATTAGAAGAGGTTAATAGTTTTAAGATTGTTGGGTCTACGGAGTCAAACATTTTGGAGGGAAAACTTTCCAATGAATCCCCACTTGGCAGGGCTATTCTTAAGAGACGCGTGGGTGAGATTGTAACAGTAGAGGCACCAGCAGGAAACGTTGATTTCCGTATTCTGGATATCCGATAAAAATCCATATGCGAAAAATTCAAATGAGTTCCTATCTTAAATGATAGGGGCTTATTTTTTGCCTTTTTCGTCAGACTAACGGCAACACTAATCCACTGTCAGACTAACGGCAACACATCCTTGATTTTGCATGAGAACAGGGAAAATCGTTGGGTTTGATGGTTTCCTCTGTTCTTTTACTTTCTCTAAGGTATGTATTTAAGCCATTTTTTGACTAATCAATCATAAAAAATGTATCAAAATAAGAGCCGATGAGGATTCCTTCAAAGTAAAAGCAACACTTTTCTGGTATTGCTTTTACTTTGATACTTCAGGCTTTATTTCAAAAGCGAAGGCGTAAGATTTAGTTGCTCCGAAGGAATAAGCTCTATATAATCTTTACAAAAGAGTTTCGCGCCATGAAACTTTACTGTAAAACTCACAGAGGGGGAGAAAAAGGAAATATGTATTTTAATGGTGAAAAAACAGTTAATGAAAAAATGTGATATTGTTACCGCGAAAGAAGATATTACCAAGTAATACATATACCGCCGCATACTTTGTGGCGGTATTTTTTTTATTTGTAAAATTCCGCATATAATATAAATAGAATAAAAAATCAGGAGGACATAGATATGGTAGATTTTAGTAAAAGTAATTGGCAGCAAGAGTTTGACGAAAAGCAGCTTAATCAGATTCTATGGGGGTTTGAAGATAACCTTACGCCGGAACGAATTGCTATTTATGCGGATCCGAAATTTAACTGGAACCAGATGAAACAGATCCGGTTAGGACTAGAAAAAGATCTTACAAAAGATCAGGTAATGATGTACGCCGATTCGAAATTTAATCATGATCAGATGAATGAGATCCGGGTTGGCTTCGAGGACGGTCTAACAATGGAACAGGTAGCGGTTTACGCTGATTCAAAATTTGAATGGGACCAGATGCAGCAGATTCGGTTAGGCTCTCGGACAGGTCTTACAATGGAACAGGTAGCGGTTTACGCTGATTCAAAATTTGACAGCAATCAGATGGAAAAGATCCGGGCAGGCTTTAAAAACGGTTTTACAATGGAGCAGGTAGCTGTTTACGCTAATTCAAAGTTTGACAGTAAACAGATGGAACAGATCCGGACGGGCTTTAAAAACGGTCTAACAATGGAGCAGGTAGCGGTTTATGCGGATCCAAAATTCAACTGGAACCAGATGCGTCAGATACGGGCAGGCTTTGAAAACGGTCTAACAATGGAGCAGGTAACGGGTTATGCGGATCCAAAGTTTGTATGGGAACAGATGCATCAAATCTGGAATGGCTTTTGGAATGGTCTAACAATGGAACAGGTAGCGGTTTACGCTGATCCAAAATTTGACGCAGATCAGATGTGCCAGATCCGCTATGGCTTTGAAAATGGTCTTACAATGGAGCAGGTGGCAGTTTACACTGATTCAAAATTTAACTGTAATCAGATGTCTGAGATTCGGCATGGCTTTGAGAATGGTCTAACAATAGAACAGGTAGCGGTTTACACTGATCCAAAATTTGAACGGAACCAGATGGCACAGATTCGGTTAGGACTAGAAGACGGTCTTACAATGGAGCAGGCAGTCGTTTACGCTGATCCGAAATTTAACAGCGTTCAGATGTGTGAAGCCCGGACAGGTCTTGAAAATGGTCTTACAATGGAGCAGGTGGCGGTTTACACTGATCCGAAATTTAATGATAATCAGATGACACAGATCCGGTTAGGACTTGAAAACGGTCTAACAATGGAACAGGTAGCGGTTTACGCCGATCCAAAATTTAACTGGGATCAGATGCTTGAGATTCGGACAGGTTTCAAGAACGACCTTACAATGGAACAGGTAGCGGTTTACGCTGATCCAAAATTTGACAGCACCATGATGCAGGAAATCCGGTTGGGTTTAGAAGAAAAACTCTCCTCGGTACAAAAAACTCAGTCGTCAGAGGGAAAACCTCTTTCGATAAACGACAGATTAAATGCACTTGAAGCAGGCAGAAAACTCGCATCCGTTACCGTAAAGGAAGATATCGAAAAGTAATACAAAAACCGCCGCAAATTAAGTGGCGGTTTTTTTATTCGTAAAAATCTACACATCTATAAAATAAAAAAGCAGGAGGATACAGATATGGTAGATTTTAGTAAAAGTAATTGGCAGCAGGAGTTTGACGAAGAGCAGCTTAATCAGATTCTATTGGGGTTTGAAAATAACCTTACGCCGGAACGGATTGCAGTTTACGCTGATCCAAAATTTAACAGCGTTCAGATGTGGGAAGCCCGGACAGGTCTTGAAAATGGTCTTACAATGGAGCAGGTGGCGGTTTACGCCGATACAAAGTTTGAATGGAACCAGATGGAACAGATCCGATTAGGACTAGAAAACGGTCTAGCAATAGAACAGGTAGCGGTTTACGCAGATTCAAAGTTTAAATGGAACCAGATGCATGAAATCCGGACGGGCTTCGAGGGCGGTCTTACAATGGAACGGGTAGCCATTTATGCCGATCCGAGATTTAACGATAAGCAGATGTGGGAAATCCGGACAGGCTTTGAAAATGGTCTTACACCGGAACAGATTGCTGTTTACGCAGATCCGAAATTTAACGATGATCAGATGTCTAAGATTCGGGTTGGTCTTGAGAAAGGTCTAACAATGGAGCAAGTAGCTGTTTACGCTGATTCAAATTTTGACAGTAAACAGATGCATCAGATCCGAACAGGTTTTGAGAAAGGTCTTACAATGGAGCAGGTAGCTGTTTACGCTGATCCAAAATTTGACAGTGACCAGATGCTTGAGATTCGGTTAGGGCTTTGGACAGGTCTTACAATGGAACAGGTAGCTGTTTACGCTGATCCAAAATTTGACAGTGACCAGATGTTTGAGATCCGGTTAGGGCTTGAAAACGGTCTAGCAATAGAACAGGTAGCGGGTTATGCGGATTCAAAATTTAACTGGAACCAAATGTGGAAAATTCGGTTGGATTTAAAAGAAAAACTCTCCTCGGTACAAAAAACTCAGTCGTCAGAGGGAAAACCTCTTTCGATAAACGACAAGTTAAATGCACTTGAAGCGGGCAGAAAGCTCGCATCCGTCATGGTAAAAGAGGATATTATTAAGTGAAATGGTAGGAGGATGTAAATATGGTAGATTTCAGTAAGGATAGTTGGAAGGATGATTTTAGCGAAGATCAGCTTGAACAGATTCTATGGGGTTTTGAGGACAGGCTTGCCCCGGAGCAGATTGCTGTTTATGCCGATACAAAGTTTGGATGGGACCAGATGTATCAAATTCGAACAGGCTTTGAGAATGGTCTTACAGAGAAACAGGTAGCGGTTTACGCAGATTCAAAATTTGAATGGAACCGAATGAATGAGATCCGGGCAGGTTTTGAAAATGGGCTATCAACGGAGCAGGTAGCGGTTTATGCTGATTCAAAATTTAATTATCGCCAGATGCAACAGATCCGTAAGGGTTTTGTTGCCGGTTTTACAATGGAACAGACGGCACTTTATGCAAAACCGGAATTTAACGAGAAACAGATGAGAGAAATCCGGAAAGGGATGGAAAATCATCTTACAATGGAGCAGGTAGCACTTTACGCGGATACAAAATTTAGTGATTTGCAGATGACGCAAATCAGAACTGGTTTTGAATCCGGACTTACGGAAAAACAGATATGTGTCTATGCCAATCCTGAATTTACAGAAAACCAGATGGCACAGATCCGATCCGGATTTGAGGATGAACTTTCAATAGAACAGATGACTCTTTATACTAATCATAAATATGATGGAAGTCAGATGTTTAACATCCGAATTGGATTTAAACATAGACTTTCAATGGAACAGGTTTCTTTTTACGCGACACCAACATTTTCCGGCGAGCAGATGAAACAAATCAGAATCGGACTTGAAGAATTTATTTTGACCGATAAATTAACCCTTTATGCTAAACCTGAATTTAGAGGCTACCAGATGGAACAGATCCGGAGAGGCATAGAAGAAGGACTTTCTAAAGAACAAATAAAAGTATATGCACATTCGGAATTTACCGCCTTTCAAATGAAGGAAATAAGAGAGGGGTTCAAAAACGGGCTCACAATGGAGCAGATACTGACTTATGCAAACCCGGAAGCTTATGGTAGCGATAAAATGAGAAACTGCCGGAAAGAGCTGGAAGAAAACAATGAGATAGCGGCTAAAAGACGGTCCATAAACGAAAGACTCGATAAACTGGAAGCGGACAGAAAACTCGCAAGTGTAATGGTAAAAGACGATATCATTAAGTAATACACATACCGCCGCAAATTAAGTGGCGGTTTTTTTGTTTCGAAAAATCCACATATCTATAAAATAAAAAAACAGGAGGATACAGATATGGTGGATTTAGTTAATTGGCAGCAGGAGTTTGACGAAGAGCAGCTTGAACAGATTCTGCGGGGGTGAGAATGATCTTTCCCCGGAGCAGATTGCTGTTTACGCCGATGCAAAGTTTGACAGCGCTCAGATGTATGAAATCCAGACAGGCTTCGAGGACGACCTTACAATGGAACAACCGCAGTATCGTATGGGAATAAACTATCTTGCAGATAGCCAAGTACCTAATACAGTTGTTACAACTGTAAACTCTGATACAAAGGGTGCTGTCAACCACCCTATGATGTAGCGCCACGATAGTTGACTTTACATTTCTTTCTTTTTTTGTACATAATCTACATTTTTCCTGATACATATTACACAATCATAAACATCACCCTTTCTGCATAATTTCCTTGAAAAATCTCCTTCTACAAGTACAGAAAACACACATTTTCCTGTTTTCACTTCAAATTTTTTGCATTTAGCCAAAAAATCTTTCAAGGAAATTTATCATATTTATCCCTTCACTATCCAATGGGCATAAAAAAGCAAAATGGGCGGGGAAAATTTGCAATTTTTTAATTTTTTCTTTTTTTCACATATATCTTTACACAAAGCATTGTAAATCATGGAAAGAAAGGAGAAGTAAAAATAAGATTATGACGAATGAAAAAAATTATGACGCTTGGTTGGAGGGGTATCAGAATGCTCTTCGTAATAGCGCCCATTATTTTTCCAAGGAAAATTCCATAAAGTGGAAAATCGTTGGAAACTGGATTGTTTCTGCAAAAATACTGGGTGGATGTAACACAGTTATTTGTATTTACAACAAAGAAACAAAAATGGAGCATTACCAAACATCTACACTTGGACCATGTTCGGATGATGCTTCTGAAGATGTAAAAGCTTTTTACGACCGTGCATTTGAACGTGACTTTGAAAGAGTGTGTAAAATGGCAAAATCGTGGAATTAAAGGAGGAAAAAAATATAATGGAAAGTCGAATTTTAGTAAAAGCGGAGGAAGAAACGATTAGTACGATATTTAATACCGGTTCCTATAAGGGATACCCGGTTTGTATTAAGATGTTTCAGAGAAAGGGCAGAGATATGTTTAAAATCCTCATTCGTCATGAGGAATACGTAACTTGTTTAAAAGAAAATTTCTGCTACCAGTCCTTCGATCATGTCATTCAGGCAATGAAAAGACGGGAAAAGGAATTAAAAGTACCACAAAATCTGACATCCTATGAGTTGATTGATTATATTGAAAAAAAACTCATAAAGAAAAAAGATGAGAGAATTGTGGGGAAGAAAATCAAAAAATATGGTCCGTTTGGATTGCGGGCGTATTCATCTTTATACATAATGGATGCAGAAAAGGATGATCCTATCTGCGGATACCTGACTGTTGAAGTGGATGGATACAGGGAATGTTATCGGTATGAAACATCCCAGAAAATCAATGCTTACCCAAAAGGATCAATCGGGGAGATGAACGGAATGAATATTGTAACGAAAGAACTTCCGAATAATATCTTAGACGTTCTGAACCTGATTTTTGAAAAAAAATAACACAAAAGAAGCGTATCTATCAATAGGATACGCTTTTTTTGTTTGGTCTTTTTTTCACATATACTTATACACCATTTATTTTATGGAAAAAGAAAGAAAGTGAGGAAAACATATATGAAAACAGGAGATTTGCATTTGCACTGCATGGATCGTTATGATTCCTATAACAATCCGAAGGCGGTGTGCAAAAGAGAAAAAGAGCTTGGTGCAAAGGCTGTTGCATTGACACAGCATGGCGTAAATGCATCCAAACAGGATTTCCGTCTTGCAGCAGAAGAATGCGGGTTGAAGTTCATACCGGGCATAGAAAGCTACGTTCGTTTTGGTGACGTACTTTCCGCTATCGGAATCAAAACAGACGAGAAGGTAGCAAAGAAACGCTGCCATTTAATTCTTCTCGCCTGTGACAAAACAGGAGATACAGCAATCAATAAGGCTGTGTCTTATTCACAGGATCAAGATGGCTATGCAGTCATGTCCTTAAAGGTTTTAACTGAAATGTTTGGACCAAAAGCAATGGGACATGGAAGAGTTATCGCAACATCCGCCTGTATCCAAGGTGTGATTGCAATGGTTTTAAGACTAAACGATGAAACTGAAACGGCAATCACCAGATTAAAAAAGGGTATTGTGGATGTAGATGTTGTCGAACTTGAAAAAAGCCGGCTGGAGGTTTCTGATTTGACAAATCAAATTAAAAACCTGACAGCGGCAATAAAAAAGGAAAGTGGAGCTGAAAAAGAAAAACTCCAAAAAGAAAAGGAAGAACTTTCCGAAAAAAAGAAAGAACTTTCGAACAGCATAAAGGCTGGAGACAAGGCTATAGCAAAGAATAAGGAACTTTCCGAAAAAATAGCGGTCTTACGAAAAACGCTATCAACAAAAGAAGATCTGAAAACCTATGCAAAAAAAGCGATCAGATATTTTGAGATGTTATTTGGGAAGGATTTCTTTTATGTGGAACTTCAAAATCATGGCATGGAACTCGAAAAGGAAATTTATCCAGCAGAGGCGGAACTTGCCAGAGAATTAGGAGTTCCAATGGTTGCTACAAACGATGTTCATATCGTGGACGACTCAAAAGAAGAAATTTTAAGAAGGCAGATTCTAAAGTCTATGCGCTTTAAGGAACTTCCTTGGGAAGAACCAAGCGCAGAAGACAGAGAATTATACATTAAGACGGATGAAGAAATGACCGAATGGCTTCTTAAAATACTTCCGGACGATGTTGTTAAAGAAGCAATGGAAAACATCGGGAAAATTATTGACCGATGCAATGTGGTTTTTGAAAAAGAATCGCATTATCCAAAATTCAAATGTAAGCTTGGAACCGAAGCCCAGTTTGATTACGAGATCAAAAAAGGCATCAAATGGCGGTTTCCAAACGGTATGGATGAAGAACACCAGATGAAGCTTGAACATGAAATTAAAGTAATAAAGTCTATGGGATATTCTGATTACCACTTAATCGTAAAGGATATTCTTGAATACAACCGTCTGTTAGGTGGTGTACCAGCAGATAAAATTTCAGAAGCTCCTCTTACGATTGAGGAATTAAAGATTTACATCAAAAAAAATCATTACGAGATTGGTTTTTCTACTGGACCGGGACGTGGATCTGCAGCCGGATCCTTAGTATGTTACCTTCTCGGTATTACATCTCTTGATCCGCTTAAGTACGATCTGCTCTTTGAGAGATTCTTAAATCCAGAACGTGTATCCATGCCGGATATTGACTCGGATATGGCATACAAAACGAGAGCCAAGACGATCGAATACATAAAAAATAAGTATGGAGAAAAGGCGGTATGTGGCATCACGACAAAAAATGCGCTTGCTGCAAAGGGTTCTCTTCGAACCGTTTCAAAGTATTATGCAAAAGCAAACGGATTGTCCGAGAAAGTAACGCTTGCGGCGGCGGACAAGATTGCAAAAGCAATTCCGGCAGAACCAAATATCAAGTTTGCTACAAAACTTGATAAAAACGACAAAGCAAGCGAGACAGTAGAGCAGTATCTTCGCCGGAGCTTCCCTGATAAACTTTCAAACGCCTTGATTGACTGGGCAAAAGTTTTGGAAGGAAGCTTTACATCTTATGGTACACATGCAGCAGGTGTGATCATATCAGATAACGATGATATATCTGATTACATTCCGCTTAGATGGAACAAGGATTTGAATCTAATGACTTCGCAGTTTGATGCAGTACAGGCAGAAGGTGAAGGGGTCTTAAAGATTGATTGTCTGGGACTTCGTACACTGGATGTCATCACGGATACCATACAGCTTATATTCAAAAATTATGGTGTTGTCATTGATCCGTTGAAAATTCCTCTTAATGATAAAGAGGTTTATAATAAAATCTTCAAAATGGGTATGACAAATTCAGTATTTCAGTTTGAAAGTTCAGGCATGAAGAACATGCTGAAACGGTTTGCACCTGAAAATTTTGAAGACTTGATCATTCTGGTTTCTATGTTCAGACCGGGACCACTCCAGTATATTGATGGAGTAATCGAGGTTAAAAATGGCAAAGAACCAAAATATCTCTGTAAGGAATTAAAGCCGATTCTAGGCGACACTTACGCTGCAATAGTCTATCAAGAGCAGGTCATGGCAATATTCCAGCAGCTTGCCGGATACACACTTGGCGGTGCAGATGTCGTGAGACGGTATATGAGTAAGAAAAAAGCTGATAAGCTTGCAAAAGAGCGTGAAGCGTTTATCTATGGTGACGCATCCCGCAACATTAAAGGATGTGTTCCAAACGGTATCAGTGAAGAAGCAGCAAGCGAGCTGTTTTCACAGATGGAAGACTTTGCAGAATATGCATTTAACAAGTCACACGCTGCAGCATACGCAAATGTTGCGTATATAACTGCTTGGCTGAAACTGCATTATACAGCAGAATTTCTTGCTTCCGCGATGAATCAGGCAATAAACAAGAAAATACCGGGGCTGATGCATGAAGCAAAGGTTTTGGGTATTCCTGTAAAAGCGCCGGATATAAACCGGTCGGAAGACAAGTTCACAGTTATTGATGGCACCATCTTTTTTGGTATGAAAGCTGTCAAAAATGTGGGAAAGGCTGCCACGGAAATTATGGAAGAACGTAAGAAAGGAAATTTCTATTCTTATGAAAATTTCATAAGCCGTTGTATGCCAAAGAAAAACGTCTTAGAGAGTCTATGTAAGGCTGGGGCATTGGATAGTTTCTCTAAGAACCGTACAGCATTATGTGCGATAGCAGAAGAACTGAAAAATGCAGTAAAAAAGGTGTCTGAGAGAACGGACGCTTTGGAAACAGCAGTTAAAACAAACCCGGAAAAGGTGGAGGAATTGAAGAAAAAATACACTATCGCAAGACAGATGTTAGACGAAATCATAATTCCAACAAATATTCCGGAAAATACAGACAAAAAAATGGAAGAAGAAAAGAATCTGTTAGGTATGTATGTTACATCACATCCGATTGATTCTTACAGCCGTCCTAATGACTGCGATATGATTGATAAACTTACAACAGGAACATACAGGATCATGTGTGTTCTTACCAAAGTAGATATCAAATACAGAAAAAAGGATGGTCTTCCGATGGCATTCTGTGAAGCCGAAGACGAGACCGGAGAAATCTCATTGAAATTCTTCACAGAAAAATATGCTTTTTACAAAAAAGCAATAAAAGAGGGTGCTGTACTGCTTGTAAGCGGTAAAGTTACGGAAGAAGACACAGGACTTACGGATGAAAACGATGATCCAATCATGGAGCTTTCCATGATACCGGATAGTGTCAAGTTTGCGTCAAAGAAAAAGGTAACATATCGTATGAAGATTTCATCTTATCCGGTTTTTCATGTTTCTAAGGAACGTGCATTTATGGATGAATATGAGGATGAAAACGGGTGCTTACTTGAATTATTTGATGAAACAGAACAGTCTGTTCGACCTGTATCCTACAAAGTAAAGCCTTCTGTAGAAAAGCTTCCAAATGTAGAAAGAATTTAAAAAAGAAAGTCCGTGCAAAAAAAATATGTACGGGCTTTTTTTATTATAGATTTTTACACATATATAATTGCTAAATTGAAAATATGGAAAAGGAGGAAAATAAAAATGAGAAATTTGGCAAAAGGAAAAAGAACGGATAACAAGCAGTGGGTGAAGGGATATTTCACAAGAATATCAGAAACTTTCTTGATTGTGAATGATCAGGGAAGCTTCCCTATCGAAAAGGATACATTATCATTTTCGACGCCGTTTGTGGATAAAAATAATGTGCCAATCTGGGAGAATGATGTCGTAGAATTTCAGTTTGACCCGGATGATGATCCATTCCCGAACCCGAACACAAAAAAAAGATTGGGACAGATTTACTATAATCCATATCGTGGATCTATATCTATTGCTTATGGAAAAACACAAATCAATGACGATTTGTGGAAGTACATCCGTCTTAATAATCGTGTAAAGGTATTAGGCAATATATTCGACACGCCGGATATCTTAAAGAAAGGAGAAGGGAAATAGGATATGGAAAGATCTATAATATTATCAAAAGAAGAAGTAAAATGGATTCTTTGTGGTACAAAGACTTCAATCAGAAGGCTTATTCCAGAGCAACCGCTTAGTCGACTATGTTATACCTTTGCCGGAGCAGAAAACGGTACATGGGGATATCCTTCGGAGACAGCATGGAACTATTGGGGTGATGATTACAGGCTTCCAAAGAATATTACAAAAAAGGAGATATCGAAAAGATGGTCTCCGGTTGCATGTGTGGATGATATCCTATATGTCAGGGAGCCTTGGTATAATGGTGGTTCGAGATATATGTACCGGGCAGATTATTCTGCAAATGAAGTTTTTTACAAAAATGGGAAACAAGTTACCATTAAATGGAGACCGGCATCCGTTATGCCAAAGGATGCGGCAAGAATCAGGCTCAAAGTAAAAAATGTATCAGTTGAACGGTTGCAGGATATTACTTCGGATGGTATTCGAAGCGAAGGACTTACATCTATGTGTGCCATGCTTGGTGATACTGAAATTGCCAGAGCTGAATACAAATTGTTCTGGGATTCTACACCTGCAGCAAAGAAATATAGCTGTCCATTTGGCAAAAACCCTTTTGTATGGGTGATCGAATTTGAAAAAATGTAAAGGAGATTTTACATGGATGAAATACTTTACACACTATGCAGACATAATGTGTCAATTATGCAAGGCTGGCATCCGTTTTCAGCAACAACAATAAGCAAAACCCTTGGTGTGAGTATTGGGAAAATAAGATACCATCTAACAAAACTCAAAAAGCAAGGACTTGTTAACAGTTTTTATGAGGGCGGAATGACTGAAGATGGAGATGTTTTTTGCTATTGGGGATGGAAAATCACAGAAAAAGCTTTTTCTACAGAAGAATATAAGAAAGCTTTTACGGAAGAACGTGACCTTTGCAAAAAATGTTTCAGTATTGACATGAGGGAATCTTTCGACATGTGAGATTCATTACAAATGCCAAATAAAAGAAAATGCCTATGATTTTTTATATCATGGGCATTTTTTATTTCTAGTTTTTTCCCCATTTATAAAATGTAACATCGAATATTATGGAAGAAAGGAGAAAAGAAGATGATTACAGAAGAAATTTTTCAAAAAATGAAACCTTACAGAAAATACCGGGCTAAAAACAGTGAGGGTAAAACTGTAAGGATTTCGAAGACCCCGGAAGGTGAAATTTTC
>ERZ773145.881-NODE-881-length-27939-cov-4.898401_pt1 | contig 27939 bp, 25 predicted proteins | sample MGYA00580848_ERZ773145 | MGnify/ENA primary metagenome ERZ773145 (study PRJEB29015, sample SAMEA2737858) | human gut metagenome | biome: human gut; feature: human-associated habitat; material: faeces | place: China | collected 2012 ... | reverse complement strand
GCGCAACCGCGCATCGCGCGGCTCTTAGCGCCGAAGATGGGCATCGACCCCTACAACGCTTATAGGCGCTGCATCAAAAATTCTGAGCTGCTTCAAGTTCCGCGGGAAAAGTCCAGAAAAACCGAAGGGGTTTTTCTGGTTGCTTTAAGGGACTCCGGGGGAAAATCGAAATCCACCGGCTCGTTTTCTTTTGCCAGCGTTTTCTTTTGGAGAAGTAAAAGAAAATGCTGAACAGCAGTCGCTGATTTCAGAAAGCATTATTCCCTTGAATCAGTGCTTCGGAACCAGAACTTCCTTGCCGCCCATGTACGGCTGCAGGCACTTCGGGATGGTGACGGTGCCGTCCTTCTGGAGGTGGTTCTCAAGGAACGCGATGAGCATGCGCGGGGGTGCAACGCAGGTGTTGTTGAGGGTGTGGGCCAGATACATCTTGCCGTCCGCGCCCTTGACGCGGATGCCGAGACGGCGGGCCTGTGCGTCGCCGAGATTCGAGCAGGAGCAGACCTCGAAATATTTCTGCTGCCGCGGGCTCCACGCCTCAATATCGCAGGATTTGACCTTCAGATCGGCCAGATCGCCGGAGCAGCATTCCAGCTGACGGACAGGAATCTCCATGTTGCGGAACAACTCGACAGAGTAACTCCAAAGCTTGTTATACCAGTCCATGGATTCCTCCGGACGGCAGACAACGATCATTTCCTGCTTTTCAAACTGGTGGATACGGTACACGCCGCGCTCTTCCAGACCGTGGCTGCCGACCTCCTTGCGGAAGCAGGGGGAATAGCTTGTGAGCGTCAGAGGAAGCTTTGCCTCCGGGATGATCTGGTCGATGAAGCGGCCAATCATGGTGTGTTCACTCGTGCCGATCAGATAGAGATCCTCGCCCTCAATCTTGTACATCATGGCTTCCATTTCCGGGAAGGACATGACACCCTTGACGACGTTGCCGTGCATCATAAACGGCGGAATGACATAGGTAAAGCCCTTCTGATCAATCATGAAGTCGCGTGCGTAGGCCAAAACCGCCTCGTGCAGACGTGCAATATCGCCCAGCAGATAATAAAAGCCCATGCCGGCCACGCGGCCTGCGGAATCCTTATCGATGCCGTCAAACGACTGCATGATATCAACATGATGGGGAATCTCAAAATCAGGTACGACGGGATCGCCGAAGCGCTGTACCTCGACGTTGTGGCTGTCGTCCGGCCCGATAGGGACGGACGGGTCAATGATGTTCGGGATCACATACATGATCTCGCGCAGTTTCTCCTCCGCCTCGGCCTGCTTCTTTTCCAGTTCGGCGCGGCGCTCGTCGTCGGCCTTGACCTTGGCGTTGTTTTCATCAATCTGCTTCTGCAGTTCCGCTTTCTGCGCCTCATCCGCTTTTTTCAGCTGGCCATAAAGCGGACCGTTTGCCTTCGACAGCTTGTTGCGGGCAGCCTTCAGCTGCTCACATTCCTGCTGCGCAGCACGCTTTTCCGCGTCGAGACGGATGGCGTCGTCTACAAGCGGCAACTTTGCATCCTGAAACTTTTTGCGGATATTTTCGCGGACTGCGTCCGGATTCTCCCTTAAAAATTTAATATCAATCATAGTTTTTCTTCCTCCTGTTATTCTCCGCCAAGCGCTTTATATTCTTCCAGCGCGGTCTGTCCCAGATAGTCCTTCAGCCGTTCGAGCGTCTGCATAGCGCGGGAGAATGTGACGTTTCCTTCGCGCGTCTCACAGCTTTTCGCCTCCAGCAGCGCTTCATATGCTTCCTTTGTCCGGTCAAGTTCGGTGCGCAGGGACTTGATCATTTCATTTTCCGCCGCCTGCGAATCCTCTTCGGCCTGCGCGGCTTCGTCCAGCTTTTCCGTCAGTTCGTCCAGCTTGTCCTGCAGTTCCTGATTTTCTTTTTCCAGCGCGATCTTGTCGTCCTGCAAGGCGCGGTTCTCATTTTGCAGCGCCTCGGCGTTGGAAAGCGCGCTTGTGCTGGCGGCATTCAGTTCGGAAATCTTTGCTTCAGAGGAATGTGTCTGCAAAATCAGTGAGATCAGAACCAGAATGAATGCTGCACAGAACAAAACAGCCATATACCGAAGCAGCGCGGATTTACGCTTTTCGCTCAGCGGCTTTCCGGTTTCTGGGGCAGCCTGCTCCGGCTGCGGGGTTTTCTTTTCGTCCATCAGTGTTGCTCCTTTTTGCGGATGGTGTGCAGCGCATCATACAGCTGCTGCAGATCGTCCTGCCCATAGTATTCCAGTTCGATGCGGCCTTTGCGTTTACCGGAGACGATGCGCACCTTGCGGCCAAGGCCGGCAGTCAGTTCCTTTTCACATTCAGCCAGATAATCGACCCGCGGCGGCTGCTCCTTGACGGGCTGCGCCTGCTTGGTAAACTTTTTGCAAAGCGCCTCCGTCTGCCGGACGGAAAGACCCAGCGCCATGACCTTCTGCGCGATGGACAGCTGCTGCGCCTCATCCTTGACGGGCAGCAGCGCCCGCGCGTGGCCGGCGGACAGGGAACCATCCTTGACCAGTTCCAGCACAGCAGGGCTGAGGCTCAAAAGCCGCAGCGCGTTCGCAACCGCCGGGCGGGATTTGCCCACACGGGCGGCGGCCTGCTCCTGCGTCATTTCGTAGGTACCCATCAATTCCTGATAGCCGAGCGCCTCTTCAATCGGGTTGAGGTCTGATCGCTGTAAGTTTTCAATCAGCGCCAGTTCCATTGCCTTTTTATCATCAGCTTCAATGATCACGACCGGCACGTCGGATAGTCCGGCCAGCCGTGCCGCACGCCAGCGGCGTTCGCCTGCGATGATCTGATAAAACCCGGATGGCAGCTTGCGGACCGTCAGCGGCTGGATAATGCCGTGCATGCGGATGGAATCCGCCAGGGAATCCAGTTCTTCCGGGTTGAAGGTTTTTCGCGGCTGAAGGGGATTTGGTTCAATTTTTTGCAGCGGCAGCGTCACGGCGCCTTCGCCGGGCGTGTTCGGCTGCTCGTTAAAGTCTTCAATCAGGGCGCCAAGACCCTTGCCAAGACCTTTTCGCATTGCCATATGCGTTGCTCCTCTCACTGTTCTTTTGCAAGAATCTCCTGCGCGACTGCGTCATAGGCCGCTGCACCGCGGCTGAATTTATCATAGGCACACACGGGCATGCCGTGGCTGGGCGCTTCGGATAATCGCACGTTGCGCGGGATGGCCGCAGCAAAGACCTTGCCGGGAAAATGGCGGCGGACCTCCTCGGCAACCTGTGCGGAGAAATTCGTCCGGCCGTCGTACATGGTAAGTAAAACGCCGAAAATGGAGATCGACGGGTTCAGCCGCTTCTTAACTGCGCGGAGCGTGACCATCAGATCGGAAAGGCCCTCCAGCGCGTAATATTCGCACTGCACGGGAATCAAAACCTGATCGGCGGCGCAGAGCGCGTTGAGCGTCAGCAATTCCAGAGACGGCGGGCAGTCGATGAAGATATAATCATACTTTTCCCGCAGCGGCTCGAGTGCATGCCGAAGCGCGTATTCCCGCTTCTCAACGCCTACCAACTCTACACCTGCGCCGGACAGCGCAACGTTGGAGGCCAGAATGTCGCAGTATTTTGTGCGAATCACGGCGTCTGCGGCGGGGAAGTCCTCGATCACGATATCATAGGTCGAATGCGCGGCTGTGCTTTTTTCTACGCCAAGGCCGGAGGTCGCGTTGGCCTGCGGGTCAAAGTCGCACAGAAGAACACGCTTGCCCGCCTTTTGCAGTGCGGCGGCTAAATTGACCGCGGAGGTTGTTTTTCCAACGCCGCCCTTCTGATTGACAAATGCTAAAATCTTTGCCATACCCGTTTCACACCCCTTCGACCCCATTTTGCATTCTATTATACCGGCCTGTTTCTGAAATTGCAATATAAGCACTGTGAATTTATTGTTTTTCATGTTTCACGTGAAACATTGAGATTGAATGAATAAAATATATTCCCGGCAAACCCAGCAAAGCGGTACGAATTCGCCGAAGATTCCTATAAAACCGGTGCACTGCGCCGGGCCGATGTAGGCATCGACCCCTACGGAACTGATATGGACTGCATCAGAAATTTTGAGTTACTTCAATCTTCGTGGGAAAAGTCCAGAAAAGCCGAAGGGCTGTTGTAATACGAGTTTTTTCTTGACAAGCGTATCGTGAAAAACGCCCTTCCCCCGGTGATACCGAAGTAAGAGCGTTTTATTTTCTATAATTTAATAGGTTCTAATCACAGCCTTGACCTTACCAATGATTTGGGCATGATTGCCGTCGATGGGCTGATACGCCGGGTTTTCCGGCAGAAGCCAGATCTGGTTTCCGTCCTTGCGGAAACGCTTGACCGTTGCGGAATCCCCAAGCAGTGCAACGACAATCTCTCCGTTGTCCGCAGTCGGCTGAGAGCGAACGACAACTCTGTCTCCGTCGAGAATCCCGGCGCCGATCATGGAATCACCCCGGACACGCAGCGCAAAGCAGCCCGCTTCTCCATCCCACGGCAGATAGCCTTCAATATTTTCAACCGCCAGAATGGGCACGCCTGCCGTGACCACGCCGACGACGGGGATGCGGTCAGCCCGGTGGGAATCGGCAAGGGTGATCGTGCGTTTTTTCATACCGTCCATTTCAATCAGTCCATCCTGTCGCAGTGCGTTCAGGTGGTAATGTACGGTCGCCGTGGATTGCAGCCCGACGGCAGCGCAGATCTCGCGCACGGAAGGCGCATATCCGTTTTCTGCTGCGAATTTTGTGAGGAAGCAAAGAATCTCTTCCCGTTTGCTGCTTGTTCTGCCCATCTTGACAGCCCCTTTAATCTTAGTATTTACACTATAACACAGACCGGTTCAAAATGCAAACGTTTGTTTAAAATTTATAAGCCCTCAAGATTGAATTCCGGGATGTAGTCTGCTGATGCGGCGGAAAAGTCCTGTGTATAGCCGTTATCCAACTCCAATAGATAGAGATAGGACAAAACAGCATCATATTCGTCCTGCGTGATGCGCCGGTCAAAGGGCGGCATTTGCTTTGCATGACCCATGGGGACATATTGACTCATCAGGCTGACCAACACGTCTTTTTTCGGAAAATGGTCCGCAATCCAGTCCAGGACGCCGAGTGAATTGTCGATGCAGCCTGGCAGCACCAGATGGCGGATGATGACCCCGCGCGTCATCTGCTCGTCTTCTATCACTGCGCCTCCCACCTGCCGGTACATTTCCAGAATGGCGGCGGACGCAATCTGCGGATACTCCGGCGCGGCAGAGAGTTCCTTTGCAAGCGTAGCGTCGGAGTATTTGAAGTCCGGAAGATAAATATCGATCAGCCCATCCAGTTCACGCAGTGTCTCGACCGATTCATACCCACCGCAATTATATACGACCGGCACAGGCAGCTTCGGCGTGAGTGCCGGGAGGATGGACGGCAGAAAATGCGTCGGCGTGACAAGATTGATGTTCTGACAGCCCTCGTCGATCAGCCGCTCGAACGCGGCACGAAGTTCTTTCCTGGAAAGTTCCTTGCCAAAATTCTCTTGGGAGATCACTTCGTTCTGGCAGAACGCGCAACGCAGCGTGCAGCCGGAGAAAAACACAGCGCCGCTGCCGAAGCTGCCGGAAATGACCGGCTCTTCCCAATAGTGCAGCGCGGCCCGCGCGGCAAGAATATGGTCGGGCATTTGACAGAACCCACGCTCCCCTGCTGCCCGGTCAACACCGCATGCACGCGGACAGAGTGTGCAGTGACGATAATCCAGCATAAACTCAACTCCAAAGTTCAGACTGCTTTCCAGTATACCGCTTTTCCCAGCTTTACACAAGCGTGTTCCTGTGCTAAAATCGCTGGTATACAGGAGGTTTGCATATGAAAAAGCTATTTATGGTCACTCTGGCCGCTGTCCTTATCATCAGCGCGGCGGGCTGCGCAAAAAAAACCGCGCAGCAGGAGAATCCTGCCTCTCCCGTTCAGGAAGAGACAATCGTGCCGGAAACCCCGGCGGAACCGGAAGACTTGCAGGAAAACGTCATCCACATCACGCCGAACCAGAACGGCGCATCCGACGGCTTGGAAACAAGCTGGCTCGATGAACCGGAGACAATACAGACAGATCTCGAGGAAATCGTCAGCTGTACCTATACCCTGCCCCATTTGACGCTCGGAACTTCTGACGCGTCCGCAGCGGCAAACACCGTTTTTGACGATCTATCACAGACTGTGATCTCCTATGCGCAGGAGACGGTCTACCCAGCTGCGCAGGAAAAAGGTGCGATCGGCTATGTGAACGGCGGATACAGCATTTCCGAGGAAGACGGAGCGATTGTTGTGAATTATACGATCTCTGTTTCCTATTCCACGGAAAACGGCGATCAGCAGTTCAAGCATCTCTATACCATTGATTTGACCACCGGTGAACTTTTGAAGGAGGAATGAATGTTTCACGTGAAACATTCCGCGCAGCCATGAAGGAATGCAAACGCGGCGAGACGCTGCAGGTGACAATCGAGACTGCAACCGCAGACGGAACCGGTATTGCGCGCGTAGACGGACAGGTCGTGTTCGTACCAGGTGCACTGCCGGGCGAGGTGTGTAAAATCCGCATTGCACACATCGGGCGTTCGGCGGTTTTTGCGGAACTGCTGCGTGTGGAGCAGCCGTCGGCGCACCGCGTGGAGCCGGACTGTCCCTATTTTCCAAGATGCGGCGGCTGCGCGCTGCGGCATATGGACTATGCGCAGGAATTGGAACTCAAGCGCGCGCACGTCTATAATTGCCTGACACGCATCGGCGGCCAGGCGCTCTCTTCCCTGCCCATCACCGGCGCGGAACAGATCGACGGCTATCGGAACAAGGTGCAGTTCCCCGTGCAGGAGCAGAACGGAAAGCCCGTCGCGGGCTTCTTCGCCGGAAAAACGCACACGGTCATTCCGGTCGCACACTGCCGCATCCAGCCGGACTGCGCCGACCGTATCCGCGCAGCCGTTCTGGACTGGATGCGCAAATACAGCATCCGCGCCTATGACGAAGCCGCGCATACCGGCTATATCCGGCACATTTATATCCGCTTCGGCGCGGAAAGCGGCCAGATCCTCGTCTGCATCACGGCAAATACGCAGCAGCTGCCGAAGAAAAAGCAGCTTGTCCAGACACTCCTCGCTGCCGAGCCGGGCATCACGACGATTGCCTTCTCTCCCAACACGAAAAAAGGCAATACCGTGCTTGGCACGGAGTTCGTTCCGCTCTACGGCAGCGGAACGATCACCGATACGCTCTGCGGGCTGCAGTTCCGGCTCTCTGCACCCGCGTTTTATCAGGTCAACCACGCACAGGCTGAGCGCCTGTATGAAAAGGCCGCTGCACTGGCCGGATTGACCGGGACTGAGACGGTACTCGACCTTTACTGCGGCACGGGCACGATCACGCTCTGTCTTGCGCGGCACGCGAAAAAGGCCGTCGGCGTCGAGATCATCCCGCAGGCGATCGAGGACGCGAACTATAACGCCGCACAGAACGGCATGGACAACGCGGAATTTTACTGCATGGATGCAGGCGCGGCCGCGAAGCTGCTGGCTGAGCGCGGAGAAAAACCTGACGTGATCGTCGTCGATCCACCGCGCAAGGGCGTGAGCGCCGATGTGATCGAAGCCATTGCCGCCATGCAGCCGGAACGTGTCGTCTATGTCTCCTGCGATCCGGCTACCCTCGCCCGCGATGTCAAGCTGCTTACCCGGACCGGTTACACCCTCCGCTCTGCCGAAGCGGTCGATCTTTTCCCCAGATGCGCACATGTCGAGTCGGTCGTTTTGCTTTCCAGAGAAAAAACCAACTAAAAGTGTTGGGGCGCGCCTACGAGGATATGGTGCTCCCGGCGTTTCAAGATGCGGCAAACGAATGAAGAGAGAAAAGACAAAAATGGGAGGTATCTGCAAAATGAAACGATTCCTGCTCATGATAGTTCTGGCTGTGATGGCAGCGGGGCTGATCAGCTGTGGAAAAATTCTGACTATGCGGGAAGAAAAACGGGGGCTGCCTTCGGGGACGCTGCAATCTATCTATGCGGACAATACGGTCCTGATTTTTATGCAGTTTCCTACACCGGGGAAACGCTGGCGAGAATCGAGCAGTTTGATCCAGGTTATTATTGGGCCAGCGAAATCGAACTTCAAGATGGGTACGCGGCTGTATATCTGCATGGCGGCACATCCAATTATGATGATCCCAAAATCTTTTATGTGGATCTGCGTACATATGCCGTCCGTTCTGAATTGGACGAGCGTGCGGCGGAGCCGCTACCGCTTGATCAATTAAAGCTATTATTGGATGCGTATTTTGCTGACTATCCGTGGGGAAATGAGGATATCGTGTCCGGAAGTGCCGTGAATGGCTGCTGGAAGAATGACACAGAGGCGTTGTTTGAGATCCGAGTTCAAACGAAGAGTGCCGAATGGACGCATCAGGCGAATATTCTTGTAGGAACAGTTTCCATAGATGCAGAACGTCTTACGGGATATATCGAATGGACTGGCGGAAATAAAGAGGATATCGACCTGCAGACAGGGCAAAGCGCTGCCAATGACAACTCCTACATGGAGCAATATAAAGCGGTATTGCTGGTGCACCCGACGATGAGTTCAGGCTATACAACGGAGTATACGCTGTATGACATTGACAAGAACGGCATACCAGAACTCATTGTGCGGGAAAAAGCGGTGTGGTATTATATTTATACATTTGACGGCACAAAGGTTGTTTCAAGCGAAGAAAATTACTGGAGTTACAGTAACTGCCTGTATGCGTATGATGGCAACGGCATTGCTGTTCACGACGGAGGCATGGGATATCTGCACGTTGAATACGTTTCCCTGTTTTCCATGACAGATAATCGGCTGGAGTGGGCAGATACGCTTATGAGTACAGAGGAATGCAGCTATGAGGACCTGCGCGCGTTCCTGGATACCTTAACGCCGATAGACGACTTCATTCCAATCACAGACGATTCGTATCTGACCAATTAATGAAAACGGCAAATTGCGCTGCGGGGGTCCCCAAATCATGCAGGTTGTGCCAAAGCAAATATGAAAGTCCCAGGTCATTTGACCCGGGACTTTTTATGTAAAGAAACCCCGGCGGGACACGTCTGCGTCCTGCCGGGGAAATTTTTTCTCAGCCTGCGTCCTCTGAAACGCTGGGGGTTTCGTAGGTTTCGATACGGCGGATGTGCGCGCCGAGTGCGGTGAGTTTGCCGACGATATCCTCATAACCGCGCTCGATGAAGTGCGCGTCCTCGATGAGCGTCATGCCCTCGGCGCACATGGCAGCGATGACCATCGCAGCGCCTGCGCGCAGATCACAGGCACGGACCTCGCAGCCGTGCAGCGTCTGCACGCCGTCGATAATGGCGGTCTTCCCTTCTACCTGAATGTTTGCGCCCATGCGGCCAAGTTCGGCGGTGTAGCGGAAGCGGTTGTCATAGACGCCCTCGGTCACAAGACTGGTGCCAACTGCAGTAGCAAGACAGACCGTGATCTGCGGCTGCATGTCGGTCGGGAAGCCGGGATACGGCATGGTCTTGACGTTTGCGCGGTGCAGCCGGTAGGCCGATTCGACGCGGATGGCGTCGTCATATTCCGTGATGTCCGCGCCGATCTCGCGCAGCTTTGCAGTGATGCAGTCGAGATGCTTCGGAATGACATTCTCGATCAGCACATCGCCGCCGACAGCTGCCGCGGCCGCCATATAGGTGCCTGCTTCGATCTGGTCGGGAATGATGGAATAGCAGCCGCCGTGCAGCGCCTTGACGCCGCGGACCTTGATCACGTCGGTGCCTGCGCCGGAAATCTGCGCGCCCATGGCGTTCAGGAAGTTCGCAAGATCCACGATGTGCGGCTCTTTGGCGCAGTTTTCGATAATCGTCATGCCGCTGCAAAGCACTGCTGCGAGCAGGATGTTCATCGTCGCGCCGACGGAGACAATATCGAGATAAATGTGGCCGCCGCGCAGCCCGCCCTTCGGGGCGTCGGCGCAGACATAGCCGCCGGCCTGCTCGACCATGGCACCCATGGCCTCGAAGCCCTTGATATGCTGGTCAATGGGGCGGACACCGAAGTTGCAGCCGCCCGGCATGGCAACATGGGCATGACCAAAGCGGCCAAGCTCTGCGCCGATGAGGTAATACGACGCACGGATGCGTCGGACGAGTTCGATGGGAGCAGTTGCGTTGCGTGCACGGGTGCAGTCGATCTCGAGCGTGTTGCGGCCGTAGCGGCGGATCTCCGCGCCCATATCGCGCAGAATCTCCAGCAGCAGCCGCACATCTGAAATATCCGGTACGTTTTCGATCCGGCAGGAGCCGCTGACGAGCAGTGTGGCCGGCAGGATTGCGACCGCCGCGTTCTTGGCTCCGGAAATGGTCACGGAGCCGGAAAGCTTTGTGCCGCCTTGAACGATGTATTTGATCAAAATGTAGTCCCTCTTTGGTAGCGTCAGTTGACACTAAGAGTGTTTGCAGAAACGCGTTATGTTAACAGAGCCAAATTCGGCCGCTTCTAGAATAGCACACCACGGCAGGAATGTAAAGGAAAATGACAATTCAGCAACAGAAAATCTTCAGATTTTCTTCATAATTCGACAAGTTTGGACAGCAGGATTATTTTTCCGCCGTGATTTCGCGCGTAATGCCGTTGATAAAGAAGCTTCCGGCGTCCGTCTCGACCAGCCAGACCGGCACAAAGCGGATACCGGTACCCGCCTGATCCGACGGCAGATAGCCCTGCGTGAGCGATGTCACCGTGCTTCCGACCCAGCCGAGCGCGTCGCGCCGTGCCAGCAGCTGCGCCAACGCATCAGCGGCGGAAATGGCCTCCTGCTCTGATACGCGCGTGATGGAACTGCCGCCGGTGTAAAACGTGCCCTCGACCGCCGTGAGATGCTCGTCCATATAGGTCAGCTCCAGAAGACTGCCGAGCACAGGGACGCCGAGCAGCGTCTGTGAGGCGCAGATACGCACAGCGCCGCTTTCTGCCTGCTCGCGTGTGAGCGACTGGTATTGAAAATCCATGGCGTGCAGCAGCTTCTCTGCGGCTTTTTCCGGATTTCGCACCCGGCTGCCGCCGGTCAGCGACGCGGAAAAGCCGCCTGTGCGTGTAATGTGGAGCGTTCCAAGATCGGATTCATAGGTGCTTTCAAAGCCGGACACACCTGCGGGCGCGGTCTTTGCACCCAGAAGCGCCTGCGCAGCCGTTTGTGCGCCGTCCTCGGAGAGTTCGACAATATAGAGCGTGGGACTGCGCGGCAGTTCGTCCAGATCAATGGAAAGGTCATAGCCCTCGTAAAGTGTCTTGAGTTCCTGCAGCATCTGCCGCTGTTCATGCGTCTGTGCAAGCCGGTTCGGCACGACAATGCAGAGAAGCCCCAGCGCGCAGAGCGTCAAGACAAGAAGAATCAGATTTTTCATGCGCGAAGCGCTCATAGCGGCTCCTCCTGATGGAAAATTTGAGTCAGTGGTGCGATGGATACGGCGGAAAGCAGCTGTTCTAAAGAGGTCTTCGGCGAATCTGTATGGATTTACCCACTTGTTTGTAGGGGCCGATGCCCACATCGGCCCGCTGGGAAATTGCGAATTCGCCTAAGATTCCCGCAGAAACGGTGCGTTCTGCCGGGTCGATGCGGGCATCGACCCCTACGATTAACAGCGAAAAGCCTGCGGATTCGCATCGGACTATCGCTTTTCGCAATTACCTGCTGCGACCTCTCAGGCGCTCCCGCGCCAGTGCATCGTGGGCGGGTACATATCAAGCTTACTCCGTCTCCCAACCGGCGGTGAGTTCTCCTCCGGTGCCTTCTGCGTACAGAAGGCGGAGCGTTTCGCCCTTCGGCAGACACGCCGCCGCCTGTGCAGCGGGCAGAAGCGCTGCGGGTGTTGATGTGGCTGTGTAGCTGCGGTACAGAACGGAGGCGCGTGTGATCTGCGTGCCGTCGAAGCGAATCTCGATTCCGCCGCCGCGCGGCGCAATCTCGATGCCGGACAGATAATAGCCGAAGGTACACACGGCGCTCTGGCCGTCTTCGGAATAGCTTTGCAGATAGACCCGCGCCTCGCCGTAGCTGTCGCCGGTCAGGCGGCTGAGAAGACTGCGCGCAGCCTCAATGCGGCCCAGCGCGTCGGCGGACGCGCTCTGGAAACGGTCGTCTGATTGGAGAATCTGCAGGTCGATTCGGCCCTGCGCGCTTACGCGCAGATGCAGGCCGGTTTCGGTAAAGGACGTCGTGCCGTCGTTTCCGACGAATCGCGCGTCACCGTAGGGATTGATGCCAATTTGGGTTGCGAGAGCGGAAATGAATCTGGCATCGCACGGGTTCGTGCCGAGGCCCGTGCAGACGGCGGCGCTCGACGCGCTGATAAGCGAGAGCGGATCAAGCGCGCTGTAAGGTGCAGCGTCCGATTCAAAGGCGAAAAAGCTGCCGTCCGGAACGGCGGCGGAGAGTTCGGCGGCAAGCGTCTCGGCGGAAAGCGCCGTTTGTGCGCGGCAGCAGCTGCCGCCCAGCAGATACAGTTCAACTGTCTCACCATTCAGCGCCAGCAGGTACCACTGCGCGTCCGCACCCTCCGGTGCACGCACGTTCAGCCACGCGCCGAGCACAGCGGGTGAGATGGTTCCCGGAAAGCAGAAGGCTGCGCCGGGGCCGCGCAGCGCGGCATAAAATGCCGATTCAGTGCACGCCTGCGGCGTTTCGGCGCTCTCGAGCGCCTGTGCAAGTAACCCGCCGTACTGACCGTAAAGCGTGTCAAGAGCGGCAAAGTCATACTGTGCGCTTTGACGGCCTGCCTCAGTGCTCAGCGTGACGGCGATGGGCTGCGCCGCGCCGATGAACGCGCTGCCGGTGGCGGGCGCAGTGTAGGTCAGCTCTGCCTCGTTCAGGCCGAACAGACCCGCAAACGGGCGCAGCGCACTCGCCAGCCACTTGGTCTGCGTGAGCGTTTTCGTCGGCAGACACATGATCGCAAGCGTCACGTTGACCAGCACGAGAAACACAATCAGAATATCCTTCCCAATCTCCAGCAGCCGGCGGCCATGCCCGGCGGAGCCGGGTCTTCGTTCCTGCTTCATGCCTGTGCCTCCGCGGCGGGCATGGTGATGAGAACCGAGGTGCCCTTGCCATATTCGGATGAAATTTCGATGCGGCCCTTGTGCTGGTTCAGAATCTCCTGCGCGATGGAAAGGCCCAGGCCTGTGCCGCCGGACTCGCGCGAACGCGCCTTGTCCACACGGTAGAACCGGTCGAACAGACGCGGCAGATCCTTTTCCGGGATGCCGATGCCGTTGTCGGTCACGCGGACAAAGACATTTTTGCCGCTCGTGCCGACGAGCATGTCAATTTTGCCGCCGTCGGGCGTATACTTGACGGCGTTGGAGACGATGTTTGTGATGACCTGCTCGATGCGCTCCCGGTCGCCGTTGACGTCGGGAATCTCACCCTCGCAGGTGAGCGTCATGGTGTGGTGGTGGTTCTGTTCGGCATTCAGCTTCGCCGCGTCGTAGACATTCTGCACGGCTTTGAGGAACGGGAAGCGGGAGATATTCATCTCCATCTTGCCGTAGTCGATCTTGCTGAGCGTGAGCAGATCCTGCACGATGCGGGTCATGCGGTCGGCCTCGCTGATGATGACGTTCATGAAGTTTGCGCGCAGTTCCGGCGGCAGTTCGTCGCCGGTATCGACGATCGTTTCAGCGTAGGATTTGATGTTGGTCAGAGGTGTGCGCAGTTCGTGCGAGACGTTGGCGACGAATTCGCGCTTGAGTTGTTCGCTCCTGCGCTGCTCGGTGACATCGTGAATGACAACGAGGACGCCGCCCTGTGCATGGTCGGACGAGAACGGCGCCATGAACAGTTCCAGTTCACGCTCGCCGACGGTTTTCTGCGTTTCGATATACTGCGGTCTGCGCAGCGTCAGGAGCGTGTCGAGTTCCGCCTCCTTCGAGAAAATTTCGTCGAAGGTTGTCTGACCGGACAGATTCTGCGCCAGCATCTGCGTGGCGGCAGGATTATAGTGAATGACGGTTCCGGAGGTGTTGAACGCGACGACGCCATCCGTCATGTGCAGGAACAGCGTGGAAAGCTTGTTGCGCTCGTTCTCCGCCTCGGAGATCGTATCCTGCAGAACCTTTGCCATGTGGTTGAAGTTCTGGGTCAAGTCGCCGATCTCGTCGCGGCTGTCTACCGTGACGCGGTTTGCAAAGTCCCCTGCCGCGACGCGTTTCGTCCCGACGGTCAGCGCACGGATAGGCGTAATCAGAATCTGCGACAGCAGGAAGGACAAAATCACACAGATCACCAGGCCCAGCGCCAGCGCGCGCAGGATGATGATCAGCAGTTCGCTCGTCAACGCATCGACTGTGGCACGGTTGTCGCGGATGTAGGCGATATACTGCGCGCCGTCCGATTCGACGGGGACGGCCAGATCCATATAGTTGTTCGTGACCGAACTGCTCTGCCCAACCGAGCCGTTCATGGCGGACAGAATGTTCTGCGTCATAACGACGGTAGTGCGCTGATTGGAACTGTCAAGCACGGAGCCGTTCTGGTCGAGAATGTAGACGTTGCGGCCCGTAATATCGATGCCGAGTCCGGCCTGCGCCATGAGAAGCTCCTTCATCTGCGCGGGCGCGTTGTCCTCCGCCGAAAGCCTTTGCAGCTGGCTGATGAATTCCGGGGTAAACGTGCCCTCCATCTGCTCATAGAACTGGGACACATAGAAATTGCCGACGCCGCTCATCAAAAACGCGCCAGTCGTCAGCATCAGGGCCAGGATCAGGATCACCATGATCATGACCATCTTCATGCGCAGGGACCGCATGGCCGCCCCTCCTTTCTCGCGCGGGAAACCGATTCCTTATCCCGCGAAATAATAGCCGACGCCGCGCCGGGTCAGGATATATTGGGGCTTGCCGGGATCGTCTTCGATCTTTTCACGAAGCCGCCGCACCGTCACATCGACCGTGCGCATATCCCCGTAATAGTCATAATTCCACACCCGCTGCATGAGATCTTCCCGGGAGAAGACCTTTCCGCGTTCGCGGATAAGATAGGAGAGAAGGTCGTATTCCTTCTGTGTCAGATCGACCGGCGCACCGTTTTTCGTCACCTGATAGGTTTCGGGGTTTAGGCACAGGCCATTTGCCTCAACGGTATTTGCCGTGCCGGAGGCCTGCGCGGAAGCGTATTCCATGCTGCGGCGGCGGATATTCGCCTTGACGCGGGCCATGAGCTCCTTCATGGAAAAGGGCTTGGTCATATAGTCGTCCGCGCCGGTCTCGAGTCCGAAGACCTTGTCCATTTCCTCCTCACGGGCCGTGAGCATGATGATGGGCGTGGTGCGGTTTTCGCCGCGGAGCGTTTTGCAGATGTCAAAGCCGCTCATTTTCGGCAGCATGACGTCCAATAAGATCAGATCCGGGTCCTTTGTCTGCGCAAGCAGCAGACCCGTCTCGCCGTCGAGCGCCTCGAGCGTTTCATAGCCCTCGCGCTTGAGATTGAATTTCAGGATCTCCACGATTGCGCGTTCATCCTCTACGATCAGGACTGTCTTTGCCATAGTGTATCCTCCTGTTTCTTAAACCGGGCGGCGAAGCGCCTTCGGATAGTGATTTTTGAGTTGGTTTCCGTCGCCCTTTGCCCAGCCGAGCGAAAGACCATCAGCCTGTACAAGCGTCCAGCCGCGCCTGCCGGACGGCAGCACGTCGCCGGAAAGATACCGGGCGAGCAGCGGGTCGGCTTCCTCGAACGAGACGCTGTTTTCCAGCGTCTGCAGCCACAGCGCCCACGCGTGTGCGGGTTCAAAGCGGTTTTTCAAAACTGCGCCGAGTTCCAGTCCCGCGCGCAGCACCCGCAGCCCCTTTACCTCCGGCAGTTCCTGCGGGACGAGATAGCACACGTCCCCGAACCGCAGCAGCTTCCCCTCCGGCAGTGCAGCGCCGGTCTGGCCGCGGAATGCCGCAAGTTCCGGCGGGCATTTGGCCGCGGGTTCCGGTGAAAGCGCTGCAGGCGCTTCGTCTCCCGCCCTGCGGAGGACGGCGGCATAATGCCCCTCGCCCAGGAGTCTGTGCGGCCAGAGCCGGAACGTATGCTCCAGTCCCGGCGCGGGGTTTGGCACCCAGTCGGGCCTGCCGGGGGAAAAGAACGGTACATCGAGTTTTTCCACAGAAAAATCGGGATTCTTCCACAAAAACTCGGAGATCACACCTTCGTTTTCCACAGGTGAGAATGTGCATGTGGAATAAACCAGACGGCCGCCGGGGCGGAGCATGCCTGCCGCCGAGGCCAGAATTTCCAGCTGCCGGTTGGCACAGATGGCGTTTGTGTCCTCCGTCCAGTCAGTGACGGCGGCCTCTTCCTTGCGGAACATGCCTTCGCCGGAGCATGGCGCGTCAACAAGAATTTTATCAAAATACCCCGCGAAGCGCTCCGTCAGTTTTTTCGGGTGCTCGTTTAAAACCAGCGCGTTGGAAATGCCCAGCCGTTCCATGTTTCCGGATAGGATTTTTGCGCGTTTGGCGTTAATCTCATTGCAGACCAGAAGCCCCTTCCCCAGCAGCTTGCCTGCCAGCTGTGTCGATTTCCCGCCGGGGGCTGCGCATAGGTCGAGCACGCGCTCGCCCGGCTGCGGGTCTAAAAGTTCCGCCGGGGCCATGGCGCTCGGCTCCTGCAAATAATAAAGCCCCGCCGCGTGATACGGCGATAAACCGGGCCGGGAGGCTGCGTCATAGTAAAACCCCGTCGGGCACCATGGCACGGGAGCGAGCGAAAAGCGGGACAGATCTCCCGTAAAGCCGGCTTTCAGCGGATTTTTCCGCAGACCGGTGCAGAGCGGCCGGTCGAAGGACGCGAGAAAGTCCCCATATTCGCTTCCCAAAAGCGCGCGCATCCGCGCAGCAAAGCCCTCCGGCAGCATCGCAGGTGCCTCCTCCCCAATTTATATAATTATCAATATTATAGTGCATTTCCCCGGAAAAGGCAATGCCGTCGATTTCAGCTTCTATACAGCGGACAGCGGTTCAAACCGGTCCGCAGCCTTAGCAGCTAACGCCGGAAAACGTGCAGTGCAGAACAGACAAAGAGATTTTTGCAAAAAACAGACAGAATGAACAAAATAACTTTGATTTATGCAGCAATTTATAGTATACTGAATACAATGGTTTCCGTCCTCGCAAGCGCGGGCCATAAAAACGGAAGGAGGGCGAAAAACTTGGAAACGAATTACGCGATTGAGATGTTGAACATCACAAAACGTTTCCCCGGAATCATCGCCAACGACAACATTACCCTGAAGCTGAAAAAGGGAGAAATTCATGCCCTGCTCGGCGAAAACGGCGCGGGCAAATCGACGCTCATGAGCGTCCTGTTCGGTTTGTACCAGCCGGAGGAGGGCGAGATCCACAAGGACGGCCGCAAGGTCGAGATCCGCGACCCGAACGACGCAAACGAACTCGGCATCGGCATGGTGCATCAGCACTTCAAGCTGGTCGAGTGCTTCTCTGTCCTCGACAACATCATTCTCGGCGTTGAGCCGAACAAAATGGGCTTCCTGCAGAAGCAGGACGCGCGCAAAAAGGTTCTCGCGCTGTCTGAGAAATACGGTCTGCACGTCGATCCCGATGCAATCATTGAGGATATCACCGTCGGTATGCAGCAGCGCACCGAAATTCTCAAAATGCTCTACCGCGACAACGAGATCCTGATCTTCGACGAGCCGACGGCCGTTCTGACGCCGCAGGAAATCGAGGAACTCATGCAGATCATGAAAAACCTCGCGGCCGAGGGCAAGAGCATCCTCTTTATCTCCCACAAGCTGAACGAGATCATGGAGGTCTCCGACCGCGTCACCGTTCTGCGCAAGGGCAAGTGCATCGGCACGGTCGAAACTGCGCATACCACGGCGGAGGAACTGTCCGCTATGATGGTCGGCAGAAACGTCAATTTCCATGTCGAAAAGGGCCCGCTTAAGACGGGCAGCGAGGTTCTGTCCGTCGAGCATCTGACGGTCGCCTCCAAGGTTCACAAGAACAATGCCGTCAAGGACGTGTCGTTCCGCGTCCGCGCGGGCGAGATCGTCTGCATCGCCGGTATCGACGGCAACGGCCAGACGGAACTTGTTTATGCCTTGACCGGACTGGAGCCTGCCATGAGCGGCAAGATCACACTCGAGGGCAAGGACATCACCCACGCATCCATCCGCCAGCGCAGTCTCATGGGCATGAGCCACATCCCCGAGGACCGCCACAAGCACGGGCTTGTGCTCGACTATACGCTTGAGGACAACATGGTGCTTCAGCGCTATTTTGAGCCCGAATTTACCGACAAGGCCGGCTTCCTGCGCCGCAAGAACATCCGCGCCTATGCCGAGGGCCTGATTGAGCAGTACGACGTGCGCGCAGGTCAGGGCCCGGTGACACCGGCGCGCAGCATGTCCGGCGGCAACCAGCAGAAGGCCATTGTCGCCCGTGAGATCGACAAGCATCCCGAACTGCTCGTCGCGGTTCAGCCCACCCGCGGTCTGGATGTCGGCGCCATTGAGTACATCCACAAGCAGCTTGTTGCCCAGCGCGACGCGGGCAAGGCCGTGCTGCTTGTCTCGCTGGAACTGGACGAGGTCATGGACGTGCCGGATCGCATTCTCGTCATGTACGAGGGCGAGATCGTCGGCGAACTCGATCCAAAGTCCACCACGCAGGAGGAACTTGGCCTCTACATGGCTGGCGCCAAGAGAGATGAGGTGAAAGCATGAAAAAGAATCTTCTGAAAAACAGCGCCGTACAGACGCTGGTCGCGTCGCTGATCTGCATCGTGCTGGGCCTGTTCCTCGGCTATCTTGTTCTGCTGCTGATCAACCCCGTTGGTGCGGGCGACGCAATTCTGACCGTTATCAAGAACTTCTGGACGTACAACCGGCAGGCCTCGCAGGTCAAGTATCTGGGCAATACGCTCGTCAAGACGGCGCCGCTTCTGATGTGCGCGCTGTCGATCCTGTTCTCCTATAAGGTCGGCCTGTTCAATATCGGCGCTGCCGGTCAATACTGCATCGGCGCGGCGCTGAGCCTGTACGCAGCGCTGGGCCTTGGCTGGAGCTGGCTGCCGTGCATGCTGCTCGCCATTCTCGGCGGCGCGCTGCTGGCCGGTATTTCGGGCCTGCTCAAGTCCTACTGCAACGTCAACGAGGTCATTTCCGGCATCATGCTCAACTGGATCGTGCTGTATCTGACCAATATGCTTCTTACGCTTGTCAAAGAGGACGCCAGCCCCTATACTAAGGTTCTGGCCAACACCAACGCCTCTGCGGTGCTGCCGTCGCTCGGCCTCGGCGCGCTGTTCAACAAAAACCAGTATGTCGGCCTTGCAATCCCGCTGGCTGTCGTGATGGCAATCGTTGTGTGGATCGTGCTCGACAAAACGAAGTTCGGCTACGAACTCAAGGCCACGGGCCTCAACAAAAATGCTGCGAAATACTGCGGCATGGCGGAAAAGCGAAACATCATCCTGAGCCTGATGATCTCCGGTGCACTGGCCGGTCTTGGCGCGGCGATGCTGTACCTGACCAGCTATGAGCAGTGGCAATGCTCTTCCTCTTCCGTTCCGGCCATGGGCTTCAACGGCATCGCAGCTGCCTTCCTTGGCGGCCTGAACCCCATCGGCTCGATCTTCGCCTCGTTCTTTATCCAGCATATCACCGCAGGCGGTGCGTATGTCGATAAGAGCATGTACTGCGCGCAGATCTCCGATCTGATCTCTGCGCTGATCATTTACCTGTGCGGCTTTGTGCTGTTCATGAAGAGCGCGATGAATACCATCGCCGCCCGCCGGGAGGAAAAGGCCATTGCAAAGGCCAAAGCCCTGGCGGAAGCCAAGAAAGGAGGCGAGGCGGAATGATCCTGCTGCTTCAGTATACGCTGATTTTCGCGTCGGTCCTGATCCTGGTCGCCCTCGGCGGCTGCTTCGCAGAGCATTCCGGCGTCATTAACCTCGGCCTCGAAGGCATTATGATCATGGGTGCGCTCGGCGGCGCGCTGACGATGCGCTATGTACCGAATACAGCCCCGGCGATTGTGACGCTTCTCGCGGTCATCGTTGTCTCAGCGCTGGTCGGCATGGTGTATTCCTGCCTGCTTGCTGTGGCGAGCATCAACTTCAAGGCCGACCAGACCCTCGTCGGCACGGCGCTGAACCTGCTCGGCACCGCCGGCGCAACCGTTATCGTCAAGGCCATCAACACCGCTGCCAACCCCGACGATGTTTCGTCCATCGTGCAGTACGGCGGCGCAAAGAGTGCGCTGCTGGTATCCATCGGCTCGTTTGAATTCAACTGGTTCATGCTCGTGGCGTTTATTGCGCTCGTGTTTGCCTATGTGACGCTGTACAAGACCCGCTTCGGCCTGCGCCTGATGGCCTGCGGCGAGCACCCGCAGGCAGCTGCCAGCGTCGGCATCAACGTCTATAAGATGCGCTGGGCAGGCGTGCTGATTTCGGGCGTTCTCGGCGGCATCGGCGGTATCGTCTTCATTACCGCGGGCGTTTCGGAGTGGCGGTTTGAATACGGCGTGGCGGGCTTCGGCTTCCTGTCCCTCGCCGTTATGATCTTCGGCCAGTGGAAGCCGCAGCGTATCGCGCTGGCCGCGCTGCTGTTCGGCTTCTTCCGTGCACTCGGCAATGTCTACACGGGCTTCAGCTTCCTCAAGGCGCTGAACTTGCCGAGTTCTCTGTACAACATGCTGCCGTATATCATTTCGCTCATTGTGCTTGCCTTTACGTCCAAGAATTCCCGCGCGCCGAAGGCCGAGGGTATTCCCTACGACAAGGGCATGCGCTAAGCTGCATTCGTTCTCTGCCTCCGGCAAGTTCATACGGACTTGCCGGAGCCTTCATTTCAAGCACATCAAACTCAGGAGGATTTTGTTCTCATGCGAATGGTTGATCTCATTGAAAAAAAGCGGGACGGCGGGATTCTGACCGACGACGAGATCCGCTTTATCATCCAGGGCTTTACCGACGGCTCCATCCCCGATTACCAGATGTCCGCCTTTGCCATGACGGTGTTCTACAAGGGTATGACCGATCACGAAACCGCCGTCCTGACGGACGCGATGATGCGTTCGGGCGACACAGTGGATTTGAGCCGGTTCGGCGATAAATCCGTTGACAAGCATTCCACCGGCGGCGTCGGCGATAAGACGACGCTGATCGTTGCACCGATTGTCTCGAGTCTCGGCGGCAAGATGGCCAAGATGTCCGGCCGCGGCCTCGGCCATACGGGCGGTACGGTCGATAAGCTGGAATCCATCCCCGGTTATCAGACGACGCTTTCGGCAGAGGCCTTCATGCAGCAGGTCGAGGACGTCGGCGTAGCCGTCATCGGCCAGTCCGGCAATCTGACGCCCGCCGATAAAAAACTCTACGCGCTGCGTGACGTGACCGCGACAATCGATTCCCTGCCGCTCATCACGTCGTCCATCATGTCCAAAAAGCTGGCCGCAGGCGCGCATTCCATCGTGCTGGATGTCAAGATCGGCTCCGGCGCGTTTATGAAGACGCTTGAAGACGGACAGAAACTGGCAGAGAGCATGGTGCGCATCGGCAAGGCCTGCGGCCGGAACGTCGTGGCAGTCATGTCCAACATGGATATTCCGCTCGGCTTCTATATCGGCAATGCGCTCGAGGTGCGCGAGGCGGTTGAGGTCCTGCGCGGCCATGGCTGCCCGGACCTGACCGGCGTGTGCATTACACTGGCGGCCAATATGCTGCACCTGTGCAACGGCTGGCCCATTGAAGAGGCCACGAAGCAGGCGGAAGAAGCCATTAACTCCGGCAAGGCCTTTGAGCAGATGAAGCGCTGGATCGCCGCACAGGGCGGCGATGCGCGGGTGCTGGACGACGTGAGCCTGCTGCCGCAGGCGTCGGTGCAGTACGAACTCAAAGCGCCGCAGACGGGCTATATCCACCATATGGACGCGCAGAAGATCGGCGAAAGTTCTGCCATTCTCGGCGCGGGCCGCAAGACGAAGGACGACGCCATTGACTTCGCTGCCGGTATCGTCCTGAAGGAAAAGACCGGCGCAAAGGTCGAGCAGGGCCAGACGCTGGCTGTTCTGCACACGAACCGGCCTGAGACGATTGCCGACGCCGAACGCGTCTTTTTGGAAGCCATCCGCTGGGGAACCGACGCGCCCGAGGCACAGCCGCTGATCTACGGGATTGTAAAGTAAAAAGAGGAGAGAAAGAGATATGTCAGATGTGATCATCATCGGTGTTGCCGGCGGAACCGGCAGCGGAAAAACCACGCTCGTCAAGGCTCTGATGAACCGCTTCGGCGACAATATCAGCGTCCTCAGCCACGACAATTATTACAAGCGGCACGACGAGATGAGCTATGAGGAGCGAACCCACCTCAATTACGACTGCCCGGACGCGTTCGACACCGATATGATGATCGAGCATCTGCGCATGCTCAAAAACGGTCAAGCCATCGACTGCCCGACGTATGACTATACCATCCACAACCGCGCCGACGGGGTTCTGCACATCGAGCCGCGCAAGGTCATCGTGGTGGAAGGCATTATGATCTTCGTCGAGAAGGCGCTGTGTGATGAGATGAACATCCGCATCTTTGTTGACGCCGATGCTGACGTGCGCCTGTGCCGCCGCATCCGCCGCGACGTGAAAAAACGCGGACGCAGCATCGATTCCGTCATTGACCAGTATCTGACCACCGTCAAGCCCATGCACGAGCTCTATGTTGAGCCGAGCAAGAAAAATGCGAATCTTATCGTCCCGGAGGGCGGCAAAAACCTGATCGCGCTCGAGATGATCATCAACCGCATCCAGCGGCACATCGACGGAAACGCGGAATAAAAAACTGCCCGGAACTGCCGGCTGACAGTTCCGGGCACACTTTATCATGACGCGCCTGCCGCTGAAAAAACGCGCCTCGCACAGCGGAAACTGGGTTTGCCGTGCGGGGCGCGTTCGGTTTTGATTTGCTTTTACTTAGACGAAGTCGGGTCGTAGTTGCGGCCAAATTTGAGGTCTTCAAACTTGATCGTCGCGCTTTCCGGGTGCATGGGGCGCGAGGCGGACTTAGCCGGCGCGGGTGCGGGGGCAGGCTTCGCCTCAGGCTCACTGCCGATCAGCTTTTCCAGATTATCGGAGATCTCTGTTGCAATTTTCTCCGCATCTTCGCTGGGAACGGGCGCGGTCACAGGTTCCGTCCGGTCGGCCTGCCAATCATAGGGACGTTCGTGGGCTGGTTCGGGCTGCGCGGGGGCGGACTCCTTCGTCAGATCCCGGGTCTTGAGCGTCTCAAGCAGGCCCAGATGGCCCTGAATATCGCGCTCGACCACAGAGATGAAATTCAGCGCGGTCTGCTTGGCGTAATCGAGCCGCTCCTGCTCGGCGTGGATCTGCTGGTTCAGCTGCGCAAGCTGCACGTTTGCGGCGTTGACCTGCGCGTTGGCCTGTGCATTTACCTCTGCGTTCTGCAGCATCGCGGCGCAGCGCGCCTGCGTTTCCTTGAGCATCTGTGCACTTCTGGCCTCCGCGTCAGCTGTGGCTGTAGACTGCTTCGTCTCCTGCGCGCGGTATTCCTCCAGCTTTTCAACCAAAATCTTCATCTTGGCCTTGAGCACGGAATTTTCCTTGTAGAGCGTAATATAATCTTCCGTCAGCGGCTCGAGAAAATCATCGACCTGCTGCATGTCATAGCCGCCGAAGACGGCCTTGGAGAAGGTTTGCTCCTGAATTTCCTGCGGTGTGAACATGGAAGCTGCCTCCCTGTGTAAATTAGAGATAGACGCCGTTGTTTTCCAACTCGTCGATGAGGTCGCCGACGATATCGACGTTGTACGGCGTGATAATGTAGGTGCTGATGGCGATCTTCTTGATCTTGCCGTCAAGCGCATAGGCGCAGCCGGACAGGAAATCGACCAGACGGCGTGCGACATCCTTGTTGGTGGATTCCAGATTCAGAACGACTGCATGCTTGCTGCGCAGATGCTCCGCAATGTCGGATACGTTGTCAAAACGCTCCGGTTTGACGAGCACAACCTGCATCTGGGCCGTGGTGTGAATGTTTACGACCTTGCCGTTCGATGTGCCTGCGTTGTTTCCGCCGAGCGTGCGGCGGCCCGCAGAAGAGGTGCTGCCGGTCGCGGAGAAATCGTCGCTGTCCAGATCGAAGCTGGTGTTATAAGAGGGCTTCGGCGCCGAGGACGAGCGGGAGGGTCTGCTGGGGCGGGCGTCGTCGTCGAATTCATCAAAATCGTCGTCGTCTTCTGTATACGGCTTCGTGAGCTTCTTCAGGTCATCCATAAATCCCATTGTAGTGTATCCTCCAGAATTGCTATTCTATGTAATTGGGTCGTGTCGGTCAGACGTTATAATTCCGCTTGCCGAAGATCGCGGTGCCGATGCGCACCATGGTCGAGCCTTCAGCGATAGCGTCGGTAAAATCGTCGCTCATGCCCATCGACAGGCATTCCATGGACACATTATCGTATTTTTTCGCCCTTATGTCAACAAAAAGATTGCGCATTTCGGCAAAATATCTGCAATTTTCACCTGGAAATTCGCTCACGGGCGGAATTGCCATCAGTCCCTTGAGCGCCACATGCGGAAAATTCGCCATGCGGGCGGCAAGTGCAGCGGCTTCGGCCGGCGTAAACCCGGATTTGCTTTCCTCTGCACCGATGTTGACCTCGAAGAGAATGTTCTGCACAACGCCCACTTTTTCCGCCTGCTTTTCGATGCACTCCAGCAATTCCGGCCGGTCAACAGACTCGATGAGATCGACCACGCCGACGAGATACTTGACCTTATTGGTCTGCAGATGGCCGATGAAATGCAGGGGCTTTCCCGTGTACGCGCCCAGCGGGCGCTTGGCCTGAATTTCCTGCACGCGGTTTTCGCCGCAGCAATCGACGCCTGCGGCGACTGCCTCCTTGACGCGGTCGGCGTCGTTCATCTTCGTCGCGGCGCAGAGCAGAATTTCAGACGGGTCGCGCCCGGCCTTTTTTGCGGCATCGGCCATTTGCGCACGGATATTCGCAATATTTTCAGCAATCGTAGACATATCAGTTGACGACCTTTCCATCGTATAGATTTTTCGCGTTGATAATCAACTCGTCACCCGGCCAAAGATTGTTGGTCGAACTGGTGTCGAGTGTGACGACGTAGCTTTCGCCGGTATCGTGGAGGATGGTGATAGGCTTCCACTTGGCGAGTGTTCCTTCGAGGATATACACGCCTGTCTGACCATTTTCGACACGGACGGCGGATTTCGGGACGCGCAGCCCGGAATAGGACGTGAAGACGATCTCCGCCGACTGCTGCCGCAGCAGCGTCACGTTCTGCAGCGCCCGGTCGGACGACAGCACCAGCAGCCGGGAACCCGCCTCGTTGCCGCCGAGGCGCGCCACGCGCATGGTGACCGGCTGGTAATAATCGCGGGCGAACGTCAGTGTAGCGCGGTCGCCCTCCTCCACGCCGGAAAGTTCGCTTGCGGGCACGACGCAGGCATAGTACCACGTTGCAGACGTGACGAGCCTGCCGATGGCGTTGGCATCCGTTTCGTCCGGCTGGACGGACTCAAATTCTGCGACAGTCATTTCCATCAGCCGTTCCGGCGTCAGTACGGATTCATAGCCGTCAACAGCGGCAGAAAAGGTTCCGGCCTTGCCTGCAAGGATGGCGCTGGTGTCGCCCGCAGACTGCGCCTCGAGCGTCTCAAGTTCTGCCTGCAGCGTGCTGATGCGCGCCTGCAGCGAGCCGCTGTCCGAGTCGCTTCCGGTGCGCCGCAGGATCAGGCCCTTGAGTTCCGGCGACAGGTCGGAGACGGAGTTCATGTCGCGCAGCGCCAGATAGCGGCTCAGCTGTGCAAGATCGCCCGCGATGTCCGCGTCGAGCGCGGCCTGATCGTAGACGCTGGAAACAGCGCTCCATGCGTACTGAAGCTGCTCGATCTGGCCGGACAGTTCATCAATGCGCGTCTGGCGGGTCTTTGCATCCTCGGAGCGGTAGCCGGTGGCGACGGTGTCGTTCGCGGCCACATGGGCGCCCTCGGCGCAGTTCAGAACCGTTGTGCCGTATTGCGAATACAGAAGTTCCTCCTCACGCACGACAAAGCCGGAGGCGTAATAGCCCGCCCCGGCTTCGTATGGTGTGACGGTGGCCGTCATGAGTGGTGCATAGAGGCTGCTTACCACGTTATAGCCGAAATACGCGGCGATCGCGGCAAGCAGGATCCAGAGGATAACGGTAAAATAGGATTTGCCTTGCTTCATAGTGCTCCTTCAGGTAACCCGGCGGGAGCGGAGCGGTGCTCAACCCTGCGTCAGGTGAACGGGAACGGCGGGCGTCATGGTAGACACCGCGTGCTTATAGATCATCTGCTGCCGTCCATCGGACTGCAGCAGGATCACAAACTGGTCGAAGCCCGTGATAATGCCGCGCATCTGAAAGCCGTTCATCAGAAAAACGGTCAGCATCGTGCGGTCCTTGCGGGCCTGGTTCAGAAAAATGTCCTGATAATTCTCTGTTGTTTTTTGCATGGGTATCGGCTCCTTTTCTTTATATGGGAACCTCTGATCCAATGCTCTCGGTCATTGTATCAGAGCCTCCCTGTTATGATCTGATACCCATATTGTACCATGTTCAAAGTGCGGAAAAAGGAATATTTTGTCGAGCGGCGGAAAGAACCTCCGAAAAATCTTCCGTGCCTGTCATCCGCAGCCAGTGAACGTCCGGGTTGCGCCGGAACCAGGTCAGCTGCCGCTTGGCGTAGTTGCGGGAACGCTGCTTGCAGAGCGCGGCGGCTTCGTCCAGCGAACACGCGCCGCTTAGGTACCCGAAGAATTCCTTATAGCCGATAGCCTGCATGGCCGTTGTTTTCGGACTGACACCGAGGGCGAGCAGCGCGCGAATTTCATCCAGCAGCCCGTCTTCCAGCATTTTATCGACCCGCAGGTCGATACGCCGGTACAAAACGGCGCGGTCGGTATAATCAAGCCCCAGCCACACGGGCCGGTAGCGCGGCGGGACGGCCTTTGTTTCCAGATTGTGCTGCGTGATGGTCTTGCCCGTGAGGATATAGACCTCCATAGCGCGCACGATGCGCTTTTTGTCCGCGGGGTGGAGCTTTGCCGCCCGCTCGGGGTCGACCTTGCGCAGCTCGCCGAGCAGGCCCTCGCCGCCGATTTCGTCATAGCGCTCGCTCAGCTCCTGCCGCAGCGCGGTGTCGGCCGTGCCGTCGGCGAACGTGCGCCCGGCGATGAGCGAGTCGATATACAGCCCCGTGCCGCCGACGACGATCGGCAGTTTTCCGCGCGCGAGGATATCATCCACGCAGGCGGCCGCCTCCTTAGCGTAGCGCGAGACGGAGTAGTTTTCCGTGGGGTCGGCGATGTCGATCATGTGGTGCGGCACGCCCTGCATCTCTTCCGGCGTGGGCTTGGCCGTGCCGATGTCCATGCCGCGGTAGATCTGCATCGAGTCGGCCGAGACGACCTCGCCGCCCAGCCGCTGCGCGAGCGCCACGCCGAGCGCGGTCTTGCCCGAGGCGGTCGGGCCGGTGATGACGACAAGTTTTGGCTGCATCGTGACAGTCTCCTTTCCGTGGGGGAGAATTCAGAAAGATTATGTTGAAAAGTATTAGAAATGTGTTAGAATGAAAGCACATTTCCCAGTTTTCAAGAAGGTGAACCCATGAAGATCAAAATTTCTGCCGACAGCACCTGCGATCTCTCGCCGGAGCTGATCGCGCGCTACAACATCGGCATCACGCCGCTGTACATCATCCGCGGCGAGGAGACCCTGCGCGACGGCATCGACGTGCACCCGCAGGAGCTCTACGATTACGCCAACGCCACCGGCAAGCTCTGCAAGACCGCAGCGGTAAACGTGTCGGACTATCT
>ERZ773145.875-NODE-875-length-28049-cov-15.154497_pt1 | contig 28049 bp, 22 predicted proteins | sample MGYA00580848_ERZ773145 | MGnify/ENA primary metagenome ERZ773145 (study PRJEB29015, sample SAMEA2737858) | human gut metagenome | biome: human gut; feature: human-associated habitat; material: faeces | place: China | collected 2012 ... | reverse complement strand
TAATAACTTTAGGTATAATTGGTGTAGTTGCTGCAATGACAATGCCTGCATTGATAGCTAATTATCAGAAAAAACAAACAGTTTCTCAATTAAAAAAGGCATATTCTACTTTCGCTCAAGCTCTTGTTTTATCACAATATGAAAATGGAAATTCTTCTGAATGGACTTTGACAGAGCAAGGTAGTTCATATGAAGATAATTTAGGATACTTTAATAATTATTGGAAACCGTATTTAAAAGTGCTAAAAATTTGTAAGACTATGGCTGAGTGTGGTTATAATATTTATGGTTATTCTGTTTTAAATAATAAAAATTTTGTAAATTATGGGCAGGAATTAAATATTCCTGGATTTATTTTTGAAGATGGTACCTATGCTTATATAAGACCATATTCAATAAACATTGTATATGTCCCAACTATACAATTATTATCAATAGATATAAATGGTCCTAAAAAACCTAATATGATAGGTAGAGATGTTTTTCAATTTCAAATAGATATAACAAAAGGAGTAATTGCAGGGTATGGTAGTAAAAATGATTGTACAAAAGAAAAAATATATAATTCAAACAATATAGAATATGCCAGAGCTTGCGGGGAAAAAATTATGTCTGACGGTTGGCAAATTAAAGATGATTACCCTTGGTAATTCATATAAGTTAAAGATATAGTTTTAAGAATGTTTTCGTGTTAAAATTCTGTATATGGATTTAAGAAAACTATCGAGGAAACAAAAAGCATATATTGGAGCTTTCGTCGCAATTGTCGGTCTTTTGGCTTGGGCATTTATATCCGCTGGTGTAATTACTCACAATTTCAATCGTAGCCAATTGCAAACTGATCAAGATAGGCAGGAAGCTATGATTAACGGTATTATTCTTACCGAAACAAAAGATGAAAAAAAATATTGGGAGATTTATGGTGAAACCGGTAATTATGACAGCAAAAACGGTGTTGCCATGCTCAATAATGTTATCGGAAATTTTTATGATGAAAATAACGAAGTATCAATGAGTTTTGAATCTTCAAAAGGTACTTATAACGAAAAAAAAGAACAGATAATATTATATGAAGATACTTTTATTGTCTTAAAAGATTTAACAACCTTACGAGCTAATAAATTGGTATGGACAGGAAAAGATATTCCGATTGTGGCTGAAGGTAATGTAAGGATTACAAGAAAAAGTGATTTGTTGGCAACTGCAAAAAAAGTTGAAATAAGTCCTGATTATAATACATTTAAAATTATTGGAAATACGGTATCTAAAGTATACAGCGATAAGGAGATTAAGTGAAAAAAGTATTATTAACATTAGTGATAGCACTATTTGCTACTGGTTTGATTGTTCAGGCCTCTGATCTTATCATAGAATCTAAAACTCAAAGTTACAGTGAACAGGATAATAAACTGAAATTTGAGGGTGATGTAAAAGTATCAGTAGATGATATGCATGTTGTTGGAGATTCTGCTGATGTAAGTATGGATGAGAACCAAAAGTTAGATACTGCAACTTTTTATAACAAACCTTATGCATATGAGGTTAAAAAGAATAAAAAAAGAGAAGTAAAGGCAAATATTTTGAAAATGTCTTTGATTACAAAAGTTGTGAAAGCTCAAGGTGATACACAATCTACTGTATTTGACGGTAAGACTCCTATTGTTGTTATAAATGCTGATGAACAGGAATATGATACTAAAACAGGTATTATGACTGCGACTGGTGCTGTTACAATTAAGTATAAAGATTTGGATACTTTTTCAGATAAAGCAAAAGTTAAAACAGATAAAAACGGCGATTTGAAAGATATTGAACTTATAGGCAATGCAAGAATTAAACAACAAAGTAATGACTCTTATGCTGACAGATTTTATTATAATGCAGGAACAAAAGTTTTGACAGCTACAGGTAATACGACATCTAAAGCTATAATGGATGATGGTGCTACTTTGGTATTGAAATCAAACAGACAGGAATATGCACAAGATAAAAATATATTTAATGCATCAGGAAATGTTAGAGTTTGGTATCAGGATTATTATGCAGCTGGTCCTAAACTTACTTTGTATCCTAACAAAGAAGGAAAACCAAATGAAGCATATTTCACAGGGCGTTCAAGTATTACTCAAGGTGTAAGAACAATTTATGCAGATAAAATTAAGATGACAATGCAACCAAAGAATTTCCACGCTGACGGAAATACAAGAACTGTTATAAAAAATATCGGTTCTGGTGATAATAGTGATAGTGATGGCGGTATAGGATTAGGATTATAAAAATGAGTGAAAAAGAAAAAGTTGATAAAGCAATAGAATTATACCAAAAAGGAGAATATCAAAAGGCTATAGATGCATTTAGTTCAGTATTAGAAACTTGTGCAGATAATGCAGAATTATATAATAATATTGCTCTTTGTTATGCAAATTTAAAAGATTATGATAAAGCTGAAAAAAATTATTTGAAAGCTTTGGAATTAAATCCTAAATTACCTCAAGTATATATTAATTTATCTGATATATATTATCGTGATAGAGATATGGGTAAAGGAATTGAACTTGTTTCAAGAGGTATTCATGAAATTCCTGATAATCTTGTATTGCGTCATTATTTAGCTAGATTTTATATGGAAGATGCAAGACTAGATTTAGCTATTGATGAATTAGAAAATATATTGGAAAAACAGCCTGATAATTTTGATGTTTATTATGATTTAGGCAGAGTGCATTTTGAATTAGGAAATTACGCCAGCGCAATAGAAAATTTTGAAAATGTTCTTGAATATAAAAATGAAAATCCTTGGATATATTACTATTTAGGAGAGGCTTATGAAGCTAATGACGAAATAGATAAGGCTCTTTCTAATTTTCTAAAAGCAATTGCTCATAATGACTCATTCTCACCTGCATATAAAAAAGTTGGAATTTTATTTTTTGCTCGTGGGGATTATGATGATGCTATTGAGTATTTTGAAGATTATATTAATCTTGATATTCCAAAAGAGGAAGTTGATAAAATTAAAGAATTAATCGGCAGAATTAAGAAAAAACAAAATGACGAAAAGTAAGTATTGGATAGCTTTTTCATCAATAGAAGAAATTGACAGCTCTTTTATTCAAAGGCTGTACAATTATTTTGGCGATATTGAGGAAGCTTTTAATGCAAATAAATTGTCTGATATCGACGGTCTTAGTGTAAAAAAGGCTGAAAAGTTTTTACGACTTAGAGATAAGATAGATGTTGATAAAACATTTGAAGAAGTTGTAAATCGTGGGATTAAGTATTTGACATTTGATGATGACAATTATCCTCAAATGTTGAGGAATATTGAAAATCCTCCATCTGTTTTGTATTACAAAGGAGATTTATTTTCTTGTAATTTGAATAAAACTTTAGCTGTTGTAGGATCAAGAAAAGCAACATCTTACGCAAAAGAAGCATTAAGACAGATTATTGGGGAGTTTCAAAATACTGATATTTGTATTGTGTCAGGTTTGGCTTCAGGAATTGATACGACAGCTCATCTTGCAGCTTTAGATAATGGATTAAAGACAATAGGAGTAATCGCAAGCGGTTTTGATTTTACTTATCCTGCAGCGAACAAAGATTTATATAAACGTATTGAAAATGGTTGTGGGGCAGTTGTTACTGAATATTATCCTACATTTGAACCGTTAAAATTCAGATTCCCTCAAAGAAATAGAATTGTGTCAGGATTATCTTATGGCACGCTTGTAGCTGAGGCATCATTAAAAAGTGGGGCTTTGATTACTTCTAATTTAACCTTGGAACAAGGTCGAGAATTGATGTGTATTCCAGGATTGATTACAAATCCTAATACTCAAGGGATTTATAAGTTATTGAAAAACGGTGCAACATTAGTTACTTGTGCAGATGATATTTTAGAGGCATTAGACTGGGAAATTAAAATAGAACAGAAAAGTTTATTTGATTTGCCAGAATTAAGCGAAGATGAAAAATTAATATATGAAGCTCTTGAAATAGAAGAAAAATGTGTTGATGAAATTCAATCATATACTAAATTAAGTATAGATAATTTGTTGATGTACTTGACAATGATGGAGCTTAAAGGGATAATTAAACAAGTCGACGGGGACAGATATAAGAGAGTGAATCCTGTTAATTGCTCATAATTTTTATGGGTATTTTATGTATAGGTGGTATAAATAATGGCAGCAAAAGCGACTGAAAATAAAAAAGAAAAATCATTAGTAATAGTAGAGTCTCCTGCTAAATCAAAGACAATAAGAAAGATTTTGGGAGATAGTTATCAGATAGAAGCAAGTTTTGGGCATGTAAGAAATTTGCCTGAAAAGGATCCTTCTACTGAGAATTTAGGGTTTGATATAAAAAATCATTTTGAACCAAAGTTTGAAGTTATTCCAGGAAAACAGGCAGTTGTAAAAAAATTAAATGATTTGGCTAAAAAAGTTGATAAAGTTTATCTTGCATCCGACCCTGACCGTGAGGGAGAAGCTATTGCATGGCATGTAAGACAAATTTTAAAAGTGCCTGATGATAAAATTCTACGTATTGTATTTAATGAAATTACTCCAAAAGCGGTAAAACATTCTGTTGAAAATCCTCGTGGAATTGACATGGATATGGTAAAAGCTCAGCAGACAAGACAAATTTTGGATAAGCTTGTAGGTTATAAGTTAAGTCCTGTTTTGTGGAAGCAGATTGGGAACAGAAAATTATCAGCAGGTAGAGTACAATCAGTTGCTTTGCGTATGATTTGCGAAAGAGAAGAAGAAATAGAAGCATTTGTCCCTCAGGAATACTGGTCTATTCATACAATATTGGATAAAGATGGAAAATCTTTTGAAGCAGAACTTTCTAAAATTAAAGGAAAAGCTGTTGATAAAAATATTAAAAATAAAGATGAAGCTCAAAAAATTGTAGATTTCTTGAAAGATTATCCTTCAGAATTGGATATTACAAAGGTAACTAAAAAATCTACTAAAAGAAAACCTACAGCTCCTTTTATAACCTCTACAATGCAGCGTGCAGCAAGTTCAAAACTAGGTTTTGGAGTTCAAAAGACAATGCAGGTTGCTCAAAAGTTATATGAAGGTATAGAAATTGATGGAACTCCTGTCGGTTTGATTACTTATATGAGAACCGATAGTGTAAGGGTATCAGATGATGCTCAAAGCATGGCTAAAGATTTTATTGTTGCTAATTATGGCGATAAATATTATCCTGAAAAACCAAATATTTACGTAAAAGGTAAACAAAATGTTCAGGATGCTCACGAAGCTATCAGACCTTCTTATCCTGAAAGAACTCCTGAAAGTATAAAAAAATACTTGGATAATGATCAATATAAATTGTATAAATTGATTTGGGAAAAATTTATGTCATCTCAAATGACTCCTGCAGACGTTGCTAATAAAACGGTTGAAATTACAGCAGGTGATTATACATTAAAAGCCGGTACAAGTAAGGTGACTTTCGACGGCTTTTTAAAAGTTTATAATGATGCAGATGAAGACGAACAAGAAGCTGATGCAAAAATTCCTGATTTGAATGAAGGGGATAAAGTTAAATGTGTTAAAGTTGATCCAAAACAGCATTTTACTCAACCACCTCCAAGATACAATGAAGCCTCACTTGTAAAAGCTTTGGAAGAATACGGAATTGGTCGTCCGTCTACTTATGCGACAATTATTACAGTTATTCAAACTCGTAAATATGTAGAAAAGAAAGACAAAGCTTTACATCCGACACTTTTAGGTAGAACTGTTTCTAAACAATTAGTAGCGCAATTCGCTGATATTATGGATTATAAGTTCACTGCTGGCATGGAAACTAAATTAGACCAAATCGCAGAGAAAAAAGCTGTTTGGAATGATGTTTTGGAAAATTTTTATGAACCGTTTATCAAAGAAGTAAATAAAGCACTACAGACTGGTGAACGTGTAAAAATTGAAAGTAAAATTAAATGCCCAAATTGCGGGAAACCTATGGTGTTGAGAATTGGTAAAAATGGCTCTCAATTCTTGGGTTGTTCAGGATTTCCTGATTGCAAAACTATGATGTCTTTGAATGCATTATCAGAAGAAAGTTTGAATGAACAATCTAATGAGCCTGAAGTTTGTGAAGAAAAATGTGAAAAATGCGGCTCTGATATGATATTTAAGACAGGTCCATATGGAAAATATATGGAATGCACGAATGAAAATTGCAAACATAGAAAACCGTATAGAAAATCAACAGGTGTAGCTTGTCCTAAATGCGGAAAAGGCACAATTGTTGAGAGAAAATCAAAACGTGGAACTATATTTTATGGCTGTGACAAATATCCTGAATGTGATTTTACTTTATGGAATGAGCCAACAGGAGAAACTTGTCCAGAATGCGGTTCACTTCTTGTTAAAAAGATATTGAAAAAAGGTAATGTTATTGCATGTTCTAGCTTGAAGTGTCATTATAAAAAAGAATTAAATGAAGATTCTGACAATCAAAGTGAATAATATTAAATTTTGAGAGGGTAAAAAATGAATCCTGAATTGTATGAGAGATATCTTGCTAAGAAAGCTAAAAAGTTAGGAATTACAGTAGAAGAATTGAAGGCGCAAGGAACATCTTCACCGGTTTCTGAATCTCCTACGACTTCTAATACATCAGAACAAACTGTATCTCAGTGCAATCCGCAAAATTTGCAGGCAGAACCTACATATGTTCAGCGTACGATTCAAGATCAATTGGCATCGCAAGAAAATACAATTCCTCAACAGCAGCCATATATGGGAATGCAGCCGGAAACTGTAAAAACAGAAGTTCCTTCTTATGTTTTTGGACCTTCAAAAATTCAGGAAGCTCCAAAATATAATAGTAGTCCTATAAATCAAAATGTATCCAGACCAGAAATAAAGGATAATAGAGAAAATAAATTTGGTCTTATCGGTTATCCTCTAGGGCATTCTTTGTCTAAAGTAATTCATGAAGCAGGGTTTAAAAGTTTAGGAATAAATGCTACATACGATATTCTTGAGACTCCTCCTGATGATTTGGTGGATAGAATAAAGTGGTTAAAAGGTAATGGTTATAAAGGTTTTAATGTTACTATTCCATTAAAATTGCCAATTTCATTGTTTGTTAATGAAGTTGATAATTATGCAGATTTGGCTAGAGCAGTAAATACGGTCTATGTTGAAGCTGATAAATCATTAAAAGCTTATAATACAGATGTTATAGGGTTTAGAAGAGCTATTCCTAAAGATATTGATTTACGTGGTAAAAAAGTTGCAATTTTAGGAACTGGCGGTGCTGCTCATGCTGCTTGTATTGCTTTGACTGAATGTGGAGTTCAGGAAATCGCATTTTTTACTAGAAATATTCCAAATTCAATTGATTTGATGAACTATGTGAGAAGAAAATTTCCTGCAATTAATTTTAATGTTTATCAAATTGAAAATATTAGAAATTTAGGTGAATATGCAATGCTTGTGAATACAACACCTATCGGTATGTTGGGTAAGGCTGGTGATATGATGCCTGTAGAAACTTATGCATTAGAATCTCTGAATCGTGATGCTGTAGTGTATGACGTGATTTATAATCCGAAAAAAACAGTATTAATAAGAGCTGCAGAAAAGTTAAATTTAAGAACTATTACAGGACTTGATATGCTTGTATTTCAAGCTGTAGCTGCTCAAGAAATATGGTTTGGGAACTCTCCTGATTGGAAAGATATGAAAATTGCAGCACTTGAGGTGCTATAAGTTGAAATATCAAAAAAGATACTTTATAATAAAATAAGAACTTTAGAAAGGAGCAATAAGTATGAAAAGATTTGAGTCTAAACAGATACAAAAATCTGCCAAGACAAATAGATCTTGTGTAGTTTTATCTAACTCTGCATTTTTCGGGGGGGGGGCGTTTTAGAGCTTGCTCCACAAAGGTTTGTAGGTCTTGAAAAAGAGTTAAAGAGATGTTATTATAGTGATATGATACATCACTATGATAAAAAAGGTTTTACTTTAGCAGAGGTCTTAATAACTTTAGGTATAATTGGTGTAGTTGCTGCAATGACAATGCCTGCATTGATTAATAATTCTCAAAATAAAGAATTACAGGCGGCTTTAAATAAGGGGTATTCTGAGATTTCGCAGGCATTAGATTTGATGAAATATGATGTTGGAGAAGATATTTTACCGGTAAATTATCCGGCAAGAACGTTTGCACCAATCTATAGAAAATATTTCAAGTCTCTTAAAACTGTTGATCAGTCCGGGATTATAACAGGTACACAGGATGAGGGTGGATCGTATAATCCTAATAAGTCTTTTGAAAATTATAAAACATATAATAAATCTCAAGCAGTTAAAACATCTTTTTTTGATGATGGTCAGATTTTATTAGAAGATGGGACATTAATATTAATTGAAAATCCTGATTTAACTCCATACAGAATTTATATAACAATAGATGTAAATGGACCAAATAAAAAGCCAAATATTTGGGGAAAAGATTTGTTTACTTTCCAGATAACTGAAACAGGAAAATTATTACCTATGGGTATGGATGGGACAACTTATACTGATATGGATAAATATTGTTCTAAAAATTCTAATGAAAGTATAAATGGTATAGCTTGCACAGCAAAAGCATTAAGTGATCCTGACTTTTTTAAGAAAATGTATTAAATTATTATTCATATCTAAGTGCATCAATAGGATTTAATAAAGATGCTTTATATGCGGGGTAATAGCCGAATAATACTCCTATTGCCCCTGAAAATCCTAATGATAAGATTATAGAAAATAGGGAAATTGATACACTCATTACACCTGATACTTGTACTAGTTCTGCACCGATAATACCGACAGCAACACCTATCAGTCCGCCTATTATTGAAAGTAGAAAAGATTCTATAAGAAATTGGACTCTTATATCAGATGGTTTTGCACCTATTGCCATTCTAATACCTATTTCTTTAGTTCTTTCGGTTACTGATACAAGCATAATATTCATAATCCCGATCCCGCCAACGAGCAATGATACAGATGCAATTGATGCTAAAAGAATTGCAAATGTCTGAACTGTTGATTTCATTTTTTCTTGAAATTCAGCAGAATTTCTTATTTCAAAATCGTTTTCTTGATTTTTTCCAATTCTGTGTCTTGCAACCAATAATTCTTCTATATCTTGCTCTGCTAATGAAACATCATCAGGATCAGAGCCTTTTACGACAATCATTGATACAGTTCCTGGAAATGTTGTTCCAAAAACTTTTTTCTGGGCTGTTGTGATTGGTATAAATATTAAGTCATCTTGATCCATTGGTCCCATACTGCCTTTAGATTTAAGAGTTCCAATTACTTTAAAGGGAATTCCTCCGACTCTCATAATTCTATCTCTTGGATCAAGATCGCCAAAAAGCTCTGATGCGACAGTAGCTCCGATTACTGCTACTTTTGCTGAATTTTTTATATCTTCAGGAGTAAACCCTCTACCCATGTCGATTTCGTAATTTTTTATATAAAAATATTCAGGATTAATGCCATAGACTGTAGATGCCCAGTTTTGATTCCCGTAAGTTAGCTGTTTTGATTCTGTGCTTACTGATGATACGGCAGAAATTCCTCTTGCATTTTTTTTGATAGCTTCTGCGTCTTTGATTGTAAGTGTTGGTCTTGTGCCCATTCCCATTCTAACACCACCTGTTTTGGCAGATGCTGAACGGATTGTGAGTAAGTTACTGCCCATTGATTCCATATCTTTTTGGACTTTTTCTCTTGCTCCTGTACCTACTGCAAGCATTATGATTACAGCACTTACACCTATGATAATGCCAAGACTTGTAAGCATTGAACGCATTTTGTTTATTTTTAGCGATACTACCGCCATTTTTAATGTTGATTTGAAATCTATCATTTTTGTCCTTTTTAATATGGAATTGTTGTGTTTGTATTTATTTCATCAGAAATAATATTGCCGTCTTTGAATTTAACAACACGTTTGCAATATTGTGCTATGTCGGGCTCGTGGGTTACAAGTACGATTGTTTTGCCCATTTCTTTATTAAGATTTACGAAAAATTCCATAACCTCAATACTTGTTTTGGTATCTAAGTTTCCTGTCGGTTCATCTGCAAGAATTAGTGGAGGGTCGTTGACTATTGCTCTAGCTATTGCAACTCTTTGTTGTTGACCACCTGACATTTGGTTTGGCATATGGTCTTCTCTTTGTTCAAGACCTACAATTTTCAGTGCTTTTTTAGCTCTTACAATTCGTTCTTCTTCCGGAATTCCTTTGTATATCATTGGGAGTTCGACATTTTCAAGAGCTGTTGTTCTTGAAATTAAGTTAAAACCTTGAAATACGAAGCCCATTTTTTCGTTTCGTATCATTGCAAGATTATCAGTGTCTAATGAGAGCATATCAATCCCATCAAGGTAATAGCTTCCTGAATTTGGTTTATCAAGCGTTCCTAACATATTCATGAATGTTGATTTGCCAGAACCTGAAGCTCCCATAATTGCTACAAACTCACCTTGTTCAATTGATAATGAGACATCATTCAATGCGTTGAAGCTGTCTTCTCCTGTTTGATATGTTTTTATTGCGTTTTTTACTTCTATTAAACTCATTTTTTATAACCTTGGAACGGGATTTCTTCTATTATTTTGTTTAGATTTTTTACTTTTTATTGAAATAATTACATCTGTTCCTTCTTGAATTTTATCTGAAATTATTTCTGTAGAAGAATCATTATACGCTCCTGTTTCTATTTCAACTCTTTTTGGTTTGCCTTTTTCAAGAATCCATATTCCTTGATTTTTATATTTAGGACCGTTGATGTCTGGAGTGAATTTTAAAGCCATATTAGGAACACATAATACATTTTCACTCTTATCTGTAATAATTGATACGTTTGCTGTCATTCCAGGTTTTAATTTTAAATCTTCATTATTTACATCAACAATTACGGTATATGTAACTACGTTTGATTCTGTAGTTGGTGATAATCTTACTTGAGTTACTTTTCCTGTAAAGGTGCTATCAGGATAGCCATCTAGCGTATAGGTTACATCTTGACCTTCTTCTACTCGACCGATGTCAGCTTCTGAGACGCTTACCTCAATTTGCATTTTTGTCAAATCCTGAGCAATTGTGAATAATTCAGGAGCTTGGAAACTTGCGGCAACAGGAGAACCTAAGTCTATTTCTCTTGATATTACAGTGCCGTCTACCGGTGCAATAATCTTTGTATAACCTAAGTTTGTCAAAGCTGTTTTTAATGTCGCTTGATATTGACTTATTTGAGCTTTTGCTGCGTTAATTTGTGCTAAATCTGATTGGTATGTACTCAATTTCTCATCTAATTCACTTTTTGCAACGAAATTTTTTGAATAAAGATTTTTGTATCTGACATATTGTTTTTGGTCATAATTTGCAATAGCTTGTAGTTTTGCTAAATTAGCTCTTGCGTTATTAATTTGAGCTTGATTTTGTTGTACAGTTGCTTCAAAGTTTGCGGGGTCGATTTGGGCAAGGATTTGTCCTTTTTTTACTACATCATTATAGTCTACATAAATTTCTTTTATAAGCCCTGATACAGTAGAACCTACACTTACTGTATTTACAGGGTTAATAGTTCCTGATGCTTCTACTACTTCTGTTATAGTACAGCGTTCTATCGCTTTAGTTTTGTATTTTACTTGTTTAGCCCCAGAAAAACCTATTCCGCCTATTATTATCAGTGCAATTATTGCTGCTGATGAATATATGTATTTCTTTTGAATATTTTTTAAATTACTCAGGTTTAGCATTATTTATCCTCTATTGATGTTGTTACTTCTTGTGGTAAAGCGATTGCTCTTTCTAAGTTAGCTCTAGCTACATTATAATTATATACGGTTTGAACATATGATACTTGTGCGTTATTGTAATTTACTTTTGCGTCTTGTAATTCAATATAATCTCCAAGTCCTACTGCATATCTTCCATCTGCTAGTTCAAAGTTTTCTAATGTTTGTTTTACTTTTACGGCAAGCAGTGGTATTTGTTTTTCCAATTGCATCATATTTATGTATAAGTTTTGTACTTCAAAATAGATGTCTTGTTTAGCTTGATCTATTTCATTCTCTGCTAATTGTACTTGAATTTTTGCATTATCAATTTTATGTTTTTGACCTTTTATATTTACATTGCTTGATAAGTTAATTCCAACATTGAAAGAATTTGTATTGTATTGATCTCTATATCCGTAACCTGCTGTTGCTGAAATTTCTGGTAGGTATTCTCGTTTTGTGTATTTTAATGATTCTTGCATTGCTTTTAGTGTTGCATCATATGCTTTTAGGTCCGGTCTGTTTTTGTATGCAAGATTTACAGATTCTTCGAATGTATAGGGAAATGGTTTAAATTTATAGTTATCCAAGACATTAATTTTTTCAACTTGTGAAGTTAAAAAAGCGTTATTAACGTCTTTCGGCGGCTTGCTTAAATCTTTTTTTTCATCAATTTTTTCTAAGTTTACAGGAGCATAATTGTTTTGAAAATTAAAAGTTTCTGTATTTTCAATCTCATATTCAGGGGCGAATGCAATATACATTGAATTATTTAATTGAACAAGAGCATTTTTATATGCTTTTTCTGATTCTACTAATGTAACTTTAGAGTCACTCAAGTATACTTCTGCATTGACAAGATCAATTTTTGATTTTATACCTTCTTCAAAATAGGCTTTTGTTCTTTGGTAGTTTCTTTCATTAATTTGAACATTTGCTCTATTTACATCAAGGGTTGCTTTGGCTGCAAGCACTCCATAGTAATTCGTTTTTACGCCAAATATAGTCTCGAGTACCATGTCTTCAAATTCATATAATGCCGCAACTCTATCAAAATTGTACATTTTTATATTTGCGTTAGTTTTTCCAAAATTCCATATTAATTGGTTAATATTAGCTTCTGCTGAATAAATATTTGTATTTGTAGATCTTCTATTATTGTTATTGTCTGTAATGTTATATCCTGTTCCGATTCCTAATGTCGGGAAGTATTCAGATTTCGCAATACCTAAATTCCCTTTTGCAATTCCGTAATTATAACGTGCTTTTTTTATTTTAGGGCTGTTTTGAAGTGCAATTGTAATGCAGTCTTTAATATTTAAAATAGCATTTTTTTCTATACTCATTTGTTCTATTGCAAATGCTGCTGATATTGTATAAAATAAACAAATTGTAAGGGCTATTGCCTTTATATGTATTTTCAATATAGAATACCTCTTTACAATATAGTAACGATTAAACCATGTTTTTTGTTCATTTTAATCATTTATGAATATGAAATATGAAGCAATTTTTTTTGTAAAAAATACTTATATATAATATAGGGTTTAAATTTTATTTGGGGAAAATAATGAATATTTCAAAATTAGGAAAATCTTGTGCAAATTTTTTATTTAGTGGAATAAAAAAGACTAATGTAGCCAAAATATTACCGCAAAAAGCACCAGTAAAAAAAGTTGCAGATAAAGATTTATTTTGCCATCAGTATTGGGCTGATGCGAGAGCCGAAAGGGTTATAAGGCAATCTAGTAAAGAAAGTGTTTCATTGCATGGTGAATTGCATGGAATTAATCATCATTTTATATTAAGTCCTTATCCTGAGCATATGAATATGAAGTTTATGAACACAGGTCTTACTCCAAGGGAAATGATAAGTATTTCAGATACTGAATTTAAAACATTAAAACCTTTGGAACAAAAGCTTAATGTGTACAGGTGTATTGGAGAAAAACCCGATTTCTTTTCAGAATATCCTCTTTATTTGAAACGATTAGGTATAAAAAAAGGTGATGTTATTGATATGAAAGAATATGCATATGCAACATCTGATATTTCTTATGCAAAAGTTTATATGCCGAATAATCGAGGAGTGTTATATGAAATAGAAGTTCCTAAAGGTGCAAAAGTTTCAAGAACAGGAATAATTGGAGATCAAGATGAAATAGTCTTTCCAAGAAGCTCAAAATTTGAATGTGTCGATGTAAAACAGGTTAAAGATGCCAATAATGATTATTTAAATGTTAAGTTGAAATATATTGTTCCTGAAGATGTTTTTAATGCTATTGGTTAATTGTCTTTAAGTGACCAAAAATCTTTTTGTAACATTACAACAAACGGAATTAATTCAAGACGTCCGACAAGCATGTTAAAAATCATTATGCCTTTGCTTGCTGAATGTATACCGTTAAAGCTACTCATAGGACCTGTCATCTGTTCAAAACCCGGCCCGATATTTCCAAGTGCTGTTATACTTCCAGCAAGTCCTATAACACTATTATGCTCTATTATTGATATTATAATTGAAGTTATCCCGAAAATTATGAAGTAATAAAATACATATACTACAATCTGTCTTGCAACTTCTGCAGGTACAGTTTTGTTATCAACTTTAATATTTACAATTGCATTAGGGTGTAAAATTCTTATAAGTTCACTTTTCATTGCTCTATATACAATCAGCCAGCGCACCATTTTAATACCGCCTCCGGCAGACCCTGAGCAAGAGCCCATAAACATTACAATAAACAGAAGCAGTTTAGATGTATAGTCCCACTGTATAAAATCAACATTTGCACTTCCGGTAGATGTTGTAATACTTACTACCTGATATAATGCATCGGTAAATCCCTGGAAAATACTGTAATGAGTATTTAAAATAAGCGAAATTGTAATTAACACAGCCATAAACATAACTAATGAAAAATAGAGTTTGAATTCTTCATTTTTAAATAGTACAAGTGGATTTTTCTGAACTACGGCTTTATATTGTATATTAAAACTGGCGCCTGCCAAAAACATAAATATTATAGTAATCCAATTAATCCAGTTTGAATGGTATCCCATAATGCTTTCAGGGTTTGGAGAAAAACCTGCGGCAGAAAGAGTTGATAGGGAATTACAAACCGCATCAAATTTTGGCATTCCTGCAATTATAAATAATATAATATTTAATATTGTTAATCCTGCATAAACTTTCCATAAAGCAGATGCAGTATTTCTAATTCTTGGAGTAAACTTATCTTCAGTTGGTCCCGGAGCTTCTGCAAAAAACATTTGTCTTCCGGCAACCGCAAATTGTGGTAATATCGCAACGAATAACACGATTATTCCTAAACCGCCTAACCATTGAGTAAGTGCTCTCCAAAAGAAAAACGCTTTCGGGTAATCAAAATTGGTTAAAATAGTTGCACCTGTTGTTGTAATACCTGAAACCGATTCAAAAAGAGCATTTAAAGGAGAAATTCCATAGAAAAGATACGGAATCCCTGAAATAATTCCGAATATAATCCATGAAACAGCTACAATAAAAAGAGCTTCTGCTTTTTTTATGTCGTTAAGGTTCTCTAAATCAGATGTTCCCGGAACCAATTTCATAAATATCCAGCCAAAAGATATTGAGATTAATGCGGCTGTTACAAAAGGAGTTATAGAAGTAAAATCGTGATAATAAAGAGCTGCTATTATTGGGGTTAATATTACAAGCCCTATGTACATCATTGTTAATCCGATTGCTTTTGCAAGATAATTTAAGCGCATATTACTTTACCTTAAAAAATTCTTTAATAGTGCCCGCATTATCAGATGTTGTGAAAATTATCAAAATATCATCTGTATAAATTTCAGTTTCTCCATAAGGAATAATAATATTATTTTTTCTTATGATTACGCCGATAATTGCTCCGGCAGGAAATTTAATATCTTTAATTTTTTGACCGTTAAAATCTTGTATAACATTGATTTCCAATACTTCGCCCTGACCTTGCTCAACAGTTGCAAGAATATCGACATCATTTTCCTGCAAGTCATTTTTAACTTCGTTAATAGCTGAATTTTTCGGAGAAACCGCAATATCAATTCCGACTTTTTCAAATAGCGGAATATTTATAACTTTTGCAACTCTTGCAATAACTCTTTTTACACCCAGTTGTTTTGCTAAAAGTGAACAAAGCAGGTTTCTTTCATCATTATTTGTAACACTTATTACAACATCAGCTGCACCGATTTCTTCTTCATCAAGAAGTTTTAAATTTGTACCATCACCGTTTATAACTAGCGTATTTGTTAATTCTTCAGCAAGTAAGCGGCATCTGTCATAATCTTTTTCTATAACTTTTGTTTTAATCCTCAATTTTTCAAGGGATTTTGCAAGCATCATTCCGACATTTCCACCGCCAATTATGGCTGCTGATTTTACAATTTCTTTTTCGTGGAAAAATGTTCCTGCCAAAATATCAAGAGAATGAGGAGTTCCCATAAATATTAGTTTGTCGTCCTCTTTTATTTCCGTTTCTCCGTTTGGAATAAACAGTTCAGAATTTCTTGTTAAACCTACGATTAAGGTGTTTTTAGTAAATCCGCAATCTTTAACCTTTTTGCCTACAATCGGATGATGAGGTTTTACTTTGTATTCCAAAAGTCTTGCTCTTCCGTCTGCAAAATTTTCTACATCAAGAGCATGGGCAACTGTTACTATGCGGAAAATATCTTGGGTTAAAAGTTCTTCAGGCCATATTATGTAGTCTATGAAGAAATCACAAAAATTGGCATTATTTTTTTCAAAGTTTAATGTTTTTTTGTATTCTTCTCTGCTTACAAAACAGATAGTTCTGACGCCTCCGAATTTTTTAGCTGACAAGCAGGCAACGATATTGGCTTCATCAATTCCTGTACAGGCAATAAAGATATCCGCATTTTTAATATCTGCGCTGTTTAAAACATCAATGCTTGAAGCATTCCCTTGAACAAAGCTAATATCCAGCTTGTCAAATTCATCTGACCTGTTTTCTTCTTTGTCAATTATTGTTATATCGTGGTCTTCGAAAAATTCAGTGGCTAAAAGACAGCCAATTTCTGTAGCACCGTAAATTATTATTTTCATAACATTCAAATTATATATTAAGTAAACATTTTTTACAAGTATTGATAAAATTCGTCAAAAATTTTTATTTTCTTTGTTTTATGTTTTGTATGTTAAATAAAGTTCCTAATGTAAATTATGAAAAGTGTTATCCATCGCGATTGAAAAGGATTTTTCGCAGGGATATAAATTATTTAACCTATAAAAAATTTGTTCCTTATTCTAAAAATCAAACAGTTGGAAATATTCCAATTGAAATTATAAGATTATTTAAGGATGATAAATGTAATAAAATAAAACGGTTTCAGCAAGGAATGGCAAATATTGCAAATTATTTGAGAGGTTGTTATTTAGGAGCTAAAAAAGAAAATATAATTTCTTATGGATTTTCGGATTTAGATGATAAAGATTTGAAAATTTTTGAAAGACAGATAACATTATTTGCAAATAAACAATTTAAAAATGTATTACCAAAAGACATTTCTGTTAATTTAAAATACAAAGGGAAAGGTGCTTGGGGAAATGTTTTTAAATTTTCAATGTTTGATAATTCTGGGAATAAAATAATGTCAGATAAGGCTTTGAAAGTGTATCACAAAACTTTTGGAGGAATTCCTTGTCTTTCTCATATGCATGGGAGTTGTGCAGAAGCAAATTTTTGGACATTCATGAAATTTTTTGCAGGGCACGATCTTGATAAAACTCAATTTACAAAACATTATATTTCTGATTTAAAAAACGGTTATGCGTTAACTGAATTTATAGATTCTAAAAGTGTAAAAAATATATTTCCATTGGACTTAAGTAATTTATTTAGGTTAAAATATTCTGATATTATGAATACTCCTATGTCTGGAAAATTTTACGATGCAGGAGGTTTTGTTAAGACTTTTAATTTCATTCCTGATAAAGTTACTTTTAAGTATTTCAAGAAATTAATGAATAGATCACCCAAAGAACTTATACCTTTTATGCAAAGATTACAAGAATGTGTAAAAAATCCAAAAACTCCGCATCGCGATAAAATTCAAAAAGCTATAGAATTATTTAAAAATCAAAAGCAGATAAATAATAATATAGTTTAAAATTTGTAATGCAATAACAGCTACTATTGGGGAAAAATCAATTCCGCCTACAGGTGGTATAATTTTTCTGAAAAGATTTAAGTATAAATCTGTCACATCTTTTATTGCTTCAAATGGTTGCTTATACCAATTAATACTAGGGATAAAGCTTAAAAGGCATCTGACAAGAATTAACCAAAAATAAATTTGGAAAAAGCTGTTTACTACAAAAATTAAATTATTAATCATAATTCACCTAACTTTATAATTGAGAACTTTGTTTAGTGTTTGCACAAGTACAATTTTCTCTTGATGTTGGAATATTTTCAATCATCTTAAAGAGTAAATTTTTAAGATTTGCAACATTAGAATTAAATACTTCAATTACCTCATGATGGGATACAGGAGGTACATCACCTACTAAGCCTGCATCGTAATCAGTAATTAAAGAAATATTCAACGGACACATATCCATTTCTTTAACAAGATATGCTTCTGGAAATGCTGTCATATTAATTACTTCCCATCCTTGGTTAGTAAAGAATTTTGATTCAGCTTTTGTAGAAAATCTTGGTCCGTTAATAACTACTACTGTACCTTGTTCGTGAATTGTAATTCCCAATTCTTTCCCTGTTTTAATTGCTAGTTGTCTTAATTCAGGACAATATGTTTCAGCTGCTGATGGGTGAGTGACAATTGGTCCTTCAAAGAAAGTTGTTTTTCTTCCATCTGTCCAATCTACAAATTGGTCACAAATTACAAAATCACCGGGTTTAACGTGTTTTTGTAAACTTCCTGCTGCACAAGGAGATATTACTCTTTCACAACCAACTGATTTCATAGCCCAAACATTAGCTCTATAATTTATTAAATGAGGTAAAATTGTATGGTTTCTACCGTGTCTAGGCATAAAAGCAACTTTATGTTCTCCAACAGTTCCTATAAATAAACTGTCACTAGGCATTCCATATGGGGTTTCAACTCTTACTTCTTCAATGTTGTCTAAGAATTTGTAAAATCCTGAACCACCAAAAACACCTATGTCTGCTAATTTTTTCTTTTCCATAAATTTTTCCTCTCATTTATTATTTATACTATTCAAATTCTACCATAAAAAATAAAAAAATACTCTAAAAATTCTAAAAAAATACTAACTTAACAATTGTTATTAAAACACTTAAAAACCTGTAATAGTAAGTAGTTTAAGTGTTTTGGTTTCTGCCAGATTTGGTTTGGGACTTGAAATTTTATTTTTTTGTAATATATTGTTTATATAATCATTCTTAAAAGTTTTTGATTTTGTTGAAGAAACGAATCGTTAGGGAATTTTTAAGGATTTCAATTTACAACATAGAGGATTACATTTTGAAAAAATTGTTACTGTTAACTTTTACACTAACGTGTATGTTACTTAGCCATGTTCAATGTCAAGCAGCAGACGTTAATTCAGTAAAAGCCACAATAGTAAAACATGCTATTGAAATGGGTGTAGATCCTGCAATTGCATTAAGTATTGCTCGTGCAGAGTCAGGATTTCGCCATGAAGCGAGAAGTTCGCACGGTGCGGTTGGGGTATTTCAATTAATGCCTTCTACTGCAAGAAGAATGGGATATAATCCATATTCTTTAAATGACAATATTAAAGCTGGAATTACATATTATAAGAAAATGTATAATATGTTTGGTTCTGTAGAATTAGCTTTAGCTGCATACAATGCAGGTCCGGGGAATGTAAAAAAATATAATGCAGTTCCTCCTTATAGTGAAACAAGACGTTTTGTAAGTAAAATTATGACAGATGTAAACAAGCAAAAAGCAAATCCAGATCCAGCTGTCGTAAAAGCAAAACAAGGTATTTATACTGCACAAAAACCAAAAGCAGTTTATACAAAACCTGTAACGTCTAAAGCATCAGTACATAAGCCTGTAGCAAATACTGTTGATGTTAAAAATTTACAAGTTGAAGTTTTACAGGAAAAACCAATTGAGTTAAAGTTAGAAACTCTTACTGTTGCTATATAGTGTAGTAATTGGGGAAAATTTTTATCAAAAAAAAGAATCGAGTAAAATCGGTTCTTTTTTTGTAAATATTTCTTAATAATTCATCCATATCTGTTAAAGAAACATATAAAATCTGCCGTATAGCTATTCAGAAAGGAATAATGTATCGATATGGGAATGGCAGCAGGACAAGCGAGATTATTGAGCATTACGGCAAGATTGACCGATAATGAACTTCGCTCTCAAACCATAACAAATTCAAAATTGCGTTTGGCTGATAAATCATCAGAAGCTAGCCAAGAATATATGGATGCATTAAATTCTACTCAGTTAATGTTTGGAACTTATAATGATAATGGAGATTTATCTTATCAATCATTAACAGCAAATACATTATTGACATACAGTGATTTAAAAAATCAATATTCTTTAGTAAATTCTTCTGGTCAGATAATGTTAAATGGTTCTGATATCAAAAAATATGAAGCATCTAATAGTTTAGCTGAATTTTTATACAGTTATGGTATTCCAGAAGTTGATAACCCAAAATATCCTGAAGCTTTAATGGGAATTTATGGAAAATCAACTGTGGATGATGGTTCATATTTATATGAAAAATTATATGATGAAGAAAATCCTTTACAATGGAATGATTATTTTTCAGCAATGACAGATACTGATATTGCTAACTTGCAAACTATTTTGTCAAAAGACCCAACAGATGTGACAGAAGCTGATGCTCAGCAAGTTGCAAATGTTGTAAATAATTGGAAAACTCAAGTAACAGGAAATAGCTTGTTTAATGATTATTCCAATATGGGTGGAACTTTTGGAGCGTATGTAAATGAATTATTAAATCCTCCTTCTGTTCAATTCCCAAATGAAGATGATTATCGTTCTGATGAAGGTACACAGTTAGCTCAAGATTTTGATATTGCTTCAAAACCTTGTTATCAAAATGCTATAGATAGAGATAGTGAAGGATGTTATCTTCACGTATTGGCTCACTTATTAGATTTGGATCAATCAGATGTAAATGATAGTTATTTGGGAGATCCGACAGTTTCCTCTAGTTGGGGGCAAACATATACTACAACAGTTGGAGGCAAAACAATAACCACTTCATCACATTATATTTCTGGTTCTGCGATTCAAACAGCAGGTTTAACTGATTCTATGGCTCCAGTTTCAGAGTTTTTATGTAAAGATGAAGATGGAGACGGACAGGCAGACGTTTTAGCACCTGCTACTGGACCAACTATTACAGAATCTTCTACATTAGTTGATAAATTATTAAGTAATTATAAAATAGATTCAAATGGTAATATGGTGCAAAAAACTTTTAAAGAAAAAGTTATTGACTTATTTTATGTTGTGGATAACTATAATGATCCCGATTTAAAAAAAGCAGATGGAACAAACTATACATATGATGACTTAAAGGTTTATTTACAAAATTTCCAAACTGATATTATGGTGACATTGAACCAAGTAACACCAGATTATTATGATGCTATAAAAGAGTGGCAAGATCAAATGAGCAGATGGCTTAAAAACGTTGGAGATTTAAAGGCTAATTATGTCGCAAGTTTAGATACAATTCCAGATAAAACAATCCCTGATGAAACAGATGCGAGATACCAATGGTATGTAAATCTTTATTATAGAATGGGTGGCGGAGCTACTAACGATGACGGAACAAAAAATGCTAATAATTATAAAGAATTGGATGAAAATTTAATAAATAATGCAGAATGGCTTCAATTTGCATTAGAAAACGGTATTTTAACAATGGAACAAGCTTCTTATTCTGAAAAAGGTTCTGAAAAATATCCGGAAATTGGAACATACGATTGGACTTCAATTATTTATACTAATGCAAGTGATATTAAGTCACAAGAAAATGAAACTGCTATTGCTGTTGCAGAAGTAAAATATAAAAATGCAATGACTGAAATTGAAAATCAAGATAAAAAATATGATCAAGATTTGAAAAAATTAGATTCAGAACATTCTGCATTACAAACAGAATATGATTCAATTAAAAGTGTAATTGATAAAAACGTTGAAAGATCATTTAAAGCATTTTCATAGTAAAAAAGCTCCCATTATAATGGGAGCTTTTTTTTAAGAGTTAAAAGCTTTGAATAATTCTTGTAATAGTTCATGTCCTTTTAATAGAGTTTTGTAATCCAGATATTCATTTTTTGAATGCATATTACATACGGTTGCAAGTCCTATTAAATATGGAACAAACTTGTCATTATTTGCATTTTCTTCATTCGCATAAATATGAGTTTCTGCACCTGCGTGGAATGATGTAATATCTGGTGTTACTCCGACTTTTTTTGCAGCTGTTTCAAAAAGTATCGGAATATAATCATCATCGACTTTTTCAAAAGGTGGTAGGTGCTCTTCAAATTCAATTGATGCCTTTGCAATTTCTTTATTTTTAATATTAAATTCATCTACTGTCAAAGTCATTTTATTTTTTAATTCTTCTTCTTTTTTGCGGCTTGAGCTTCTGATAGAATAACTTACTTCTGCATTAGTATTTATGATGTTTGTAACATTGATATTTCCTGCAGAAATTCCGCCTAAGTTGCAAGATGTAACAACAGTTCCTTCTTCTTCATAGAATACACCTTGAGGAAGTGAAGAAATTAAGTCTGCAATTAATTTTGCGGCATTTGCACGTGTCTTATCTCCAATATCGATTCCAGAATGTCCGCCTTTGAAGCTGTGTACTTTAATTCTTGCTAAAGTGTAGCTAGCTCCTGAAACTTCGCATTGACCGAGTGTATCGCTATCAAGTACAAGTACGTATTTTGATTTGAAGTTTTTTAAATTTGCATTTTTAATACCTGATAGACCGTTTTCTTCATCTCTTGTGAACATAACTTCAAGTCCACCATGTTTCATATCAGATTTTGCAAGTTCTTTTGCAAATAAAAGTGCATTTGCAACACCTGCTTTGTCATCTCCGCCTAAAGTTCTGTCTATTGCGTGAATAAAACCGTTTTCATCAACATAAGTTTTTACAGGGCTGTCATCCCCGATTACATCCATATGAGCAGATAGCATTAGAGGTTCTTTTGTGCTATCAGTTGCAGGAATATTTATAACTATATTTTTAAAATCGTCTAATTTGCAATTAATTTCATTTTTATCACAGTAGTTTTTAATCCATTCAGCGACTTTTTCTTCGTGCATTGATGGAGATGGTACTTCTGCAAGATTACAGAACAAATCAACGAGTTCGTGTTCTTTTCTAATATCTTCAATCATTATCATAATTTTATCCTCTCTCTTTCAAAATTATTCTAGCATTTTTTTTGACTTTTGCAAGGATAAAATTTATTTTTGTATTTTTAATTAATATCTACAATGCTCACGCCATCTCCGCCTTCAGTATCTTCTCCGGGGCGGAATTTTGCAACATATGGAGATGTTGATAAGAAATCTCTGACAGCTGATTTTAATGCACCTGTACCGTGTCCGTGGATAATTGTCACATTTGCTAGGTTTGCAAGACTTGCTTTATCAAGATAAAATTCAAGACTGTCAAGTGCATCTTCAACTTTATAACCTCTTAAATCAAGGGTGTTTGAAATACTTGTTTTTCTAAGTTCAAATTTTTCAAAAGAGCTAGGTCTATAGACATTTTCTTTCTTTTCATATGCGGAATCATATGGAGCAAGTTTATTTGTTTTTATTTTCGTTTTGAAATTGCCCATTTGAACTGTTATGTAATCATTTTTATCAGGTAGAGAAAGTACTGTGACCGGTTGATTTAATTCTTTTAAAATTAGTTTGTCACCGTTTTGAATTTTTGACCAATCAATTTCTGCATATTGTTGTTTTTCATCAAATTCAGACAATTTGCCTCTGAATTTTTGTTCTGTTTGTGCAAGTCTTGCGTATGAACGACGTGCAATTTTTTCTGATTTTTCTCTGCGTAATTCATCAAGAATATCTTTTATTTCTGCTTTTACTTCCAATAATTCTCGATCGAATTTATCTTTGATAATTTTTACGGTTTTCTTTTTATCTTTTTTTATTTCTGCTAGAGAATTTTCGTATTCTGATTTTAGATTTTCGGAAGTTTCTTTTAAATTTTCTGCTTCTTCAAGGTTTTGTGCAAGTTTTGCTTGAGTTTCCTGCAATTTTTCTACGACCAAAATAGATGGATCTTTTGTTGAAACTACTATGTTTTTAGCTTTATCGACAATATCTTGTTCCAGTCCTAAATTTTGAGCTATAGAAATTGCATTGCTCAGCCCTGGGATACCTATAAGTAATTTATATGTCGGTTTTAGAGTTGTTGTATTGAATTCAACTGAAGCATTTTTAAAATAAGGATTTGTGTATTCAAGAGCTTTTAGCTCTCCATAGTGGGTTGTAACTGTGGAGAGAACTTGTTTTTGTGCAAGTTTTTCTAATATTACTTGAGCTAATACTGCACCTTCGACAGGGTCTGTTCCTGCACAGATTTCATCTAAGATTACAAATGATTTTTCATTGTTTTGGTTTAATATTTCTATAATATTTGTCATATGAGATGAGAATGTAGATAGGTTTTGTAAAATGCTTTGATCATCTCCTATGTCTGCAAAAACGTTTTCAAAAGGATAAATTTTTGCAGCTGTACAAGGCAGGAACATTCCTGCTTTTGCCATAAGAATATATAAACCGATGGTTTTAATTGTGACAGTTTTACCACCTGTATTAGAACCTGTAATGATTACGGATTTATAATCTTTCCCGATTTCAAAATTGTTAGTTATTACATTTTCAACATTCCCGATAAGCAGCGGGTGTTTCATATTTTCAAATTCAATAATTTTATGTGTAACAATTTCAGGTTCTACTGCTTGAATTTTTATTGCATAACGAGCTTTTGCAAAATGATAATCTATTGTTGCAAGAATTTGTTCTGATAATGCAAGTTCTTTTATTTCATCTTTTACAAGAGAAGTTAAGCCTGCAAGAATTCTTACCATTTCAGAATGAATATTTGATTTTATTTCTCTGATTTTGTTATTTAGCGGAACGATTTGTTCAGGTTCTATATAAAAAGTTTTGTTTGTTGCAGAAACGTCGTGGACAATTCCCGGAACTTTGCTTTTTGATGATGCCATTACCTGAAATACAATTCTGTCATCACGTGTTGTATAGATATTTTCTTGCAAGTGTTTTGAAAATTCTGCTGAATTTAAAAGGGAATTCACTGTGTTTTTAAGATTTTTTTCATTATCTCTTAATGCAGCAAATAATCCTTTTAATTCTGGGGTTGCATCTTGTCTTATATTTAAGTTTTCATCAAATGTAGCAAAAATTTTATCTTCCAATAGTTTGTCTGTAATAAGATTTTGTGCAGCATTTCTTATTATAGAAAGCATTGGGAGATTTTCTGATAAGAATTTTTTCACTAATCTTGAAGTTTTAAGAGTTTTTGCAACGTCAATTAATTCTTCTTCTGAAAGATATGTCGCTCCCATATTTTTTTGAATTTGTTGAATGTCAGCAACAAATTCAATTGGAATATCATTAGGCATATCAAGTATGTATTTTGCTTCTGCAGTGCATTTAAGTTCGTTCTTAATTTTTACGATATCGTCAAATGGCAAAGTCTTTAGGCATATTTCTTTACTTTGCTTTGTTTTTGCGTAATTTGAGAGTTTTTCTGCTATTTTATCAAATTCGAGAGATTTTCGGCTTTTTTCTATAATGTTCATAACTATATTTAAAGATAAGAATGGCTTAATTACAATCATTTATTAACTTTTTTTGATATTCTTGCATAAAAGATTTTTTGAAAGTAAAATTATAATTAATAGACAGAGAGGGAATAAGACATGGCTATAGAAAGACAAAGAGTTAAAGAACAAGATAAAAATGAAAGACGTCATAATTTTGATCCGGTAGAAAGTAATTTAACAGAAGAACAAGTGAAATTGGAAGCATCAAGATGTTTGCATTGCAAAAATCCAAAATGCGTTCAAGGATGTCCTGTAAATATTCAAATCCCTGAATTTATTCAGGCAATTAAAGATGGGGACTTAAATAAAGCAGGAGAAATTATCCGTCAGACTAGTATGTTGCCTTCTGTATGCGGTCGTGTATGCCCTCAAGAAAGACAATGCGAAGGAAATTGTATTTTAGGTATTAAAGGAGAACCTGTTGCAATAGGTGCTTTAGAAAGATATGTCGGAGATAATACTAAAGCTGAAATGCCGGAAATTAAACCTTCAGGTAAAAAAGTTGCGGTAGTGGGTTCTGGTTGTGCAGGCATGACTGCTGCTTGTGATTTACGAAAAGAAGGTCACGAAGTAGAAGTATTTGAAGCTTTGCACGAATTAGGCGGGGTTTTAAGATATGGTATTCCTCCTTTCAGATTACCTCGTGTTGTGCTTGATAGAGAAATTGAAAACTTGAAAGCAATGGGTGTAAAATTCCATAAAAATGTAATTGTCGGTAAATCTATTACCCTAAAACAATTGAAAGAAGACGGTTTTGATGCAATATTTATTTGCTCAGGTGCCGGATTACCTAAAATGCTTCACGTTCCAGGAGAAAATTTAAACGGAGTATTTTCAGCAAATGAATTTTTAACAAGAGTGAACTTAATGCATGCAGGACAGCCTGATAGTCCTACACCTTTAAGAGTTGGTAAAAAGGCTGCAATTTTCGGTGGCGGTAACGTTGCAATGGATGCAGCTAGAACTGCTGTTCGTGTAGGATTTGAAGAAGTTTACATTATATACAGAAGAACAGAAAAAGAACTTCCTGCTCGTTTAGAGGAAATCAGACACGCAAAAGAAGAAGGTGTTGTATTCAAATTTTTATATGCTCCTAAAGAAATTATCGGAGAAAATGGTTATGTAAAAGCTGTTGAATTGGAAGTTATGGAATTAGGAGAACCTGATGAATCAGGCAGAAGACGTCCTGTTTCAACAGGAAAAACAGAGATTATGGATCTTGATACAGTAATTGTTGCATTAGGTACAGGTCCAAACCCAATTATTCAACGTTCAGCAGAAGCAGACGGTATAGAAATTATAACTGATAAAAAAGGTTATATCACTGTTGATGGCGAGACTCGTGCTACAAATATCCCGACTGTATATGCAGGTGGTGATGTTGCTCCGGTTGGAGAATCTAATGCTATTAACGCTATGGGAGCAGGTAAAAAAGCTGCAAAAGCTATTAACGAAATGCTAAAATAATATGAAATATACATTTATGCAAAAATTTATAAGTTTGGTATTTGCACTTTTAATTAGTGCAATACCTGTTTTTGCATTGGAGCTTGATACTTCTGTTGACGATGAAATAAGAAGAACTTATGATCCATCAAAATTAGAACAGTCTTTGCCTGCATTACCAAAGACTGCTCCTACACAACAAAATACAGTTCCTAAAACTCCTCAAACAACTCAAGCTCAACAGACAGCTCCAAAGTCTTTACCGTCAACTCCAGCTGCTAAACCTCAATTAGGTGTAAAAAAACTCCCAAATGAATATAAATTTGATAAATCAACTGCAATAAGAATTAAAAAAGGTACAAAATTCCGAGTTAAATCAAATTCTGTAATTTCTGATTATTTAAAAGAAGGTGCTAGAGTTTCATTTACGACAATCAAACCTGTAACACAAAGGTATATAACTGTAATGGATGGTACAAAATTTACGGCAGTTGTAGAAGATTCTCATCTTCCTCAAATGACAGGGAATGGCGGGCTTGTTGTTCTTATGGTTGATAGTATTACTGTCAATGGTCAGACAAGATCTGTTCATGGAAAAATAACAAAAGCTAATATGAAAAAAATATTTTTTAATAATATAAAAGGTAAACGCCAATACTGGAAAGGTGTTGCAAATCAAATTGATAAAGGTGAAAATTTCTATAAAAAAACAAGAAGAACTTCCTCTAAACTAGCAGATAATCCTGTGGGTGTAATAATTTCTCCTATCCCTACAATAACTGGGATTGTAGTTTATGCGGTAAATTTTGTAGGTTCTCCATTGTTTGCAATCTGGTCTAAAGGTGGTCGAATTTCAATTCCGGCAGGTAGTGAATTT
>ERZ773145.839-NODE-839-length-28873-cov-26.082795_pt1 | contig 28873 bp, 22 predicted proteins | sample MGYA00580848_ERZ773145 | MGnify/ENA primary metagenome ERZ773145 (study PRJEB29015, sample SAMEA2737858) | human gut metagenome | biome: human gut; feature: human-associated habitat; material: faeces | place: China | collected 2012 ... | reverse complement strand
TTTGCCAAGGGCTCCCCCTTTGGGGGAGCTGGCGCGAAGCGCCTGAGAGGGCAAGCCCGCTCCCGGCGAGACTTCGCGTCAGTTTCGATCAAACCTATGATAAGAGCCAATGTAGGCCCCCTCGCCGAGGGGGCGTTGCAAGCGACTGGGAGAGTTACCACCTGAATCCCCACTTCTTGAAATACCGCATCAGGTTCCCGGTCTGCCAGAGGGCGGGCTTCAGGCTGCGATGGGCGGCGCGGTGCCATGCGTGGATGGCAGTATACTGGGGCACGAGGTAGGCTTTGCCCTGCGTGAGCATCTTCTGGGTGAGGTCGGCATCCTCGACGTACATGAAATAGTTCTCGTCGAAGCCGCCGACGGCCCGGAACGCGCTGGTGCGCACGCCGGAGAAGCTGCCGGTGCAGAACTCGATGGAGGTGGGTTTGGACAGGTCGGCGTCCTTCATGAGGTAGGCGTCGTTGTACTTCGCCCAGAACTTGAGGCAGGGAAGCTGCCGGTAGATCATGGGCCGCAGGGCGCACCGGCGGAGCGGCAGCTGCTGGGGGCTGCCATCCGGGAAGACGAGGGACGGGCGGGCCATCACGGCGTCGGGGTGCTGCGCCATCCAGTCGGCAAGGTCGCTGAGGGTGTCCGCCGTGAGCTGGATGTCCGGGTTCAGGATGAAGTGGAAGTCACTGTCCAGCTCCGGCAGGACCATGTTGTGCCCGGTGCCGAAGCCGCCGTTTTCGGTGCGGCAGTGGAGGACGACCTGTTGGCCCGCCCCTGCTGCCAGCGCACCGGACGCCGCCGCTGCGCGCAGCTTTTCCCCGCTGCCGTCGGGGCTGGCATTGTCCACCAGATAGAGGGTGAGCGGGTAGCGGCGGGTATACTGTAAAATGGTCTGCGCAGCCTTGAGGGCCTCGTCGAAGCCGTTGTAGATGACGATACAAGCTGAAAGTTTCAATGAATGCTCCTTTGCAATGGGACTGACCATCTCATTCCAGCGGCAAGATCTTCAGGCTGAAATCCTCCCGCCGGATATCGAAGTTGGGGTTGGTGCAGGGGTCGCCTTTGGCGAGCAGGTCGCCCCAGCGGGCTTGGAAGCGGAGCACTTCGCCTTGGAAGCGCTTCTGCTTTTCGGGGTTGTCCTCCATGCCGCGGCTCTTGCTCTCGTAGTGGTAGAGCTGGGCGAAGGGGGTGAAGACGTTGGTGTAGCCCGCCTCCCGGACGCGGACGCAGAAGTCCACATCGTTGAAGGCGACGGCATAGCTCTCGTCGAGGCCGTGGACCTCGTTGTAGACCGCACGGCGGATGAGCAGACAGGCGGCGGTGTCGCCGTAGACGTCCTGCACGTAGTTCAGGCGGCCCATGTAGCCGTCCGAGGTGGCGGGGAAATACTTGTGCAGGTGGCCCGCCACGCCGCCGATGCCGAAGCCGACGCCGGCGTGCTGGACGGTATCGTCCGGGTAGAGGAGCTTGGCACCCACGCACCCCACCCGCTTCTGCTGGGCGTACATGACCATCTCTTCCAGCCAGTTCGGGGTGATGACTTCGGTATCGTTGTTGAGCAGCAGCAGATACTCGCCGGTGGCGAAGGTCTCGCCGAAGTTGTTCAGGGCGCTATAGTTGAAGCCCTTGCCCTGCCACGTGACGACATGGAGATTGTCCGGGTGCTCCTTCTCCATCCGCTCGTAGGCGCGGAAGGTCTCCGGCTGCTTGCTGTTGTTCTCGATGAGGATCAGCTCGAAATCCGGGTAGGTGGTGCGGTCATAGATGGACTCGACGCAGAGTTCGAGGTCCTTGATGTGGTCGCAGGTGGGGATCAAGATGCTGACCCGGCCCGGATGGGCGATGGTGTAATCGGTCTTGTAATAGCCGGGCGTGCCGGGGATGAGGCTGACCTCGTCCACCGCGACGCCGCAGCGGGCATAATGGGCCTTGAGGGCCGCGATGCCCGCGTTGATGCAGTAGGTCTTGGCGGAGATGTCCGCCGCCGTGCTGCCGGGGCTGGAGCGCCAGTAATAGAGGGCGTGGGGGATGTGGACGATCTTCGCGGCCTGTTCGGTCAGGCGGAGGAAGAGGTCGTAATCCTGACTGCCGTTGTACTCCATCCGCTCGCCGCCGCCGCTGCGCTCCATCAGGGCGCGGCTGAAGGTGGTCAGGTGGCAGATGTAGTTGTTGGAGCGGAGGTTGTCCAGCATGAAGTCCGGTTTGAAGTGGTAGAGCACCACGTTGTCCACGCTGCCCTCGAAGGTGGCTTCGTCGGTGTAGATGAAGTCTGCCCCCTGCTCGGCGATGGCCTTGGCCGTGTACCAGAGCGCACAGGGGTGGAGGATATCGTCATGGTCCAGCAGGGCGATGTAATCGCCGGTGGCCATCTCGATGCCGTGGTTGGTGTTGCCGGGGATGAGCTCGTTCTTTTCGAGCTTCTGGTAGCGGATGCGGGGGTCCGCCTTGGCGCGGTCCTGTACCTTCTGGCCCACGGCGGCGTCCTGCCCGGCGTCCACGCAGCAAAGCTCCCAGTTCTGGTAGGTCTGGTTCTGGACGGAATCCAGCAGCTCTTCAAGGAACTCCAGCGGGGTGTTGTAGAGCGGTACCACGATGCTGATCTTCGGGGCAGCGGGCTGGGCATTGACCTGCTTCACCAGCAGCTCCACGGGGGCAAAGGCATCCGCCCGCAGGGTCTTGCTGGGGAAGAGGGCGGCGTACTCGCGGCGGGCGCGGGCCTTTTCCCGCATCCCGGAAATCCCCTCGGTCCGCAGCTCGTGCAGGAAGACGAAGAGCGGCAGGGTGTGCCAGAGCTGGCGGCTCTTGCTGACGACATAGCGGGCGGGCCACGTCAGTTTCCAGAAGGTCGAGCCTGTGACCTCGCCGAGGGTCTCTTCCAACTGCTTTTCATGGCTGCGGCTCAGGGCAAGGTCGCTGCGGAGCCGTTCAATCAGGGCGGCCTGTTCGCCGCAGCTCCGTTCGGCCCGCACCATCCGGTCCCGCAGGGTGTCCAGTTCCTGCTCGTAGCCCTTGACCACGGCCAGAGCGCCGGGCTGGGCGGCCCGGAAGAGGGCCGACTGCTGGGTGCGGCCCTTGCTGCGCCAGAACATATCGCGGTAGTAGCCGCGCTGGGCCAGCTGCTCGGCCCAGTTGGCCAGAGCGGTGGTGTCGGTGCAGACCAGCAGCACCTTCGCGGCCAGTTGTGCGGGCAGTTCCACGAAGGTGGGGTCCTCCACCACCAGCAGGTCGGGCTGCCGGGCCGCTGCAGCCGTCCACTCGTTTGCCCGGACGCCCGCCTTGCGCAGGGCCTTTTGCAGCGCAGTGCAGGAGGCTTCATCGTCCCCCAGCACAGCCGCCGACTCCGGAGCCAGCTCTTCCGCAATGCGCTGGGCCAGCAAACGGCAGCGCTCGGCGTCCTGTCTCGATTCCTTTTCCTTCTCCAATTGCATGTCTGATTTCTCCACTTCTCTGCGGGGTGTGACTGCCCGCGATACTACAAACTAATATAGTATACCAAATTCCGCCCCATTTGAGAAGCGATTTTCTACAATTCCTTCGAATTTCCGGGGTTTTCCTCAGCGGAACAGCCCAAAGAGCCAGCTGAACAGCCCGCCGGACGAGCTGCCGGAGGTGCTGATGGAAACGCCGGTGTAGTAGTGCTTGAGGATGTTTTTATAATTCATCCCCTGCTCACTGGCGTAGCCCACCGCGCCGCACTGGCTCATGCCGACGCCGTGGCCGTAGCCGTAGTAATTCATGACCGGCGTGCCGTTTTCGTCGGCGGAGAAATCGAAGCAGTAGCGGGAGCTGACGAACTGGCCGATGTAGCGGTAGCTGCGGCCATTGGAGACGAAGGTGTTGTACTGCACATAGCCGCCGAGATCCTTGTGGGTGGTGTCGGCGCTCTCGTAGGGCTGGCCGGTCTTGCTGTCGTTGTACTCGGTGTAGCGGTAATCCTTGCCGATGATCCGGCGCATGAGGTTGTGGTACTGCTCCTCGTAGGGGCTTTCCACGCTCTGCAAATAAGGCACGTCGGTGCCCCACGCATCAAGGCCGGAGCAGGTGCCGTAAACGCCGGTCTGGGTGTTATAGCCCGCGCTGGCCGACCACACGGCGTCGATGACTGAGCCGTTGTAGGTCAGCACCTCGTCCTTCACCGGCTCAATGGCCTTACGCAGGGCTTCCCGCGCCGAAGAGGGAATCTGATCCACAGGGGTGTAGACGAGGGCGTTGGCCGACGAGCCGTACTGTTTTTGGTACAGCAGATAGGAATGGATGGCTACAGCCTGTGCCTTCCACGCCTGCTGCGCCGCCGAGGAGCTGACGAAGCTGCCGATGGACCCCAGCTCGGTGTAAGTGATGCCCACAAGGCAGTCCACGAGGTTGAGGGTGACGTTCCGGCGCAGACCCTTACCCTTTATGTTAAGGTAGGGCATGGTGATCGTATCTTTGGAGCCGAAGAGCCAGCTCAGGCAGTTTTCCTCTTCCACCGGGACGAGGGTGGTGTCCGCGCCGCCGATGGTGGTCGGGTGGGCGATCTCCTCCTCTGCAAAGGCTGCGGGCACCAGCGTGCAGACCAGTACCGCCGCCAGCACCAGCGCCGCCGCCCGGCGGGCAATTTGAGCGAGATGTTTCACGTGTCAGTTCCTCCCCTAGTTTTTCATTCCACAGCGCCGGGCCGGGGCCTCCCCCTGCCCGCGCCTTTTGCTCCCAGTTTAACACACCCCGCCCCCGCGGGCAAGGACTGAAGTTGGGATTTCACAGAAAAAAGAGAATGTTACACATGCAACAGCCTCTTTTCTTCTTGCAAATCTTCTCGCAATCGTTTATATTTAAAGCGTGAGGAAGGCGAAGATGATATGAGACTGAAAATAATAGAACCGAATAAAGCAATTCAAGATGCGGTTTACGTTGAAGATTATGAGTTCGCTTGCGGGAAGAAAGTGCCGATCTATCAGGTCAATTCGATTTATGCGCTTACGCAAGTGATCGGATATGTAAAATATATCAATGCGTCATACGGCAGTGTGTTGTATCGGGGACAGTGTAAATTATATAAAACAATAGAGCCCAGTATTTATCACGGAATTGAATCGACAAGTGCAAGGAGCAATCGGAATCAGCTGCTGAATATAGTAATCGACCGGGCGATAAATGATGAAGGGTTCGCGCATTTCATGAAATTAGATAACAGCCCGGCGTCAAGAACTAGATTGGAATCGGTCCTCCAGCATTATGGAATCCCGACACATTATGTTGATGTCGTTGACAATCATTGGACGGCGCTATGGTTTGGGGCGAATCGGTACACTGCTTACTTACAGGATTCATTTTGCAAATACGAGAAACGATCAGTGGATATGGGGGAAGTTCTCCAGAAGAAAATAGAGTTGTCAGAGAGCGAGTTTGGTGAATACTTAGCGAACATAAAAGACGATATGTATCAGTATCTTTTGCTGATCGCAGTCTCGAAAGCGAGGGCTGTGTCGAACAACGGCATCCGTGAGGGAAGAGATACAATTTCGGTTGATTTGAGAAGCGCACTCCCTTCGATGTTTCTTCGTCCGCATGCTCAACATGGATGGACGATCAAGAGAAAGTCGCAAGATTGTGAGCATGGCTTGGATATGGCCAATAATGTTGTAGGAATCCTAAGGATTCGAGTGTGTGACGCGCACAAATGGCTTGGAAATGGAGAACTGCTTTCACAGGAGAGTCTTTTCCCGAATCCGCATTTTGATCAGGGATATAAGGTACTGCTGAATCACAAAGAGTTTTTGGAGGGAACGAGTTGGAAAATCCCGGTCATGGTTTGAGCGGAAGAAAAGAATATTCAAAAAAGGCCGTGTCCGGTCTCTGCACATGCAGAATTCGGACACGGCCATTTTTATTCAAATTCTTCCCAGTCTCCCCTTAAACTCCTCATACCCAAACTTCACGAGCTCGCGGCAGGAACCGGTCTCGTCCATGGCCCAGATGGGGGGCAGGGGCATTCCGTTGAAGGTATTGTTTTTGCAGGTGGTATAGATCGCCATATCGCCGAAGATGAGCTTGTCACCCTCCGCGAGGGGGGCGGCAAAGCTGTAGTCGCCCACCACGTCCCCGGCAAGGCAGGTGGGGCCGCCGAGGCGGATGGTGCAAGCTTTTTCGCCCGGTTCCCCGGCGCTCAGCAGGGGCGGGCGGTAGGGCATCTCGATGACGTCCGGCGTGTGGCACGCGGCGGACATATCGAGGATGGCAAGGCTCGTTTCGCCGTTCTGCAGCGTGTCGAGGACGGTGGTTACGAGATAGCCCGCGTTCAGCGCCCACGCCTCGCCCGGCTCCAAGTAGACCTGTACGCCGTAGGTCTGCTGCATCCGGGTGATGCAGCGCTCCAGCGTGGGCAGGTCGTAATCCGGGCGGGTGATGTGGTGCCCGCCGCCAAAATTCAGCCACTGCATCTGCGGCAGCAGGTCGCCGAAACGCGCCTCCACGGCGTCCAGCGTTGCGGCCAGCGCGTCGGCGTCCTGCTCGCAGAGGGTGTGGAAGTGCAGCCCGTCCAGCAGAGAGAGCAGGGCGGGATCTTTTTCCGCTGCGGCGTCCCACTGGGCGCGGGTGGTGCCAAGGCGGCTGCCGGGGGCACAGGGGTCATAGATGGCGTGGCCCTCCTGCGTGGAGCACTCCGGGTTGATGCGCAGCCCCACGCTCTTGCCTGCAGCCTTGGCGGCGGGGCCGAACTTTTTCAGTTGGCGGGGCGAGTTGAAGACGATGTGGTCGGCGCAGCACAGCAGCTCGTCGAATTCGTCGGCCCGGAACGCGGCACAGAAGACATGATTTTCCTTGTCCGGCAGCTCCTCCTTGCCGAGGCGGCTCTCGTACAGGCCGCTGGCCTCGGTGCCCGCGAGGTACGGGGCCAGCAGCGGGTAGAGGTCAAAGTTCGAGAACGCCTTCTGCGCCAGCAGGATCTTGCAGCCGGTGCGCTGCTGCACCCCCAGCAGGATCTCGCCGTTGCGGCGCAGCTGGCCTTCGTCCAGCAGGTAGCAGGGGGTGGGCAGGGAAGTGAGGGCTTCCTCCGGCAGCTTCGCCAGCCCCGCGAAGGGCGGGCGGGTGTCAGCCAGCCGCATCAGTCCACCAGAGCCGGGGCGTGGCTCTCGGAGCGGGGGAGGCCGTACTTGTCCAGTGCGTCCAGATAGGGATCCGGGTCGAACTCTTCCACGGTGTGCACGCCCTTGGTGGTCCACTTGCCGGTCAGCAGCATGAGGGCACCGCACATGGCGGGCACGCCGGTGGTGTAGCTGATGGCCTGAGAGCCCACTTCCTTGTAGCACTCCTGATGGTCGCAGACATTATAAATATAGTAGGTCTTCTCCTTGCCGTCCTTCTTGCCGGTGAAGATACAGCCGATGTTGGTCTTGCCCTTGGTACGGGGGCCGAGGCTGGCGGGGTCAGGCAGAAGGGCCTTGAGGAACTGGATGGGCACGATCTCCTGCCCGTTGAATTCAATGGGAGTGGTGGAGAGCATCCCCACATCTTCGAGGCAGCGCATGTGGTCAAGGTAGCTCTGGCCGAAGGTCATGAAGAAGCGGATGCGCTTGGCCTCCGGGATGTTCTTGGCGAGGGACTCGATCTCTTCGTGGTGGAGCAGGTACATGTCTTTCTGGCCCACCTTGTCGAAGTTGTACTCCCGCTTGATGCTCATAGCAGGGATCTCGACCCAGTGGCCGTTCTCCCAGTAGCTGCCGGGGGCGGACACTTCGCGCAGGTTGATCTCCGGGTTGAAGTTGGTGGCGAAGGCATAGCCGTGGTCGCCGCCGTTGCAGTCGAGGATGTCGATGGTGTCGATGGTGTCGAACTCGTGCTTCTTGGCGTAGGCGCAGTAAGCTTGGGTCACGCCCGGATCAAAGCCGCTGCCCAGCAGGGCGGTCAGGCCGGCCTCCTCGAACTTCTTGGCATAGGCCCACTGCCAGCTGTAATCGAAGTAGGCGGAGAACCCGGCCTCCTTGCAGCGCTTCTCGTAAACAGCGCGCCACGCCGGGTCGTCGGTGTTCTCCGGCTCGTAGTTGGCGGTGTCCATGTAGTTGACGCCGCACGCAAGGCAGGCGTCCATGATGGTCAGGTCCTGATAGGGCAGGGCGATGTTCATCACGAGGTCGGGCTGATAGGCCTTGATGAGGGCGATGACTTCCTCGGTCTTGTCAGCGTCCACCTGCGCGGTGGTGATCTTGGTGACGGTCTTCGGGGCCAGTTCGGCGGCCAGCTTGTCGCACTTGGACTTGGTGCGGCTGGCGATGCAGATCTCGGTGAAGACTTCGGGCACTTGGCAGCACTTGTGGATGGCGACGGAAGCCACGCCGCCGCAGCCGATGATCAGAACTTTGCTCATGGTAAGTCTCTCCTTTATGATGTTTGATCGCGTAGCGTGTCTGGGGTCTGTGCCCCGACCGCTGCGTTGTTTTTGATTCAGGCGTTATGCTTGGAAGCCGGGCCAGCCCTTGTCCAGCGCGATGAGGGTCTCCCGCAGCACCTTACAGGCGGTGGCGGTGGAAACGCCGGTGGGGTCCAGCGTGGGGGCCAGCTCGTTGAGGTCGGCGGCGACGATGTTCGCCTTGGCCACGGTGCGGATGGCGTCCAACAGCTGCAAGAAGCTCACGCCGCCCGCTTCGGGGGTGCCGGTGCCGGGGAAGCAGGAGGGGTCGAGGCAGTCGAGGTCGATGGTCAGGTAGACGGGCACCCGGCTTTCGCAGAGCGCTTCCGTCAGCTCGGCGAGGCCGGTAAAGTCGAACTTGTGCAGCTCGGTGTGCTGGGCTGCAAAGTCGAACTCGGCGCGGTCGCCGCTGCGGATGCAGAACTGATGGATGCGGCCGTCCCCCACAAGCTCGTGGCAGCGGCGGAGCACACAGGCGTGGCTGAGCTTGGCTCCCAGATAGTCGTCCCGCAGGTCGGCGTGGGCGTCGAAGTGGACGATGTGGAGGTCCGGGTACTTCTCTACCGCAGCCCGCACGGCCCCCAGCGTGACCAGATGCTCGCCGCCCAGCAGCAGCGGGAACTTACCGTCTGCCAGAATCTCGGCGGCGCGGCCCTCAATGTCGGAAAGGGCCGACTCGCTGGAGCCGAAGCAGAGCTCCAAGTCGCCGCTGTCGAAGATGTCGAAGTCGGTCAGGTCGGCGTTCTGGTAGGGGCTGTAGGTCTCCAGCCCGTAGCTCTCGTGCCGGATGGCAGCGGGGCCGAACCGGGCACCGGGGCGGTAGCTGGTGGTGGAATCGTAGGGCGCACCGTACAGCACGATGCTGGCGGCGCGGTAGCTGCTGTCGCAGCCGATGAAGTTTTCAATGTTGGGTCGCATCAGTGTTCCTCCACTTCCCGCAGCATCTCTTCGAGGAAGGCGGGCAGATAAAAGGCTCCGACGTGGAGCCGGGCAGTGTAGTAGCGGGTGCGCATGTTCAGCGCTTTCCATGCGGCGGCGTCGAGGTCGTCGATGGGGTGGTACTTCTTGCTGGCAAAGCCGAACAGCCAGTACCCGGCGGCGAAGGTGGGGATGTGGGCCTGATACACCCGGCTGATGGGGAAGGTGGACGCGATCCGTTTGTGGCTGCGCTGCATGGCGCTGGCGTCCTCGGCGTAGAAGGGGCTGCCCTGCTGGTTGACCATGATGCCGTCGGCCTTCAGCGCGTTGAAGCAGCTGCCGTAGAATTCGCGGGTAAAAAGCCCCTCGGAAGGGCCGAAGGGGTCGGAGGAGTCCACGATGATGAGGTCGTACTCCTCCTCGCACCGGCGGATGAACTTGAGGGCATTTTCGAAGTAGATGTGCACCCGGCGGTCATCCATCCGGCAGGCATTGCCGGGCAGGTAGGCGCGGCACGCCTCCACCACCTGCGGGTCCATCTCTACAAGGTCGATCCGCTCCACCCGGTCGTAGCGGGTCAGCTCCCGCACCACGCCGCCGTCGCCCGCGCCGATGACGAGGATATCCTTCGCCTCTTTGTGGACGGCCATAGGCACATGGACGATCATCTCGTCGTAGATGAACTCGTCCCGCTCGGTCAGCATCACGTTGCCGTCCAGCGTCAGCACCCGGCCGAATTCCGGCGTCTCAAAGATGTCGATGCGCTGGTAGTCGCTCTGCTTGGAGTAGAGCTGTTTGCTCACCCGGATGCTGTGTTTCACGTCCGGGGTGTGAAATTCCGAAAACCAAAATTCCATGGTTCATTCCCCCTTATGCCAGTACGTTCAGGTGCAGGATGTCCGGGTCTTCGGGGCCGGTCATGCTGCAGCCCTTGGCCTTGGCGTACTCGATGTAATTCAGGATCTCCTTGGTGATCCGTTCGCCGGGGGCCAGAATGGGGATGCCCGGCGGGTAACACATGACGAACTCACTGCACACCATGCCCTCGGTCTCCCGTAAGGGAAGGCTCTTTTTCGGGGCGTAGAACGCCTCCTGCGGGCTGGCGGCCACCACCGGGTCGATGTATTCCTGACTGAGCAGCCCGGCTCCGTCGGTGCGGTAGCGGCGCTTGATCTCGGCCAAGGCGCTGACCAGCCGCTCCACTTCCTGCGGACGGTCGCCGATGGACAGGTAGGCCAGAATGTTGCCGATGTCGCCGAACTCGATCTGGATGTCGTACTCGTCGCGGAGGATATCGTAGACCTCGATGCCCGCAAGGCCGATGTCCAGCGTGTGCACGCTGAGCTTGGTGGTGTCGAAGTCAAAGACGGAGTTGCCGTTGCACAGCTCCTTGCCGAAAGCGTAGTAGCCGCCCACGGCGTTGATCTCCTCCCGCGCATACTCGGCCATGTCCGCGACCTGATGGAACACCTGCCGCCCCCGCAGTGCGAGGTTGCGGCGGGAGATGTCGAGGCTGGACATCAGCAGGTAGCTGCCGGAGGTGGTCTGGGTCAGGTTGATGATCTGGCGCACATAGCCGGGGTGGACATTGGGCCCGATGAGCAGAAGGCTGGACTGGGTCAGGCTGCCGCCGCTCTTGTGCATCGAGACGGAGGCCATATCCGCCCCCGCCGCCATGGCGGAGACGGGCAGCCCGCCGCCGAAGTAGAAGTGGGTGCCGTGGGCTTCGTCCGCAAGGCAGAGCATTCCGGCGTCGTGGGCCATCTTCACGATGGCGCGCAGGTCGGAACAGATGCCGTAGTAGGTGGGGTTGTTCACCAGAACAGCCACGGCGTTGGGGTGCTCCCGGATGGCCTTTTCCACCTGCTCCCGCTTCATGCCCAGCGAAATGCCCAGCCGCTTGTCCACCTCCGGGTTGACATAGACCGGCACCGCGCCGCAGAGCACCAGTGCATTCAGCACGCTGCGGTGCACATTGCGGGGCAGGATGATCTCATCCCCCCGCTTGCAGGCGGTCAGCACCATGCTCTGCACGCTGCTGGTGGTGCCGCCTACCATCAAAAAGGCGTGGGCCGCCCCAAAGGCGTCGGCGGCCAGCTCCTCCGCTTCCCGGATGACCGACACCGGGTGGCAGAGGTTGTCCAGCGGCTTCATGCTGTTCACGTCCACGCCCACGCACTGCTGGCCCAGAAAGGCCGTCAGCTCCGGGTTGCCCCGGCCCCGCTTGTGGCCGGGCACATCAAAGGGGACCACCCGCATCTGGCGGAACTGTTCCAGCGCCTCGTAAATGGGCGCGCGGCGCTGGTCAAGCTTGGTCCGCGTTCTGCTCTCGTTCATACTCTTCCTCCGTCCTTGGCTCCTTTTGGCAAAACAAAAAGCGCAGGTCCTGCACACTGGGATGCAGACCTGCGCTTTCAAAAAGCTGTGAATGCACACGAACAAAGCCCACCGGCAGAAAAAGGCCGGAGCAAAGCTGTTTTCGCATGATTCAAAAAGACGGGATGACGAGAGTCTATATAGCAACTACACTTTTACTACTCTTATTGACCGTTTCACAAGTCTGCGCACCACGATGCACAATTTCATGGTTGTAAAGGAACCAACTTATAAAATCTGAGCTTCAAACTCAATCAATAATGGCGGCAATGCCGCCGGTCGGCAGTGGACCCGGCTGTCCGTATGGCCTTAGCCCCGCTGGGCGGTCCTAGGTAAATTGCTTTGAAAAGACTCTGACGTGCTTTGTCTCTCAAAATCGATTGTTATCGTATCATGTTGTACTTTGTCTGTCAATGATTTTTTGGAAATTTACGAAATTTTACCTGAATAAGTAATACTTTTTTACAAAGGCAGACGGGAAAGCTCTGCCACCGGTTTTCGACGTTATTCGACATTGGGCCCCAAAAAATAGGCCCAAACCTGCGTGAAAGGGGGTGTTTCGTGCGTGAATGGCAGGTGCGGCAGGAGAAAAAGTATGGTAAAATAGAGTCGTAAGGGGGCGTAGCGATGGAGCTGCGAATAGCGATCGTCGAAGATCAGGAACCGGAAGCACGGCGGCTGGAACTGCTGCTGCGCCGGGCGTTCCAAGGGGACGGACCTATCTGTACGAGGTTTTCCAGCGGCGACGATCTTTTAGCGCGATTTACCACCGGCGCATATGAGGTGGTGTTTTTGGATATCTGTATGGCGGGCACCAACGGCATCGAGACGGCCCGGCAGCTGCGGGAGAAAGACCCGCGGCTCCTCATCGTCTTTGTGACCTCCTCGCCGGAATATGTGTGGGATGCCTTCCCGGTGCATCCCTTCGATTACTTACTGAAGCCCTATAAAGAGGAGAAGATCGCACTCCTGACCGCCGAGCTGCGGCGGGTGCTGTGCCGGCAGGAACCGGAGCTGGATGTGCGGATCGCGCGGCAGACCGTGCAGATCCCGCTGAGCAAGGTCCACTACGCGGCCTCCCAGAACCACATCGTCCGGGTCGTGACCGACGACGGTGAGTGCCGCGCCGCAGCGACCTTTTACCAAGTGGAGCAGGAGCTTTCTGCCCACGAAAACTTCCTTGTCTGCAACCGGGGCGTCCTGCTGAATATGGACAAGGTGCTGCGGTTCGAAGGCGACTGTTTCGAGATGCTGGACGGTGCGCGGCTGCCCATCCGCCAGAAGGACAAAAACACCCTGTTGGCACGCTTTACACAGTATCAGTTCCGCCATATGCAGCGGGAATTTTAAGTTCGGAGAGGAGGCAAAAAGCCGTGAATGCTGCGCAGTTTGGACGCTACTTTCTCGAATTTGCATTATTGTATCCGGGAGCGTATCTCTGCCTTGCCCCGCTGCGGGAGCACCTGACCGCGCCTCGCAGGACCTTTGGCATTGCGGCAGGGCTGGTCACGGTGATCTGCGTTGTCTGCGCGGGGGTCTGCTCTGTGCTGGAGGTGCCGAGCAACTATTTCCTGCTGCCCATCCTCATCGTGGCGTTCTGGTTGCTGCGGTGGCGGGCGGCTCCGGGGGTGTCGGTCACCCAGACGGCCTTCCTGTTCGCCGTTGCGGCGGTGATGCTGGCGGTCTGCTCGCTGCTGGCTGCGGTGCTGAATGCCCGCGCCGAGACCGGCAACCACGAGGTGGTCTCTCTTGCATCCACAGCGGTGATCGCGCTGGCGCTCTCGGTGGTGCTGAGTACCATCTTCACCTTCACCGCCGTCCGGTGGAGCGCATGGCTGCTGGGGGAGTACCACGGCGAAGCGTTTTGGCAGTCGGCGTGGCCGCTGCCCGCCATCTACGCGGCCTTCCTCATCTTCTGTATGCCGCTGGACTCGGCCATCATCCTCATCAACCGGATCATGATCATCGCGGTGCTGGCCGTGTCCATCTCCCTGCTTGGCATCTTCCTGCTGCTGTACGAGATGTACCGGGTGGCAATGGAGTACACCCGCAACACCCGGCTGGACCGCGAAAATCAGCTTCTGGCCGTGGAATCCCGCCGCTATATGGAGCTGCGGGCCTATATGGATCAGACCCGCAGTCTGCGCCATGACTTCCGCCAGCATCTGCACGTCATTTCCGGCCTGACTGAGGCGGGGGAGCTGGAGGAGCTGAAGAGCTACCTGCGCCAGTACGAGGACGAGCTGAACGATGCGCGGCCCACCCTCTGCGCCAACCCCGCCGTGGATGCGCTGGCCGGCCACTACGACAGCGACGCCCGGCAGAAGGGGATCCCGGTGGAATGGAAGCTGGAGCTGCCCAAGCGGCTGCCCCTGCCGGAGGCGGACTTGTGTACGCTGCTGGGCAACTTGCTGGAAAACGCCGTGTTCGCCAGCCAGAAGCTGCCGCCGGACGAGCGGCAGGTGCGGGTGATGGCCCGGATGCTGAGCCCGGCGATGCTGGGCATCGTGGTGGAGAACCGCTACGACGGCGTGCTGAAAAAGCAGAAAGGCATCCTGCACTCCACCAAGCATGAAGGGCAGGGCATCGGCCTTGTCTCCATCCATACCACCGTGCAAAAATACCACGGCAACCTGACCGTCGAGACGGAAAACAATGTATTCCGGGCCAATGTGCTCCTGAATTTATAACGACTTTACTGGAATCTGGAGGATCGACATTATGAAACTGACACGACGCAGCTTCCTCAGCGCATCCGCGCTCACCCTGATGGCCTGTGGGCTGGCCCCCGCCGCCAGCGCCGCCGAGACCAACGGCCTGTTTTCCGGCTTGTTGGAAAGCTCTGCCGAGACTGCCCTGCCCCCCAACCCCCTGACGGCCAAGGTCGTGGACCCGAACCCCTTCATGGGCCGGAGTGAATCCAACATCCACCACGACTGCTACAACACCGACTCCACCGATGCAGTCCTGCCCATCGGCATCGAGCCGGAAGTCAACGTGGCCATGGAAAAGATCAACCCCAATGCCTCCCCGGCCATCTTCTTCGACAATTTCGATAACCCCGTGGTCCCGCTGCTGGGCGGCCTTGCCATCCGCGACCTCGATGCCGCCGAGGTGGTCACGCTGGGCTGCTTCTCGCCCGCAAAGCACGATGGCGGCGGGTATGTCATCCAGAGCTCCTATTCCTTTGTGGATGGGCGGAACCTCATCGTCTGCCCCACCAGCCACAACCATGTCCTGATGCTCAAGGCGACCGATGAGACCGGCACCCCGCTGCCCATTTTTGAAAAGGTGCTGGATATCAACATCAAAGCCGCCGCCGAGCGGGTGCTGGGCCGGACGCTGGAACAGAACCTCCTTTCCATCGTTTTCGACTACGAGGGCAACCTCTGGTTCGTAACGGGCGGCTTCCGCATCTACCCCGACCGCGGCCAGCAGGGAGCCATGGGTTATATCTCCCATGCCGCCATCGAGACCATTCTGGCGGGCGGCACCGCCGACCTTGACCACGAAGTACATGTCTACGCGCCGCAGCCCGGCGAGGGTGCCGAAAACGGCATCGCATCCTGCAGGGAGGGGGCGGTCATCCTGACCAATCTCGCGTGCTATCTGCTGCGGGCCGACAACGGCGTGGACGTCGTCTGGCGCACCCCCTATGCCAGCGCCGGGGCCAAGGACAGCCGGGAAGGTGCGGCCACCACCGGCGGCGGCCTTGCATGGGGCAGCGGCTGCTCGCCCTCCCTCAGCCCGGAGCTGGTCTTCTTCACCGACAATCTGGAAACGGTCAGCCTGATGGCGCTGGACATCCGCACCGGTGCCGTGGCGGCAAGCTGCCCGGTCATCGACGAACTGCCCGCCAATATGCCGGTCTCGGTGGAAAACTCCGCCATCGTCTACGACCACGGCAACGGCACCGTCAGCACCATCGTCTGCAACTGGTTCGGCGCGGGCAGCCCGAACCTCGCTAAGCCCGACAGTGATTCTTCCATCCAGAGCTATGAGAATATCTACGACCGGAACTGGCTGCGCAAGGGCAATTGCATGATCATGCCCGGCGTCGAGCGGGTGGACACCGTGAAAAAAGCGGACGGCAGTTGGGCTATGAAGAGCGTTTGGTGCCGGGATGACCTGAGCGATACGTCCATGATGAAGCTCTCCACCGCCACCGGCTACATCTACGGCTTCGTGCAGGATGTGGACAGCGGCATGTGGCAGTACATCGCCCTCGACTTTAACAGTGGAAAAACCGTGCTGACCGTGGATGTTTCGTCCCTTTACGGCTACAACAACATGGCCATCGGCATGTATGCCGGGCGGGACGGCAACAAGCTGTACTGCCCCACCGGCTACAAGGAACTGCTCCGCTTGCAGGATCGTTTTGTCTATCTGCCTGAAATGCCCTACCGCAAGGTGGATCTGGACAAGACCCGCCGCACCGTTGTCACCCCCGCCGCCTTTGCCGCAGCCGGCGGGCAGGGCACCCCGGCCACATGGCTCCACACCGTTACCTTTGACAATCTCCATCCCCAGACCATCGCGGCCATCCGGGTCAACGGCCTGACCGGCCGCGCGGCGGACTACAAGCTCTATGCGCTGGGCACCGATGGCCGGTACCACGCCTTTACCGGGAACTGGTCGCTGGAAAAGGCCTCCGGCAAGCTCCGCGCCCAGAACGTGTATGAGATCCGCTTCGCGCTGCAGGACGGCGGTGCGTTTGACTTGAGCACCGACGCCAAGGAAGTGACGGTCTCCGTCCTGCTGGCCCGCTGACGTTTCCGAAACAACAGGAGGTTCCCCCCATGAAATTGACCCGACGTGAGTTCTTGCATCTTTCCACGGCGGCCGCTGTCGCGGGTGGCGTGACGCTTCTGCCGGTGGGACAGGCCGCGGCTCTGGCTGCACCGAGTGTGCAGCAGCTGGTGGAAGAGGCGTATCTCTACGCCTTCCCGCTGGTGCTGATGGACGCCACCAAGATCGTTTCGACCAACACCGAAACGGCCACGGAACGGCGGGCCCCCGTCAATCAGCTCATCCATGTCCGCAGCCTGATGGATGCGTCCAGCCGCACGGTCGTGAGCCCGAATGTGGATACCATCTATACACAGGCGTGGCTGGATGTCCGCGCGGAACCGATGCTCTACGTGGTGCCGGAGACCGACCGCTTTTTCAATGTGCAGGTGCTGGACGGCTGGACCAATACCATCGCGGTCTTGGAGGAGCCGGGAACCTATGCCATCGTCCGCTCCGGCTGGCAGGGCACCCTGCCGGAAGGGGTGCGGCGGGTGGAAGCCCCCACCGACACGGTTTGGTGCATCGCCCGCATCGTGCTTTCCGGGCAGGAAGACCTGCCCAATGTCTATGCCATTCAGGACCGGATGGTGCTGCTGCCGCTGTCGGCTTATGAAGCGGGCAGCTACACGGCCCCCACCGGCAGCTACGACCCGGCGAACGAATTCGTGCCGGTGCAGCATGTCCTTGCGATGAGCCCCAAGGAATTTTTTGCCGCTGCCAATGCGCAGATGGAGACGAACCCGCCCGCTGCGGAAGATGCGCCGATGCTCCGGAAGCTTTCCACCCTCCATGTGGGCCCCGGTGAAACGTTTGATGAAAAAGTCCTCGGTCTGGGCGGGACGCTGCGCTGGAAGCTGATGCTGCTCCAATTGAAGAAAAAACTGCAGACCGAAGCAAAACAGTATGCGAAGCAGCTGGGCCAGTGGGCCTACTACGGCGACCCCATCGGCAATTTCGGGACGGCATATACTTACCGCGCCTTGGTGGCGCTGGCCGGGCTGGGGGCAAACACGACGGACGTCGCCATTTATCCCAAGACTTCGACCGATGCTGACGGGGATCCCCTGACGGGCAAAAAGACCTATACGTTGCATTTTGATGCCTTCCCGCCGACGCTGGAAAAGGGTTTCTGGTCGGTGACAGCCTACGGGGAAGACGATTTCCTGATCGACAACGCCATTGGCCGTTACTGCGTCAACGACCGCTCGAATCTGAAGCGGAACGCCGATGGTTCGGTGGATATCCTCCTTTCCAAGGAGGCCCCGGTGAACCCGGCCAACTGGCTCCCCGTCGGCGAGGGTGAGTTCCACCTCTTCCTCCGCATCTACAAACCGGATTGGACCGCGCTGGACGGCTGGGAGCCGCCCACGGTCCGCGCCCGGTAATGGCAGTGGCCATAAGTGCCGCCTGACTTTTGCCATTCTCTTTCTCCTTTGAGCCGTCGTCTGTTCACTGCCTCGTGGACAGACGACTTTTTTGTTGCACTTTGGCGGGGAACACACATTGCCCTTGTCCGGCCGCTTTACCCGCGCTACTGCGGCGAGTACCTCGAACTGGTGGAGCGGGTCCGATCGACCTGAAAAAGTTGGACTGTCCAGAATAAACAAAAGTTTCACGAAAAATCCCTTGTGTTCTGGAACGTGAAATGGTATCCTTAAAGTGCTCCGCAGCATTCTGCGGAGAATCCATCAAAAGGGAGCATCTGGCGTATCATGCAGAAAAAAACGCAAAAACTCATGGCGGCTGTCGTGATGGGTATCATTATATTGGCGGCGGTGGGCTTTGCTGCGGCGCGTCCCGTAGGTTCAGGAGCGGCTTCGGAGTCTGCATCCGGTTCGAGTGAAGCGGCGCAGGAGCCTGCATCCAGCGCGGCAAGTGCGTCATCCCCGGCCAGCTCTGCGGTGTCGGAGCCGGCAGACTCTGCGGCAGCTTCCGAAGAGGCTGCGGAGCCTGACTCCGTTTCGGAGAGCGCCCCGGCATCTTCCAGCGAAGCAGCCAGCAGTTCGGCTTCCTCGTCGGACGCCGCCCATTCGCAGCCCGCGTCCAGTGCGGCATCGTCCCACCCGGCCTCTTCTCATCCGGCTTCCGGCAGTGAGCCTTCCAGCACCCCCTCCAGCAGCGCCAGTGCCGAAAGCGCAGTGGATGCCAAGATCAACGCCTACGTGCAGGAGATCAAGGCTTTGCAGAAGCGAACCCAGCGGAGGCTGTACCGTACAGTCTGCGATTCCTATGACGAATACATCGCCCACCCGGTCGAAGAGCGCTCTCTTGCGCTGAAGGTCTCGGTGGTCCTCGGCAAGTCCAACCGGCTGAACCAGATCCAGAATGAGTGTGATGCAGAGTTCAACATCATTATCAAGGAACTGCGCCAGTATCTGACGGACAATGGCCGCGACCAGAGCATTGCGGATCAGGCCGAACAGGAATACAAGACCGAGAAGGATGCTATGACCAAGGAACTGACGAACCTGACCTACAGTCAGGTCACCGGCAAGGGCGAAGGTGCCCAGTGGATCCAAGACCACTACGCCGAGTGGGGCTCCTGATCTTTCCAGAAGAAACGCAAACCGCGCAGAGCGGGTCCTCCCGAAGGGGAGCGCCGCTCTGCGCGGTTTTTTGTCCAGTCGTTTTTGCATCTCAGGAGAGAAGGCTCTGCAATACATCTGTAAAGCTCTCCAGCGCTTTGCGGAGCTCCACGAAGCGCTGAACCTCCGCATCGGTCATCCGGGAGCTGGGGGCCACCACAGCCGTTTCGGCGGCGGTGACGGTGCCGTTGAGGGCAATGGTTACCTCATGTTCCGGGATGGTCAGCAGGATGTGAAGGGGCGTTTCCTTGGCGAAGAGCGCCTTCAGGGGCAGACCGACGATGCAGCTCAGGCCGCTCTCACCCGCGGGCAGTTGGTAATAGGTGTAACCGTCCAGCGCCCCGGCAGGGGAGACCTTCTGCAGCGCGCCCAGCGTCAGGGAAAGGCTGGTCATGTCCTGCAGCTCCACGGCGGAAAGCTCCACGCCCAGCAGGGAAGCCAGCTGGGTCTGGGAGATGTAGCTGCCCATGCTCCAGCCCGGCAGCACCAGCCCCGCCAGCGGTGCGGCGCTCACGACTTCGTTGCGCAGATAGGTGTAGAGCTGCCCGGCGTCGTAGAGGGTCTCCTTGGCGTCGATGTATACCCGCGTAAAGGCATTGCCAGTCTTTCCGGACGTCAGCGCGAACTGGAACTTGCCCGGCGCATACTGCCCGGAAACGGTGCCCTGCGCCGCGCCCGCCTGCTGCAAGACGCCGTAGAGGGCGGGGGTCTCGGTGGCAGGGGAGGTCACGGTGTAGCTGAAGTCAAATTCGGCTCCGGCCTGAATGGCCCGGACCTTCTGCCGCAGCAGTGCGTAGGCCGTGCCGCCCGCCGCAAGGCAGAGTACCAACAGGCAGAGCAACAGGATGAGCGCGGCCCGGCCGCGCCTTTTTTGTTTGGAAGCGGTCATGAAGAACCCTCCTTTTTAATGTCGGCACGCGGCCACGAAGGCGTCGAACAGGCCCTGCATGGCGGGGTCGGCGGCGCTGAGCCACTCCGGGTGCCACTGGACGCCGAGGCAGAATTTCGCGTCCGGTTTCTCGATGGCCTCCACGATGCCGTCTTCGCTGAGGGCCGCAAGGGTCAGGCCGGGGGCGATCCGATCCACTGCCTGATGGTGCTGGCTGTTGACGAGGACGGTGTCCTGCCCCAAGATCTGTTCCAGCTTTGTGCCCCGGCGGACGGTGACGGTGTGGATCTTGGCCCAGTGGTCGTTGTGGGGGACATGGGCAAAGGGCTTGATGTCCTGATACAGCGTGCCGCCCAAGACGACATTCATCACCTGAATGCCCCGGCAGACGCCCAGCACCGGCTTGTCAGCGGCCAGAAAGGCTCGCAGCAGCGGCGGCTCGGCGGCATCGCGGAGGAGGTTCGGCTCTCCACAGGCGGGGATGCGCTCCTGCCCGTAGAATTGGGGGTCCATGTCGCCGCCGCCGGGCAGCAGCAAGCCGTCGCAGGTCAGCGCCTCCTGCACGGCGCGCTCCGGGTCAGAAAGCTCGACCCAGCGGACGTCCGCCCCGGCCCGCGCAAGGCTTTCGGGATATTTAGCCTGAGCCGCCGTCAGCTCCGGGTCAGTGCTCATTCTTGGCATTGCAATCGTAACACTCATTTTAACTGCCTCGCTTTTGTAAAACAAAAACCCGGAACCATCGGTTCCGGGCATTTTGGCGGAAAGATGGGGATTCGAACCCCAGAACGCTTTTGACACGTTACACGATTTCCAGTCGTGCGCCTTAGACCAACTCAGCCATCTTTCCACATCTTCAGTTTTCAGCGTTTTCGGGCCGTGGCCCTCAGCGCTCCACTATAATACCTGAAAGAAGCACTTTTGTCAAGGATTTTTTTGAAAAAATTTGAAAAAATCGAAAAACGACGCAGGGGCGCGAATGCGGATTTACAAACTCTGCATCCGCCCGGCAAACCCTCTTGACGCGGCCCTCAAATCGGACTATGATGAGGGCAGAGCGTGGGCGGAAGAACCCCTTCCGGATGGATTTGAATCAAAACAGGAGGAAGATTACAATGAATTATTCGGATGTTTTAAGCAATGCGCGGCAGTGCATCGGTCAGTACTGCAAGGCTTGCCCGGTGTGCAACGGTGTGGCCTGCAAGAACCAGATCCCCGGCCCCGGTGCCAAGGGCGTGGGGGACACGGCCATCCGCAATTATAATAAGTGGGCCGAGGTTCGGGTCAACATGGATACCCTGTGCGAGAACGGCACCCCCGACACCCATGTGGAGCTGTTCGGCAAGCGTTTCAAGCTGCCCTTCTTCGCGGGCCCCGTGGGTGCGGTGAACCTCCACTACTCCGACGCCTACAACGACATGACCTATAACGATGTGCTGGTGCGTGCCTGTGCCGAAAACGGCATCGCGGCCTTCACCGGCGACGGCGTGAACCCCGACGTAATGACCATGGCCACCAAGGCCATCGGCGCGGCGGGCGGCTGCGGCGTGCCCACCATCAAGCCGTGGAACATCGACACCGTCAAGGCCAAGATGGAACAGGCCAAGGCCAGCGGCTGCTTTGCCGTTGCCATGGATGTGGACGCCGCCGGTCTGCCCTTCCTCAAGAACATGACCCCCCCGGCGGGCAGCAAGAGCGTTGCCGAGCTCCGGGAGATCGTGGCGCTGGCGGGCCGCCCCTTCATCGTGAAGGGCGTCATGACCGTCAAGGGCGCCCTCAAGGCCAAGGAGGCCGGGGCAGCGGCCATCGTCGTTTCCAACCACGGCGGCCGTGTGCTGGACCAGTGCCCTGCCACTGCCGAGGTCCTGCCGGAGATCGCCGACGCCCTCAAGGGCAGCGGTGTGAAGATCCTCGTGGATGGCGGCATCCGCTCCGGCGTGGACGTCTTCAAGGCGCTGGCACTGGGGGCTGACGCGGTGCTCATCTGCCGTCCCTTTGTCACTGCCGTCTATGGCGGCGGCGAAGAGGGCGTGAAGTGCTACATCGACAAGATCGCCGGGGAGCTGGCCGATACCATGCAGATGTGCGGGGCGCACAGCCTGAGCGAGATCAGCCGGGAGATGGTGCGTATCTAAAGGTTTTATATTCTTTTGCACGGCAAGGACACCGGCACGAATTAGGGGCTGCTCGCCCCTTGGAACCCCAAAGAAGTGGACAAACCCCCTGAAAATCGGTAGATTTCCGCCTACGGCGTGAAGATCTTTTTCCGATTTTTCAGGGGGTTTGTTGATTTGCGGCGCTGCCGCTGTTGTTATTCGCTATCCGAAAAATAGTCGCTGTCAACACGCTTGATAAGATAAGCCTTTTGTGTGGATACACCAACACCATGTTCGATCATCAGTTCAGTCAACTTCTTACCGTCGACCAAGATAATATGCTGAGCGTTAGCATAGTCTTTGGCCTTTGGAGAGAATTTGGCGGTGGTGATGAACAAGCCCTTTTCAACTTTCGGCGGGCCCATCATAGCACCGGCGAATTTTTGGAGTTCCGGCTTGCCAATGGTGACATCCGGCTTCCAACGCTTTGCTTGAATATAAATCAGATTGAAGCCAAGTTTGTCTTCATGAATGATGCCGTCGATGCCGTCATCTCCGCTGTATTTTGTAACGAATCCTTCGCCATAGTTCATGGCTTTCATCAAATCGACCACAAGTTGTTCAAAGAATGCGGGGGATTGATTCAAAACTTCAGTCAACAGATCGTCAGCCAGCTGGTCGTTGATGAGCGTGTAGACCCGCTCGAAGGTTTCCTGTGGCGTTTCTGGAGTCTCCTCGTGTGCTTCTGCGGGAGTTGGCGCAGTGGAAGCATCATTAGAAACTTTGTGCTGGTAGAACTCACAGAATGCTGGAGACGATTTGGCGAGCACTGCATTTGTAATGGGTTCATTGCTGGCCAGCAATGAACGACCGGCAGACGTGATGGAGATATACCCGCGCTGGGACGATTCGATCATCTCTGCTTTTTTGAGATAAGTTTTTGCCCAGCCGACCCGCCCAGCGTAGACTGTGGAACCGTTGGAGAGCGTTTCGCTGATGTCCTTTTCAGTCAAATGGAGCATCTGCGCAATGGAATTACGGACATCCTTCATAGAATGCTGCTGGCCGTCTTGCAAAACGGTCAGCAGTACACGGTAAAGGTCGTTATATTTTGGAAGAGCCATAAAATATCCCCACAATCAACATCAACACAGCACAAATTACTTCAGCGTCCCATCCAGCACCTGCTGATAATACCACGGTTTCGGGGCGTGGAAGGTCTTGCCGGAGAGGTCGGCGAAGTCGGGCTGGGTGAAGCGGGGGAGGGTGAGTTCCCACGCGCAGAGGGCCTGATACTTGAGCTTGAGCTCGCGGTTGGCGGTGTTGTTGCCGTACTTGCTGTCGCCGAGGATGGGGCAGCCGATGCTGGCCATATGGGCGCGGATCTGGTGGGTGCGGCCGGTGATGAGCCGGACCTTGAGCAGGGCGAGGCGGCCGGAGACGGCAATGGTCTCGTACTGGGTCTCCACGTCCTTGGCACCGGGCTGCTTGTCGGGCACGATCTTCACGATGCCGCGGTCGGCGTCCTTGAGCAGGTAGCCGCCCAGCGTGCCGTCCGGCGGAACGGGGCGGCCGAAGGTGACGCAGAGGTAGGTCTTCTTGACCTCACGGTTCTTGATGACCTCAAGGAAGAGCTGCTCGGCCTCCGGGGTCTTGGCGAGGATGACAAGGCCGCTGGTGCCGGTGTCGAGCCGGTGGCACAGCGCCGGGGTGTAGAGGCCGTTCTCCTTATATTCGCCCTTCTGGTTCAGGTAGAGCAGCGCACGGTTGAGCAGGGTGTCGTCCTCCGGGCCGTCTACGGAAAGGCCGGCGGGCTTGTTCACCACCAAGATCTGCGGGCAGTCGTAGATGACCTGCGCCGGGCCGCGGGCGTTCTTCCACGCCGGGCCTTCCACCCGCTTGTCGGCGTCCAGTACCTCGTCCAGAATGAAGAGCTTGATCTCGTCGCCCGCCATCACGCGGGTGGAGAGCGGCTGTTTTTTGCCGTTCAGCTTGATCTTGTTCTCCCGCAGGGCCTTGTTCAGACGGCCCGGATTCAGCGCCGGGAACTGCTGCATCAGATAATTGTCCAGCCGGGTGGGGGCCAGACATTTCACTTTCAAAATTCTCACGAAAAATTATCCTCTCTATCTTAAAATCAGTCGCAATAGAATGGGTCTTTGAATCGTTTTTATTGTAGCGGAACGGAAACGTTCCGTCAAGCAAGAGAAAGAAGGTTTTCGTATGAAATGGAACCACAAAATAGGAACACTTACTGTGCTGTTGGCTCTTGGGATAACCATGGCGGGCTGTGGGACGCCCGCTTCTACGGCCAGCAGCCCGGCGGCTTCGAACAGTGCTGTGCCCGCTTCATCCCGTGTGCAGGAAGAAGGCGTTGTGGAACCTGTCGGCAGTTTTACCATAGAAGACGTGACGAAAACACCGGACACGATCACATTCGTTTCGGCGGATATTGCTTCTGAGGTCAAGGACGGAACCGTCACAGCCCGAATCTACAGCTATGATGCCTACGAGAAAGCCGACATCGATGCGCTGAAAGTAGGCGATAAAATTCGGCTCCACGAAGAATATATGACGGGAAATCAGTATGCCGAAGTGGAAGTGACCAGCATCGAGAAGGACGATCAGTATCATACTGTAACGATCAACGGTGGAATAGAACAGGAGGGTGGTCTGGATCTGATTTTAATGGATGGTTCGGAGTATTACCGTACCGTAACATTTGATGACTATCCGGTTTACTATGAAGTCGGTGAAACAGAACTGAGTCTGGCAGACGATGTGGTGCTGAAAGACAGCTCCGCTGACCCGCAGGCCGACGCGATGGAGACGACCGGTGCGCAGGCTGTGGCGGCTGCAATCAATGCAGACCCGGACAACTGGACGGTGTACAATACGACCCTTGTAGTACAGGAGGGCAAAATCGTGGAAGTGCACCGCATCTGGGTGCCGTAAAATTTGTGGAAAACCCGTTGACAAACGCCGCGGCCATGCTATAATCTAAATTGAACGCAAAGGGATAATTTGTCCTTTTGTGCGGAAAGATGGATTATGACAGATGGCAAGGATGGGGTCAGAAAAACACGCGATGCCGCCCAGAGAGAACGCCCGTTTATGGCTGCAAGGCGTTCCGGCAGAGGGTTTTTCAAGCCGCCCCGGAGCTTCCGGCGAGATGAGCCGGACGCGGCGCAGCGTTACCGCGCACAAAGCGGCAGGGGACAAATTTTCCTGCAATTTGGGTGGTACCACGGAGCTTTTCAGACAGTCTTCGTCCCTTTGTTGGGGCGGAGGCTGTTTTTTATTTTGGCGCCTGTCATAAAAATATCGCGTCCGGAGGAGGACGCCGGAAAAACCACGAGGAGAGATACAGTTATGCAATGGACCGGTTTGAATGAACTGCGCGAAAAGTACCTGAGCTTCTTTGAGGGCAAGGGTCACCTGCGCCTTGACAGCTTCCCGCTCGTCCCGAAGGACGACCCCAGCCTGCTGCTGATCAACAGCGGCATGGCTCCCATGAAGAAGTGGTTTCTGGCACAGGAGGAGCCGCCCCGTCATCGCGTGACCACCTGCCAGAAGTGCATCCGCACCCCGGACATCGAGCGCGTGGGCATCACCGCCCGCCACGGCACCTTCTTCGAGATGCTGGGCAACTTCTCCTTCCAAGACTACTTCAAGGAAGAGGTCATTCCTTGGGCTTGGGAGTTTTTGACCAGCGACGAGTGGATGGCCATCCCCAAGGATAAGCTCCACATCTCCGTCTACGAAGAGGACGATGAGGCTTACGATATCTGGACCAAGAAGGTGGGCATCGCCCCGGACCACATGGTCCGTCTGGGCAAGGAAGACAACTTCTGGGAGCACGGCTCCGGCCCGTGCGGCCCCTGCTCCGAGATCTACTTTGACCGCGGCCCCGAGTACGGCTGCGGCAAGCCGACCTGCGGCGTGGGCTGCGACTGCGACCGCTATATGGAGATCTGGAACCTCGTGTTCAGCCAGTTCGATGCCGACGGCAAGGGCCACTACGAGCGCCTCGCCCGCCCCAACATCGATACCGGCATGGGTCTGGAGCGTCTGGCCTGCGTGATGCAGGGCGTCGGCAACTTGTTCGAGGTCGATACCGTCCAGAGCGTGCTGCACCACGTGGAGCACATCGCGGGCAAGACCTACGGCGCGAATGCCAAGGATGATATCTCCATCCGCGTCATCACCGACCACATCCGCAGCTGCACCTTCATGGTGTCCGACGGCATCCTGCCCTCCAACGAGGGCCGCGGCTACGTGCTGCGCCGTCTGCTCCGCCGCGCTGCCCGCCACGGCCGGATGCTGGGCATCAGTCGCCCCTTCCTCGTGGAGCTGGTGGAGACTGTCATCCAGTCCAGCGAGTCCGCATACCCCGAACTGCGCGAGCATGACGCTTATATCAAGAAGGTCATCGGCACCGAGGAGGCAAACTTTGCCCGCACCATCGACGCCGGCATGAACATCCTGAACAACATGATCGACGGTCTGGAAAAGGCTCACCAGCACCTGCTGAAGGGTCTGGACGTCTTCAAGCTGAACGATACCTTCGGCTTCCCCCTCGACCTGACCAAGGAGATCGCAGCGGAGCAGGGCATCGACATCGACGAGGACGGCTTCCACGCTGAGATGAAGAAGCAGAAGGAGCGTGCCCGCGCCGAGCGCCTGCAGAAGAACATCTCCGGCTGGAGCGAGGATCTGTTCGGCGGCCTGACTGCTGAACCCACCGTCTTTACCGGCTACGAGACCCTGAACGACAGCGGCGTGGTCGTGGCTCTGAGCGACGAGGAGACCCTGACCGATGCCATCGCCACCGATGAGCAGGAGAAGGAAGGCGTTCTGGTCGTTCTGGACAAGACCCCGTTCTACGCTGAGATGGGCGGTCAGGTGGCCGACCACGGCGTGCTGACCAGTGCCGAGTGCTCCCTGCGCGTGCTGGACGTCAAGAAGACCCCCAAGGGCTACTACGTCCACACCTGCGTGCTGGAAAGCGGCATCGTCAAGGTCGGCGACCATCTGACGGCCAAGGTCGATAAGGAATACCGCATGGCCGTCTGCCGCAACCACACGGCGACCCACCTGCTGCAGGCTGCCCTGCGCGAGGTTCTGGGCGACCATGTCCATCAGGCAGGCTCTTATCAGGACGCCGAGATCACCCACTTCGACTTCACCCACTTCAGCGCAGTCACCCCCGAGGAGCTGGCCCGGGTGCAGAAGATCGTCAACGATAAGATCTACGAGTCGATGAACGTCACCGTCAAGGAGATGCCCATCGAGGAGGCCAAGAAGCTGGGCGCAATGGCCCTCTTCGGCGAGAAGTACGGCAAGGTCGTCCGCGTGGTTGACATCGAGGGCTGGTCCACTGAGTTCTGCGGCGGCACCCATGTCAAGAACACCGCCCAGATCGGCGGCTTCAAGATCGTCAGCGAGTCCTCCGTCGCCGCCGGCATCCGCCGCATCGAGGCCGTCACCGGCCGCAACCTGCTCATCCGTGCAAATCTGCAGGAGGCAATGCTGCACACCGTGGCCAACACCCTGAAGGCCAACAACATCACCTCTCTGCCCATCCGTGCCGAGGCCGTCATGGCCGAGAACAAGGCCATGAGCAAGGAGCTGGAGGAGATCAAGGCCAAGGTCGCCGCCTCCAAGGTGAGCAGCCTGTTCGACAATGCCGACGAGGCGAAGGGCGTGAAGATCGCTTCCGCTTACTTCACCGGCACCACCGGCGACACCCTGCGCGGTATGTGCGACTCCATCCGCGATAAGGCGGTGAACCCCTGCGTGGCGGTTCTGGTCGGTAAGACGGACGATAAGATCACCATGGCTGTCACCGTCAATAAGCTGGCACAGGAAAAGGGCCTCAAGGCAGGCAATCTGGTCAAGGAGATCAGCGCCATCGCTGGCGGCAAGGGCGGCGGCAAGCCGGACTTTGCAATGGCCGGCCTGAAGGACGAGACTAAGATCGACGAAGCACTGGCTGCTGTCAAGTCCATCGTGGAGAAGCAGCTGGTTTAAAAATGGTAAGCGTGCTTGCTCTTTCCGTCCGCACCCGCGTAAAATCGGGACGTCTAAAAGCTCACCCCTTTGGGAAAGACTCCCCCGACCGGGGGAGGTGGCACATTTGTGCCAGAAGGGGGATAGCTGTCGAACGAAGTGAGACTGAGAGGGCAAGTAATTGATAGGAAAGGAGCAATTCCCATGGAAGATTGTCTGTTTTGCATGATTGCTGAGGGCAAGATCCCCTCGAAAAAGCTGTACGAGGACGATCAGGTCGTTGCTTTTTACGACATCAACCCGCAGGCAAAGGTGCATTTTCTGGTCGTGCCCAAGGAGCACATTCCCTCGGCTGCGGCGCTGACCGAGGAAAACGGCGCGCTGCTGGGACATATTTTCGCGGTCATCGCGAAGCTGGCCAAGGAGCAGGGCCTCGACAACGGCTACCGCGTCATCTCCAATGTCGGCGAGGATGCCGGCCAGACCGTGAAGCACCTGCATTTCCATGTGCTTGGCGGCGAGAAGCTGCCGGTCTGAGCCACCGAAAATCAACGGAATACAAAGAGAAAGGGAATTGTTATGGCTGAAACCTATACTCTGAACGTTGCGGGCCTTACCCGCGAGCTGACCATCTGCAAGGTCAACGACCATATGGATATCGCGGCCTTCATCATGCTGGGCGACACCGAGCTGACCGTGGCCGCTGCCGCCGAGCTGCTGAAGAAGTGCCCGGATTTCGACATCCTGCTCACCGCCGAGGCCAAGGGAATCCCTCTGGCCCACGAGATGAGCCGCCAGAGCGGCAAGCCCTACGTCTGCGCACGCAAGGGCGTCA
>ERZ773145.836-NODE-836-length-28916-cov-3.786806_pt1 | contig 28916 bp, 20 predicted proteins | sample MGYA00580848_ERZ773145 | MGnify/ENA primary metagenome ERZ773145 (study PRJEB29015, sample SAMEA2737858) | human gut metagenome | biome: human gut; feature: human-associated habitat; material: faeces | place: China | collected 2012 ... | reverse complement strand
GGATGAGAAGATCGCCAAGATCGGGCAGAACATCAAGTTCGACCTGATGGTGCTGCGCCGGCTGGGCATCACGATCCGGGGCCGCATGTACGACACGATGATCCTCCACTACCTGCTCGATCCCGAGTCGCGCCACAACATGAACGCCCTTGCGGAGAAATACCTCAATTACAAGCCCATCGAGATCGAAACGCTCATCGGCAAAGGCTCGAAGCAGCTGACGATGGACCTTGTGAACGTCGAACGCGTCAAGGAGTACGCCGCCGAGGATGCCGATGTGACGCTGCAACTCAAGCAGGCGCTCTACCCCATGATCGAGCAGATCGGCCTCCAGCACCTCTATTTCGAGATCGAGGAGCCGATGATCGCCGTGCTGGCCGACATCGAGATGGCGGGCGTGAGGATCGACTCCGAAGCGCTGGCGGTCTATGCCGTCGAGTTGAACCGCAAACTCGCGGAACTGGAGGCGGCGATCCGCACCGAGGCGGGCGAACCGAACCTGAACATCAACTCGGCGCGCCAGCTGGGCGAGGTGCTTTTCGGGAAAATGCGCATTGCCGAGAAGCCCAAGATGACCAAGACCAAGCAGTTCTGCACCGACGAGGACTACCTCCAGTCGTTCGCCCGCAAACACCGGATCGTCGATCTGATCCTCGAATACCGGGGCGTGAAGAAACTGCTTTCGACCTATGTCGAGGCGCTGCCCCAGCTGGTCAACCGCTCGACGGGGCGCATCCACACCTCGTTCAACCAGGCCGTGACGGCCACGGGACGCCTTTCGTCGACGAATCCCAATTTGCAGAACATCCCCGTCCGCGACGACATGGGCCGCCGCATCCGCAAGGCGTTCATCCCCTCGGACGACGATCACCTGCTGCTTTCGGCCGATTACAGCCAGGTCGAACTGCGGCTGATGGCCCACCTTTCGGGCGACGAGTCGTTGATCGCGGCCTTCGAGCACGGCGAGGATATCCATGCCGCCACGGCCGCCAAGCTCTTCAACAAAACGCTCGACGAGGTGACTTCCGAAGAACGCCGCCGGGCCAAGACGGCCAATTTCGGCATCATCTACGGCATTTCGGCCTTCGGGCTGAGCCAGCGGCTCGAAATTCCGCGCAAGGAGGCCAAGGAGATCATCGACGGCTATTTCGCCTCCTACCCCGGGGTCAAGAAGTATATGGACAACGTGGTCGAGAAGGCCAAGGAGGAGGGTTTCGTCTCGACGATTTTCGGCCGCCGCCGCTACCTCAACGACATCGCGTCGCACAACGCCATCGCCCGCGGCCTTGCCGAGCGCAACGCCGTGAACGCCCCGATTCAGGGTTCTGCGGCCGACATTATGAAGATCGCCATGATCAACGTTCACCGGCGTTTCGCCGCCGAAGGCATCCGCTCGCGGGTGATCCTGCAAGTGCACGACGAACTGGTGGTCGACATGCTCCGCTCGGAGCAGGAGCGTGTCACGGCGATCGTCACCGAGTGCATGGAGTCCGCCGCGCAGCTCAAGGTCCGGCTGATCGCCGACGCCGGCGTGGGCGGCAACTGGCTGGAAGCGCATTGATTGTGGAAAAGTCACAACCGATGCGCCTTGCGCCTCCATTTCGACAAAACCTCTGAACCTCCCTTTGAAAAGGGAGGCTTTCGGGAATAACTGTTTACAGCCATGATTGAATCACCCTATCAACCTTCGCCCGACCGTTACGACGACGGTATGGTCTACCGGCGCGCCGGGCGCAGCGGCGTGCTGCTGCCGGCCTTTTCGCTGGGTATGTGGCACAATTTCGGCAGCGGGCAGGCCTTCTCCAACGTGCAGCGGATGGCCCATTACGCCTTCGACCGCGGAATCACCCATTTCGACCTTGCGAACAACTACGGGCCGGCGTACGGCACGGCCGAGGAGAATTTCGGCCGTCTGATGGAACGCTCGTTCCGCCCCTACCGCGACGAAATGTTCATCGCGACCAAAGCGGGTTACGACATGTGGCCGGGACCCTACGGCAACTGGGGATCGCGCAAATACCTCACGGCGAGCCTCGACCAGAGCCTGCGCCGCATGAAACTCGATTACGTCGACATCTTCTATTCCCACCGCCACGACCCCGAGACGCCCCTTGAGGAGACCCTCCAGGCATTGGTCGACATCGTCCGCCGGGGCAAGGCGCTCTACGTCGGATTGTCGCGCTACCCGCTCGAAGCGGCGCGTTTCGCCTTCCGCTACCTCGCCGAACGCGACGTTCCGTGCCTGCTTTTTCAGGACCGGTACAATATCTTCAGCCGCCAGCCCGAAACTTCGGGCGTGCTGTCGCTTTCCGCCGCGTCGGGTTCGGGCTTCGTCGCCTTTTCGCCGCTGGCGCAGGGACTGCTGACGGGTCGTTACCTCGACGGCATTCCGCAGGATTCGCGCATGGCGGCGGGTCGTTCGTTGCAGCGCGAGGTGCTGACCGACGCGATGCTGGAACGGCTCCGCGCCCTGAACGACATCGCCCGGCAGCGCGGCCAAACGCTGGCCGAAATGGCGCTGGCATGGCTTCTGCGCGATAAACGCGTTACGTCGGTAATCGTCGGGGCCAGCTCCGCGGCGCAGATCGAAGACAACCTGCGGGCGTTGGAAAACGCCTCCTTCTCCGACGACGAGCTGGCGCGCATTGATGCCCTTTCGCGGGAATGACCCTCTTCCGAAGCCGAAAAAAAGACCCGATTTCCTGCGAAATCGGGTCTTTCGTGTCATGGGAAGGCGCTGCCGCTTCTGGCCGATGTAGAAAAGGCGGGGATGCGGGCGGCCGCCAGGGCGAAATAGTTTTCGGTCCTGCAAGATAGGTTTTTAAACCGGAACCGTCAAATCCGGACGCATGAAAACGCCGAACCCTGCAACGGGTCCGGCGTTCCGGTGAGGCGTCACCCAACGGGCGTCAGAAGGAGATACCGACGCGGATGCCGAAATTGTTGATGTTGTCCATCGAGTAAGTCAGCACGTCGCCGCTGTTGGTCGAGTAGCTGTAATAGAGCGCTACGTGGAACCCCAGCCGGTAGTCGGGCCTCGGGAATATCGACACGCCGATTTCGGGCGAGAGGTAGAATCCCCAGGTGTCGGTGTACTGCTTGATGATGTAGTAGTACGATGACATTTCGGCGTAGTTGGCGCCCAGCTTCAGACCCGCATATGGCTGGAATACGCTGTCGGTAAGCCAGTTGTATCGTCCCGTGACACCGAACGGCAGCTGGAACAGCGCGTGTTTCTGGTTGGTCGTCAGCGCCGATCCGTTGCCCAGATCGAGCGTCTGGCGCGAAATGCTCTGGAGGTTGGTCTGGTAGGAGATGAACGGACCGACGGTGATGGCCGGCGTGACGAAGTATCCGCCTTCGAAGTTCATGCCCCAGCCCGAGGCCTTGTCGGCGAAACCGGCGCCCAGAGGCACGCCTACCTGCCAGTCGATGTTGATGTAGGTGTTGGGGAATACCTGCGCTTTGCCCGGCATGGCCGCAGCGAGCATCAAGGCGCAGAAAGCGATGGTTTTGAGGTATTTCGATGTTTTCATAATCGGACGATTTTTTGCTGTTAAACTATTTGGCCAGGTAAGGAGACTGTTCGAATGCCTGCTCGACGGCGGCGATCGTGCGCTGCTGGTTGAGGTCGGCGTCGGAGGTCAGCAGGCCGCCGATGAAGCCGTCCCATACGATAGGCAGTTTCTTGCCGCTCTCCTGGTCGGCCTGGAGGTCCAGCATTTCCATCAGCAGCGAACCGGCCGTGTACCCGTAGTAAACGCTGTAAGGATAGTGCCATCCCACCCAGTCGCCCCAGTAGCCGGGAGCCCAGTAGTAGGGATAGTACCACCACCAGTAGGGATAGTCGTAGCCTACGAAGTAGGTCACTTTGCGGATGTAGCTGAGCTGGATGCCCACGCTGGCGGCGTCTTTGTCCTCGGTGCGCGTGTAGCCCGCATCGTCGAGTTTGCCGACCACCGTGCCGATGATCGCCATGGCGTCGGCGTCTTTCCAGTATTCGGTTTTGTCGCTGTTCCCGATGATCAGGATACTGTCGGGAATGTAGTAGGTGTCGATCGCGGCGAAGTCGGTGCCGGTATCGTGGGCGGTGTAGACCAGATAATCCCGGTGAAGGTCCGATGTCGAAGGCTCCTTCTGACACGCGCAGAACGCAACTGCAATGAGTGCGAACGCAAAGTAACGTAATTTTTTGACGTTCATGGTTGTTTAATTTTTTTGGTTTGCTGTCCCGACCATCGTTTCAAATTCCGTTCCCCGCGCGCGGGTTTCCCGGCGCAGGGCCCGAATCGCGTATAAAGAAGCCGTTTTCATGACACGGAGAACCCGATCCCCGCGTAAACGGCACACTGATAGCCGGTTGTCAAAACCGGTCCAGATCTGACAACCCGTATGAAACAGCCACTATGAAAGAATCCCCGCCGCAAATGGGCGATCCGTAAGAAATCCGGTCAGAGGCCGATGCGCCGAACCCGGTTTTCGAAATCGCTGCGCGAGCCGAGCGCCGAATTGCGGAGTTTGGTGCGATAGGTATAAACCGTTGCCGAAGCGCAGTTCAGAAAACTGGCGATGCAACCGCTGTCGGTGATCCCCAGCCGCATGACGGCCAGGATGCGCAGTTCGGTCGAAAGAGCCCCGTCCGAACGCACCGGAAAACGCGCCGGCTCTTCGAGCAACTCGTTGACCCGCTCTACGAAGTCGGGGAAGATGCCGAGGAACGTTTCGTCGAAGATGCGGTAGAAGTCGCGGTAATTGCGGTCCACATCCGAAGGCGACCGCAGTTTGCGCATCAGGGCCTCCGTACCGTCGGTTTTGGCGGTTTTTCGCAATTCCATCCGGTATTCGTCGACCCGACCGATGTAATGCGTGGCGAGCTGCATGTAGCGGAACACATAACTGTCTTTGATCTTGTTGGCATCGCGCAGATGGTCGTTCACGATCCGGAACTGTTCGTTGCGTTCGTGAAGCCGCCTGTTGACTTCGTAAATCAGGGAGGTGTTGCGCCTCAGCCGCCGGTGCTGGCGCTGCGTGTGGAACAGCAGCAGGGCTATGATCACCAGCAGAAGCAGGAAAACGCTGACCATGACCGTCAGGATGCGGCTGCGGGAGTTGATGCTGTAAACCACGGCCTGATTGATGATCATCTCGGCCTGGCTCGAATGGAAGATGCGCGTGTTGTAGTTGCACGAAAGCATATCGGCGACCGTGCACTGAATGTAGCGGGCCGCACGCTCCATGTCCTTCTCCTCGAACATCATCAGCGCCAGTTCGTACAGGGAGAGGTACTCCCGGACGGGGGTTCGCAGGTCGTTCACCGGGGCGAGCCAGTATTTGCGCTGCTCGCGGTCGCCGAGGGTTTCGTATACGTTGGCTATGTTGTACGCCACGCGGGCCAGTGTCCGCGAACTCTGCCGGGGGTTGTAAAGCGGCAGCAGCACATCGAGCGCCTCGTCGCAACGCTGCTGCGACAGCAGGTCGATGGCCCGCAGCCGCTGGCGTGTGACGTACGAGTGTCCGTCGAAGCCGATGCGCACGCGCCGTATCCGGGCGAGTGTGTCGGCATAGGCCCTGCTGCGGGATTCGGAGGTGTTCTGCGAGGCGAGACGCCCGTAGACGACCATCTGCTGAGTGTAGTAGTTCGCACGCATCCGCTTGGTGATGCCTGCGGTATCGAGCGACCGAATCCGGTCGTAAGCGTCTTCGATGTTGTTGCGGCCGATCAGGACGGATATGTCGCAGGTGGTGGACAGAAACTTCATGTCCCGGCGGCCCGTGTGTTCGGCAAGGTCGTACATCAGGGCGACGTAACGGGCCGCCGTGTCGATGTTGTAAGTGATATAGGAATCGAACAGCCGATTGGCCGTCCTCCACCGCATCGTGTCGTCGGACGCGGTGCATAGTTCCCTCCGCAGCGAGTCTACTCGCCGTTCGAAACGTACCGCATAGAGGCCCTTACTTTCGATGACCTGATCCAACTGGTCGAGTATCTGTTCGTTATCACTCTCATGACAGGCACAAAGCAGAACCATACAGATCACAAAAACGAGGGGGGGGGAGAACATGATCAACTTTTTCATCGGGACGCTTGTTCAAATATACAAATTTACAAAAAAAGACGAATCCCGCACCGTTTTCCGGCGGAGATTCGTCGCACGTTCCGGTCTTCGGCGGCCGGATCAACCGATGATTTCGATCTTCACCTCCCGGCGGATGTCAGCCGCGGGGACCTCTATCACATGGCATTTCAGCTTTTCATCGAACACAGGCTTCACGCTGCGGCCGCCGACCTTCGCTCTTTCGATCTTCCCGGCGGCGGGGAGCTGAAGCCGGTAGGCGCGTTTGACGACCTGACCTTCGTAAGAGCCTGCGGTGGGACGTACCGTTACGGTCGTCACCCGCCCCGTCCGGCGGTAATTGAGCTGCGTGGTCGCATACGCGCCCTGTTCGTAATCGCGGGTCACTCCGTCGTCCTCGTAGAGCGTATAGGTGTTGTCGGCATCGCCGGCCGAGGGGTAGACGCGCATGACGAGCGTCGTGAGCGGCGTCGAGGCCGGCCGCGGCGTATAGGGCTGCATGGGCAGCACCCAGCCTCCCCGGACGTAGAGCGGAAACTCTTCGAGCGGCTTGGATATTTCGCACTCCCGGCCGCCGTCGAAGCGTTCGTGGGTGAAGAAGTCGTACCAGACATCCTCTCCGGGGAACCACACCCGCTGCGAAGCGACCTTGTCGGGGCCCGTGCCGGGCGAGGCGATGGGAGCGGCGAGCAGCAGGTCCCCGAAAAGGAACTCCTGCTCGTTGCAGTACGCGCGTTCGTCGCCGCCGTATTCGATATACATCGGGCGGTTCAGCGGCACCATCGTCGAATGGGTCTGCCAGACGCTGCTGTAAACGTAGGGCATCAGCTCCGAGCGCATGTGGTACATGCGGCGCATGGCGGCGGTTTCGCGTTCGCCGCTGATCCACGGACGGCGGTCGAGCCGCGCATCCTTGGTCGAGTGCACGCGCAGGGCGGCCGACAAGGCTCCGAACTGCGTCCAGCGCACGGTAAGTTCGGGATTGGGGTCGCCGCGGAATCCGCCGATGTCGTGCGCCCAGTAGTAGCAGCCCGCATTGCCGCTGGCGGCCGTGAGCTTGACCTCGAAAGCCAGCATCTCCCAGTTGGCCTGCGCGTCGCCCGAGAACTGGATGGGATGGCGGTGGTCGCCCCACCCGGCCCAACGGCTGTAACCCGCGCCGCGCAGTCCTTTCCGCTCCGTTTCGCGGTAGTAAAGTTCGTTGATCCACTGCAACGAGGTGGAACGGTATCCCCGCACCTCGGGATAGAGGTAGTTCTGCTGCCAGTCGAGCCACCAGAAATCGACGCCCATATCCTCGGTGGTGTGATGGGCGTGTTTGAAGAAGGTCTCCATGTATTTGCGGTCGCCCAGGTCGAAAAGGAGCGGTTTGGCCGGATCGGCCCCCATATCCTTCATAAAGGCGCCGTACATCTCCTCGTGGGGACGGATGCCGTCGTGCGGATGGTCGTTGAGCGACACGGTCACGCCGCGGCGGTGCACCTCGGCGATCAGCGCTTCGGGATCGGGAATGCGTTCGCGCTCCCAGGTATAGCCCGTCCAACTGCGGCTGCCGGCATGACCGGTGCCGGTTCGGGCCGTGTAGGTGTGCCAGCCCATGTCGAAGACGAGGTTGTCGAGCGGGAAGTCGTTCTGCTCGTAGCCGTCGATGATCGAGAGGAACTCCTCGGAGGTGTAGTCCCAGTAGCGGCAGTACCAGACGCCGTGGATGTATTTGCGGGTCATCGGAACCCGTCCGCCGATGGCTCCCAGGTCGGCCAGCGCGGCCTTGTAGTCGTTGCCGTAGACGAAGCAGTACTGGTCCTGCACATGGCTGCGGGTGTCGCGCGGGCGGAGCCATCCATCGACCAGCAGGTCGGAGCGTTCGTCGTCGATCACGTACCAGCCGTCGCGGCTCAGCAACCCGTCCTGCATGGGGATTTCACCGGTGACGCGGTCGAGGGTTTCGACCGGACCGCCGAGGTTGTTGCGGAAGATGCAGCGGTTGGTGAACTTCTTTTCCTTGCCGTTGAGCTTGTAGTAGGCCGCGAAGTTGTGCAGTCCGAACGGGAAGCCGTCGTGCTCGTAGACGATACGCAGGGCCTCGGTCGTGATCTCGTAGCGGTCGCCGCCCAGCGCCCGCACCTCGAACCGGTCCGCGGGAAGCAGGTTCGAACGGTCGTAGGCGAAGATCGTGGGATCGTCGATGAATTTGCCGTCGCGGGCGAATTCCAGCCGGAAGAGCGTCGGCGTGATGAGCGTCAGGCGGTTCTCGCCGAAGACGAGCGGATTCCCTGATGGCTGTGCGACGGCCGAAAGTCCGCAGCTCAGCAAGAGCAGAAGTGTCGGGAAAAATTTTTTCATGGATTGAAAAACAGTTGAAAAATTCTCCGCACCGTTCATTCCGACGATGCGGAGAGGGGATTCGATTCTTCGTAATGGGTTCTATTCGTTCCGGATACTCTCGGTATAGACGTTTCCGTAGGGGTCGGACGCCTTTACCGTGACTTCGCTCCACGTCGCGGACGACGGTTCGTAATAGAACATGTGGTCGTTGTTCGTCTCCGGTTCGGCCGTCGGGCGGTGCTCGGGTTTGGTGTCGCCGTACATGAAGTCGTAGGCCCGGCGGTCCATCTCGTATTTCAGGTTCGATCCGGAGGGCAGGGTCGTCCAGGCGGCATCGTCCTCCCGGACCTCGACCGTCCAGGTGGAGTGCCAGTTGAAGATGTTGAAGATCAGCCCGTCGCGGTATTGCTCGGACACCGCCTGCCCGGGACCGTAGAGGTACATCTGGTACTCCTTGGGATAGGCCGTACCCTTATAATACCAGTTTGCGATCCGGTTGCCCTCGATCTCGTAGACCGCATAGCCCCGGGGGCTGCCGTCGTTGCACAGCTCCTCGCCGTTCCAGTAGGCGCCCATCACGGCGCCGAGCGTGTTCTCCTCGATGGTTTCGGAGATCGTCGTGGTGTAGTTGTTGTGCGAGTGTCCCGAAAGGATGCGGACATTGTATCCGTCGAGCAGGGCGTAGAGCTCCCGGTAGTTGGCGATGTGGCTCGTGGGGCGGTTGCGGCGCGAGGTGGCGATATGCACTCCTATGATGATGAGTTTGTCTTTGGGCACGTGTTTCAGGTCCTGTTCCAGCCATGCCATCTGCGCCTCGGTGATTTCGGCGGTGTAGTTGGAAGAGCCGGTGTAGAGCACGTCGTCGAGCACGACGAAGTGGCAGTCGCCGATGTTGTACGAATAATAGGTGGGGCCGAACGCCGCACGGAAACTGTGGTCGGCCTCCGTGTCCATGCCGATGGCCTTGTCGTGGTCGTGGTTGCCGATCACCTGGAAGACGGGTACGCCGATCTTCCGGATCTGCTCCTTGTAGACGCTGTGGAAAGGCATGTTGTCCCACACCAGGTCGCCCAGCGAAATGCCGTAGACCGGTTTGTCCAGCTGCTGTACGTAGGGCACCAGCAGGGGCAGCACCTCTTTTTCGAGCATCACGACCTCGTCGTCGCGGCCGATCTGCACGTCGGCCAGCGCCAGCAGGGTGAACCGCTCCTTTTTGCCGGTGCGTTCGAGCGTGAAACTGCGCTGCACAACGTCGTTGTCGCCCAAGGCGATCTTCTTATAGATCTTCGGCATGCCGTTCTCCACCGGGATCTCGCAGTCGGCGGGCACCGAGACGAACACGAACGGAGTGCTCTTCTTCACGCGCATCTGGTAGACCCCCTGCGCATCGGTGGTCGTTACGGTGAAGCCGTCGCTCACAACCGCGCCTTCGATCGGATTCTTGCCGTCGGTCACGCGGCCCACGAGGTTCATGCCGGGTTCGGGGGCGATGTCAACCTTTTCGTAAAGGCCGCCGAGTATTTGGGCGCCTTCGTCTTCGGAGCAGGCCGTGAACCCTCCGGCGAGCAGGACTATCAGCAGGTATTTGAACAGGTGTTTGATCATTGTTCGGTTTTTTTGTTTGGTTTATGAAAAGGCCGGATTTCTCCCCGGACACCCTCGGGCATCCGGGGAAAAGCGGCGTTCTACTCTTCGGCCGTACCTCCGTACCCCGGATTCTGCTTGATCAGGTTGTTGGCCGATATGGCCGAGTTGGGAATCGGGAAGCGGTTCATGTTCTTGTCATTCGAGGGGGTGTGGTCCCACCACGACTCGGAGGTGAACGCGCCCCAGCGGATCAGATCGGTGCGGCGGCGTCCCTCTCCGAGGAACTCGATCATCCATTCGTCGAGCATGCGGTATTCGTCGAGATTGTCCGCGGTCACGGGATCGGGGTCGTTGCGGTTCTCGAAGTTGCGCGCACGCACCTGATTGATCAGTTCGGCGGCCTCTTTCTTGTGCCCGGCGCGCAGTTCGCATTCGGCCAGCATGTAATAGATCTCCGACAGGCGGATGACCGGACAGTCGGGATTCCAGCGCAGCTGCTTGTCCGCAAGGTTGGGCTGCGGGGATTTCACCAGACGGATGCCCGAATTCTCCTCGCCGTCGGCCATCGTCGAAGTCAGTTCGGCCACCGAGCCGTATTTGCTGCCCACCTCCGAGAAGCGGGCCACCTGATCCACCATGTCGATGACTTTGCCGCTGTACTCTTTCTGTCCCAGGCACACTTTGGTCGGATCGTCGAAGTTGACCTGCTTGCCGACGAGGAACATGCCCTCGTATCGCTTGTTGCCGAGATAGCGGTAGGGCTTCTTGCGCAGGTCCTTGTCGTTGAACTTGCGGTAGGGGCTGCCCAGCTTCCACTGGGTGTAGTAGCTCCCCTGCGGGTTGAGCGAAGGCGTCAGGATGAAGCCGTTGTAACCGGCGGTTTCGATGTCGAAATAGACATAGGACGAATTGTGGTAGAAATACTTGAAATACCAGCTCCACTCGACCTTCGAGTTCTCCGACGGAACGTTCCAGATCGCCTCGTGCGAAGAGTCGTTGTCGAACGTGTGGGGGCCGTACCACGTGTCGTCCAGTTCGTAGACGCCGTAAAGGCCGCCGATGATGTCGCGGCAGATCTGCGCGCATTCGTCGAAGTGTTCCTCGCCGATGTACGCTTCGGCGTTGAAATAGAGCTGGGCCAGCATCGCCGCCGCGGCAGCCTGCTTGATGTAGCCGTCCTCCGGGGCTCCGAGCGAGGATTTCTTCGCCAGGGCGGGAATGGCGTTTTTGAGCAGCGTTTCGACGTGCCGGTAGGTTTCGAGCGCCGTATTGCGGGGGCGCAGACCGTCGTTCACCGAATGGTAAATCGGCATCCCTCCGAAATAGTCGAGACCTTTCATGTAGAAGTAGGCCGTGATGGCGTTCAGCTGGTTGATGTGGTCGGCCTTGACGGCGTCGCTGAGCCCGATGGCGTTGTAATCGACGCTTTCCAGATCGGCTTTGGCCTCCAGAGCCCGCGAAATGCCGCCCGTCGTGCCGTCGTAGGTGTTCACGACGAAACGGTCGTCGGGCGACCAGGTGTGGTAGTGCAGGCGGTAGTACTCTCCGCCGTTGTACCAGTCCGCGCCGCGTTTGGGACAGGTCATTTCGTCGGTCGTCAGTTCCTGGAGGTACCAGCGGTCGGCGCCGATGTACCACTTCCAATGGGTGAAGGGGCGGCACAGCACGGCATAGGTGCTCTCGGGCGAGGTGAAGAACGTGTCGGGGGTCACCTCCGAATAGAACTTCTCGTTGAGATCGCAGGAAGGCGCGGAGAGTGCGGCCGCTCCGGCCAATACGGCTGCTATATGTTTGAATTTCATATTCATCTCTGATTTTGTTTAGAACGTTAATTGCACGCCGAGCGTGAAACGGGTCGTCTGCGGATACATCGACGCCGTGTTGTTCACATACTCGAAACCGGGGTTCAGGCCGTTGATGTCTACCTCGGGGTTGATGCCGTTGTAATCGGTGAATACGGCCACGTCGCGGATCGTCAAGTAGATCTTGGCCGACTGGATGTAGCGCGTCCACCTTTTCAGGTCGAGCGTGTAGCCGAGGTTGATGGCGTCGATTTTGAGGAAGGAGGCGTCGTCGATCCAGTAGTCGCAGAGGATCTTTTCGTCCTTGATGTTGCGGTTGCGCGTATAGGCCGACTTGAGGACGTTGAGCTGCGAATCGTTGGCCAGTCCGTAGTACATGTTGACCTGGCTGAACACGTCGTAATCGAGCCAGCTGCGCAGGAAGACCGACAGGTCCCAGTTCTTGTAGCGGAACGTGTGGTCCCACGAAAGGATCACTTTCGGAATGGCGTTGCCCACGAAGTGCTTGTTTTCGGCGACGAGATTCGACTTGGTGCCGTCCACGGCAGGCACGATCTCGTTGTTCTTGTCGTAGATCATCCATTTGCCGTCCTCGTCGAGTCCGGCATACTTGTAGACGAAGAACTGGCCGATCTCGACGTCGTTTTGCAGGCGCACGGCCGTGCCCGGGTTGCCCGGCGAGGGGAAGGTCACCTGGTCGAGGAAGTAGCCGTCGTCGCCCAGACGCTTGATTTTGCTCTTGTTATGCGACAGGCGCAGGCTGGACGTATAGCGGAAATTCTTGCTGCGGACGATGTCGCCGCCCAATTCGAATTCCCAGCCCTTGTTTTCCAGACTGCCGATGTTCTTCATCACCGTATCGTGCACCATCGGGGGCATCGGGGCGTTGACTTCGTAGAGCATGTCATCGACCTTGCGGTGGTAGATGTCGAACTTGCCCCACAGCCGGTCGTCGAACAGCGAGAAGTCCAGACCGAAATTCAGCTCCGATTTCTCCTCCCATTTGAGGTCGGGGTTGACGTTGCGGACCGAACCGTAGCCGGGCTGCCAGATGCCGTTGGTCGGCCACATGTCGTTGGCCTTGTACATGCGGGTCGTGTAACCGTTTCCGAAGCCGTTGTTGCCCGTGACGCCGTAGCCCAGGCGGACTTTGAGGTCGTTGACCCACCTCACGTCGCGCAGGAACGTCTCGTTCGAGATGCGCCAGCCTCCGGAGAGGGCCCAGAAGTTACCCCAGCGGTTGTTCGCGCCGAATTTCGAGGAACCCTCGCGGCGGAAGCTCGCGCTCACCATGTAGCGGTCCCTGTACGAATAGTTGGCGCGGCCGAACAGCGAGAGCAGCCGTTCGCGCGGGTCCTTGCCCGAGTCCATCGTGGCACGCCCTTCCGAGAGGTACGAACCCACGCCCATATCCCACGGACCGACCCCATCGACCGGGAAGTCGTAGTTCGCCATGTTGAAATCTTCGCCGCCGGCCTGCCAGAAACTATAACCGGCAACCGCGTCGAGCGTATGGTCCTCGCGGAAAACCTTGTGGTAGTTGGCATAGGCTTCGATCGAGACCCGGTTGTCCTTGCTGAACTTGTGCGACGCTCCGCCGCGGCGGCTGTTGTCGATCGACTCCTTGTGGTCGTGCGAAACGTAGGTGTACTGCTGATACTGGCGTTTGTCGATACCCACGGTACCCTGCAACGAAAGACCTTTCATCAGGTTGATTTTCACGGTCGCATCGGCCAGCAGCCACTGGTCCTTGCCGTTGTTCGTGCGCAGCATGATGTCGGCCACGGGGTTGAAGCTCGTTCCCGAGATGCCGTTGCCGACGACGTTGTAGTTCGACGGATTGGCGGGGTCGCGGAGCGGAATGGTCGGGTTGAGCCCGAAAGCCATCTTGAAGATGCCCGACGAGTTGCGGTTGTCGCGCTCGGCCTCGCGGAACTGGGCGTTGGTGCGGATCTCGACCACTCCGTCGAAAAGGTTGAACTTGGCGTTGACGCGGCCCGAGTAGTCCTTGCGGTTGTCGCCGATGACGATGCCTTTCTGGTTCTGCGCCATGAAGGAGGTGTAGACCTGCGCCACGTTCGATCCGCCCGAAATGCTCACCGAATGGCGCTGCGAAAACGGAAGCTCGTTGGTAAGCTCCTTGTACCAGTCGGTGTCGTGACCGTAGTCCTCGCCGAGTCCGTACTCGACGTACTCGCTTGATGAGAGCAGGTCGGGGGTCTTGCGGATGGCCTCGACCGAGAATTCGCCCGTATAACGCGCCGTTACGCGGCCCTGCCGGGCCTGTTTGGTCGTGACGAGGATCACACCGCCGGCGGCGCGCGTGCCGTAGATGGCGCCTGCCGAGGCGTCTTTGAGCACGTCTACCGACTCGATGTCCTCCTGATTGAGCGCGCGCATGTCGCCGCCGGGGATGCCGTCGATGATCACGAGCGGACCTTTGCTGGCGTTGACCGAAGCCACGCCGCGCAGCTGGAAGTCGTTGCTGCTGTTGGGGCTGGCGCTGCCCGAAATGGTCAGGCCGGGAATCTTGCCCTGAAGCGCCGTGGCGATGGTCGAGCCGCCCATGCCGGCCACCAGATCGTCGCCCTTGATCGAGGAGATGGACGAAGTCACCGACTTCTTCTCCATCGTGCCGTAGCCGATCACGACGACATCTTTCAGCATCTGGCTGTCTTCCTCCAGAACGATGTCGAGCACCGACTGCGCGCTGACCTTGACGGTCTGCTCCACATAGCCGATGTAGGAGATTTTCAGTTCGCCTCCGGCGGGAACCCCGATCGTGAAACGACCGTCGGCCCCCGTCGTCGCACCTGTCGTCGTGCCGACCACCACGACCGTGGCGCCGATGAGCGGTTCTCCGGCCTTATCGGTCACCTTGCCGCTCACCTGGTTGCGGTTCTGAGCCTGCGCCAGCGACGCGGCCGCCGTCAGCACCAGGCAGAACACGAAACGCAGAAAATACCCTGCATAGGATTTTCCCGTATCTGCAAATCTGTTTTTCATATCTGTCTTCTTGTTTTTCATTGATTTGACACCGCAGGACTATTCGGCTGCGATCTTCGTCATTTTGATGTCGTCGAGGAACCAGCGGAAGTAGCCGTTTTGTCCCTGCTGGGTCGAACGGATAACAATCCGGGTGTCGGCCGTAATGCCGTAAAGCTTCACGCTCATCGGAGTCCATCCCCAACTCGGAGCCGGTGTCATCGGCTCGCACAACTTCTCCGAATCACCGTTCACGGTACCGGGACCGGCAGTGATTTCGACCGTGACGGTAACACCGTCCGGAGTTCCCGAACCGCCGATATTGGCACAGGTTTCCATCGACAGCTCGACATCGGTACTCTGGCCGGCCTTAACTCCGATTGCAGGAAGAATGACGCCCGTCTGAATATTTTTACCTCCCATATGAAGATAATCGGAAGCGATGAAAAGACAATTCGCATCCGGATTGAAGTCGGTGAGACCGCATTTCGCCCAAGCCGCCTTAATCTCATCGTTCTTCTGTACGCTGAGACGCGTCCATTTGGTGCCATTGAGCCCCACCTGGTCGTCCATACCAAACGGAATGGCCCAGTCGAACGGCTCGTTATAATAGACATGCCCGACCTGCTGGCCGTCGTCCTCGAACAGATTGTCCTTGGCGTTCTGGCTGACACTTACGGTCTCTTCGAGTCCGGTCTGCGCAGTGACGATCTTCACTTCTCCGCTGCGGAGAGCCCCCGTACCGTTCTCTCCGACCGTGAGCGTCACCTCGGTTTCGCCCGCATCGCCCGAAGCCGGGCTGAGCGTCAGCCAGCCGTCGGCGGTCGAGGTCCATGCCTCGGCGGCAGTAACCGTGAACGTCAGCGGCGTGCGCTCCTCGTCGGCAAAGCCGAACTTATTGACCCTGAACGACGTTGCGGAAACTTTCAGCCCCTCGAGGTTCTGGGTCACGGTGACGGTCGCACGCTTCGAACCGGCGACCACGACGAATGTGCCGGTACGCACGGCGCCGGTCGTATTCTGGGCGATCGTCAGCTCTACGTCCTCTTCGCCGGCTTTGCCCGAGGTTTTCGAGGGAGTGATCCAACCGCTGTCCCCGGAGGGCTCGATCGTCCAGTCGCTGTTCGCGGAGATATAGACCGAGGCTTTCTCGCCCGTTTCCAGCAGGCCGGATCTGACGACGGTGAGTTTGCCCGGGGAGACCATCAGGGCGTCGATTTTGAGTTTCTGGGTGACAGCGACCGTTCGCCGCGAACCGCCGCCCTCGAATATGACATAGCCTTCGCGGTCTTTGCCCGTGTCGTTTTCGTCGATCGCAAGGAAGATGCGCGTACGGCCGCGGTCTCCCTCCGTGTGGGTCGGATGTATCCACTCCTCGACGTAGGTCGCCTGCCACGCATGGTTCGACCCGAGGTCGAAATTGACCGTTTCGCCGTTGGCCGTCAAACCGTTGTATTCCACTTCGATCTCCTGTTTGGAAACCGTGATGAACGCATCGGGATCGTCGTCGTCGCAGGCCGTGAAGAGGGGGCCCGACAGCAGCAACAGGGCGGACGACGCCCGGATTATTATGTATTTGAAATCCATTGTTATTCTGATTTTGAGTTGATTGCGGTTAGTTGCGCGGAGCTTTCACGATCTTCACGTTGTCGAGATACCAGCGGAAATAGCCTTTTTCGCCGGCGGTCACACCGGGATTCCCCTGCTGCGTCGAGCGGATGGCGATACGGGTCGCAGCAGTCACGCCGTAGAGTTTCACGCTCATCGGCGTCCATTTCCAGGTCTGGTCGGGTTTCATGGCCTCGCTTTCGCGGTCGGAATTGCCGTTGACCGTGCCCGGCCCCTCGACGATCTCGACCGTGACGGTCACCGCGTCGGCCTTGCCGGAGCCGCCGATATTCGGGCAGGTCTCGAACGTGAGTTCGACGTTGGAGGCTTTCTTGCGGCCGATTTTCAGGGCCGGCAGAATGATTCCGGTCTGTTTGTCGGTCGCTCCCATCTTGAAGTATCCGGCGCAGGCATACATCGTTTTGCCCACGGGGTTGTAATCTTGAAGCCCGGCTTCGCCGAATTTTTGCAGCGCGTCGCCGGTGCTATAAATGTTTTTCGCACCGTTCTGCGAACCGAGTCCTACGCAGTCGGCGCCGCCGTACACGGCGATCCAGTCGAAATTCTCCGAATAATAGGTGTATCCCACGGGATTTCCGTCGTCGGGATCGGGATCGAGCGTCTGCGTGACGGTGACCCGCTCGGAGAGTTTTCCGCTCGTGACGGTGAGATGTCCGGTGCGTTCGCCGGCGGTTTCATTGGGCTTCGCTTCGAGCGTTACGGAAACGCGTCCTTTTCCGGTCGGTTTATCGACATCGAGCCATTCGGCATCGGACGTGATGACATACCCCCGGTTTGCAAGTACGTCGAACGAGGCTTTCGAACCGGTGTTCAGCATTCCGGTCTGAATCAACTCCACATCGACCTTGCTTACGACGAGCCGGTGTGCGGCGTCTTCCGCTTTGTCCTCGATGCAGGAGGGAAGCAGGAAGACACAACCCATCAGAAACAGCAAGCTTAGATGCAAGTGTAAAAATGGTTTCTTCATAAAAATTAAGAGTTTTAGTTTGTTGGTCAGAAATCGAACCTTATTAAAAAAATTGCAAATCATAAGTCCGAAATTATGTTTTACAAAAGTATCCATTTTATAAAAGGCAATAAATAGAGCCGGTCTATAATATAGAACCCTACAAAAACCAACATTTTGTTTATAAGACATTTACAAATGTACGACTACCGTTGTTATATAGACTTGCAATGCCCGTATCGAAGCAGGAAAGAGCTGTCAGAAAAAATTTCGGCCCGAAACGAGATGCATTTCCGAGGTCCGGAAACGTTTGACGAATTTCGAATCGAAATAAATCGAAAGCCAATGTCGCTCTGCCGAAAATTCACCGCATCAAAAAAAGCAACAGCTTAATTGTCTAAGCTGTTGCTTTTTTAATCCGGTCGTTCCGGTAACGGTACGCCTCTCAGAATCCGAATGCCTTGCCGTCGCTGACACAAACCAAGTCCCGGCCCGCACCGAAGACCCCGGCATAAGGAACCGGCATCTGTGCCGGAACGGGTTTAAGTCTAACGGTAGCGGTGGGAAATGAGGGTCATGAACTCCTCGCGGGTCCGCTGGCTCGACAGGAAGACGCCCGTGAAAGCCGACGTGGTGGTGGCCGACTGCTGCTTCTCGATGCCGCGCATCTGCATGCACATGTGGCTGGCCTCGATCACCACGGCCACGCCCATCGGGTTGAGGGCCTCCTGAATGCAGTCGCGGATCTGCACCGTCAGCCGCTCCTGCACCTGCAAGCGGCGGGCGAAGCACTCCACCACGCGGGCCACTTTCGAAAGACCCGTGATGTAACCGTTGGGAATATAGGCCACATGGGCCTTGCCGTAGAAGGGCAGCATGTGGTGTTCGCAGAGCGAGTAGAGCTCGATGTCCTTGACGAGCACCATTTGCCGGTACTCCTCGCGGAACATCGCCGAGCGGATGATGTCGAGCGGATTTTCGTCGTACCCTTTGGTCAGAAACGACATGGCTTTGGCCACGCGTTCGGGGGTTTTCAGCAGCCCTTCGCGTGCGGGGTCTTCGCCCAGCAGGCGCAGTATTTCGGTGTAATGGCCCTTCAGCGCCTCGACGGTCGCCGGGTCGAACCGTTCCTCCTTGTCGTAATTTTTCAGTTCCATAGGGTGCAAAGATAACGATTTTATTCGGATATGATCCGGTCCATGACCCGGGATGTTCTCGCGGCCGAGGTTCCCGTCGAGGGACAGCGCCCCTCGCCGCGCAGTTCGGCGACGATCGTTTCGATCAGCGGACCCTGAATGTGCTCCGGAGGGTCGATCCGGAAACGCTCCGTGCCCCCGGCCGTCGTCAGTTCGATGGGGCTGAACGTGAAGGTGCTGAAGCGTATGATGCCCTTGCGGCCCGTGATGGCGACCGAATCCTCGACGGCCTGGGGCGGGGCGACGAAACACCACGTTCCGGTCCCCGTGACGCCCGAGCGAAAGCGGAACGCCGCCGTGACGGTGTCGGTCACGTCGTAGAATCCGCCGAGGTTGCTTTTGCAGCCCCGGGCGTCGGTGATCTCCCCGAGCAGGAAATCGAGGATGTCGAGCGTGTGCGGTGCGAGGTCGTGGAAATAGCCTTCGCCTCCGACCTCCCGGCGCAGCCGCCACGGAAGCCGGGCCGGATCGCGGTCTTCGGGTCTTTCCGGGCGGAGCAGGCGGACTTCCGCCGTCAACGGCTGCCCGACAGACCCTCCGTCGAGCAGTTCCTTGACTTTGAGGAAATAGGGCAGCGCCCGGCGGTAGTAGGCCACGAAGAGTTTCTGCCCGGCTTTTTCCGCCGCTGCGATCATTTCGAGGCACTCGGCGTGGTTCATTGCCATCGGCTTCTCGACGTAGACGGGCTTCCCGGCTTCGAGGGCCTGCACCGCGAGTTCCCGGTGCGTGCCGGGAGGCGTGGCCACGTAGACGATGTCCACCTCCGGGTCGGCGATCAGCGCCGCGGCGTCGGTGTAGCTTTTCGGCACGTTGTGGCGCCGTGCGAAGTCGGCCGCCTTCTCCGCGTCGCGGCGCATGACGGCCGCGAGGGCCGAGTGTGGGGTCTTGTACATCGCCGGGCCGCTCTTGCGCTCGCAGACGTTGCCGCAGCCTACGATTCCCCAGTTGACGGTTTTCATGGGCTATCGTTCGGTTGAATGGAGGTAAGCCGCGAGTTTGCGCACGGCGCGGGCGCGGTGCGAAACGGCGTTTTTCTCTTCGGTCGTCATCTCGGCGAAGGTCTTCGTGTAGCCGTCGGGAACGAACAGCGGGTCGTAACCGAAGCCCTCGTGCCCGGCCTCACGGTCGATGATGCGCCCTTCGACGATGCCTTCGAACAGGTGCTCCTCGCCGCCCTGAAGCAGCGAAATGACCGTCCGGAACCGTGCGCGGCGGTTTTCGGCTCCTTCGAGGTTTTTCAGCAGCAGGCGGTTGTTGGCCGCGAAGTCATGGCCGTCGGTGGCGTAACGGGCCGAATGTACGCCCGGGGCGCCGCCGAGCGCCTCGACTTCGAGTCCCGTGTCGTCGGCGAAGCAGTCGAGTCCCGTGCGGCGGTGCAGGTAGCGGGCCTTTTGCGAGGCGTTGCCTTCGAGCGTTTCCTGATCTTCGGGGATTTCCTCCGTGACGCCGCAGTCGCGGGGCGTCACGAGCGTATAGGCGTCGCCCAGCACGGCCTGTACTTCCGTGAGTTTGTGGGCGTTGTTGGTGGCGAAAACGATTTTCATGGGTTGCGGTTTTGGACAAAAATACTATTTTTTCGGGAATCCCGCCGCGGAACCCGCTTCGCGGATTGCCCGTCGGAATTCGTAATGTTCGTAACGTCCCTGGACCTGCCCGCCGCCGAGCACGTAGAGATCGTCGCAGATGCCGTCGAGCAGGGCGAGCGAATCGGCTGCGACGAGCAGGGTCCGCCCCTCGCAGCCGAGTTGCAGGATCAGTTGCTGCACGACGAAAACGCTTTCGGCGTCGAGTCCGCAAAAAGGTTCGTCGAGCAGCAGGACCCGTTTGCGCTGCATCAGCAGCAGGATCAGCGCCAGCCGTTTCCGCTCGTTGGGCGGCATGGAGGCTGCTTCGGCGGCGGGCGGTACGGGCAGCCGCCGAAGCAACGGAGCCGGGTCCGATGCGGGATGGTAGCGGCGTACGAGGCCGAGGCAATCCCCCGCTGTCAGTCCCGGCCAGAAGCGCGGCTCCGCCTCCAGATAGGCCATGTCGCGCCGCCGCAGGGGGTGTCCGCCCGAGGTGACGCTTCCCGATTCGGGCACGGCGAGTCCGTATACGGCCCGGAGCAGTTCACTGCGGCCCTCGCCTGCGATGCCGTGGACGGCATTGGCCGTGAGGAGCATCGTCACGCCGTCGAGCGGCGTCCGCTCCCTGTCGCGGACCCGGAGTGCGTCAATCGTAATCATGGAGATAGTGGTTGAGATTGCGTTCGGCCCTCAAGGCGTAGCTCACCACAAGGCAGAAGCTCAGCGGCAGCAGCAGGGGGATGAGGAATCCCGCGGCGCCCAGTTTGGCGGCCAGCGGCCGGCGGGGCGTCCGGTCGGGCTGGTAGCGGGCGTATTTCGAGACTACGGCATAAAGCAGCGCCAGCGCCGCAAGCGAAGCCCACCCTGCGGCCATCCAGCATGTGTCGGGATGGCGCAGGACAATGACCGCGGCATAGGGAACTGCGAAGAGAAAGTAGTTGCGCCAGGCCGCGAGGACCTTTCGGGCGAGAAACCGCGCGGCGCCCTGTTCGGGCAGCAGCACGAGTTGCAGCGGCTCGCAACTCCGGTAGAAAGCCCCGCATCCCACCGCTGCGGCCACGAGGGCCGGAAATCCGGCGTAGGGCACGCAGGCGCAGAGTGTGAGGGCCGAGACTGTCGCCGCCACGCTCCCCGGGTGGAGTCGCATGCCGGCGATCCACTCGGGAGAGCCGCCCAACAGCCGGAACGGGAAATCCGGGAAACCCGCGTTCGATTGTTTGTGCGGCGACATGGCTATTTGACGGCCTCCAGTTTTTCGAGCCGGTCGTCGAGGTCGATCTTGTCGATGATGGTCCTGACGAGCACGTCCATTTCCGATCCCGGGGAGTAGTCGGCCGGGCAGACGTGGCTCACGCGGTTGTCGTGGATCAGCGAGGCCATCTCCCTGCGCGCGCCCTTCTGGTCGGGGTTGTAGACGGCGATCGAGTGTCCTCCGAAATTCTTCACCAGCCGCATGCAGGGGATGTCGGTGGTTCCGTCGCCGACGTAGATCATGTGTTTGAACGGCACGGGGCGCTCGTTCTCGGGAATGTAGCGGTTGACCATCTTCGAGTCGAAGACCGATTCCACGCCCTTGTTGATCTTGAAGATGAACTGCGTCTTGTTGGTGTAGTTGACCGCCACGGCGGGCCAGTAGGCGATGCCGTCCACGTCGTAGAGGAACGAGCAGGCGTAGATCTTGCGGAACTCGTGGGCGATCTCCGTGCCCTCGATGATCTCCTTCAGCCCCGAGGAGTTGATGTAGTGCAGGATGCGGATGCCCCGCCCGGCCCCGTAGGCGTTGATGCGCGAAAACCACTCTTTGACCCCCGCGAAGAGCGTCACGCGGCGGCCCGAATCCTGAAACGCCTCGCGGCGCAGCGACAGGCCCTTCGACTTGGCCTCCTGGATCATCCGGGCCATGTACGTGAGGACCATGTCGGCGTCCTGCTCCTCGGCCAGCGTGTTGGCCTCGGTCCAGAACTCCTTGTTGCTCTTGCCGACGGCCGGAATGAAATCGTACTCCTGCATGTTGCCCGGGGCCAGCGTGCCGTCGAAATCGTAGATGAGTGCTATGGTGAATCTGAATTCCATCGTTTTCAAGATATAGAATCTAAAATTCGTGTCAAAATATATCTGTGAAGTCGGGGTTGGTGTAGATGTCGTACTGCATCCCAAATTCATGTATGCTTCCCGTCTGAGTTGCGATTTTCACCCTATATGAAAAAAAGGGGGTGTCTTCAAATGCCGAGTAATCAAAGAAGTAGAGTTTGTGAGTCCAGAACTGATAGCGGAGAACACTGCCGTTGTCTGCATAATGATAGAGAATTTTGTCAAAGTTCTTTACGATCCCGTTCTGCCGCGCCATTTCGCGCAGCCGCTCTTGCACCTCTTTATTGTTACAATAAGCCGCGTAATCCGAGGTATTATCCAGCGGAACCCCGTTCAACAGCATTTTACCCTTGAAAAATTTAGCAGGAACCGGGTCAGAATCGTTGTAATCGTACTCCTCCACTTTGGGCAGGCAGTCCCAATGCAGACTCACCTCCATCACCTTTTTTTCGGGAGAGACAAGGGCAACGAAGCCAATTTCGTCCCATAAATAGTGGTCGTATCCTTTGTTGTACTCTTCTCCGTATACGATTCGCTCGCAGGGGCCGAATACCCCGATCAAGGAATCGATAAGTATGTCTATCGAAAATACCTTGCCGTTGTATGTTGCGCGCTCCTCGGTAAAAACGAACAGATGCTCCGTATTTACTCCCATAGCTTCGAGCTGCTCCTTCGTATAGCCGGAATCCATGTAGGATCTTTCGGTTGCATGAGAGCATCCGAAAAGGACAATGCAGAATAAACACCCAAAAAATCCAGTTCCTATTTTCATTGTTTCCTGAAGAAGATATACCAGTGTCGATTTCGGACTGAATCCGAATTAAAACTGTTCTGGTCCGATAAACGGAGCCCAACCGGTTCGGTTCGTCATTCAACTCAATTCACTAATTTTAACAAAGATACTGTTTTTTTACTATTTTTGCAATAAACGTACGAAAACGCAAAAGATTATGGAATTCAAGGAATTGATTGCGAAACGCCGTTCGGTCCGTAAATTCACCGACCGCGAAGTTCCCCGCGAGGTCGTGGACCGCATCCTCGCCGAAGCCCTTTCGGCCCCTTCGGCACGCAATACGCGCACGACGCGTTTTCTGGTGGTCGACGATCCCGCGCTGGTGGCCCGCATGGCCGAAATGCGCGATTACGGGTCGGCGTTTCTGAAGGGCGCGCCGCTGGCGGTCCTGGTGCTGGGCGACACCTCGGCGAGCGATCTGTGGCGTGAGAATGCCGCGATTTCGGCCACGGTGCTCCAGCTGGCCTGCGTCGACGAAGGGGTGGCTTCGTGCTGGGTGCACGTCAACGGACGGCCCCGCCGCAAGGACGCTCCCGACGGAGAGAGGGCCGCCGATTACCTGCGGACGTTCCTGCCCGTTCCCGACGGCTGCGAACCCCTCTGCGCCATCGCCCTGGGCTATTCTGACTTCTCCCCCGCCCCGCTGCCGCCTGCGGACGACGAGGCGCGGATTCTCCGGCTCGGATAACGTTAAAGGACGCCTCGAAGGGCGTCCTTTAACGTTTCATATCAGCGTGATGCGTTCCCGCAGGATGTCGAGAATCTGTTTTTTGAGCTGCGGGGCGTTGATCGGCTTGGGCATGTAGCCCGTGAATCCGTTCTGCATGATCTTCTGCTCGTCGGAGGCGTAGGCGTAGGCCGTGACGGCGACGATCGGGATTTCCGCCGCGAATTTGCGGATTTCCGCCGCGGCCTCGTAACCGTTCATCACGGGCATGTTGATGTCCATGAGAATCAGGTGCGGATGTTCCGTGCGGCACAGTTCTACGGCCTGCTCCCCGTCCCGGGCGTGTATCAGCCGGTAGTCGCGGCGCAGGATCGTTTCGAAGAGACGGTAGTTGCTGTCGTTGTCCTCGGCAATGAGGATCGTCAGTTTGTCCTTTTCGACCGAAACCGTCGGGATCTCCCCGCACGGGGTTTCGCAGGGCTTGCCGGTGACGTAGGGAAGCGTGAACCAGAAGGTCGTGCCGCGCCCTTCTTCCGACTTCACACCGATCTCTCCGCCGAGATGTTCGACAATGCTTTTGCAGATCGGAAGCCCGAGTCCCGTGCCCTGTTTGAAGGAGTTGAGTTTGACGAACCGGTCGAAAATCCGCCGCTGCCCTTCGGGCGGAATGCCGCAGCCCGTGTCGGAGACGTAGAAACGGAGCCGGCTGCCCTCCGTCCGGTAGCCGAAGCGGATCGACCCTTTGGCGGTGAATTTCGCGGCGTTGGTCAGCAGGTTGATCAGCAGCTGCGAAAGCCGGTTGCGGTCGGAGTGGAACAGACATGCGTCAAGCCCCGGTTCGAAGATCAGTTCGACGCCTTCGGCCGTTTTCATGCGGATGATGTTCTCCTTTTCGTGCATCAGTTCGTTCAGCTCGAAGTCCGAGAAGTTGAATTCCAGAGTTCCGGCCTCGATCTTCGAGAGGTCGAGGATGTCGCCGATCAGTTGCAGGAGCAGGGCGTTGTTGTTCTCGATGATCGAAATGTATTCCCGCTTTTCCTGCTCCTCGTCGGTCTCGGCAAGGATGCTCGAGAACCCTACGATGGCGTTGAGCGGCGTGCGGATTTCGTGGCTCATGTTGGCCAGGAAGGCCGATTTGAGGCGGTTCGACTCCTCGGCGCGGTCGCGTGCCGAACGGAGGTCCTGCTCCAGCCGCTTGCGCGGCGTGATGACGAGCGACGATCCGATGAGGTTCAGCGGGCGCCCGTCGTCGTCGCGCTGGTCCACGGTGGCCTGTGCTTCCACCCAGTCCAGATGCCAGCGTCCTCCGGCGTCGGAGGCTACGCGGTACTCCTCGCGCACCTTGTCCTTCCGTCCGGCGATCAGGTCGTCGTAGGCGCGGCGCACCCGCTCGCGGTCTTCCTTGTGGATCTTGGCGAAATAGCTTTCCGAGGGGACTTCCAGCTGCTGGTCGGCGTTCGTCCCGGCGAGCATTTGGCCGTGCACCGATTTGTTCACGTCGCACAGGATCGACCCTTTGCGCAGGTCCCATTTCCAGGGCACGATGTCCGCCACGTCGAGCGCCATCGCCAGCTTGTGGTTAATCGAATCGAGTTTCTGCTGCGTTTTGTAGAGCGCCGTGCCGTCGAGGCAGAAGATGTCGATGTGTTCTTCGAGGTACGAGCGGCTGATCACCACTTCGTAGAAGATGTCGCGCGGTTCGTAATAATAGGGGTAGGTGATGGTCCGGTTCTCGGTCTGTGCGATTTTTATCAGCCGCATGAATTCGGTCATCGGGAAGGGGAACAGTTCGCTGACCCGTCGTCCGATCGCCTGCTCGCGGGGGATGAATATGCGTTCGTAACGGGAGTTCACGTCGCAGTAGAGGGCGTCTGCGGGGTTGCCGTTTTCGTCGTAAATCACCTTCATCTGGATGTAGACGATCGGCATGGCGTTGAACAGGTTCGAATATTTCGCCAGACTTTCCGATTCCCGCTGCCGGGCCGATTCCACGCGGTACATCATGCGAATGCGCCACTGTTGGATGCCGATGAAGGCCAGCAGCAGTAGCAGCACGATGCCTCCGATCGCCCATTTGTACTGTTCGAGCGTCGATACCGGTTTGTTGTAGAAGAGCGTGTTGGCCGGGCAGGTGTGCGGCGAGAGGTCCTTGCGTTCGAGGGCTGCGTAGTTGAAGACCGGGCGGGCGTCCTGCGGGGCGTAGAACGGAATGTCGCGTGGCTGGTGTCCGGCCAGAACGGCGTCGATGGTCGAAATGACGTGTGCGTTCACCTCGGCGTCGTCGTATACATAGCCTCCGACCAGTCCGCCGTCGCGGATGTCTGCGGGCATCAGCGCGAACATCGGGGCCTGCACGCTGGCGATGACGCGGTAGGAGTCGGTGACGGAGACGATGTTGTCGCCGATTTTTTTTGTGTAATGCCACGACGAGAAGAGTATGCCCGTGCGGTGGATGTCGATGCGGTTGAGCGAGTCCAGCAGCGCTTCGGTCGACATTTCGTGTGCCGAGTAGAACCGGTAGTCGATCTGCGGGAATTCGCGGTCCAGCAGTTCGCGCAGGTCGCTGTCGGCCTGCTGGTTGATATAGCGGCCGTCGCCGACGAAGATCAGCGAATCCATCCCCGGGATCATCCGGCGCATCAGCTCGACGTTCTCGCGCAGGTAGAGCGGCGTGCGGATGAGCGTGATGTTGTCGGACACGGCTTTGTCGCACAGCGGCAGCCGCTCCTCGGGGCGCAGCGGGCGGCGGTCGAGGTAGGCGTTTTCAGGACCTATGTAGTCCATTTCCGAGCAGAGGATCAACGGCACGCCGGGCCAGGTCTGTTTCACGAAGTCGCGCAGCACGGCGATCGGAGCGCCCAGCAGCACCAGCATCCGGGGCGGATTCTTGCCGTATTCCCGCAGCAGGTTGTTTTTGAAGGATTCGATCTCGCCGGTTTTGTGTTTTTTGAACGTCATCAACAGCGAGTTCATGTTTTCGGTGTAGACTTCGAAGTTGTCCACCTGGTCGATATGCGCGACGATGCTGTTGATAATGTGGCTGCTCCAGGGCGCCGATTCGGTGTAGGTGTTCAGCACCAGCATGTAGTCGCGCTTGTCGCCCGGGGGGCTGCTCGCGGCTTCGGAGAAGGGATGTGCCAGCAGGCAGCTGAAAATCAGAACTCCCGCCAGGGCCTGGAGGGAAATGCTGAACGGTTTCTTCAGAAGATTCATTTGTTTGCAGTGAAGGAGCCGGATGACCGGCTGTGACGCTAAATGCAATGACGCATGTAAATTGAAAAAGAGAGGCCCGGAGTTGTGTTCCTGACCTCTCTTTCGAAGACGGAGACTACCTGTTCAGAACGGGTTTGATGTCCTTGATCCGGAGCTGGGTGGTCACAGTTCCCCGGTAGTGGTTTTCGACGATCTGGTAGCAGACGTCGATCGGGCGTCCCGAGCGCACCCATTCGTAATGCGTGGGCTGCTGGAAGGCGATGGCCTGGATCTTGGTGTTGGGCTTCTGCCGCTGCATCAGGTCCATGCGCAGGTGCTCGCACTCCATGCCGACGAGTTTGGCGTCGCCGTGGTTGCTCACGCCGCAGGTGGCGAAGACTGGCGCCGTGTTGCCCGGCCCGAAGGGCTGGAAGCGGTTGAGGTCCTTGCGGAAAGCCGGCGTGATGTCCGAGAAGAGCAGTTCGCTGTCGATGTCCACCTGCGGGACGAGCATCTGCGGGTCGATGTTCTCCTCCACGTATGCGTTGAACCGCCGCGTGAACTCGCCGACGTTTTCCGGACGCATCGTCAGCCCTGCGGCGTACATGTGTCCGCCGAAGTTTTCCAACAGGTCCGAGCACGACTCGACGGCCTGGTAAAGGTCGAATCCGGGAACCGAACGCGCCGATCCGGTCACGAATCCGTTGCTCATCGTCAGCACCACCGTCGGGCGGTAGTAGGTCTCGATGAGACGCGACGCGACGATGCCCACGATGCCCTTCATCCAGCGGGGATTGTAGATCACGGTGCTCTTGAGGGCCTTCATTTCGGGATTGCCCTCGATATAGTCGTGCGCTTCCTGCGTGACGGAGCGGTCGATCGACTTGCGGTCCTGGTTGTAGGCGTCGATCACGCTGCCGAACTCCTCGGCGATCGACTCGTTGCCCTCGATCAGCAGCTCCACGGCGGCGTGCCCGCCCGAAGGCGAGGCGTTTTCGTCGTTCTCGTCCATTCGCATGCGGCCGGCGGCGTTGATGCGCGGCCCGATCTTGAAGACGATGTCGTCGATGGTGATATTGTGTTTGTCCAGCCCGCAGATCTTGATGATCGACAGCAGACCTTTCGACGGCTCGCGGTTGAGGTTCTTCAGGCCGAAATAGGCCAGAATCCGGTTCTCGCCGACCAGCGGCACGATGTCCGAGGCGATCGACACGACCAGCAGGTCCAGCAGGGGCAGGATCTGCTCGAAAGGCATGCGGTTTTTCTGCGCATAGGCCTGCACGAGTTTGAATCCCACGCCGCAGCCCGACAGTTCGTCGAACGGGTAGGAGCAGTCGACCCGCTTGGGGTCCAGAACGGCTACGGCCTTGGGAATCTCCTCGGCCGGGAGGTGGTGGTCGCAGATGATGAAATCCACGCCTTTCGTCTTCGCATAGACAACCTTTTCCGTGGCTTTGATGCCGCAGTCCAGGGCGATGATAAGCCCCACGCCCTTGCGGGCGGCGAGGTCGATACCTTTGATCGAAATACCGTATCCTTCGGTATAACGGTCGGGGATGTAGAACATCAGGTTTTTGTGCCCGATCTGGCGCAGGAACTTGTACACCAGTGCAACGGCCGTACAGCCGTCCACGTCGTAGTCGCCGTAAACCATGATTTTCTCATTGTTACGAACGGCCCGCTCGACCCGCTCGACCGCCTTGTCCATGTCCTTCATCAGGAACGGGTCGTGGAGGTCGGCGAGACTGGGTTTAAAGAACTTGTCCGCCTTTTCTACGGTGTCTATGCCTCTCTGTACGAGCAGGTTCGCCAGCACGGGAGAAATCCTGAGCACGGCAGCGAGCTTCGCCACCGCCTCGGAATCGCCCTGCGGTTTCACTACCCATCGTTTTTCTATAGGCATACGATTTACTATTTATATATTCTAACATTTAATATCTCACTTAAAAATTTGACAACGAGCTCCTTTACTTCGCCCATTGCGGCCTTGCGGCCCGTTTCCCGTTCGATCGAGGTCACCCCCCGGTCGGTAAACCCGCAGGGATTGATGCGCGTGAACCACCC
>ERZ773145.834-NODE-834-length-28952-cov-7.275807_pt1 | contig 28952 bp, 39 predicted proteins | sample MGYA00580848_ERZ773145 | MGnify/ENA primary metagenome ERZ773145 (study PRJEB29015, sample SAMEA2737858) | human gut metagenome | biome: human gut; feature: human-associated habitat; material: faeces | place: China | collected 2012 ... | reverse complement strand
TTATAAAGCTTATAGGAATCTATAATAATTCACCTCCACAGGATATTGTACCCTGTGGAAGTCGAATTATAGCGCTTTATCAGATGTCATTGTCTGGATTCTTCGTTTCGTCCGGAGCTTCGTCCAGGCGCTTTTTCTGCTCCGGCGTCAGCGTTACGACCTCCGGTCCGCGATCGTCTGCGCTCCGGGAAGCTTTCAGATAAATGTTTTGATTATTGCTTTCTGCAATTTTAGCACTTTCCGCAGCGACTTCCTTGACAGCTTTTTCAAGGTAGTCCATAAGTTGCCCACGCATTTTTTCCTCGAGGCTGAGATAGTTTTCAACGATCTTCTTTTCAAGAAGACCCATGTTGAACTGCCCTATCAATTCATCTAGCTCGGTCTGTTCCTTGTTTGCACGTCCAAGCAAATAATCCACGCTTACATCATAATAATCAGCGATTCGAACTAGAACATCAAGGGACGGAGTAACGCTTCCTTTATCACGTTCGTATTTTTGATAAGAACTTAAGCTTACGCCTAGTTTATCAGCCATTTCGCTTTGGCTCAGTCCACGACTTGTTCTGAGTTTTTTTAGCCTTTCATTTATTGCCATTATATCACCTCCATTCATATGTTCATAATAGCACTTTTATTGCTAGCTGTCAAGGCTATAGTTCTTGATTCAGCAATATTGTTGCATATTGCACAAGGAGCAATAGCAATATTTGTGCAATATTTTAGCAACAACAATGCTATTTTTACTTGACAAATAGCAATGCATTTGCTATAATATAATCACTGACACGGAATCCGAAAGCTAACAAAACGATTTTGAGAGGTAAAAAAATGAAATACGAAATCGAATTTACTGAGCAGACAGCAGACCAGACATACATGGGACTTTGGGAGCTGTTCCATCTTTCCGAGGCGCACTTTAAGAACGGAGACCTCAGCAGAAACCTTCGTGTAACGACGGAATTCAAGTGTGTGGTAAGGAGCCTTAAAGCGCTTGGCGCTGACACGGACGTCGGAACGTACAACGACAACGGCTTTGACAGAATAGGCTTTGCAAGAATTAACAGTCACGAGTTTGTGAAGAACGGCGAATTCAAGCACGACGTGCTCAGAAAAGCTCTCGACGAATTAGTGTAACGCAGAGTGACGGTGCGGGGAGAAATCCCCACTCCGGTAATGCGGGGGCCCGGTCACAACCCCGGGCGAACAAGGAGGTGAAACAATATGTCAGAGAAGAAGCTTACAAAGGAGCAGCTCCTCGAAATCTGCGAATCCATGACGGACAAGCCGGAAGATCTGCTCAAGACCTGCGGAATGCTCATGCGGCTCCCGCCCGAGATCAGGCAGGAAATCTACTACATGATCAAGGGAGCGGCGCTGGTCGCTCACAGCAGATAAGGAGGAATACCTAATACCAACGAAAGGGGGTAAGAGAGGTGGAAACGGTATCAGCGGAGTTAATATCGGTAATCAGAGTAAGAAGCACTGCAGGGGCAGGAACAGAAAACGACCCCATAAGAGAGGTCGTTGACTATTTTTTGCCTAATGGCACGCAGATAGCGCACGAGGATAGCTTTTATTCGGTGTGACTATCGAGGAATTTTTAGGGAGGTAATCACAATGCCATCAACAGCAGCGACAGTCCGCGTACCGCAGATAACATCTCTGGAAACTGCGATACGGCTGTACTACGAGCGCATAGAGCTTTCCAACAGCGACATCAGGGAGCTTTTCGGGAAACTCGCGCCCGCGACCATCAAGAGCCTGAAAAACAAGGCTCTGGCGATAATGACCGAGCGAAACACTCCGGTCTGGAATGCTCAGCGCGTGAACACGGAGATAGCCTACGAAGCCTGGGGGCTTAACATCACAGACCTGGAACGCAGATTTAAGAAGCTGAAAGCTATGGAGGCATAGTCATGACCTACGCAGAACGCTACGCAAAACTCAAGGCGGAGCGCAGGTGCGTTGACTGCAAAATCCAGCTTTCAGCCAGCAACAAGTTCACCAAGTGCGACCACTGCCGCGAGTACGACCGGCTCTATAAGAAGCGCCCGAAGCGCAGACAGCCGAGCACAAAGCCGGAGGGCGTGCTCACTATTTCGCAGGTCATAGCACTCGCAGCAGAGCGGCACGTCAGCTACGGCGAGATGGTGCTGATTCTTGATAAGGAGGGAAACAAGGCATGAAATACGAAATAAACTTTGACAAAAACATGGCTGCCGAATTTTATGCAGAGCTTATAAGCTCGGTTAATTTCGCCCGCATAGCCAAAATGCACAACTGGTTTGACCAGGCTGACGGTTATGTGAATGCGTTCCGCAAAACCCTCAAACTGCTCCGGTGGTTTGGCGCAGACACAGAAGTCGAGACAGGAAGCTCTGAAATCCGTTATGCTGCGATCTACAAGGACGGAAAGAGGTACGTTATCGTACGCGATGGCAGGGTTGACGAGCCGGTGCTCCTGGACGTGATTTTCAAATTTGCGGAGGAGGGCGAGGCATGAAGAAGTACATACCCTATTTGATAGCCGCCCTGGTGGGCTTCCACCTGCGCTGGATAATCCGCACTGAACGGCTGGAGCTACTCCATGAACGGCGCTGACATCTTCGTAGCTCTGATGTGCGTAGTGATGGTGTGGTCGTTCAAGGGAGCATTCCTCCCGAAGAAATCGACGGAAAGGAGGACAAGCCATGCCGTACAACAGAGCAACGATAGACAAGGCAGACAGTGACCCGGTCAACTGCGGCACCTGCGCCTACAAGAACGACTGCCCTGCGAAGCACTCATACACCGAATGCACGCAGGAAAGCGGCTACCCGCTGTGGGCTTCGAGCAGGTTGAAGTCTAACTGGGTAAAGAAAAAGAAAAACCGCTCCTGAACGGCAATTCGGGAAGCGGCAAACAAAATAATTCACATGCTCATTATACCATGAGCGAAAGGAAAAGTCAAGTGGAACTGATAATAGATAATTTTGCCGGAGGCGGTGGAGCTTCCACGGGCATAGAAATGGCTGTAGGACGGAGCGTAGACATCGCGATAAATCACGATTATGACGCCATCGCAATGCACCGCGCGAATCATCCGCACGCGCGTCATTACTGCGAGGACGTCTGGCAGGTAGACCCATCGGAAGTCTGCGCCGGAAACCCGGTCGGGCTGGCGTGGTTCTCACCGGACTGCACGCATTTTTCCCGAGCCAAAGGCGGGAAGCCCGTTGACAAAAACATCAGAGGTCTTGCGTGGGTAACGATACGCTGGGCGCTGAAAGTCCGTCCGCGCGTCATAATGCTGGAGAACGTCCCGGAGATACGCACCTGGGGTCCCCTCGGGGCTGATAACAAGCCCATAAAGGAGCGCGCCGGAGAAACTTTCGACGGCTTCATAAAGGCGCTCACAGCAGGAATTTCGCGCGACCACCCGGCATTCACGGAGATGTGCGCAACGTTGGAGATAAGCCCGGACAGCCCCGAAGCGGCAAGGCTTGAAAAGGGACTGGGCTACAATGCGGAATACCGCATACTCCGCTCCTGCGATTACGGAGCGCCGACAACGCGCACGCGTTTCTATCTTATAGCCCGGTGCGACGGAAATCCCATAGTATTCCCGAAGCCTACACACGGGAATGGCAAGGGCTTGAAGCCATACCACACCGCCGCCGAGTGTATCGACTGGAGCATTCCCGCACAGAGCATTTTCGAGCGGGACAAGCCGCTTGCGGAAAACACGCTCCGACGCATAGCACGGGGCATTGAAAAGTTCGTGATAAATAATCCCGATCCGTTCATCGTGACGGTCAATCATTCCGGTGAGGGCTTCCGGGGGCAGAAAGCGGACGAACCACTCGGAACAGTTACAGCGAAAAACGGCTATGGCGTTGTCGCGCCGACACTGATACAGTATCACAGCGAGACCACAAGCGATGAAGTACGCGGACAGGAGCTGAGCGAACCGTTAATGACAGTAGATACCTCGCCCAGATACGCGCTTTCAGTCGCTCACATCATGAAGAACTACGGCGGGAATTATCAGGGAGCCGGGAGCGGCGCGGGCAAGCCCCTTGACACAGTTACCGCGCACGACCACAACAGCCTTATAACGGCGCATATTCTGACCTTGCGGAACAACATGGATGGTCAGCCGGCAGACGAACCGCTGGCAACGATAACGGCGGGAGGGTCGCACCACGCAGAAGTACAGGCGTTCCTCGTGAAGTATTTCTCCAACGGAACGCCAAAGCCGGTAGACAGCCCGCTGGACACCGTCACCACAAAAGACCGCTTTGCCCTGGTGACGATACACGGCGAAGAATACATCATCACGGACATAAAAATGCGCATGCTCCAGCCGCGTGAGCTGTTCAATGCGCAGGGCTTCCCGGAAAATTACATAATTGACCATGACGACAGCGGCAGACCATATCCGAAATCAAAGCAGACAGCCCGGTGCGGAAACGCGGTCACACCGCCAGTCCCCGCGGCGCTGGTACGGGCTAACTTGCCGGAGATGTGTGGAGGTATTAAATGAAAGAAGAATATAAAAGCCGGGTATCCTATGAAAATTTTATCGCCAGCAAAGCGATAACAGCAACATCTTCCGGAATAACCGTCCCCGAGGAAGAACTCAACCCCATGCTATTCGACTTTCAGCGCGACATTGTAAAGTGGGCGCTGGCGAAGGGCCGTGCGGCGATATTCGCGGACTGCGGCGACGGAAAGACCGCAATGCAGCTCGAATGGGCTGAACAGATACGCCACAGGACAGGCGGTAAAGTCCTGATAGTGGCGCCGCTGGCGGTATCTGCGCAGACCCAGCGCGAGGGCGAAAAGTTCGGGATCAGGGTGAACATCTGCGCTTCGCAGACTGACGTGACCGCCGATTCTGTGAACATTACAAATTACGAAAAGCTGAACAAGTTCGTGTCTTCTGAGTTTACAGCGATAGTTCTGGACGAAAGCAGCATTATCAAGAGCTTTTCCGGAAAGATACGCAACCAGATAATCGGAATGTTCAGCAAAACGCCCTACAAGCTCGCCTGCACTGCTACTCCCGCGCCGAACGACTACATGGAACTCGGCAACCACTCTGAATTTCTCGGAGTGATGACCCGCGCGGAAATGCTCGCGATGTATTTCGTTCACGACGGCGGTGAGACCTCGAAATGGCGGCTCAAAGGGCATGCCGCAGACCTTTTCTGGCGCTGGCTGTCAAGCTGGTGCGTAGTCATGGACGACCCGAAGAAGCTCGGCTATACGTGCGAGGGCTACGACCTGCCGAAGCTCAGCGTGCACGAGATAGTCGTTGACGGCGAGCAGACTGAAAACGTCGCCCTGTCGCTTACGGAGCGCCGCGAAGCCCGCAGGGATTCTCTCACGGAACGCTGCAAGGCCGCCGCTGACCTGGTTAATTCTTCTGATGACAACTGGCTGTGCTGGTGCGACCTCAACGCTGAAGCGGACGAGCTTCACCGACTGATACCCGGCAGCGTGAATGTACAGGGCTCAGACACTCCGGAATTCAAGACGAGTTCCATGCTGGACTTCGCCGCCGGAAAGCTGAAATGCCTTGTCACAAAACCGAAAATCGCAGGCTACGGCATGAACTGGCAGAACTGCCACAAGGTCGTTTTCGTGGGGCTTTCGGACAGCTTCGAAGCTTACTATCAGGCTGTGCGCCGCTGCTGGAGATTCGGGCAGAAGTCCGATGTTGACGTGTATATCATCATTTCAGCGCAGGAGGGCGCAGTCAAAGAAAATATCGAGCGCAAGCAGCGCGACAACGAGCAGATGAAAGAACATCTTATCGAACTCACAAAGGATATTACCAGCCGCGAACTTACAGCAACGGTGAGAATATCCACTGAATATGAGCCGCACAAGGCAATGCGGCTTCCTGAATGGGAGGAAATGAAACACTATGCCTGATGTAATAAACCAGACAATCGGCGAGAAATACGCGCTGTATCACGGAGATAGCTGCGAGATAATCAAGGGACTGCCGGACGATTCCGTGCATTACACGATATTTTCGCCGCCGTTCGCAAGCCTTTACACCTACTCCAACAGCGACCGGGATATGGGCAACTGCAAGAACGACGAGGAATTCTACGAGCATTTCAAGTATCTTGCGGCGGAGCTCTACCGCGTGACTATGCCGGGGCGGCTGCTGTCGTTCCACTGCATGGATCTCCCGAAGATGAAGGAGCGCGACGGCGTTATCGGGCTGAAAGATTTTCCAGCGATACTCCGTCAGGTGTTCGAGGACTGCGGGTTCATCTATCACAGCCGCGTGACGATATGGAAGAACCCGGTCACGGAAATGCAGCGCACAAAGGCGCTCGGACTGCTCCACAAGCAGATAAAGAAAGACAGCGCCATGAACCGCCAGGGAATACCCGACTACATACTCACAATGAGGAAGCCTGGCGATAATCCGGAGCGCGTGACCCACACAGATGAGAGCTTCCCCTGTGATGTCTGGCAGCAGTACGCAAGCCCGGTGTGGATGGATATCCGGCAGTCCGATACGCTCCAGAAGAATTCAGCCCGGGAAGAAAAGGACGAACGGCATATATGCCCCTTGCAGCTTGAGGTTATCCGCCGCTGTATTGAGCTCTGGACTAACCCCGGGGATATCGTGCTTGAACCTTTCGGCGGTATCGGCAGCGTGCCGTATGTGGCGAGGACACTCGGCAGACGTGCGATAGCCTGCGAGCTGAAAGAAAGCTATTACCGCCAGATGGTGGCGAACGTTGAGAATGCGGAAGAAACAATGTGCAAGAACGTAGGCGGGCAGCTTACATTCGGAGATTTGAAAGGATAAATCATGACCCATTTCACAGACGCAGGCGAGAAATCGCCGGAGGAGCGCGAAAAGATACTCCAGGGCATTTTATCGACCATAAAGGAGAAGTAACATGCTAAGAATTGAAGATCATTGCGTAGGCTGCCCTGATGGGGCACCGTGTATGGGCAGTTCCTGCCCGAACAGGAATGTGCCGGTGTGGTACTGCGACGAGTGCGAGCGAGAATACGACCGGGACGAGCTGAGATTCCTTGACGGGAAGCAGCTTTGCTATGACTGCTTCTGCGAGGAAGCGTGGCTCAGCGCCGACGAACCAGAGGAGGAACAGTAATGCCTAGAAAGCTAGTAAAAACCACAGACATCACCCGCGAGGAATGGCTGGAATACCGCAGGACAGGGCTCGGAGGCTCTGACGCGGCGGTCGTAATGGGGCTGACCCCGTACCGCTCGAAGATCGAGCTCTGGGCGGACAAGACCGGGCGCATGCCGGAAACCGAGGACAACGAGGCAATGCGCACCGGGCGCGATCTGGAGCAGTACGTTGCAGAACGGTTCTGCGAGGCTGCCGGAAAGAAGGTCCGCCGCCGCAACTACATATTCCAGCACGATGAATACGACTTCATAACCGCGAACGTCGACCGTGAGATCATTGGCGAGAATGCCGGACTGGAGTGCAAGACAACATCAGCGTTCGCCAAAGCTGATTTCGACAGCGGCGAGATCCCGCTGTACTATTACTGCCAGTGCTGCCATTACATGAACGTCATGGGGTACGACCGCATGTATCTTGCGGTACTCATCGGCGGGCAAAGGTTCCGTTGGTTCACCATCGAGCGGAACGATAGCGAGTGCGCGGCGCTGCTGAGATCCGAAATAGCATTCTGGAACGACTGTATAAAACCGGATATCCGCCCTGAACCGGACGGCTCCGAAAGCGCCGAACGCACTCTGAAAGCTCTGTACCCTGACTGGCAGGACAACGCTATCGCTATGTTTGAGCAGAACGACGAAGCTGCCGAGCTTGCAGCCGTGATGGCTCAGAAAAAGGAACTCGAAACCCGGGAAAAGGCTCTCAAACAGAAGCTCCAGACAGCTCTCGATGGCAATACAGATGGCCTGACAGTTGACTGGCACATCTCATACAAGCCGCAGAGCCGATCTACTGTAGACAGCAAGCGCCTCAAGGCAGAGCGCCCGGACATCTACTCAGAATACCTTAAGGAAACCAAAGCGATGATATTCAAGATATCGGAAAGGAAAGAATCATGACCACTACGACCAACACAAACGGCGTTATCGCCGCCGCGGCTCAGACAAAGCCGCAGGAAGCCCCAGCAAAGGCTACTCCGGCACAGATGCTCAACAGCCTGCTGAACAACGGAGCGATTCAGCAGACCCTTAAGAGCACGCTCGACAAGAACGCCGGAGCTTTCGCGGCGTCCGTAATGAATCTGTTTAACAACGATACGCTGCTCCAGCAGTGCGAGCCCAGAGCGGTACTCGCGGAGGCGCTGAAAGCAGCGGCGCTCAAGCTCCCTGTTGAGAAACAGCTCGGATTCGCTTACATCATTCCGTACAAGGACCACGGCGTTCCGAAACCGCAGTTCCAGCTTGGATACAAGGGATACATACAGCTTGCGATGAGGACCGGCGAGTATCGTTACATCAACGCCGGAAAGGTATACGAAGGCGAGCTGAAAAGCGAGGACAAGTTGACCGGCGCGGTGGATATATCCGGCGAGCGTGTGTCCGATAAGATCATAGGCTACTTCGCGTATATCGAAACGCTGAACGGATTCAGCAAGACCTACTACTGGAGCCGCGAAAAGCTGACCGAGCATGTAAAGAAGTACAGCAAGGCTTTCCAGAAAGGGAGCGCGATATGGCGCGACAACTTCGACGAAATGGCTATAAAGACAGTGCTGCGGAATCTGCTCTCGCACTACGGGATCATGTCCATCGAGATGAGCAATGCGCTGTCCGATGAGGCAGCGCCCGGAAAGCTCCTCGGCGAGCCTACGGATGATTCGGAGATCATCGTGAATAGCGATTCTCCGGACGAACCCGAGGAAAACTCCGCAGAAATGCAGTAAATTGCAGTCCCGCGCGGCGGAAAATATAAGCGGATATTGAGGAGGCGTAATTGTGGCGGATTTCAGTAATACCTCATTTGAGGAGTTTGTAAAAGAGCGTAATAAAGCCCTTTTTTCGTACGATGAAGCGAAGATAAAGGTATATATGCAGAAATACGGAGTGCCGATACCAGATAATGAAACCGTATTCTGGGCGATGGTGAACAAGTGTATCTGCAATGTCACATCGGCTCCGCCCGAGCTTGTTGCAAAGGCGGAAAAATGGCTGGCAGAACACGGAATGTCAAAGGAGATACGATAATGTACAACAAAGTGATAATGATGGGGCGTATCTGCTCTGATCCGGAGCTGAAAACGACCCCGAATGGCGTGAACGTCTGCACGTTCCGGATAGCCGTTGACAGACGGTTCCAGCAGAAGGGTGAGGAGCGAAAGACGGATTTTTTCAACGTGGTGGCATGGCGCTCCACCGGAGAGCTTGTCAGTAAGTACTTCGACAAGGGTCGTATGATCCTCGTTGAGGGAGAACTCCAGACGCGCCCATACACGGATAAGTCCGGGAACCAGTCCACATGGTATGAGATAAACGTCGAGCGCGTAAGCTTCACAGGCGAGAAGTCCGGGAATACTCCCACCGCTGATACGGCTCCGGCTGCTTCTCAAACGGAGCAGAACGCTTCTCCGGAAGCTCCGGCAACTACGACAGCAGACTTCGCAAGCGCGGGCAGCGACCCGTACCCGTTCTGATAGGAGAGCATGCATGACAGAGGGTATACCGTACTTCTCTCTGGATTGCCGGTTTGATGATAAGCTTGAGGAAATAGAAGATATGTTCGGTATGAAAGGGCTTGGTATTATAATCAAGCTCTTTCAGAAGATTTATGGTATACACGGATACTATTGCGAGTGGAACGACAGGGTGGCGTCAAGGTTTGCAAACCGTGAGGCGTTTGTGGGTGTTGATGTTGTTCGTGAGGTTGTCGCCGCTGCGCTCAGAGAATCCAAAAATCATGAATCGCTGTTCGACAAGGAAATGTATACAAAATACGGAATACTGACTTCTCGCGGAATCCAGAAGAGATATCTGAAAGCGGCAAAGTCATTGAAACGTAAGGATATTTTTCCTGTCTTAGAGTATGTAATTATTCCTCTCGATGATTCAGATATAGGCAATTCAGGAAAAAACGCTGATATTTCCGGAAAAAGCAGCGAAAACTCCGGAAAAAACGGCGATATTTCTTCCCTAAATGAAAAGAAAAGAAATGAAATGAAATTAAAAGAAAAGGAAAGCAGGACGGCTGCGCCGCCTGCCCCTTCCCCCACTCGTGAACAGCTTGTGCGCAAATACGGAGAGAAGGCTGTTGCCTTGTATGAGCAGAAATACCAGAACTGGCAGCAGCGCAAGGGGATATCCGGCGGAATCTCCTACGCGAGAATAGCCGAGTGGCTGATTGCCGACGGAGTTCCAGAGGTGAACAGCAGCATAGATCCGGCAGACGTCATGGAAGAACTCAGAAAGCAGTATTCGGAGGAGGGATAGAATGCAGATTGAATTCACGGTTCCGGGCGAGCCGTTCGGGAAGCAGAGACCGAGACACAGCCGGGTCTCCGGCACTACATACACGCCGAAGGAGACGAAGCTGCATGAACAGCTTATCCAGTGGGCGTACCGCAGAGCAGGCGGACACAAGTTCCCTGAGGATTCGGAAATCAGAATCACAATAATCGCGGTGATGGGTATTCCGAAAAGCACTCCGAAGTATCGTCGGGCTGATATGCTCAGCGGGAAGATTCGTCCGACCAAAAAGCCGGACTGGGACAACATCGGCAAGCTCGTCTGCGACGCGCTGAACGGCGTGGCTTACGACGATGATAAGTGCGTTTGTGACGCTCGTGTTGTCAAGCTTTACGGAGAAGTCCCGCACTTGCGGGTCAGATTGGAGGATATAAATGCGTGGGATCTACGACAACCCGGAACTGCTGGAGGTGAACAGTGATGAAAGAAAAAGCAATACTGCTGAGCATACAGCCAAAATGGTGTGGGCTTATCGCAAACGGTAAGAAAACCATTGAAGTACGCAAGACCAGACCAAAGATTGAAACACCGTTCAAGTGTTACATATACCAATCGAAGAGCAAAGACCAGTTGATGGATGTAATGAAAGATGGCGATGAAAACTACGGCGTGATTTACCACGGAAAACCGGTATTCATCAAAACAAGTTCGAAGTATTCAAACCCTTGCGAGCAGAAAGTCATTGGAGAATTTATCTGCGACAGTATCTCCGAGTATGAAGCTGAGTTTTGCAAGGAAGATAATGTTTACCAGGATATTCGGCAGATATTTCGCGATGATGATTTCCCCGATGACGATGATCGCAGAGATTTCAAAGTGCTTACCTCAAACGAAGCAGACAATCCCAATGATTGTGATTTCTGCCGTTCGTGCTGCATGACGTTCGATGATGTTAAGGCGTACATCGGCGAGGGATTCTGCAAGACGTTTTGGGGCTGGCATATCTCCAATCTGAAAATTTACGAAAAGCCGAAGGAATTGAGCCTTTTTGAAAAGCCGTGCTCGCACAATTGCGAGAATTGTAAGTATTATTGCACAAGTAGCTTGGAAGAACCAGCTTATTGTGAATGGGAAGATTGCGAGATATCAAAGCCGCCGCAGTCGTGGCGCTATGTGGAGGTGAGCGGGAATGAGTGACCGCAGAAAACTTACTGCTGCCGAACGCCAGCAGATCTATGAGAAATTCGGCGGTCGCTGCGCTTATTGCGGCTGCGAAATCACTATCAAGGACATGCAGGCAGACCATGTTGTCCCACTGCACCTCGGCGGTGAGGACGATATCTCAAATCTCTATCCGGCGTGCCGGGCTTGTAATCACTACAAGTCCACGTACACGGTAGAGAGGTTCAGGGAAATCATTGAACGAGCCTATGACACGCAGATGAAATGCAGCGCAACTTTCCGTAATCTAGTCAGGTTTGGAATGATAGCACGCCCTAGAACGGACGTAAGATTCTGGTTTGAAAGGTGGTAAACAGGAATGAGTAAACACACCGAAGAATGCAGCGGTTGCCTTGCCGAATACAACGGCGAGTGCACCGCTGAAACATGCAGAGGAAAGATAACACAGCTCGCGCACAATTCCGGGAAGTACACAGACAGCAAGGAACGGCACCAGAAAATGTACAAGCTGTCGGCTGATATGTTCCGGGAGTGTTTCGGCGAGGATTTCGTTGATGAGGATACAGAAGAATGAGTGAATACATAGACCGCGAAAGCATAAGAAAGGTGTTAATGGACGTATGCTCCGACGAAAATTGCCCGATGTTTATCGCCGCGACAATCGACCAGGTTATTGACTATGAGCCTGCCGCCGATGTCGCGCCGGTGGTGCATGCGCACTGGAAAGGCTACCATACGCAGGAACCGTACTGCTCTAATTGTGGGTTTACCTACGACTACGAGCAGGGCGAAAACGCTCAGACAACAGATTACTGCGGCAACTGCGGCGCTAAGATGGACGAGAATGAGGTTGAAAACCTTAAACGCTGCTCGTGCGGGGACAGGTATTACTGCCCAGAGGTCGAAAAAGGCGAAAATGGCAAATGGTTTATACGCTGCCATATGTGCCACAGAATTGTATGGGGTGATACCATAGAAGAAGCCGCAGACAAATGGAACAGGAGGGCTGATACCAATGACCCGTGAAGAACTGGAGCAGATATACTATCTCCACCGGGAGCTGCGTATGTGGGAGCAGGAGCTTGAACGGCTCCGCTGCCGCTCGCTGGTACGTTCGCCGCAGCCGAACGCCGGGAGCGGGTCCGGAACATCGGACAAGGTCGGCGAGCTTGCCGAAAGGCGCGTAGACCTTGAGCGCCGCATAGAGCTCAAGCGCGAGGAGATTCAGCAGCGCCGCGACGAAGCTGTTGCGTTCATCTACGATATTCCCGACAGCCTGACCCGGCAGATAGTCTACTACCGCTGCGTGAGCCTGTTCGGCTGGACGCGCGTCGCCTATGAGGTCGGGGGGAACAATTCGCCGGACGGAGTGCGCATGATTTACAGCAGATTTATGGATAAACTGTAAGTTGTTCGTTTTGTTCGGCTTACCTGTGCTATAATGGTAGCATGAAATACTGAAAAGCGCCCAAGCTCAGCGAGGGCGCTGTTTCTATGCCGGAAAGGAGGAATCCCATGACCGAAAAACAGAAGCGCTTCTGCGACGAATACCTGATAGATCTGAACGGTACTCGCGCGTATAAAGCCGCATATCCAGCAGTGAAATCAGACAAAGCAGCCGGAGCAGCTTCGGCGCGTTTGTTAGGAAATGTTAGCATTCGAGCCTACCTTGATGAGCGCCTAGAGCAGCTACACAACGAGCGCACCGCCGACGCCGCGGAGGTCATGGAGTACCTCACGTCGGTGCTGCGCGGGGAGAGCGAAGCTTCCGTAGTCGTTGTCGAGAGCGTAGGCGACGGCTGCTCCGAAGCCCGGACGATCACGAAGCCCCCGGACGAGCGCGAGCGCCTGAAAGCTGCCGAGCTTCTCGGTAAGCGGTTCGGGCTGTTTACCGACAAGGTGAACGTTTCCGGCAGCGGCGTAGTCCAGATCGTGGACGATATCCCAGATGGCTAATCTGACGGATATCATCGCGCCGCCTTTTTATCCCATACACCGCGATATCGCCGCCGGACTGCACACCCACTACTGGCTCAAAGGCGGCAGAGGCTCCACGAAGTCCTCGTTTGTCGGCGCGGAAATACCCCTCGGCATGATGAAGGACCCGCAGGCGAACGCCGTAGTTATCCGCAAAGTCGGGCTGTACCTCAAGGACAGCGTATACGAGCAGCTCCTCTGGGCGATAGACAAGCTCGGCGTTTCTCATCTCTGGCAGGCTAAGCTGTCGCCGCTGGAGCTTGTGTACACTCCCACCGGACAGCGGATACTGTTCCGGGGCGCGGACAAGCCGAAGAAGCTCAAATCCACCAAGGTGCACAAGGGGTACATAAAGTACGTCTGGTACGAGGAGGCTGACGAGTTCGCGGGGATTGAGGAGATACGCACGATAAATCAGTCGCTGCTGCGCGGCGGCAGTAAATTCACGGTGTTCTACACCTATAACCCGCCGAAGTCCCAGCGCAACTGGATAAACGCAGAGGTCACAGTCCCCGCGCCGGATAAGCTCGTCCACCATTCCGATTATCGCGGAGTTCCTCCGGAATGGCTCGGGGAGCAGTTCATCGCGGAAGCGGAATACCTCCGCAGGAACAACCCCACCGCCTACGCGCACGAGTATCTCGGAGAGGTCACCGGCACCGGCGGCGAGGTGTTCCCGAACATCACGGTGCGGGAAATTTCCCCGGAGGAACGCGCCGGATTCGCGCATATCCATCGAGGTCTGGACTGGGGCTACGCCGCCGACCCGACCGCATACGTCGTCTGTGCCCTCGAAAAGGGGCGGCTGTACATATTCGGTGAGATCTACCGCTACGGCATAAAGTACGACCCGCTCGCGGAAGCGATAAGGGCTGAAAACCCGCTGAACGGCGCGATATACGCCGAATCCGCCGACCCGCGCAGCAACGACGAACTCCGCGCCAGGGGGCTGAAAATTACCGCCGTGAAGAAAGGCGCGGGGTCAGTCGAGCACGGCATAACCTGGCTCCAGAACCTCGCGGAAATAGTCATCGACCCGGTGACCTGCCCGAACGCGAAGCGCGAGTTCTGCGGGTATGAGCTTATCCCGGACGGCAACGGCGGCTTCCGGGACGAGTTCCCGGATAAGGATAACCACTCGATTGACGCGGTGAGATACGCCCTTGAAAACGACATAGGGCGCAGGAAAGCCAGAATCGGCAACAGAAAGGAGATGGGCATTTACTGATGATAAAGCCCTTCACGATATCGCGGGAAACTCCGGTCACGCCGGAGGCCGCCTGCAAGTTCATCGAGGATCATACCCTGCACACGCACGCCAGATACGACCTGCTGGAGCGCTACTATGAGGGACTGCACCCGATATGCAGCCGTGAGAAGCGTTCAGTCCTTGCGAACAACAAGCTCGTCTGCAATCACGCGAAATACATCTCAGACACTTGCGTAGGCTACTTTGCGGGCAATCCGGTGAAGTATTCCGGCGAGGGCATAGAGCCGCTCCTGAAGCTTCTGAGAGCCGCTGACAGCGACACTCAGGACATCGACCTCGCGCAGAAGGCGAGCATATTCGGCGCGGCGTACGAGTTCATCTACACCGACGAGGACGGACAGCCCCGGCTGTATTCCCCGGACCCGCGCCAGGCGTTCGTTATCTACGACGACACGGTGCGGCAGAAGCCGGTCGCGGGGGTGTATTATTACAAGCTCCACGACAGCGTTACGAACCGGGACACCGGGTATTCCGTGTATCTCTGCGATACTGAAAATGTCATGCATTTCACGACCGACACGGGCTTTTCTGTCACGGGCGGGGCTGAGAGCAGACCTCACGGAATGGGCGGGGTGCCGCTCATCGAGATATACAACAACTCCACCTGCGGGAGCGACTTCGAGCCGGTGCTGTCGCTCATCGACGCGTACAACGTCCTCCAGAGCGACCGGGTGAACGACAAGGAGCAGTTCGTCGAGGCGATACTGCTTATCAAGGGTTCAGTCCTCGGCGACGATAACGACGAGAAATCCGAAAGCTACAAGGCGCTCCGGGAGAACGGCCTGCTGGAGCTCGACGCAGACAGCTCCGCCGAATGGCTGACGCGGCAGTTCGACGAGAACAGCGTGGAGGTGCTCCGCAAGTCGCTGGAGCAGGATATACACAAGTTCGCGAACGTCCCCTGCATGAGCGACGAGAACTTCGGCGGGAACGCTTCCGGCGTTGCAATGCGCTATAAGCTCCTCGGGTTTGAGCAGATAACGAAAATCAAGGAGCGCTACTTCCGGGAAGGTTTGAAGGAGCGCCTGCGGCTTCTCTGCAACTGGCTGAGCACCACCGGGAAAGCCGCTATCAGCAGCCGGGATATTTCGATACAGTTCACCAGGGCGCTGCCGGTCAACGAAACCGAGGTCGCACAGCTTGTTTCCGAGCTGCGTGACATGGTTCCGCGGGAGATCCTGCTCGGGCTTCTGCCCTTTGTGGACGACCCCGAGGGAGCCGCTGAGAAGGTCAGGGAGCAGCAGAACGATTTCCCGAACCTCCCGCCGGATATGACAGATGAACAGCCGTGATTACTGGGAGCGCCGCGCCGCTCAGGACATGTACGACCGCATGGGCACTGCCGAGGAAACCGCCGCCGAGATGAACGCGGCGATAAATCAGACCTCCGCGTATCTCGAAAAGGAAGTCAAGGCGGTCATGCGCGGAATGCAGTCTTTCGGTATCTCCGAAGCGGAAGCGAAAAAGATACTGAACGCCGCCGGTGACGGCACGGCGCTCCAGAGGCTCCGGAAAGCGGCGCAGCAGGTCGGCGACCCTGATAAACGCGAAGCGCTGCTGAACGCGATAAACAGCGCCGGAGCGTACCGTTACCGAATAACCCGGATAGAGGAGCTGAACAGGGATATCAACCGCCAGTGTCGGGAGCTGTACAAGACCGAGAACCGGCACATCACGTCCGCGCTGCGGAATGTCGCGGAGGACAGCTACTACCACGAAATATTCAGCATTCAGAAAGGCACGGGGCTGGGGTTCAGCTTCTCAAAGTTCCCCCGGCAGGACGTTGACCGGATTCTGCGTTCCAACTGGAGCGGCGGAAATTACTCACAGCGTATCTGGAAGGACGTAAGCGGCATGACGGCTAGGCTGAAAAGCGAGCTTCTCGTCAGTATGCTGTCGGGGCGTTCCGGCGAAAAGACCGCCCGGATATTTCAAGAGCAGTTCGGGGTGAACGCGTTCTGCGCACGGCGCATAGTCCGGACGGAGAGCGCATATGTCGCGAATGCCGCGCAGAAGTCCGCATATTCCGAAGCTGGAATCGACCGCTATAGGTTCGTTGCTACGCTTGATTCACGCACCTGCGAATGCTGCGCCGCCCTGGACGGCAAGGTGTTCGACCTCGCAAAGGCAAAGCCCGGCACGAACTACCCGCCCATGCACCCGTTCTGCCGCTCGACCACCATCGCGGACTTCGGCGACGAGGAGCTTGCAGGTCTGGAGCGCCGGGCTAAGGATAAGGACGGGAATACCGTTAAGGTGCCTGCGGATATGTCCTATGAGGAGTGGCGGAGGGAGTTTGTGGACAATAAATCCACCTCTGAAAACATGAAAGAACCTGCTCCGGAGATCGGAAAACGCAAAGATCCTTGTGCGAACGGGCATTACTTCATTGATAAGAGCGAAACGCCCCCGACCTGTACAGAAGATGGGAAACGTGAAAAGGTATGCGCTGTTTGCGGCAAGACCGAAGTTGAAACTGTTCCTGCCACCGGGCACAGATATGTCGATACCATTGTACAGCCGACCTGCACCGAAAAGGGGTACACGCTTCACAAGTGCAGCGTATGCGGCGACAGTTATCAGGACGCCGAAACTCAGCCGCTCGGTCATAATTATGAGGCAGTCAAAACAGTTCAGCCGACCTGCGTTGACAAGGGCTTTACAGAATACTGCTGCACACGCTGCGGTGATACATACACCGATGATATTCCCGCAACAGGGCATAAATTCGGCAAGTACAAGATAGTCACCAAGCCTACTTCCGTTTCAGAAGGGCTGAAAGTACGGAATTGCAAGGTGTGCGGCGAGAGCGATGAAGTAGCTCTGCCAAAAACCAAGACAGTTACCAAGGCTGAAAAGAAACAGAAGCTGCTTGATATAATCAACGGGGCCCAGCAAGATATTGACAAAATCGCACAAAAGCAGTATAATAATATATGGAAGAATCCTGTTACAGCCGCAGACTACAGCACAAAGCAGAGCGCTATTCAAGCCAAGAAGGATTATTTCAATCAGCAGCTTGCTTCAAATCCCGCCGACAAGGCAAAATGGCAGGCGCTGCTGAACGATCTGGATGATTTTGAGACCCAAGGCAAGAAATATGCCGCTTTGCAGGCAACAAAGAATCAGGCGCAGTCACAGCTCACGAAACTCGCTTCAAAGAGCGGCAGTTCGGCTTCGTTTGCACCGGACGCATATTCTCAATCGAGGAAGAATGCGGCGTATTGGTTTAAGGGCAACGAAAAGGCTTCAGCAGACGCTGCGCTTCGTCCGAAAAGTGGCACAGTGTGGCAGGCAGCAAGCTCCGACGAACGTCAGGCGGCATGGAAGTATACATCAGGTTCCGGAAGCTTTAATCGTCCCCTTCGCGGATACGATGGAAACTGGTATAATTACAAGGGTGTTGGAAATGTCAGTCTTGATAACGAGGGCAGCGGAAGTGCGATAAAGCATCTCACTGACCTGATTGACCGTTCTCAGTATAACTTCGATATCTGGCTCAATCGTGGAATAGAGACTTCATCCGGCGCTGCTTCGTTCCTGAAAATTCCGGAAACGGTGCTGACAGGTGCTTCTCAAAGCGACTTGAATAACCTGCTGGTCGGCAAGGTAGTCAAGGACGAAGCGTTTGTGTCATGCGGCAGCGCAAAGGGCGCAGGCTTTTCGGGGTATATTTTCAATGTTTATGCTCCGAAAGGCACTAAAATGCTTTATGCAGAGCCGTTTTCAGCTTTTGGACAAGGGCACGGCCAGAACTGGGACGGACTAAGCGGACAAACAAGTTTCAGCGGTGAATTTGAAACGATAATTCAGCGAGGAACTGAATTCCGCGTTACGAAGGTCGATAAGCAAGGGAGCAATATTTTCTTTGATATTGAGGTCGTTAATCAGCCGTAAGAAAGGGAGTGGTATGAATGGCTGAAAGCAGAAACCCTAGATGGGAAAAAGAGCCGTGGAGTACCACGGTTCCTTCCGGCAATATCCAGTGCAGGGACTGCATTTTCAGGCTTCGGCCTATCACTATTAACGGCGAAAGTTTTGACCGGTCTGCATACGGAAATTGCGAAATATATGAGTACCCTAACGCCAAGCCGAATGAGGTGTTATGGCAGGGTGATAATTGCCCGAATTACTCCAAAGAATAGAGGGGCTATCATGAACGACAAACTGAAATCAGCCGTCTACGGACTGGCTGTCGGCGACGCGCTTGGTGTTCCGGTGGAATTTATGAAGCGCGGCTCTTTTCGTGTAACCGGAATGACCGGATACGGTTCACATAATCAGCCTGCCGGTACATGGTCTGACGACACAAGCATGACGCTCGCAACCTGCGATTCAATAAGGGTGCTTGGCAGGGTCGATTGCGACGATATCCGGAACAGATTCCGTCAGTGGCTCTATAACGCAGAATACACAGTTGATAACGTGGTATTTGACGTGGGGAATACAACCGCCAGGGCGCTGCGCTGCGGCAAAGGCGAAGACAGCGAGTATTCAAACGGCAACGGCTCGCTTATGAGAATACTGCCGCTTGCGTTCACAAACGCAGAGGACGAGCTTATCGGTGAAGTGTCTGCGATAACTCATGCACATACCTTGTCAAAGAGCATTTGTATCAAGTATGTGGAACTGGCGAGGGCTTTGCTGAACGGTATGCCGTTCAAAGACGTACTTACTGACCTTGGCAAGGAAACAGCCGCACTGGCTGAACTCACCGAATTTGAAATAAAGTCAAGCGGATATGTAGTCGATACTTTCAGAGCTGCGCTGTGGAGCCTTGCAACGACCGATAATTACAAGGACGCGGTACTAAAAGCTGTGAACCTCGGTGACGATACCGATACTGTCGGAGCTGTTACCGGAGGACTTGCCGGAATCGTATATGGTACGGACGGTATACCCGGTGAATGGATAGATATGCTCAGAGGTAAAGAGATTATCGACAGGTGCTTGTTTTAAAACAGTAACATAATAATTAAGCGCTATGCAGCAATGCACGGCGCTTTTTTATTGTCCGAAACACGCTGACGACATTAAAAGCCCGCGCGGAATACAGTCATACGGACGTTAAACGGAGGTAACTATGGCAGACGAACAGACAACCCAGACCACACAGGAGCAGGGCGGCGCTCAGACCGCCGGAGGTGATCCTACCACATCTACGCAAAGTTTTGCGCAAAACATTCCCAACTACATAAGCCCGGAAAGCATTGTGCGCAAAACTGCTGAGCCGGAGGCGGAAAACAAACTGGAAAAGCCCGCTGAAAAGACGTTCACCCAGGCAGAGCTCAACAAGATCATCGCGGAGCGCCAGAAGCGCTGGGAGAAGAAAGCTGCGGACGAAAAGGCGGAGGCTGAGCGCGTAGCCGCTATGACAGCAGACGAAAAGTCGAAGCATGAGCGCGAGAAGCAGGAAAAGGCTCTCGCAGACCGCGAGGCGGCTCTGACGAAGCGGGAGCGCACCGCCCTTGCAAAGGAGTACCTCGCGGAGAAGAACGTCCCCGCCGCTCTGGTAGGGGCTGTGGACATCTCCGACCCCGACGGTATCGAAGCAAGCGCGGCGGCAGTCGCAAAGGCTTTCACGGACGCAGTCAGCGCGGAGGTAGCAAAGAAGTTAGCCGGAGCTCCCCCGAAAAAGGGCGACCCCGGCGCAAAGGACCCATTCCTTGACGGACTGGGAGTTTAACAGGAGGTAATTTTAATGGCAGTAAATCTCGCAACCAAGTATTCAGATAAGGTCGACGAAGTATTCAGGCTCGGAGCGCTCACCACTTCGATGGCGGGCGGGAAGTACGAATTCACCGGAGCGCAGACCGTCAAGGTCTACAGCATGGGAACCGCTGAAATGAACGACTACAAGGCGACAGGCTCCAACCGCTACGGCAACCCCGAGGAGCTGGAGGACACCACCGAGGAGCTGACCCTCACTCAGAAGCGTTCGTTCACGTTCACCATCGACGCCACCAACGCGGTGGATTCCCCGGCGGGTATCCGCGACGCGGCAAAGGCGCTCCGCAGACAGCTCGACCAGGTCGTTATCCCAGAGGTGGATACATACCGCTTCAGAACCGCCGCAAACAAGGCTGAGCATATTGCGGTCAGCACCACCAGCAACTCCACCGCATACAGTGATTTTCTCGCGATAAACAGCGCCATCAGCGACGACGAGGTGCCTGCGGTCGGCAGAGTGGCGTACGTTTCCAACGCGTTCCTCAATGCGATAAAGCAGTGCGACGGCTACACCAAGGCTTCCGAGCTTGCGCAGAACATGCTCATCACCGGGCAGGTCGGCGACGTCGACGGCGTGAAGATAGTCGCTGTTCCCAAGAGCAGAATGCCCGCCGGCGCTTCGTTCATCATCGCTTACGGCGAATCTGTGTGCTCCCCGGAGAAGCTCGCAGAATACAAGATCCACGACAATCCTCCCGGTATCGCGGGTCATCTTGTCGAGGGTCTGGTGTACTACGACGCGTTCGTCACCGAGAACAAGAAGTGCTCCGTCGGCGTTCACTTCGGCGCTATGGGCGAGATAAGAGCGTCCATGACCGCCGCCGGTTCCGGCAGGGGCAGGCTCAGGATCGCGCGCAACGCCGCCGGAAAACTGATGTACAAGGCAGACAGCTCCGTCACCGTCCCGAAGTTCGGCGCGGCGGCGACTGGATTCACCGAGGTCCCTGCGGACGGCATCATCTCCGCGACTGCCGGAAACAAGGTCGCTGTAGTTTCCGTTGTGGACGATAAGGTCGTAGCGGCTTCCGCCGTATTCGACGCGGCGGTCGGCGCATGACCCCGCTTGAGCGCTTCAAGCTCCTCGCCGGGATAACGGACGATTCGCAGGACGGGTTAATAACCGCCCTGCTGTCGGACGCGGAGGATTCCGTCCGCGACTATATCGGGCGTGATGTAGTCCCGGAAAGGCTCGTTTCCGTGCAGGTTCAGCTTGCAGTGATAGCGTATAACAAGCGCGGCGCTGAGGGGGAATCCTCCCGCAGCGAGGGCGGAATTTCCCAGAGCTTCGACGGACTTCCGCCGGAGCTTATGGCGCGGCTGAAAAACTATCCCAGAAAGGCGGGGGTGCTTTATACGGCTGATACAGAACAGGCTTAAAACGCTGCCGCTTTCCCGCCCTGCGGCCGTGAAAAGCGCCTACATCGGCTCTGAAACGCGCTGGAAGCCTGCCGGAAATATCCGAGCGGAAGTCCAGCCGCTCTCTGATAACGCCACCGCCGAACAGTACGGCGTGAAGTTCAGCCGCTCGGTGGAGCTTTACTGCGATACCGGAACGGATATCCGCGAGCGCGACCGTGTGAAGCTCCCCGGCGGCACTTACGAGGTCAGAGGGGTGACTACCTACGGCAACGTCAGGAAGGCGGTGTGCGAGCTGGTATGACGATACGGGAGCTTATCAAAAAAATGCAGTCCGTCCGCGCGGACAGCGGAAAGTTCCTCGACCGCGCCCTGCTCAGGGGCGGCGAGAAGATACGCGGAAATGCAGTCCTGCTCTGCCCGGTGGACACCGGCGAACTCCGGAACAGTATCCGGGTTCAGCGGCTCGCGCCGGGCGTAGTCACGGTCGGCACCAACAAGGAATACGCGATATTCGTGGAGTACGGCACCGGCACGCAAGGCGACCCGGGAGTGCCGCACACCGCAAAGCTGCTCTGGCGCTGGCAGGACGAACAGGGCAACTGGCACACCTCGCACGGGCACAGGGCGCAGTCGTTCCTCCGGGCGGCGGTCGGGAAGAACGAGGAAAAGAAGATATACGCCATTGTTGCGGAGGAACTGAGAAAGGCAATAGACAATGCTTGATATCAACATCATTATTCCGCCGCTGGTGGAAGATATCGTCCGGCTGGAGCCGCAATACCCGGAGATAGTTCCGGAATTCCCGCTGGCGATACTCACGCCGCTGGACATGGGTTCCGGCACGATAATTTCCGGCGAGGAACGGCTTGCGGCGGTGTCGTTCCAGGTGGACGTATACGACACGAAATTGCAGCGCTGCACTGAAACGGCGCTGAAAATCTCCGCGCGGCTGATATCCCGGGGATTCGTCCGGAACTCGGGCGCGGATATCCGGGAGGACGGACTGCACCGCCGTACGCTGACGTTCAGCGCGGCGATAGACGAACACACAGGACTAGTTTACAGGAGGTAAATATGGAGCTTTTAACAAAGGACACGCACCTTGATTTTTCTTCCGACGACGGCGCAACATGGCTTGAGCTGTACGGTCTGGAGAGCTACCCCGATATGGGCGCCGACCCGCCCAAGGTCAAGGTGACGAACATGCGCGACGCTAACGAGCGCTACATCGGAGGCATTCCCGACGTCAGCGACATGAAGTTCGGATTTTTCTACAACAAGGAGAAAGACCCTGACGCCGGAACGATGATAAAGAAGAACTTCGCAAAGCTTAAGGAGCTTGAGGAAGCTGGTGCGAAGATAAAGTGGAAGCTCAACTATCCCGACGGCACTTCCTACGCCTGGGAGGGCAAGCCCACCGTGTACGTTAACGGCGGCAACGTCGGCGAGGCTATGAAGTACACTCTCAGCGTTACGCTTGAAAGCAAGCTTGAGTGGAACGGAGGTAACACATGACGGGAGCATATCTGAAAATATCTGATGAAAAGAGCCTTGAGCTGCGCTTCACCGCGCGCCGGGCTGAGAAGCTCGAATCCGAGCTTGACTGCGACCTGCTGCGGGGACTTTCCCGCTGCCAGAGGATCGGGGTACTCACGCGGTTTATCGCATGCGGCGCAGATATCTCGCATAGCGAGGCGTGCGACGCGTACGACGAGTTCGTCGACAACGGCGGCACCATAGAGGAAGCGTCCGAGGTCGTAATGACTGCGCTGAAGAACGGCGGTTTCATCGCGAAGTCAGCCGTAGAAGCCGCAAAAAAAATCCAGGGGCAGCTCCTCGATCGTGCAGCGCAGGGGAACTGATAGCCCAGCTAAGAAAAACGGCGGTAGACTGCGGCGCATATACGGAGCAGTTCTACGACCTCACCCCGGCGGAGCTCTGCGACCTGAACAGCTCCGCCGTGAAGCGCCGCACTGATGAAGCCCGGAGCCGCGCGGTGTTCGCCTGGCATACGGCGTACCTGACCGGGCTTGCTACGAATGCTCCGAGGAGTTTTCCGCAGACCCCGGAGCGGCATTTCGGTGCGCTCATGCAGGACGATACTCCGGCATGGAAGCGCTCGCAGGCGGCGATGGCGAGGATAGCAGCCGTCCACAATCAGCATTACAGAGAGGAGGCGGGTCATGACCGTTGAGGAGCTGAACATAGTTATTTCCGCGAACGACCGGAAATTCAACGAAGCTATCGGCGATGTAATCGGAAGGCTGGACGACCTGGAGGAGCAGTCCAGACGTTCCACCGATGATATCGGGAATTTCTTCACGAATCTCGGGCACAAGCTTGCGGCGCTCGGTATCGGAAAGATAATCGGCGACAGCATAATGAACGGCGGCGAGCTTGAGCAGCAGCTCGGGGGCGTGGAGGTCGTGTTCTCGGAGCATGCGGAATCCATGAGGAAAGCCGCTGCAACCGCGTACAAGGACATGGGGCTGTCGGAATCCGACTACCTTGCGAAGGCAAACAAGATGGGCGCTCTGCTGAAAGGCTCCGGCTTCGATACCGGGTACGCTTCGGCGATGTCGCAGCAGGTCATGCAGAGGGCTTCCGATGTAGCTTCCATCATGGGCGTTGACGTCAAGGACGCGATGGAAGCGGTCACCGGCGCGGCAAAGGGCAATTTTACGATGATGGACAATCTCGGCGTTGCCATGAACGACACGACCCTCCAGGCGTACGCGCAGGAAAAGGGGCTCGGCAAGCTCGAAACCACGCAGCAGAAGGTCAGCGCGGCAATGCAGATGTTCCTTGACAAGACGGAGTACGCCGCCGGGAACTACGTCCGGGAAAACGACACGTTCTCCGGCTCGCTGACGACCGCAAAAGCGCAGCTTGAGAACATGACCGCCGACCTCGGAACGCAGCTCCTGCCGACCGCCACAACGCTTGTGACGATGGCGCGGGACGGTCTGGAGCTGATAACGCCGCTCGTCGTATCGCTCGGCGAGGGGCTGAACAGCGCGGGTCAGTACCTGCTCGGCATGTCACCGAGCGCGAAAACAATGCTCGGGATAGCTGTGGGCGCCGCTGTAGCGATCCCGGCGGCGACTAAAGCGCATGCTTTGTGGACTGCCGCAAATGAGAAATGGAACAGCCTGCTCAATATCCTCATTCCGAAGGAAGCAAAGCGCGCGAATATAATGAAGGCTGCGGCGGGGTGGCTCGTTATTTTGGCGGGACTGTTGTCTATCGTGGCTTCGGTCGGAGCGACCGCCCGGGAGATGAACGAATCCGAAGGCGCTGCGATGGAGGACACCGCCGCCGGAGCCGACAAGGCAGCCGAAAGCACGGACAGCCTTTCTGACAGCATGGCGGGGCTGGGCAAGAGTGCGGATACTGCCAAGAAAAAGCTCGCGGACATCGACACGCTGAACATATTCGATTCCGGCAGCAGCACCGGCGGCGTGGATTTCAGTGCGATAGTGGACGGCGCAGAATCCGCGCAGGATTCCATCGCGGGACTGACTGACGATCTCGCAGGCGTTACAGGCAATCTTGATGAACTCAGCGAAAAAACAAATAACTTTAGCCTTGATGGGCTTGCAAAGAACTTCGGAGATACCTTTAAAGATATCTGGACTGGGCTTGTAACATTTCTTGACGGCTTCAACTTTAACAGCGACACACAGCTTGACAGCCTGCGGGTGCTTGATTCAAAGGTCAGGGAGCTTTTTGGCGATGACTGGTCGGATTTCTGGACTAACGTCGGAAGCACGATGTATCGGGCATTCGGAACGAACGAGAATACAGAGGAACACAGGCAGGCTCTTCGCGATGTTGAGAGCTTCCTGACTGATATCCAGACATCGGTAGAGTCTTTTGCTTCGCCTATACAGCAGGCGGCTTTTAAGGTCTGGGACGGAATATTCATGAGTCTGGGGAGCGCTCTGTACAGCTTTCAGGATAAGCTGATGTCTGTCGGAGCAACAAGCACGGGCGATTTTTTCTTTAAATACATCACGGGTCAGATCACTATTGACGACCTTGCCGACGTAATGAAGATAGACCAGATGTCCGGCGAGCTTGAAACGCTGTACGACGACATGAACTCCGCGCTCCTGGAACGCTTGAAGCGGGGAATGAATGCGGCAGACGCGTTGAACTCCGTCAAAAATGATTACCTTACCGACAGCGCAAAGCAGAAGTTCTTCGACGATAACGGATACGGCGATATGCTGAGTATCGCCTACGCTTACGGCTTGCAGCAGTCCCTTGAGGAAACAGGGCAGGTGCGCGGCTACGATTACGCTGATTATTCCACACAGCAGAGCAGCATTCCGGGCGCAGTATACAGCGGCGGAGCAATGACGGGCCCTGTTCAGCTCCCCGACAGTTCGGCGGCACCGCAGATAATAGAGTTCCACAACTATATTGACCTGGACGGGCAAATTATAGCGGAAAACACAACGCAGTATCAGAACAATGAGCAGACCCGTTCAAACGGCTATTGACGTTTGGGATAAACTGCAATATGATCCGTTTGATCCGGAAAGGAGGAACAATGTCCGAGAAAACCGCCTCGATAATCAAGATAGACGGCGTAGAAATGCCCACGCCGAGCAGCTTCAAACCTCTCTATAAGGACTACGACAGCAAGAATTCCGGGCGGTCGGAATCAATGTATGCGACCCGCGACATCATCAGATCGGACGTCCGGAAGATGTCGTTCACCTGGATAGTGCAGACTCCTGACCTGCGGAAGATACGCGAGGCTATCAAGCCCCCGAAGATACAGGTCAGGTTCTTCGACATCAACCAGCCCGCCGACGTTCAGTTCAGCACGATGGAGTGCTACGCCGACCCGAGCCGAGAACCGGAGGTGCTCCGCTGGGAGCCTTCCGACCCGGAAAAGAGCTGGTGGAGCTTCACCACGTCATTCACGGAGTATTGATATGTACAATGTTTCAGATACCTACAAGGAGCTTATAAAAGCGCCGGTCCGGTACACCGGGATAAGCGGCGCGGCAAGGCTCCGGGACGGCACTATAATTCACCTGACCGACGACAATATTGCCGCCGGTTCCCTTTCTATAACGCAGAAAATGAACGGCCGCGGGGACTTCCGCCCCGGCGGGGTGTACTCCGGGGAGCTTTCCTGCTCCCTGAAAGGCTTCGCGGGTAAGACCAGCGATCTTGACGGCGCGGCGATACGGCTCGCGTTCATTCTGTACCACGACAGCGATATGCAGGCGGCGAAGTCCGAGACGGTGCCGCTCGGGCGCTTCTATGTGGACGGCTCCTCGATCAAGCGCCGGAACGACACGGTAACGCTTTCCGCGTTCGACGGAATGGCGCTGTTCGATGTGGAGGCGACCGAGCGGGAAGGCACGCTGTACGAGCTTGTATGCGGAGCGTGTACCGCGGCGGGGGTCTCGTTCGGAATGACGCAGGCGGAGTTCGAAGCGCTCCCGAACGCGGCGCAGGCAGTGAAGATAAATACGGCGCGAATCCAGACCGAGCGCGACCTGCTGATGTATGTCGGCATGATGACTGCTTCGTTTGCGAGGATCAGCCGCAGTAACGAGCTGGAATTCGTGCCGCTCACATGTGAGAGAAACGACGGCGGCGTAATAGTCCCGGTGCGTGAAATAGCCGGGAATATCCGCTTCAATACGGATTTCTCGGACGATACGACCTGCATTGCGAAGCTGTTCACCAGGCGAAACGGCGCTGCGGTGTACTCTACAAGGGAGATATCAGCGGGCGGCAGCGAGAAGCTTGCGGTCATGGAGCTGAACGAAAATCCGCTGCTTGCGGAGCTTTCCGACGACGTTGTCGCGGGGGTGCTCAACAATGAGCTTTTGCAGATGTACAAATGCCTGAACCGCGTTTTTGATTCGAGTTTCACCGGCGACCCTGCTCTTGAGATCGGGGATTATGTCCGGCTGCGGGGCGGCGCTATAGACACCGACCGGGGATATGCAACGGGCATGATCACCTCTCAGATCTGGAGGTACCGGGGGCAGCACACAATAAAATGCAGCATGCCCTCGTCCCTGTCAGCAGTGGAGGAATCGGCGGTAGCGGCCTATTCTGCGGAGACTTCTACAGAATCAAGGCAGCGCACGCAGCCCAAATCCCAGACAGAAAAGCAGATAGACGAGCTGAGGAAGCAGCTCAGCCAGTCAGGAGGAGACGGCATGCTGCACGACGTGAACGGCAGCGCCGCATGCGCCTATTTATCCAAAGACAAGGACAGCGACATTACTCAGATAACAGCGCAAGGCGTTGACGGTGATAAACAGCTATCGCTAATGTGGTCGCAAAAGCTGAAGTATCTGGGGCTAAGCATTACGGACGCAAATGGTATGCAAGGCTGTGCGATCGAGGTCGAATATGGCAGTATAAAAATCAGCGGCGGCAGCGGTACGAATATTTATGTCGGAGATGATCACGGCAGCGGCAGCCTGGACATAAAAGGCGGTGGAATACACATCACCGGCAGCTCAGGCGGCTTAAATTTCCAGGCAGGCAACAACATGTTGTCGTTCACCGGAGATACAATTTATGTTAACGGCAAAAAGGTACTTTTGGAGGGATAAATCATGACATCAAAAACAATCGTCCTCACCGGCGCGGAAATCAGGGCAGATTACAGCGGCGGCACAAACGCCTGGCTCAGGAACGACGGCACAGCAGTCGTGTACGCTTCGGCAGAGGCAGGAATATCGGCAGGCGCTGACGGCGTTGTATCAATTCCCGCCGGACAGGCTGCGGCGATTTACGGCGCTTGCGGCTCTGTGTACCTGCTCGGCATAGGCTCAGTGATGCTCATAGGGAGCGATTACACAGCATGCCCTTTTAAGACGTCAGCACAGTCCGGCGGTTCGGGTGCTGACAGCGTAGCCAGAGCCGCCATAGAAGCGCACGCGGCTGACACGGATATCCACGTAACAGCCGATGAGAAGGCGTACTGGAATACGCTGAGCGGCAAGAACGAGCTTGACAATCCGGATTTCCGGGTAA
>ERZ773145.828-NODE-828-length-29126-cov-23.882357_pt1 | contig 29126 bp, 26 predicted proteins | sample MGYA00580848_ERZ773145 | MGnify/ENA primary metagenome ERZ773145 (study PRJEB29015, sample SAMEA2737858) | human gut metagenome | biome: human gut; feature: human-associated habitat; material: faeces | place: China | collected 2012 ... | reverse complement strand
TCGGGTGGTACACGTTTCAAATGCTACCCGGGTCCCTTTTCAAGTGTTAGCTACAGGTAACGGGAACCATCTTGAATCAATTATGTGAAAAGAAGTTTAATATAGTTGTAATGCCCCTATAATTGTTTATAACATTTTAAGTGATGAAAGATGAAAAGTGGCTTATAGGTGGAATTCTGATAATATGACCGAGAGGTAAAGTTACGATAAAGGGAAATCAAAATATTTATAGGGAAAGAAAGACTTAAAGTGTTATTTTGTAGAGTTTTGGCTTAAGGGGAAGTTGTTGAGAAATGAGCGAGAGGACTCTTCCCTTCAAGAGATGCTTCTTGCGGGAGGAATAAATATGGACACATCTAGGCCGCTTTATCAATAAAAATAAAAAAATCTATGCCGAGATTCCATTGCTTTTTACAAAAGAAATTACCTTCTCATTTGCTTCATCAATCTTCTTGTCGTTGAAAGGTTTGAGATAGGTTTCAGTAACATTTATCGATGAATGTCCCATCGCTTCGGAAATAATGCCAGGGTGAATCTCACAATAATATGCCATTGTGGCCCACGTGTGTCTTCCGGCATGGAAAGTGATAGGCTACGCAAGGAAAAGCAGACAGAAGAAGATTAAACGTAAACCGTTTGAAATGAGCATGGTTTCAGTATTTTGCCAAATTGAGAAAATGCAAATGACAACGTAATATTGAGGTTGTTCAGTTACCAGACCGTTAGCCGGGCAGTTACCGGAACGGGAACAGGTAACGGAAAGCAATGAAAAGAAATCCTCACCGTTTTCTTTGCACTCGTACTCAGCATTTTGCTTATCAAGGAACGCTTATATGGCAAGTAACTTTGCACCTAAAAATATAAGCGTATGAAAGTAGAAAAATTCAAGGTGCTGCTCTACCTCAAAAAGAGCGGACTGGGCAAGTCGGGCAAAGCCCCGATAATGGGAAGAATTACAGTGAACCGCACGATGGCGCAGTTCGGATGCAAGTTGTCCTGCACTCCCGAATTGTGGAATCCCCGTGAAAGCCGTCTGAACGGAAAAAGCCGCGAGGCAGTGGAGACTAATGCCAAGATTGACAAGTTGCTACTGGCGGTAAACATTGCATTCGACAATCTTGTGGAACGCAAAATTGATTTCGATGCCACCGATGTGAAAGACCTTTTTCAAGGCAGCATGGAAACGCAGATGACCCTCATGAAAATGACCGATGTTGTCTGTGATGACATCAAGGCACGTATCGGTATTGACCGTGCCAAAAGTACTTATCCCGGCTATCACTATATGCGGCTGGCACTCGGAGAGTTCATCAAGCATCAGTACAAGGTCAAGGATTTGGCTTTCGGGCAACTGACGGAACAGTTCATCCACGACTATCAGACATTTGTCACGGAAGATAAAGGACAGGCAATCGATACTGCCAGACATTATCTTGCCATACTTAAGAAGATTTGCCGTCTAGCTTATAAAGAGGGATATGCCGATAAAATCCACTTCCAACATTTCACCCTGCCGAAGAAAACGGAAACGACTCCACGGGCATTGAGCCGTGAATCGTTCGAGAAAATCCGTGACGTGGAAATACCTGCATACCGCAAATCCCATATGCTGGCAAGGGATATGTTTCTCTTCGGATGTTATACAGGTGTATCTTATGCGGATGTCGTTTCGATTACCCATGCTAATTTGCAGACAGACGGGGACGGGGCATTATGGTTGAAATACCGCAGAAAGAAAAACGAACTCCGTGCTAGTGTAAAACTATTGCCCGAAGCAATTGCGCTTATCAATAAGTATAGCAGTGAGGACAGAGAAACTTTGTTCCCTTTACTTCGCTGGCCCAATCTTAGAAGGCACATGAAAGCGTTGGCGGCACTGGCAGGCATCAAGGATGACCTGTGCTACCATCAGGCGAGGCATAGTTTCGCCTCGCTGATTACGCTCGAAGCTGGTGTGCCGATTGAGACCATCAGTAGGATGTTGGGGCATTCCGATATCTCCACCACTCAGGTGTACGCCCGTGTCAGTCCGAAAAAACTCTTTGAGGACATGGACAGGTTCATCAAAGCTACCGAGGATTTCAAACTTACCCTTTAATACAGCAAACGATATGCGAAGTACATTTTCACTGTTACCCTATATCAACCGCAGCAAGGTAAAGGCTGACGGTACGACCGCCGTTCTCTGCCGCATAACCATTGACGGGAAACAGACGGTCATAAGCACAAGTATCTATTGCCGTCCCGAAGATTGGAATGGCAAGAAGAACGAGATAAAGTCCACAAGGGAAAACAACCGCTTGCAGGAATATCTCCGGATCATTTCAGAAGCATACGAGGAAATACTGAAATCGCAAGGTGTAGTCAGTGCAGAGATGTTGAAGAGCCACATCACCCAAAACAACATTCATCCGACTACCCTCCTGCAAATGGGAGAATGGGAACGGGAGCGGTTAAAGAAACACTCCGAAGAAATAGATTCAACCTCCTCCTATCGAAGTTCAATGTATTACCAGAAGTACCTGACAGACTATATTGTGTCATCGGGTAAAAAGGACATCTGTTTTGAAGAAGTTACAGAGGACTTCGGCAAATCTTATAAGGCATATCTGAAAAGATGCAAGAACTTCGGGGCATCTCAGACCAACCATTGTCTGCGATGGTTGAACCGCCTGCTGTATCTGGCAGTCGATAAGGAGATAATCCGAGTGAATCCCTGCGAGGAGTTGGAATATGAAACCAAACCGGAGGCAAAGCACAGATACATCAGCCGCGATGAGTTCAAGAAGATACTTTCCACCCCGATGTATGACAACAGGCTGGAGTTGGCGAGACGGGCTTTCATATTCTCCTGCCTGACAGGATTGGCGTATGTGGATATACAGTTGTTGCATCCCCACCACATCGGGATGAATGCGGAGGGCAGACGGTATATCCGTATCAACCGCAAGAAGACAAAGGTGGAAGCGTTCATACCCCTGCATCCCATAGCGGAACAGATATTGTCGCTGTACAACACGGTCAATGACGAACAGCCCGTATTTCCGCTTCCTAACCGTGACGCCTTGTGGTTTGAAATTCATGAGTTAGGGGTAATCATAGGCAAAGAGGATAACTTGTCCTACCACCAAAGCCGACATAGTTTCGGAACTTTCCTTATTTCAGCGGATATACCGATAGAGAGTATCGCCAAGATGATGGGGCACTCCAATATTCGGACGACACAGGGATATGCACGTATAACCGATGACAAAATCTCAAAGGATATGGACAAACTGATGGAACGCCGGAAGAAACAATCTACTGGCGAAAAGACAAACAAAAGTAACTAAACAATGTCAATACAATATATTATGGATAGAGGTATAATCACAATCAGTGAAGCGGGTATGGTCACTATTCCGACCGCACCCGTATGGATGACACAATTCGAAATCGCCGACCTGTTCGGCGTATTTTCATGCGTTGTTCGCAAGGCGATTCATGCTATATACAAGAACAAGGAACTGAATGAAGCGGAAACAATGAAATATATCAGACAACCGGATGGAATCAGTTATGATGTTTATAATATTGAAGTGATTGTAGCCATTGCATTTAGAATATGCAGTAGAGAAAGTATCTTGTTCAGACGGTTTGTGATAAATGAAATCTGCGCCACCAAGAAAGAGGCTCCAATAACATTGTTTCTCTCTTGTGGCAGAGGAAGCAACCTATGGTATAGTTGAGGTTCATCCCATCAGTCACCTGTTCCCGATGCACGGATGCAAAGGTAGCGCATGGCACTGATGGCAGTGGAAAGGTCAGGCGGCAAAGCCGTTTCGGGCAGAATCTTCCTCCTGCGGAGCGTATTCAGCCCGAAAACCTTGCCTCTGCCGAACATACGCTCGAAAGGCATCCGGCAACGGAAACAAGCGACTGACTGGAAATCAGAAGACAAAGAAAAGGAACGGCTAACAGACGAAGCGGAATCTTGATGCTTCATCCGTAAACCGTTCCTTTTTCTTTTTGCTGTCAAGTCCATTACTACCGCAAATTATAGGGCAGACGGCAAACTGTACTCTTTCAAGAAAATCAGATTGCCTTCTGTCGGTAGGCGGAGCGGTAGCCGTCAGTTAGCATCTTCTCTATGTCGGATTCACGGTAGAGAATTTTGCCACCTAATTGGATATAGGCTATCCGTCCTTCGTTGCGGTAATCTTGAAGTGTTCTTCGGCTCACTTTCAACCGTGCCGATACCTCTTTGTCTGTGAAGAAACGTTCTCCGCCCAATGTCGGGCGGTAGTTGGCGGTCAGGCGCTCGTAGTTGTCCAGCAGACGGTCAAGGCTGCCCATGAAGTGGATTATCCACTCGTTGTCTTTGTTAATCAATTCGTTCATGTTACTTTGAATTTAGTGGGTATTGTTATTATACTTTATTTATTGCACTGAGATTATATCGTCCGTCCTTTGAATCTCGCTTCTTTTCGTCTATCCTCCACAACGGAAACGATACGCTGCACATCTTCGGGACGGTAATACGTCTTATGATTTATTTGTGAGTAGGCAAGCGTACCGTTGTCCCGCAGAGTCTGCAACGTGCGGGGACTGATGTTCAGCATCCGGCACACGTCCTGATTGTCCATCCACTCACTTATTCTCTTTTCGCCGTGCCGCTGGCAGATTGCTTCCATACGGTGAACGAAGCGGTCGAACTTGGCGACCATCGCCTCAAATGTTTTTCTTTCGATAGATACGATTTCCATATACGTTATTCTTTGCTGTTATTGTTTCTTTTGCCGCAAAGGAATATATAATCCGTTATCCGACAATGGATTTTCTAAAAGTGGAAGCATGTGGCACCGGTATGGCATAGGTTGTCTGGGGTGCTGTTTATCGTTATCATCTTAATTGGGGATTTTAGCAAGAATGCCAAGAACAAAATAAGGACTTAATTCAAATTTACCCGTAAATACATATTTGTTCTTCCTGTGATTCATATCCGGCAAATCGAAGAAGTCTACACCATTGTTCATACCGCCATAAGGCAAAACTACACAAAATAGCCTAACAGAATCCAAGTCCTTGACTGACTGAACTAAAGCCTCTTACTTTGCTCCCGACAAACGGTCAACTATGCGCATACAGACCAACAAGTATTCACTTTAAAAAGAAACAACAATGAGCAAGAAATTCAAAAACATTGAGAACGATGAAGCGTTCAAGAACTTCAAGTTGGAAGACTATATGCCTTCCATGCCCGAACACAAACAGGAAGACAGTTTTTCCGTAGCAGAACAAGAACCTGTTGTGGAAGCAGGCAATCTCTTTCCTATATTGGATGAGCCGGACACATCCGCAGAACAGGTAACTGAGCCGGAAACAAGCGCAGGGTCAGACAATGAGGCAAGAGAAACAGAGGCGGATAACGTTACCGTGGAACGAACTGTCGCCAGACGTATCAGCAGCAAACAGCGCAGGCTGTCATTGGACGAATACCGTGCCACCTATCTGCGAGTGCCCAAGATTGCCGACCGCAAGCCCGTGTTCGTCAGTGGGGAGGTACGTGACAGGCTGGACGAGATTGTGCGCCGCCTCGGTGGACGTGGCATGAGTGTATCGGGGCTTATTGAGAACCTCGCACGGCAACACCTATTATCCTACGAGAACGACATTGACCAATGGCGTAAATTGTAGGAATTAAGACAAAACCAACGGGTGTCTTCAGGGTATCTTTCAGAGATGCTCTAAATCACTTGTAACGAAGTTTGGAGGGGCAAGTTTATGTTTCGGGCAGACCGAAACCACTTGCCCCGCTCCAAAACTCGCAGGGAAGCCACATCCCGTTGGTCTATCTTATGTACAATTATTATAATCAGTGATTAAACAAAAAACAGATGTTTATGGACAACGGAAAAAGAAAGAACAATGTAAAAGGCAATAAACGAGAGCGAGCCAACAAGGGAGGTCGTCCCGTTAAAGAAGCCACGGAGAAACTGAAATACCGTGTCACGGTGAAGATGGCAACAGAGGATTACTATCTGTTGAAATCCAAAGCAAAGTCAGCAGGTGTTTCTGCCAGCGAGTTCATTCGGGGTTGCATCACAGAGGGCGGTGTAAAGGAACGGCTCTCGAAAGAGCATGGCGACCTTATCCGCAAACTCTGCGGTATGGCGAACAACTTGAACCAACTGGCACGGAAAGCGAATGCGGAAGGGTACGCCTCCGTGTTTATTCCCTGCCGCACACTGATGATTGAGATAGACAATCTTGTAAATCGGATACGCCTATGATAGCAAAAATTATGAAAGGCTCGGACTTCAAGGGTGTAGTTTATTACATTCTGAACGATGAGAAAGGTACTCAAATCATAGATTCAGACGGCTTATTTCTGGAAAATAATGACACGATAGCACAAGGATTTATCGGGCAGGCACAAATGAATCCGAGAGTGACAAAGGCTGTCGGGCATATCGCTTTGAGCTTCTCAAAGGAAGATGCGCCACGACTGAACAATGTGGTCATGACGCAGATTGCCCGGGAATATATGGAACGCATGGGTATCAAGGATACGCAGTACATCATCGGGCGGCACTTTGACAAAGAGCATCCGCACGTGCATATCGCTTTCAACCGCATCGACAATAACGGTAAGACCATATCCGACAGGAACGACCGTTTTCGTAGCGAGCGTATTTGCAAGGAACTGACCAAGAAATACGGACTTCATTTTGCCAATGGTAAGGAGCAGGTGAAGACAGACCGATTGCGTGAGCCTGACAAGACGAGGTATGAGCTATACCAAATCTTGAAGACGGAAGTCGGCAGATGTCGGGACTGGAAAACCCTGCTTGAAAGATTAAAACGGCAAGGTGTAGATGTGCAGTTCAAATATAAGGGACAGACGGATGAGATTCAAGGTATAGTCTTTACGATGAACGGCTATCGTTTCAATGGTTCAAAGGTGGACAGGCAATTCAGTTACTCCAAGATTGATGCGGTATTGAACCGTAACAATTACGAGGAACGGCAGATACAACCGCAGACTAATCGGGAAGAAATAAGCCCGATTTCAAGTGTCGGCGGCGAACTTATCAATGGCTCATTAGGCTTGTTTTCTCCAAGCAATATGCCGGAGGAACAACAGCCATACGACCCATATCTGAAAAACAAGAAAAAGAAGAAACAACGTAAAATCAACTGGTAATCATGGCAGACAACAATGTATTCATCCTCTTTGAGGAAATCAAGACCGCCTTAAAAGGCATAAATGGCAAGCTGGAAGCATTGCCCAAGGTGGCAGGACAACAACCACAAATAGAAAATAATGAACCGGATTTATCTCCAATTAAGGAGGCTATTGTGGAAACGGCAAAAGCTCAGTCTGGAGAAATTAAGGGCTTGTTGGATAAGCACTGGAAGGCTTACGCACAGATTTCCACCCTGATACTGCATCACCTTGATACAATCAAGAAGTCGCAGGATGAACAAGGTGTGCAACAAGAGCCACAACCGCAGGAGCATATCCACCGGCATAGTTTTGACATCAAGTCAAGCAAGGTTTTTTCTTTCGTTGTGGGATTGGGTGTGGCATGTGTCTTATCCCTGTGGGGCAATATCTCGCAATGGCAGTCCAATAGGAAGTATTCCGATGATGCGTTGAGGTTCCGTGCTATCCGCTCTTGGGGTGGATGTGATGCCAATGATTTGCTTTGGTTGAACAAGGTGTTTGACATCCACCGAGACGAGAAGGCCATTGAGTGGATACGGAAGCAGGCTGATGGGTATGAAACATCCCTGAAAGCGGTTTCCGACAGCCTGATGCAGGAGAGTATCAAATCAAAATCCGATTGATATGGCATCGGTAAAGGTCAAGTTTCGTCCCTCCACCGTGAACGGCAGGGAGGGTACACTCTACTATCAGGTCATCCACAACCGTGTGGTCAGACAGATAAACACCGAGTATAAACTTTTCGTTTCGGAATGGGACCGCCATTCCGAAACGGTTGTCTTACATCATATATCAACAGGACAAGAGCGGAACAACTATCTACTTTCAATCGGTTCACGCATCAAGTGGGACAAGGACAGGCTGAACAAGATTATACATGCGTTATCCCAGTCCGGCACATTTGTGACGGATGATATAGTCATGCGCTTTCACGACAACAGGCAAGAATTATCGTTCAACGCTTACATCAGCCAGCAGATAGCAAGGCTGAAACGCTTGGGGAAGATACGTACTTCGGAAACCTACACTGCCGCTCTCAGGCGTTTCAGCGGTTTTATGAATGACAAGGAGGTCTTGTTTGACCAGCTTAATGCAGATTTGTTTGCTGAGTACGAGGCTTATTTGAAAGGCAGGGGAAATACGCCCAATACCATATCCTTTTATATGCGTATCCTGAAAGCGGTTTATAACCGTGCGGTGGAAGACGGATTGACCGAGCAACGGCATCCGTTCAAGTCCGTTTATACAGGAGTGGAGAAAACCATGAAGCGAGCCATATCGCTCAACGACCTTAAACGCATCAAAGGATTAGACTTGTCGTTGAAGCCCAATCTTGATTATGCGCGTGATATGTTCCTGTTCTGTTTCTATACAAGAGGAATGTCGTTCATTGATATGGCTTATTTGAAGAAGAAGGATTTGCAGAACGGGATTCTTTCTTATCGCAGACGCAAAACAGGACAACAACTATTCATTAAATGGGAAAAGTGTATGCAAGGGATTCTTGACAAATATCCGATAAACGAAACAGAGTATCTTTTACCCATTATTACACAACGGGACACAGATTATCGGAAACAATATACCAACGAACTTCATCTGGTGAACCATTTGCTGAAGAAAATCGGGAAGCAGCTGGATTTGCCGATACCCTTGACAATGTATGTCGGACGACATTCATGGGCAAGTGTTGCCAAGAGCCGTAATGTGCCTATCTCTGTCATCTGTGAAGGAATGGGGCATGATTCCGAGAATACCACGCAGATTTATCTTGCATCATTAGATACTACAGTGGTGGATAAAGCCAATAAGAAGATACTGGATTTGCTGTAAAGTCGTGAATGTTTTGCGAATCAGTCCAACGCTTACCAAGAGACGGATATTACAATGCAAAATTACGCAAAATAATGATTTTTATAAGATAAAATGCTGAAAATCTTACTTATTGCCATGCTTTTGTTTTGCGAGGAATATCGGATGTTTTGCGAAATTATCCATAAAGAGGAAAAAATACAACTCAATATCAATGGAATAAGGCAACTCATCCGTCTCTTGGTAAGAGAAGAACCTTTTTCCCTTATTTCTATAAGAGACGGGCGTAAACTTGAAATAAAATGCCCGTTGAAGTTGACATATTGGAAGATAGTATCTTTAGGCTTTCGCCCGACTTGCTGAACACCCTGCTCAAAGATCATACCATGAGCAAGGAGGGTATTCAACGCAATATCTTTTGGGCGACTTCCGATTATGAATATCTGGGCGAAGGGTATCAATATGATTCGCCTATTCTTCCCTGTCTTATTACCGGAGATAACGGGCGTGTCATCATGCCGCGTATCCTCAAAAGTCGTGACACCCAAACCGCACGTTCGCGAGAAATGGCAGAGGTGTTCACTCCGTCATGGATATGCAATGCGCAGAACAACCTGATCGATGAAGCATGGTTTGGAAGAAAGGATGTGTTCAATACGGAATACACCGACAAACAAGGCTGTCATCGGTGGAGACCCAACTCAGAGAAAATTCAATTTCTGGAAGGTAAGACTTGGAAAGATTATGTACGTGACAACCGACTGGAGATAACCTGCGGGGAAGCCCCTTATATCGTCAGTCGCTATGACACCACAACCGGAGAGACCATTCCTATTGAGGAACGCATCGGTTTGCTTGACCGTAAGTTGCGGGTAGTTGGCGAAAACACGGAAACTTCCGGCGAATGGTTGGAGTGGGCACAGGAAGCGTATAAAAGTATATACGCTTACGAATGGCAAGGTGACAATTTGCTGATTGCCCGTGAATCCATGCTTATCTCCTTTATCGAATACTATCAACAAAAGTTCGGCAAGCGACCCTTGTTGAAATCCATCAATTATATCGCCTACATCATTTCATGGAACGTCTGGCAGATGGACGGGCTTAAAGGTGTCATCCCGAACAGTTGCGGTGAACGCCGGACTGTCGTCGCCGACCTGTTCGGGACAAGGGAAGAAGTCAGTCAATGCGAAGGCTGTCAGAAAGATGACATCCACAGGCATAATGGTATCTATTGCCAAATCAAGGACTGGCGGGCCAAAGACCCTAAAACAGGAAAAATGGGAAAACGAATCCGATTTATCGACCTCATAAAATAGTGCAGCATGAAATTCACATCTTCACTAAAATTAAAACTGATATATGTGTTCCGCATCAATGATGCCGCACACAGGGGATGCCTGAAAGTGGGCGAGGCCACTTGTGATAATGACAATGTCTTCGGTCTTGCTCCGAACAGCAAACCGCTTAACGAGTCCGCTAAGAAACGCATCAACCAATATACACAAACGGCAGGCATCGCGTACGACCTCTTATATACGGAACTCACGATATATAACAGCAGAAAGGGCTTGTGTTCTTTCAACGACAAGGAAGTACATAGCGTTCTGGAACGTTCCGGCATTAGGAAAAAGATATTCGATACCGAGAACAAGGCCAACGAGTGGTTCATCACTGATCTTGAAACGGTTAAACGGGCAATAGCTGCCGTAAAGGAGGGACGGGAATCGCTCTCTTCCACCGAAGTTTCACACGCCCAAACTCCTATTGTATTCCGCCCGGAACAACGGGAGGCTATTGAAAAGACCAAGAAGCAATTCAGGAAAAGTAACCAGATGCTTTGGAACGCCAAGATGCGTTTCGGCAAGACATTGTCGGCCTTGCAGGTGGTGAAAGACATGGATTTCAGCCGTACTTTGATTCTTACCCATCGCCCCGTGGTGGATAGCGGCTGGTTCGAGGATTTCGGCAAGATATTCTATGATTGTCCCTGTTTTGCATACGGCTCAAAGAACAATGGTGACAGCCATGCTTCACTTGAAGCGAGAGCAAAGCAGGGCAAATGCCAATATGTGTATTTCGCTTCCATGCAGGATTTGCGCGGTTCTGAACTTGTGGGCGGCAACTTCGACAAGAACAATGAAGTGTTTGCCACCGCTTGGGATTGCATCATCGTGGACGAGGCGCACGAAGGGACACAGACGGAACTCGGCAAGGCTGTCATGCAGGAACTGACAAAAGCAAATACAAAGATACTGCGACTTTCCGGCACTCCGTTCAACCTGTTGGACGACTTCAAGGAGGACGAGATTTATACCTGGGATTATGTGATGGAGCAACGGGCAAAGGCTTCATGGGATTTGACCCATTTCGGTGATCCGAATCCATACGCCTCTCTACCTACGATGAACATCTATACATACGACCTCGGACGGTTGCTCCATGAGTTCGTGGACGAAGATGTGGCTTTCAACTTCCGTGAGTTTTTTCGGGTCAATGAAGCCGGAAACTTTATTCATGAAAAGGATGTGAAGGCATTTTTGAATCTTATTTCCAAGGAGGACAATGATAGTTGCTATCCGTTTGCCAACGAGGAAAACCGCAACATCTTCCGTCATACGCTATGGATGTTGCCGGGCGTGAAAGAGGCTCGCGCCATGAGTGCTTTGCTACAATCACATCCTGTATTCCAGCATTTCAAGGTGGTGAATGTGGCAGGAGACGGTGACGAGGACGAAGAGAGCAAGAATGCGCTTGCTGCGGTGGAAGAAGCCATCGGCAAAGACCCTGATGTCACCCGTACCATTACCTTGTCTTGCGGACGATTGACCACGGGTGTCAGTGTCAAGGCGTGGACGGGCGTATTCATGTTGTCTGGTTCATATAATACCGCCGCATCGAGTTATATGCAGACCATCTTCCGTGTACAGACACCTGCCACCATCAACGGACGTGTCAAAGAACAGTGTTATGTATTTGATTTTGCTCCTGACAGAACACTGAAAGTCATTGCCGAGACAGCGAAGATTTCTTCCAAGGCAGGAAAGACCAGCGGCAATGACCGCAAGATTATGGGTGAGTTCCTGAACTTCTGTCCTATTATCTCCATCGAAGGCTCCAAGATGAGCCAGTTCGATGTACCCAAGATGTTAGAGCAGCTTAAACGTGTTTATGTGGAACGTGTAGTCCGCAATGGTTTCGAGGACAGGAGTCTGTATAATGACGAGCTGATGAAGCTCAACGATTTGGAATTGCAGGAGTTTGACGACCTGAAAAAGATTATCGGCCAGACCAAGGCAATGCCAAAGACCAATCAGGTGGACATCAACAACCAAGGACTGACCGATGAACAATACAAGGAACTTGAAGACCTTGAAAAGAAATCCAAGAAGAGAGGTAAGGACAAGCAACCTTTGACGGAAGAGGAAAAGAAACGTCTTGAAGAATTGAAAAAGAAAAAGAACAACCGCGAGGCTGCCATTTCCATTCTTCGGGGTATCTCCATCCGTATGCCTTTGCTGATTTATGGAGCAGAACTACAAGACGAATCACAGGAAATTACGATTGACAACTTCGCTTCGCTCATTGACCCGCAATCGTGGGAGGAGTTCATGCCCAAGGGCGTTACCAAACAGAAGTTCAACAGCATCAAGAAATACTATGACCCGGAAATATTCTGTGCGGCAGGCAAGCGCATTCGTGCCATGGCTCGTGCTGCGGACAAACTGAGCGTGGAGGAACGCATCGAGCGTATCACGGATATATTCAGCACGTTCCGCAATCCCGACAAAGAAACGGTGCTTACCCCTTGGCGTGTGGTGAATATGCATCTTGGCGATTGTTTGGGTGGATATAACTTCTTTGAAAAAGGTTATGAAACCACCTTGTCAGAGCCTCGCTTCATTGACCGGGGCGATGTGACAGCCAATGTGTTCGCCCCGGATTCCCGAATCCTTGAAATAAATTCAAAGTCAGGATTATATCCTCTATACATGGCATACAGCATTTACCGTACAAGGGTCAAGAACTCTTTGTTTTCTGTGTCTTGTATTGAGGACGAACAGAGTATATGGGACAAGGTGGTGGCTGAAAACATCTTCGTCATCTGTAAAACTCCGATGGCAAAGAGCATCACCAAACGCACCCTTATAGGTTTCCGTAAAGCGAAGGTAAACACCCGATATTTCGAGGACTTAATCAATCAAATCAAAAACAAACCGGAACATTTTATCAAGCAGGTAGATAAATTCATTACAGAAAGAACAGGAATAAAGAATATGAAAATCAATGCGATAGTGGGGAATCCACCGTATCAAGCCATGGATGGAGGTGGTGCAGGAACAAGTGCAATACCTGTATATAATAGATTCATAGGGATTGCCAAGAGAATGTTACCACAGTATTTGAGTATGATATTACCGGCAAAATGGTATACCGGAGGTAAGGGATTGGATGATTTCCGAAATGAAATGCTTCATGACAAACATATATCATATCTTGCAGATTTTGCGGACTCAAGAGATTGCTTTCCAACTGTTGATATAGCAGGAGGTGTATGTTATTTCTTGTGGGATAAAATACACATTGGTCCTTGTTCTTTTGTGAATGTGGATAAGAAACAACGTAGTTCTGATATTCGGTATCTTGATGCGCAAGAATCATTTATTAGAAATATTGAATCAGTAGCAATCATTCAGAAAGTAACAGCCGAAAAGTATTTTTCGTCAATAGTGTATAGTCGTAATCCTTTTTCTATAACTAATGCCCATTTGACAAATTCAAACGCGTTTAATGGTTCTGTTTCTATTTTCAGCAGTAAGGGTGTGTTTTATGTATCTCCTAATACAATAAAAAGTAATCAAGAACTTATAGGTAGATGGAAAGTCATCGTTTCTAAAACGGCAGCAGAACATGCTGGACAAGCCGATAAGGAAGGACGAAAAAGGATATTTTCCAAAATAGTAGTCTTGAAACCAAATGAAGTTTGCTCAGAATCGTATCTACTGGTAAAAGTCTGTCAAGACGAGAAAGAAGCTAATAATGTAGTGTCTTATCTTAAGACGCGTTTTGTCAGATTTCTGTTATCCACAATTCTGCTAACTCAAAACATTGCTAAAGACAAGTTCGCCTACATTCCTGCTCTGGTGTTTACAAATAATACAGATATTGATTGGAATAAATCCATTGCCGTGATAGACCAGCAGCTCTATAAAAAATACCATTTGTCCAACGAAGAAATCACATTCATTGAATCAATGATAAAACCAATGTGATAACTTTATAAAACCATGGAGCATTTTTATGTAAAGGAAAATAGAGTGAAAAAAATTAGTTGTTTCAAAACCTACAGATGAATAAACGCATGAGTTTTATGGTTTTATGTGCAAATATCCTTCTTTTATAATGCTCCTAATGAGAAAAAACATTAACTTTGCATTAGATTTAAACCTATAATATGACTAAAATGGAAAATATAGATATTGAAGCCGAGATAATTACTGACAATCAATCTGATAGTGAAGACATACAAGCAGTGGATGTCTCAGATGTTGTTGTATACGCTAGAGATTGGACTATTGAAACAATATTCAATCAAATAAATATCGGAAATATTGATTTAAATCCTAAATTCCAAAGGAGGAATGCTTGGAATGATGACAAGCGCAGTAAACTTATAGAATCAATTATAATGGGGTACCCTGTCCCTGAAATTGTTTTAGCAGAAAACCCTAATAAAAAGCGTTCATTTATAGTTATAGATGGTAAACAAAGACTACTTACCCTTGCGGGATTTATAGACAATAATAAGTATAAGTATTGGGACAGACCTGTATTGAAAGGGCTGAAAGTATTAAAAGAGCTTAATAAGTTGAAGTATGTAGATTTAGATGAAAAATCTAAACGAGAATTTGATAACTCATCATTACGCTGTACTGTCATAACCAATTTTAAGGATATTCAGATTTTATATGATATCTTCTATAGACTTAATTCCGGGTCAGAATCTTTATCTACACAAGAATTGCGACAAGCCCTTAATAAGGGAGAGTTTGCCGATTATTTAGTTGAAACTACAAACACGTTGCAGCCAATTCATTCTGTAATGAATCTATCAGAACCGGATAAAAGGCTACGAGACATCGAAAATTTGCTAAGATTATTTGCTTTTACTATGTATCCTAATGAATATAAGGGTAATTTAAAAAAATTCTTAGATGATAAAATGGGGGATATTACTAGAAATTGGGAAAAATCAAATTTCGAAATAAAGAAACAATACGAGAAAATAAATTCTGCAATAGATTTGCTAAAAGAAACATTTGGAGATTATAAATTTATTGGCAGGAAATATGATGAAGATAATTTCTCTAATAGATTTAATAAAGTGTTATTTGAGGTGGAAATTTTTTATTTTCTTCATTTAGATAATAGTATTCTTTCAAAAAAAGAAGCATTTATTGCTTCCTTTATAAAATTGTGTACAAAAGATGCCGATTTTAGAGCTTCTATTGAGAGTTCAACAAAAAATATAGATTATTACAAGATTAGATATGCCAAATTCCAAGATTTGATAAATAAATCTTTTGAGGTTGATTTAGCAATAAATCCATTTCTGTAATTTATGGTAAGTATAGAAGAGTCATTGGACAAATTGGGAATATATTTATTAGAACTTGAGTATAAATATATAAGTAACCATGTTGACCCTTTTGAAGATCCCGAGGAATACAAATTGGATGTTAGAAGTTATTGTGTTCTTTCTCATGCTGCTTTTGAAGAATTTGTAGAGAACATATGTTTATATACACTCAATGAAATTGAAGATAAATTTGTAAACACACAACGTATTAGTTTTTCCACACTGTGTTTGTTGCATTTCAATGGCTATAACAAAACTATAGATAACGAAAGTTGGAAAGATGATGATAGGATTTATGACTATCTATTAAATCAAATAAGAAGCGTAAAAAGCGATTTTTCCAAGTATATAATGAACCAAAATCATGGAGTTGGCTTGAAATATCTTAAAAGGCTATTAGTTCCATTAGGATTGTATGCACCATTGGACATTCGATTTTCTTCCGCTTTAGATAAATTGACTCAGTTTAGGGGAGGCTATGCACATACGTCTCATCGTAATATAAAAAGTTTATCTCCAGAAGATGCAAAAAAATATGTGTGGGATGTTTATGATATGATGGTAGAATTAGCGAACAAATCTAGAAAAATATCATACTATAGCATTCATTGAACATAAAAAACATAAACGAAATTTATGCGATAGTAGCTCTTGAATAGTTATTGAGATTTCATGCAGGTTACCATAATAGTCGTATTGATTTACGGATGTATTCGATTTGTTTATGTGATATAAATAAACTATCTTTGCATAGTAAAAGGCGTTCTTTTGATTTAATGCAAGACGAGGTAAAATACAGAACTTCACTCGTTTCCAAATCGTTACCTATCAAGAAACGAATCTTTGCAATCTATTCAAATTCAGCGATAAAGGCAATTCAATATGCCTTGCCGAATACGAACTAAGATGTGAACTCATATTCAAATGTGTTTTTAAAGCTGACAGCTGATAGTTAAAACGCCTCAAAGCTGATTGATACTCTTTATAAGCCGCTTCTGTACCATCCTTGCTACGTAATATTGGGAATAAATAAGGTGAGTTCTCGTCCTTATTGGATACCATGTGTACCAGCTGTAAGGCTTCAGGGGATAGAAGTACCCGTAAGGTGCGACCAGTCTTTCTTCTACGATAGGACAATACATTCCCTTGCAGGTCTTTCTTGTGCAAGAAAGCTAAATCGACAAATGGGAGACCACGCATCATAAACATAAAAACAAATAGCATTTTGGCCTTTTGAAGGCTTGAGGAAGGAATCCTTTTGGACAAATCCATTTCTGTCCCGCGAACTAAAGTTCCTATATCCGAAGCTTCCAAAGCTCTTTTCTTGTCTGCTTTAGTTCCTGTATACACATGTTCAAATAATCTAGGAGTATAACGGACACATCGTAAATCTACAGCTCGATTGTAAGCCGAGCGAATGACTTTCATATAGGTAGAAACGGTGTTCCAACTGCAATCTCGTTGACGCAGGTGCATTTCAAAACGTTTCAAAACCACTGGATTCAATTTGCGCAGATGCAAATCCCGATAGTTATTGAATGCGGAAAACACATTCAATGTAGATTGGTAAATATGGGCTGTTCCCCATCTCCCATTTTCTCGAAGCTCTCCAATAATAGTTGACAGCATTTCTTGTAAGGTAATCTCTTTCATCTTCAATTTAAATTATACATTCTCTTATTAATAATATGTATAAGTACAATCCCTTTATAATGCAGAACATACGTGCAAATACACTAATAATTGGGGCGAACAACAATCCCATTAACAAAAAAGTGCGCTTAAATGCAGATTTTTCGATTAATTATAAAAAAACAGCATTATTATTTGCTCATTTATAGAAAAACAATTATGTTTGCACGGAAAATTCCTCCGTTACCTGCGAAGTAACGGAATTTTTTAACAAAAGCATTGTGGGAAAAGGAATGCCGGAAATGAGAAATTATTCACTTTTTATTTTTTAAATTTATAAATTTAAAGTTTTTCAATTATGAACAAAAAGTTTCTAAGTGTGACCCTGTTCAGTGCCTTGATGATAGGTGCGACAGGAACGTTCACGTCTTGTAAGGACTATGATGACGACATCAAGAACTTGCAGGAACAACTGGACAAGAAAGCTTCACTTGAAGAGCTGGCTGCAAAAGTTTCGACTTTGGAGACAGCTGTCAACGATGCTAAAACAGCTGCCAACGAAGCTAAGGACAAGGCTCAGGAAGCTTTGGACAAGGCCGGTTCGGCAGAAGGTGGTGTTTCTGATGACGACTTGAAAGCTCTGAAGAAAGAACTGCAAGACCAAATCGACAAGTTGGCTTCTTTGGACATCGTAAACCAAAAGATTGCGGCTCTGAAAGAAGAATTGAAAGGCGACTTCGTTACAGACGAGAAGCTGAAGGACTTGGCTGCTGAAATTGACAAGGTAAGTGCTGAGGTGATGTCCCTGATTGGTCATCGTCTGACCAGCCTGGCCGTAATCCCTACCAGCCACATCAACGGTATTGCCGCCATCACGCTGACTACCCTGCAATATACCCCGCAGAAGTATCAGGCTATGGCTAAGCATACAACTCAAGACCACACTACGACTCCGGTTTTGGACCACGTAAATGCTGCTGCTACAGCTAACTCCATTTCTACAGATTACAACGAGGCTTATTTCCATGTAAGCCCCAGCGTAGGTGTCCGTACTTCAGATATTGAATTGCCCTCATTTGATTGCATCACATCTGAAAATATTATGACCAAGGCTACCGGTGCTGATATTAAGACTAACAGCCCGATTCAACCGGTTAAGTACGACATCAATAAGGACGTGCTGACAGTAAAATTCAAAAAGACAGTCAAGGGTTCTATCGCTGCAACGACTGCCGGCGACAAGGAAAAGTTCTACATGGCATCTTTGAAAGCTCCTATCGCTGCTGAAAACTATACAGCTGCTGAAAAGAAAGCTTTTGACGAACAAGGTACTAAGGTGTATGTGAACTCTGAATATGTACGTCTGCACGAAGAGGTTAAGGTTCCGTATCTGGTTAATAGCAAAACTGACTTTAGCAAAACTATGACCGGTAAGTTTGCCGATGAAATCCAGAACGACGGCAAAGAAGACTTCTATGTACACTATCATGACTCTGTATGCGTATACGAATCTAAAGCCAACGAATATGTAGACTTTAAGCAACCTTATAACGAGCCGCTTGATTTGAAGAAATTGGTGAAGGTTTGTGTTACAGACGCTAAAGATGCTAAAACTAACCACGCTAACCATGCAAATCTGGCAAACTACAAGGATTATGGTCTGACATTCCGTTTCTACATCCCTACTGCTCCTTATAACACATTGGGTGGCGTAGATGGTAACACCAACAAGACAGACCAGCAGAAATTTGCCAAGCTGGATTCTCACGAAAACGGTATCATGTCTTCCAAGGTTTACACTGTCGAAGGTACTTCTGCAACAGCTGTAGGTCGTGAGCCTATCGTTCGCGTGGAACTGGTGGATACAGTAAACAATGCTTTGGTTGCCATGCGTTACCTGAAAGTGAAATGGGTGAAAGAAGCTGGCGAGAGAGAGTTGTCTCATGCTTTTGCTGATTCTATCTATTACTGCAGCAACTACACCGGTCGTATCGGTACTCAGGAAATGAATGAGGACATCTACGACAAGGCTAAAGAAGGTGGTATGACCAAGCAGGAATTCCACGCCGTTTATACTCAATTTGATGGTACAAAGGGTGCCGGCGAAGGTACGGCTTCTGTGATTGCCAACTCTGAAGCTGGTGTAGAATCTTACAACATCATCTGGACACTGACTCATGCAGACATCGTTAAGAAGTATCCGAACTGGAACAACCAGGAAAAGATGAGCTTCAGCAAGGTTTGCTACTACTCCGATCCTACAGGTGCATATCCTACATTGAAGATTACTTTGACACGTACTATCTACAAGCCGGTATTCAACCTCTGGGGTTACGATGGCCGCTACTGGAAGAACGACAATGAATGGTCCACATTCAATGTAAACCCGATTGTTTACAATACCGAGGAATCCAACCCGGCATGGTCTAACAATACAGAGAATAACCCGACATGTAACATCTACACAGACTTGCTGAACGGTTTCCTGAACGACCTCGGAGTTAAACCGACAACCGGTTTGGGCGGCGCAATCTGGTATGCCGATGCACTGCGTGCCGGTAAGAAGTTCTTCTATTCCGGACTGTATCCTTATGCTGCCAGCGGCCACCAGGGTGTGAAAGGTGGTGCTTATTCAGAGGAAGGTGCCCGCTTCGTGTTCGACAAAGAAAAACTGGAAGCTGCCAATTCTGCTTACAAGTACGAATATTTCAACGGTACAAGCGTTGTTGAAAAGACTGCGACTGTAAGTCCTGACGGAACAATCCTGTACATCGACGGCAAGAAAGCTGCTGAGATTGTGAACTACGCTCCCAACAAGCTGGATGCCAATGAAATCACTTACAACATCAAGTTGGAAGAAGTAAACCCGACTCACGCACCGCGTAGCGGCGACGCTCCGACAGAAGCTGCCAAGGCTCTCGTAGGCAAGTATGTCCCCATCAAGTTGGTTGCCGACGTATGCTACAAAGATGCTTGTGCTGCTGGTTCTCTGCTGGCTGCTGCCCACACTGCAACTATCAAGGAATATGATGCATTTATCATCGAACCGTTGACAGTAACTACAGGTGAAACTGAGAACTTTACTGATGCAACTGTAGGTGGTAGTACAATTGACGTTAAGGGTGCTTTCACTTATGTTTCTTGGAATGCTGACGAATCAGGCAAGAAGTATATTGTAGCCAATACTACCGGCTTGCAGAAAGCTTTGTGGGAATTCTACGAAGTAGTTCCGGGCGAATGGATGACAGACCAAATCAAGTCTAACTTGAAACTGGTTAACGGTAACTTGGTTCCGACTGATGGTGTAACAAACGGTCCTCTGCCTTCTAATACCAAGGTTGTTTACAACCAGGCAGATGAAACTCTGACTTACAACAACTACAGCGGTACTCCGGTTAACTGGGATTACAAATTGTTCATCCCTGTGAAGTTCGGTTACAAGTGGAAGACATTCACTTTGACATTCGAAGTTGATGTTAAGAAGAACTCTGGTACTCCTGCTCAAAGATAATCATCACTGCAGATAACTAATAAAAGAGAGTGTTTCCGGAAAAGAAGCACTCTCTTTTCTATAAAAACAAAAGAACAATGAGACGAACGATTTTGGCTATGTTGACAATAGCTTTCGGTTTTTTATATTCTTGTACCAATACTAACAGTACAGAGTCTACTCATTCTTTCGCCGGTACATTCATAACGGAAAATGGCGTGAGGTTTGAACTCCGTGCAGACTCAACCACCCTCATCACTTTCTCTGATTCAGTGAAGTATGAAGGTACATGGAAGTCTTGCAAGGCCGAAGACCACTTAGAGTATGCCAATATCGAATTTGGAGGTTATCAGGAATACTATTATTTAAAAGATGAAAAGCTTTACCGAAGTGAGCGCGAAATGCGCCACGATGCTTTGGGAACAAAAGTGAAATATCAGGAATAAACTGAAGAGTAAAACATTTGCATAGAAGAGGCTATCTCAAGTGCATTTTGAGACAGCCTCTTGCTTTTTTCAGCAATTCACCATTTAGACAGTTGTACGCAGCAAAAGTGACAAGAATTTATAAGAGTTTGAACAATATAACAAGCTATCTTCTTATGTACTCAGCAGAATCAAGCAAAGCCGGCCTAGAAATATAGTGTGATTCTCATAAGAGATTATATGCTTAGCCCAAAAGCCACTGAAAGAATTATCACAGAGGCCGTTGAAGCAGTGAAGGACTGGCAGGCTTTAAGAGTAAAGCCAGAAATAGGTAGACAGGAAATGGATAGATTCATAAACTTATTCTAGCTAATTTATACCCGAAAAGATATAATCTCTTTCTCCTTTAATCTTTTTATACCCTTATGGGTGTAATAACGAAAATATATTCTATCTTTGTACCCCAAAGGGTATAAAAATGGAATATACGGAACAAACAACATTATCCAAATATGTAAAAGCGATGCGTAAGCAGTACAATCTGACCCAAGTGGAACTTTCGGAAAAGTCAGGAGTAGGCTTGCGCTTTGTCCGTGAATTGGAGCAAGGCAAACAGACGCTGCGGTTGGACAAGGTAAACCAGCTACTGTCTTTGTTCGGCAGCGAAGTTGGCGCAGTACCTATAACTAAAACTGACGAATGATGAAGCAGGCATTGATAAATCTCCGAGGAATAAAAGCCGGTATCCTCACAGAGGATGAGGATGGCTATACCTTCCAGTACGATACGGAATTCCTGCAGTCGGATGTTGCAGAAGCTGTCAGTCTCACATTACCCTTGACAGAGAAAGCCTATCACGACAAAGTGCTGTTTCCTTTTTTCGACGGGCTGATACCCGAAGGATGGCTGCTTGACATTGCGGAAAAGAACTGGAAAATAGATGCACGTGACCGAATGTCACTGTTGCTGGCGTGCTGTAAAGACTGTATCGGTGCAGTGGGTATCGAACCTATAAATGAGGAGGATTAAAAATGGCAAAATGTCTGTATTGCTACAAAGAACTGAATGGAAATGAGAGGGATTTCCACAAGGCTTGCTCAAAAAAGATATTCGGGACACTAGAGGCGCCTATATTGCCTTATACGCACAATAATCTCAACGATTTGGCAAGGCAGGTAATTCGCAGTCAGACCACACTGACCGGAGTGCAGGCCAAATTATCATTGGATATCAACAAAGGAAGTAAAAACGAGCCTGGACGATTTACGATTGTAGGCTTATGGGGGCGCTATATTTTGAAGCCGCAAACCGAACGGTTCGGCAATCTTCCCGAATTAGAGGATCTGACAATGCATCTTGCGGAGATAGCCAAGATACGAGTTGTGCCGCATAGCCTCATCCGCTTTGAGGATGGTGAATTATGCTATATCACCCGGCGCATAGACCGCACGAATGAAGGAGGGAAATTGGCTATGGAAGACATGTGCCAACTTTCTGAAAAACTCACTGAACAAAAATACAAAGGTTCTTATGAACAGATTGCGAAGTTAGTGCTGAGATATTCATCCGCTCCCAAATTGGACCTGGTGAATTTCTGGGAGCAAGTCGTCTTTTCATGGATAACCGGTAATGCCGACATGCATTTGAAGAACTTCTCGCTTTATAGTCCCCAACAAGAGGTATATACGCTCACACCAGCATATGACATGCTGTCTACCGCATTGGTGATGCCTGAAGACACCGAAGAACTTGCACTTACACTAAACGGCAAAAAACGTAAATTAAAGAAGGCTGACTTTGTCACGTCCATACGGGCGTCGGGATTGGACGAAAAAGTAATAGAAAACCTCTTCAAGAAACTCTTGAAAGTAGAAACCAAATGGATGGAGTTCATCAGTCTCTCTTTTCTACCGGAGGAGATGCAAATATCATATAAAGACATGATAAGCATAAAACTCAATATGCTGAAATGATACGAAACCCAACAAGGATTTCCTCTTTCTATCGCCCTTCTCTCTTTACTTCAATCCACCTTCTGAAGAAAGGGTCATCCAGTTCATACCCCTCATTACGTATCACATATCCTTGTTGTCCAAGTCGCTTCAAGCTACTGAAAGCTGTACTTGGAGAATCAATACCGACAGCTTGTAGAAAAGGAAGACTGGACGGAGTCCCCATCTGCATAGTTAAGCCTATCAAGACTTTTTTATCTGTTTTATTGAAAGTGCTCCATAAACGTTCATAATCCATATCGTGTACATGGGTCAACTCCGTAATGGCAGTTTCCACCAAAGTATCACTGTAACCGTTTTGTTTCCAGTTATTCCATGTCTGGTAAGCCAGTTGCTGGGTGTAATAGGGATGACAATTGGTGAACGACAGAATGCTGCGGCCTATCGTTTCAGCATCCATATCCTCACCCAAGAGAAGAAAGCCATTCTTGAGAAACTCATAGAAGTTATCTTGAGGAATCTTACCCAACTTCATCAAATATCCAAAATGATAGAAAGGGGATTTCTTTTTTTCGAAGATTTCCTGCATCATCGATTCCTGGCTACCTAAGAAAATGTAATTGGCATGGTTGTAAGTCTGTAGAATAGACCTCAATTTTTTATCCAGATTCTTGTCCAATGTACGTATTTCTTGGAATTCGTCCAGTACTACAATCGGTTTCTTGTGTGGATTCTTCATTCCCAGTTTATCAATCAGTGTGAATACATCCTCTAACAGAATGAAGCCATCCATTGACGGCTGAAATGAAACTTCTATGCCATCCGTCATGGGATTGGTTGAAATGGTGGGGATAAAACGAAAGTGAGTGATAAGATGTTTCAGACGTTCCATAGGATATTGCTGAAGCATAATCCACAATAATCGTGCGGCAAAGTCGGCAGTGCCTGTTACCAACTGCAGGTTCAACTGAAAAACGGGACGTGACAATCCTTTCGTTACTTTTTGAACGAGGCTGGTCTTGCCGAAACGTCGTGAGCTAATAAGTATCAGGTGATTCTCACTTGCAAGTATCTCTCTTACTTTTTCTTGTTCCGCTACTCTATCCGTAAAGTATTCACCGTCTACAATTGTACCGAATTTAAATGGATTATTCATATTGCGACTTTTTTCAATGCGACTTTTTTCGCAAATATAAGAAATATATTTGAGTTCATTCTGAAAGACTGGCTAAAATGAAGAAATACATTATAAACTTCTGTTTTGCTTCATTTTATTGTATATACTTGTAAGGTAAACCTTTTATAAATAAATTGGAAATGAATAGAAATGAAATTACCTTACAAGAGATGTTCTCCTCAGTCATCGGGGAACTCCGGGAAGGCGGCAGGTGGGGGACGGCACACATCTACCAGTCAGCGGTGAATGCATTCTCGGCATTCACCAAATGGCAACCGATGCCCATGCGCAAACTGAGCCCGACCGTACTGAAGAGGTTCGAAAACTTCCTCAGGCAGAGGAATTGCAGTTGGAACACTGTGTCCACCTACATCAAGACGGTACGCTCGGTGTATCATCGGGCGGTGGACAGAAAGTACATACGGTATGTACCCAGACTGTTTGAGCATGTGTATACCGGCACACGGGCAGACAGGAAGAAGGCGCTCGAAGCATCAGACATCAGCAGCCTGGTAAGGGAGACGGAAAGGAGCCTGCAAGGAGGGACGCTCCCAAACGCACAGCAAAAAACAAGGATTTTCTTCGTACTCATGTTCATGCTCAGGGGCATACCCTTTGTGGATCTGGCATACCTGCACAAAAGGGACCTGCAGGGAAATATACTATCGTACAGACGACGGAAGACGGGACGGGCGCTGACCGTATCACTCACACCCGAAGCCATGCAGATGGTGAGAATAATAGCAAACAAGGACAAGGACTCTCCTTATTTATTCCCCATATTACAAAGTGAGGAAGGGTCGGAAGCCGCATACCGGGAATACCAGTCGGCACTCAGGGCATTCAACCAGCGGCTGGCAGTACTCAGGCAGTGCTTGGGAATGCAGTCGGCACTCAGTAGTTATGCGGCGAGACATACTTGGGCCACAATGGCTTATCACTGCGAGATACATCCCGGAATCATATCGGAAGCCATGGGGCACTCCTCCATCACGGTGACGGAAACCTATCTGAAGCCTTTCAGCAACAGAAAGATTGACGAGGCCAATCAGAGGGTAATTTCTTTTGTAAGAAGTGGAGCGTGTACAGTATAAAAGACGTTACTTCTTTTGATAGGATAGAATAGATTTGTTGCGCATTTTCCGGAGTCTTCAAAATGAGTTTTGAGGAACGGAATGGTGTTGCCTTTACGGAGCTTCCATCGGTGCTGTCAATATGCTGTTATTCAACCTTTTGAACTGAAAAATACATACTTTCATTTTTTGAAAGCCTCATTTCATCACTTTCCCACTGTCACTTTTCTGGACTTCCAATCCTCTTTCCAATATCCTAACGGGCTGATTTTTACTATTCCAGACAAAACCCACCTATTTTCTCCTTATTCCTTGATTATTAACGGAATTAACAGGATTTCATTACCTGCGAAGTAACGGAATACTTAGTAACAAAAGAAGTATGCGAAAGGGATTCAAAATGAGAGATTATTCACTTTTTATTTTTTTAAATTTATAAATTTAAAGTTTTCAATTATGAACAAGAAGTTTTTAAGTGTAATCCTGTTCAGCGCCTTAATGGTTGGCACTGCAGGAACGTTTACGTCTTGCAAGGACTACGATGACGACATCAAGGACTTGCAGGAACAAATTGACGGCCAGAAGAGCGATTTAAGCAGCAAGGTTAGTGCTGTAGAAAGCTCAATCAGCAGTTTGCAAGCAGCTCAGGGCAGCTTGGAAAGTGCAATTGCTGCCGCTAAGGACGATGCAGAAAAAGCAGCGCTCGAAGCACAGAACAAGGCCATTGAAACAGCAAAGGCTGAATTGGAAACAGTGAAAGCTGAGTTGCAGGCTGCCATTAAAGCTAGTGCAGATGATGTTGATGCTGTAAAAGCAGCAGTAGCAAATGCAGAAGAAGAAATGTCTAAAATTGTAGGTCGTATTCAGACATTGGAGGCCTTTAAGACTACTACAGAAACAACCTTGGCTAAATTAGCTGAAGCAGATGTAGCTTTGACTGATAAAATCACTGCATTGAATGCAGACCTTGTTGCTTTAGGAAACAGACTGACTGCAGTAGAAGCACAAGTTATTGCATTGGAAAATTACAAAACAAGTAATGATGCAGCTGTATCTGCCAACAAAGACGCTATCGACAAGTTGATTGAAGACTTGGAAGCTTTGCAAGAAGGCGAGTTGACTGAAGCTATGATTCAGAAGATTGCAGAACAAGTAACAGCTGTCGTAGGTGCTAAATTGGATGTAGTATCTGCTGCATTGAATAAGAAAGTTACTCATGTATCCTTATATACGACAACTATGGATGTATATAATACACGATACGTGGACTTGAATTTAGTTTCTGCCGAAGCTGTTAGAACTTGGACTTTTGGTGACAAACTGGCTGGTGAACCTATTTCATTTAAAAAGGGTGATAAAGAAACATTCGAAGAATCCTTTATTATTCGTGTATCTCCAACAAATGCAACTTTGGATAAAAGCATGATCAGGCTAGTGAATAGTCAGATGAATGACCTGAATGGTTTGCTGGAAGTTAAGAATATTGAAGCTTATAAAGAACTGGTAACTACAAGAGGTATTTCTGCCAATGGTTTATGGAAAGTCTCCGTGAAGCTCGTAGACAACTATGATGCAGATGCTTATAAAGCAGCAGCAGCTACTTATGGTAAGGATGGTAAAAAAGATAAAGACATCTTGTATGCCGTAATGATAGGCGATAGTGCAACAGATTTAAGACAGGTCGTATCTGAATACGGATTAATTCTTGCTGCCGACAATAAAGAGGCTTTGCGCAAATTGACCTTCAATGTAGACAAGACATCGGTTGCAGAAATCAGAAACCGCTGGGCTGGTGAGGACAACTCCTTCTCAGAAGATGGAACAAAAGTTTCTTATAAAGAACTTGCATGGGATACTGATGAAAAATATAGTCCTTGGGCAGAACCTATCATCAAAAATGATGATGCTTCAAAGATTAATGTAATTGCTGATGCAGATGATCATAGAAATATAGAGGGAATCCCTGCATATAGTGTAAAAGCCGGCCAAGCATTTACTGTAAACTTTGATGAAGCTGTAGCTGAAAATGTTCGCGGTTTCTATATTACATTGGATAGTGATTGTGCAGTAGAAAGCGCTCCTTCTGAAATCAATGCTTGGAAATCTTATGGTGTTAAGGGCTTAAATACAGTTACAAGCGGTTCTTCTTTGGAACTGACTGTTCCCGAAGGAGTTAATGCCGAAGGTGATTATATTGGTTTCCGTGTTTATGCTGTTAACTACGACGGTTCTTTGGTAGATCCTGATGGTAAAGCATTCTATGTATATGTAGGCGAAACAGCTCAGAATGTAGCAAACTTGACATTGACTATGGATGCTAAGATTATTACTCCTCTTGCAACAACTGTATCCAGCAAGACTGATGCATTCTCTACTGCAAACTGGGGACGCGCTCAAGGTGGTACATACAGCATGGTTATTAAAGACGCAGAAGGCACAGATGTAACAACAGATTTCAGCTACACTAACTTCATCTTCAAGAATAATAAGAAAGTTGTGGTTAATTTGTTAGCAGATGACACTAAACTTATTGATGCAGCTACTATCACAAGTGTAGCTACTGTGGAAATGTCCGACGTTGTAGCTTCTAAGATGAAAGACAATATGACTTACACAGCAACTATCACTGCGAAGAATGGAACATCTGGTATTGTAGCAGTTTCTACTATCAAGTTCACGAAGACGTTGCCAGCCTTCCCGGCTACTGTATATCCGTATACCAATATTCTGGTTCAAAATAACTTGAAGATTTATCCGGTTTATAACAATGCCCAAGCAGAATATGACATGAAGAATGTATGGCATGGTATCGCTAAAGATGCAACGGGTACTACTGGATATGCTAATCTGATTTTCTCTGAAATCAACTCAGATCCCTCTAAGGTCGTTGTAGATTACGTTCCTGCTTCAAACATCATCTCTGCTCCTGCTGCTTTGGTTAATCCGAAAGACGAGGCATTTGGAACCAAGTTCCCAATGGCTATTCATTACAATTATGGTAAGATCAGCAACAAGTATAATGCAAAAACTAAAGCTTGGGAAGTTGTAGATCATAATCCGGCATGGGGTACTGATTTCACTGTTGAATTTGGTAACTACATTTACGATTGTACATTCGCTTGGTCTAAAGCTGCTCCTAAGGTAACTTACCCGGGTGCTGTCGGTAAATCAACCTACATTGCATTTAGCGATCTTAAGATTACCGACTGGTATAAAGAAGCTCTTGACTTGACTAAGATGACTACATCTGGTACTAAAGAAAATACTTACATGAAGTCTGTAACCCTGCATTTCTTAACAGGTGATAAGTATGATAGAGTAGATGAATATTATGAATGTGTAGCAGGCGCTACTTATGCCAAATATGATTCTTCGAAAAAAACATATACTACTGTTAGCGATATTAAGGAAGCAACACATATTCAACTGACTTCCAAGTCAAATGCATCACAAGGTTCTGATGTTCCGACTAAGATTCAGTTGGTATTTACGGATAACTTCAATTATGAAGTTGATGTTACCATGAACACTCCGTTCACTATGACGTTCCAACAACAATAATTGAATTGTAGACAAGATTACGTCCCACGATGTGGGACGTGAGATAAATTGAGAGGAGGATGCTCGAAAACGAACATCCTCCTTTTTTTCTCTAGAAACGAGGATGTAAATTAAACTGTGTCAGCAAGGAATAAAGTATTAACTTTGCTAACAC
>ERZ773145.811-NODE-811-length-29496-cov-5.418430_pt1 | contig 29496 bp, 22 predicted proteins | sample MGYA00580848_ERZ773145 | MGnify/ENA primary metagenome ERZ773145 (study PRJEB29015, sample SAMEA2737858) | human gut metagenome | biome: human gut; feature: human-associated habitat; material: faeces | place: China | collected 2012 ... | reverse complement strand
CCGCCGCCCGCCATCGAGCAGAGTTTTACACCTAATTGGGGATAAAACAGCTCATCGCCGGCGGCGGCGTTGCGCTGGTCGGCACGACGCTCGTTCCGCTGCTCTCCAGCCTTTTCTAAACGTGGTGAAGAAGAAAATTACGGGAACGCTGCCGCGCACCCACGCGGCGGTGCTTGCCCCGAAAGAGGGTGATCCTCTTTGAATTTTATCTGGGATAAACTCACGGAATGGATTCGGGAGCTGCTCATCGAGGGTATTATGAATAACCTGACGGGGCTGTTCGACCAGGTGAATACCCAAATCTCCGGTATTGCCGACAACGTAGGCAAGACCCCGCAGCAATGGAACGGCAGCATTTTCTCTATGATTCAAGGTCTTTCGGATCATGTGGTCGTCCCCATTGCGGGCGCGATTCTCGCCGTCATTGCAACGCTCGAACTCATTCAGCTGATCATCGACAAGAACAACTTTCACGATTTCGATACGTTCATCATCTTCAAATGGGTGTTCAAAACCGCCGCGTCGGTGCTGATCGTCTCCAACACATGGAACATCGTCATGGGCATCTTTGAAGCCGCGCAAAGTGTGGTCAGCCGGGCGTCCGGACTCGTCATGTCGGGCGCACAGTTGTCCATTGAAAGCGCAATTACGGGCATCGAAGCGCGTCTGGCCGATATGGAGCTGGGCGCACTTTTCGGTCTCTGGTTTCAGACGATGCTCATCGGTTTTACCATGTGGGCGCTGGTGATCTGCATCTTTGTCATTACCTTCGGCAGAATGATCGAAATCTATCTTGTCACGTCTATTGCACCCATCCCTATGGCTACGATGGTTTCCCGCGAATGGGGGCAGACAGGTCAAAATTACCTGCGCACCCTGTTTGCGCTGGGCTTCCAGGCTTTCATGATGATCCTGTGCGTGGCGATTTATGCCGTTCTGGTGCAGAATATCGCTGTCACAGCAGATGTATCCGTCGCCATCTTTACCTGTATGGGATATACCGTGCTTCTCTGCTTCGCGCTGTTCAAGACCAGCAGCCTGTCCCGCAGCGTGTTCGGCGCACATTAAAAGGAGGAATTGATTGGCTTATGTACCCGTACCGAAAGACCTGACGCACGTCAGGCAGAAGGTACTTTTCAATCTCACCCGGCGGCAGCTCGTCTGCTTCCTCGGCGGTGCGCTTGTCGGCGCGCCGCTTTTCTATCTGCTCAAGCCATATGTGGCTTCAAGCGCTGCCTCGCTCGTCATGGTGCTGGTGATGATCCCGTTCATCCTGCTGGGCGTATATGAAAAAAACGGCGAACCGCTGGAAGTCGTGCTGAAGCATTTCTTCACCGCCACGTTCCTGCGCCCGAAAAAACGTCCGTATCAGAGCGAAAATCTGTATGACGCACTGGAACGGCAGAGCGCACTCCAAAAGGACGTTACCCAAATTGAGAAAAAGAAGAAGCGCAAAAAGCTCTCCCGCGAGGAAAAGAAGCTGATCCGCACCAAAATCAAAGAAGCGGATCGCCGTCAGGAAACGCCGCATACCGCGCAGAAAACCATCCCCTATCAGCGCATGTACCCGGACGGCATCTGCCGCGTCACGGATACGCGCTATACGCGGACGATTCAGTTTCAGGATATCAACTACCAGCTCTCTCAAAACGAGGACAAGCAGGCGCTCTTTGACGGCTGGTGCGATTTTCTGAATTACTTCGACCCGTCGATTCACTTCCAGTTCAGCTTCTTTGATTTGGCGGCAAACCCGAAAGTCTTTGAGCAGCGCATCGACATTCCCGCGCAGAATGATGACTTTGACAGCATCCGCGCCGAGTATGCGAATATGCTGCGCAGCCAGCTCGCCAGGGGCAACAACGGTTTGGAGAAACAAAAATACCTGACTTTCGGCATTGAAGCGGATTCCTACAAAGCCGCCAAGACCCGTCTGGAGCGCATCGAACTGGATTTGCTGAACAACTTCCGCAAGCTCGGCGTGCAGGCAAAGGCTCTCGACGGCAAAGCGCGGCTGGAGTTGATGCACGGCATCTGTCACATGGATACGCGGGAGCCGTTCCGCTTTGACTGGAGCTGGCTGGTTCCATCCGGGATGACAACGCAGGACTTCATCGCGCCGTCCTCGTTTGAGTTTAAGGATGGACGGACGTTCCGCATCGGCAAGACCTACTGCGCCGCGTCCTATTTGCAGATTCTCGCGCCCGAACTCAGCGACCGCACGCTGAAAAACTTCCTCGATATGGAAAGCAGCCTGCTCGTTTCCATGCACATTCATTCGCTCGACCAGGCGGAAGCCGTCAAAACGATCAAGCACAAGATCACCGAGCTTGACCGCACCAAAATCGAGGAACAGAAAAAAGCCGTCCGCGCCGGATACGATATGGACATCATTCCCTCCGATCTGGCGACTTACGGCGAGGAAGCGAAAAAGCTGCTGCAAGACCTGCAAAGCCACAATGAGCGCATGTTCCTGCTTACGCTGGTCATCATCAACACGGCGGACACGAAGCGCCAGCTTGAAAACAACGTCTTGCAGGCACAGAGCATCGCGCAGGCGATGAACTGCTCGCTGATCCGGCTGGATTTCCAGCAGGAAAACGCCCTGGTTGCCAGCCTTCCGCTGTGCCAGAATCCGTTGAACCTCTGCCGTGGGCTGACGACCAGCTCGGTTGCCATCTTTGTGCCGTTCACGACGCAGGAGCTTTTCCAGACCGGCAGCGAAGCGCTCTATTACGGGGTCAACGCGATGAGCAGCAACCTCATTATGATCGACCGCAAACTGCTGAAAAACCCCAATGGTTTGATTTTGGGCGTTCCAGGCAGCGGCAAGTCGTTCAGCGCCAAGCGCGAAATCACCAACGTGTTTCTCGTCACCAACGACGATATCCTCATCTGCGACCCGGAAGCCGAGTATGCGCCGCTGGTTGAGCGGCTGCACGGGCAGGTCATCCACATTTCGCCCACTTCCACCGACTACATCAACCCGCTGGATTTGTCGATGGATTACTCGGACGAGGAGAACCCACTGTCGCTCAAGTCGGATTTCGTATTGTCTTTATGCGAGCTGATTGTCGGCGGCAAGGACGGCTTGCAGCCGGTCGAAAAGACCATCATCGACCGCTGCGTCCGGCACCTGTATCAGGACTATCTGGCAAACCCCCTGCCGGAAAATATGCCGATCCTTGAGGATTTGTACAACCTCCTGTGCGCCCAGCATGAAGCCGAAGCGCATTATCTGGCGACGGCGCTTGAAATCTACGTCACCGGTTCGCTGAACATTTTCAATCATCGGACGAACGTGAACATTCACAACCGCGTGGTCTGCTATGACATCAAGGAGCTGGGCAAGCAGCTCAAAAAGATCGGCATGTTAATCGTTCAGGATCAGGTCTGGAACCGCGTCACGAGCAATCGGGAAAAGCATCAATGCACCCGATACTATGTGGACGAAATGCACCTTCTGCTCAAGGAAGAACAGACCGCCGCCTATTCCGTGGAAATCTGGAAGCGTTTCCGCAAGTGGGGCGGCATCCCGACCGGCTTGACCCAGAATGTGAAGGATCTGCTGGCTTCCCGCGAAATTGAGAATATCTTTGAAAACTCCGATTTCATTTATATGCTCAGTCAGGCATCCGGTGACCGGCAGATTCTCGCCAAACAGCTCGGTATTTCCGAGCACCAGCTTTCCTACGTCAAGCAGGCCAATGCGGGCGAAGGTCTGCTGTTCTACGGCAACATCATCCTGCCGTTCTCGGATAAATTCCCGCAGGATACCGAACTCTATCGGATTATGACCACAAGGTGGGCGGATACGCCCGCCTGATTCAAATGGAGATGAAACAAAATGATGACCATACTCACCATCGCCGGCATTCTTGCCGTGTGCATCATCATCCTGCTGTTGCTCTTTGCCTGCTGTAAAGTCGCGGCAGACGCAGACCGGCAGTCTGAGCGGGATTATGCACGCCTGATGCGCAGAAAGGGATATCTGCGTGAAAGCTGAACGCCTGCGTTTTGAGGAAGAGAAACGCCCTTCGCCGCTGAAAGCCGAGCCGAAAGCCATCGCACCCATCCCCTGCAAAAAGCAGCGGCGGCACAGCATGTTGGAACACGCAAAAAAGCTGACAGAATCCGCCAACGACGCTTTTCATCAGGAAACGGATGAAGCCGACACGCAGAACGTCAGCACCCAGGCCGCTGAAACCGGGCTGGACGTCGCTCATCACGCCAAAGCCGCAGTTCACAGGCTGTATGCCACGCAAGCCGATGCGCGCCGCGCCGTCAAGCAGACAGAAGTCTCCGATTTGCCGGGGGCTTCTCCTGTTTTGGGGGAACAGCACGCGGTTTCTCCGCATGTCGCTCCTGATTCGCCGCCGGTCAATCGTGAACCCGCGCTTACCGGCAAAAAAGAGCAGTTCTCGCGCAGCCATGTTCCCGACGCGCAGGCGCAGAAAAGCGTCAGCAATCCCCAATCCAAAGCCCAGCAGAAGAAAGCCATCCGCCGCCAGTACATGCAGGCGGCGAACGGGCAGCCGCTTCCGCCGAATGCCCCTGTTTCGCGTGCAGCGGAAAAAGCCGTCGAAACCGGCGCTTCCAGCGTTCAAAAGCAGGTGCAGACTGCCCGGAAAAGACGGAATATCTTTGCGTTTATCCTCTTTGCCGCGCTGCTTTGCTATGCCCTCAACGCGCTAAACGGGTGCGCGCCGATTCTGGAATCGACCATGCAGGTCATCGCCATGACCACCTATCCCGCCGAGGAAGATGATATTCTCGCCGCCGAGCGTTATTACGCCCAGCTGGAAAGCGATTTGCAGCATGAATTGGACGATTACGGCGCACTGCATCCGGGCTGCGACGAATACCAGATTGAGCAGATGGACATCTGGCACGATCCGTATGTGCTGATTTCCATCATCAGCGCTGCCATCGGGGACGAATGGAAGGTAGACGACGCTGTGCCGATCATGGACAGGCTCTTTGCCCAGCAGTACATTCTCACCTCGTCCATTGCCAGCGAAACGCGCTATCGGAAGGAATGGAAAACAGGCTGGAAGCAGGAGCTTGACCCCGCAACCGGCGTTCTGGAATGGATACCGTATGACTACGAGGTGGATGTGCCGTACATCTACAAGACCTGTACGGTGAAGCTCGTCAACAAGAATCTCTCGCACCTGCTCTTTAACGTCATGAGCCGCGAGCAGGTCGGCATGTATGCGGTATACATCAGCACCCACGGCAACATGCCTGACCTTTTCCGAAACAATCCGTATGCCGGTGAGCTGAAAGACCCGCTGCTGTATGATGTGCCGGAAGAATACAAAGAAGCCGATTCCAAGTTCGCGGCGATGCTGGAAGAAGCCGAGAAGTATCTGGGCTATCCCTACGTCTGGGGCGGCTCTGACCCCAGCACATCCTTTGACTGTTCGGGCTTTGTATCCTGGGTGCTGGTCAATTCCGGCGTGAAAGATGTGGGGCGGCTGGGCGCGACCAGTCTATACGGCGCGCTGACCCCGGTTCGGGAGGATGAAGCCCGCCCCGGCGACATCATCTTTTTTGAAGGAACGCTGGGCGAAGGCGTTGAGGGCAACGACGGCATCACCCACTGCGGCATTTATGTAGGCGACGGCATGATGATTCATTGCGGGTCGCCGATTTCCTACGCCGACCTTTCCCGAAGCTACTGGCAGGAACATTTCTACGGCTACGCGAGGGCGTATTGAGGGATACGTTGGGCGCTGCCCAAACCCGCCAAGAACCTGGAACTTCTCTCACTGTGTCCCGCACAGCGGGCGTTCGTTCCGTTCCTTGGATTTCCCCCTCCGCTTCGCGCATATCAGCCGACGATAACCATTCAAAAAAGGAGTTTACCCAATGAGAAAACCGAGAACCAGACGAACGAACACAAAAGCCAACTGGCGCGCAGAATTGCAGGCTATGAACGAGCGCCTGCCCAAACAACTCGCCTTGCGCGACAAGATTCTTGCGCAGACCGAAGCGTTTCTGGCACGCAAACGCGAGCTGGAAGCGCTGGCTTTTGAGCAAATCTGTCTGAGCGAAAAGCTGACGCCCTTTGAGCTGGAAGCCCTGCTCCGCACGCGTCATGCCGAACCCAGCGAACCGACCGAGGAGGTGTCCATCGACGATGATGACCACAATGAATCTGAAACTGCCTGATCCGCGCCGCTTTTTCAAGTGGATGCTGCTGATCTGCGTGCTGTCCGTGCTGCTGCTGGCGATTGTCTGCGCAATCCCCACGCCGTTGCAGGCGCGCGCCGAGGGGGTTTCTGAAACCGCGGCGCAGGAAGAAACGGAGGAACCCGTTCAGCAGCCGACGGAAGAACCAACTGTCCAGCCGACCGAGCAGCCGACGCAGGCACCGACTGCCGAACCGACGCGGCAGCCCACCGAAGCGCCGACCGTCGAGCCAACCGAGCAGCCCACGCAGGCGCCGACTGTCGAACCGACGCAGCTGCCCACGCAGGCGCCGACTGCCGAACCGACGCAGCAGCCCACACAGGCTCCCGAACCCCCTGCGGGTGCATATACGATTGCAATCAAAGCGCCGTCCGGCTGGAAGCGGGACAAAGCCGACGTGACCATCTCCATCGCGGACGATAACGGCACGGGCTGGGCGCATCTGCGCATCCTGATGGCGGCAGGCTCCAAATGGACGACGTTGGTGGACGGCGGCGAATCCACGGACACCTATCACGTCGAAATTCGTGAAAACTGCTCCATCTATGTTTCCGTCACCGATTTGGCGGGCAACGTCCACGCCAAAAGCACAAATATCATCTGTTTCGACACCGAAGTGCCGCGTGTCAGCGCAGGCATCAGCGGCGATATGCTCTGCATTGAAGCCACGGACAGCATCAGCGGCATTAAAGCCGTGTACATCAACAACCATCGCCTGACGCGGCTTTCGGGCGGAACGCTCGACGCGCGCATCAGGGACTACGCCGACGGACTGGAATACATCAGTATTTACGCCGTAGACAACGCGGATAACCGTTCTGAGATCGTCAAGGTCAAAAACCCGTATTACGGGCAGGATGAGCCGGAAGAAGAAGCCACGCCGAAACCGACGAAGAAGCCGTCCTCCGGCGGTGCAAAAGCATCCGCCAAGCCGACCGCAACGCCCGTGCCTACGGATGTGCCGCAGGCGACGGCAACGCCTGTTCCGACCCATGTCATGCTGCCCGACCTGATCCCCGACGGAACGGGGACGGCATATTCTCCTTCCGGCAACATGAAAACACTCGACCTTTTGTACTCCAAGGCGACGCACAAGCAGTTTATCACCATTGAAACCCGAAAAGGTGAAGTCTATTATCTGGTCATCGACTACGACAAGCCCATTGACGAGGACGGCGAGCGCTACGAAACCTACTTCCTCAACGCCGTAGACGACCGCGACCTGCTGGCTGTACTGGATGAAGCGGACAAACCCACGCCCGAACCGACCGCCAGCCCGACGCCCAGACCGACTGCAACGCCCAAGCCCGAAGCACCGGAAGGAGAAAAGCCCTCCTCCGCGCCGGTTTTGGCGCTGATGCTGCTGATGGCGCTGGGCGGCGGCGTGGTCGTGTACTTCGTCATGCAGAAAAAGGCGGCAAAGCCCAAGCCGCACCCTGATTTGGACGATGAAGACGAAGATGACGAGGACGACCAGTGAAATATTTTACGGACAGTCCTTTTGAGCGGCTGATGATGGAAGTGCCGCACGGACACAGCCTCGCCGCAGAAGCGGCATGGCGTCATGAACAGCAGGCGACCGGGAAACCGGCCGCTTTTTCTCTGCCTTCTGAAAGGAGGGGTTCGTTGAACTCTACGCTTATTATCGCCGAGAAGCCGAGCGTCGCGCTGGCGATTGCCGCCGTCGTCGGCGCAGACAAACGAAAAAACGGTTATCTCGAAGGAAACGGTTATCTGGTTTCCTGGTGCGTCGGTCATCTGGTTTCGCTGGCGCAGCCTGAAAACTATGACCTTCGGCTGGCGCGTTGGCGGCGCGCGGATCTGCCGATTCTGCCCGATCCGTGGCAGTACGTTCCCAATGAAAAGACGAAAAAGCAGCTTGATTTGCTTTGCAGCCTGATGAACCGCCCGGATATCGAAACCATTGTCTGCGCGACGGATGCCGGACGCGAGGGTGAGCTGATTTTCCGTCTGGTTTATGACTGCTGCCGTTGCAGCAAGCCCGTCAAGCGTCTTTGGATTTCCTCGCTGGAAGAAAGTGCGATCCGAGAGGGCATGGCGCACCTGAAGGACGCGGCGGAATACGATCTGCTGTACGAAGCGGCGCTCTGCCGCGCCAAGGCGGATTGGCTGATGGGGATAAACCTCACGCGCCTGTATACGCTGCTCTACGGCCCGACGCTCTCCATCGGGCGTGTGATGACCCCGACGCTGGCGATGATCGTCGAGCGCGAAAAAGCCGTTGCCGGCTTTACGCCCAAACCGTTTTATACCGTTCATCTGCTCTGCCCCTGCGAAGCGGTGAGCGAACGCTTTGAGGACGAGCAGGAAGCGCAGGCGCTCGCCGACGCCTGTAACGGGCAGACCGCAGAGATTATCCGGGTTGAAAAGAAAACACGGTCGGATCGTCCGCCGAAGCTCTACGACCTGACCACGCTCCAGCGCGAAGCCAATCAGCTTTTCGGCTACACCGCCCAGCAGACGCTCGATTGCGCGCAGTCGCTCTACGAAAAGAAGCTGGCAACCTATCCGCGCACGGACAGCCGCTTTTTGACGCACGATATGGCTTCCGTGCTGCCCAATCTGGCGCAGACCGTCGCCGCACTGCTTCCCTTCGAGCAGGGGCTTTCCCTGCCGGTTCATGCCGAGCAGGTCATCGACGATGCCGGGGTTTCCGACCATCACGCCATCATCCCGACGCAATCCGTCACCGCCGAGCGGCTGGATACTTTAACGAATGAGGAACTGAACATCTTCAGCATGCTCGCCGTCCGTTTGCTATGCGCGGTCGGCGAGCCGCACGTTACCGAGGAGCGCACCCTGACGCTTTCCTGTGCGGGACACATCTTTACGGCAGCCGGCAAAACCGATACCGCGTTGGGCTGGCGCATCCCGGCAAGCACATTTTACGGCAGCATCGGACATCCCCGCGAGCCTGATGAACAGGCAGGCGTTGATCCGGCGCTGTATGAGCATCAGCGTTTCTTCGGGGTGCGTGCCGTTGTCAAAAAGGGACTGACGACACCGCCGAAGCGCTACACCGATGTGATATTTTGTGAGCGTAAGGAGTGGATAGGAATTGAAGAAAGGAGTTCAGCATGAGAAGAAAAAAAGATAGAAGCAATGGCATTACTGCTTTGTATGAAAGACTGTCTCGTGATGATGATAATGCTGGAGAGAGTAACAGTATCGTTCATCAAAAGCAAATGCTTGAAGATTATGCTATAAAACATGGTTTTACGAATCTTGTTCATTTTACCGATGATGGTTGGAGTGGAGCGACCTTTGACAGACCTTCATGGAACAGACTTGTTGAAGGTGTTAAAAACGGAGAAATCACTGCCTGTATCTGCAAAGATATGTCCAGAATCGGCAGAGACCATTTGCAAGTGGGTTTTTTCACTGACATTCTGTTTAGAGAAAAGGAAGTTCGATTTATAGCAATCAATAATGGTATTGACAGTGACCGTCAAGAAACCAGTGAGTTTGCCCCTTTTCTGAATATCATGAATGAGTGGTTTGTCAGGGACACAAGTAAGAAAATTAAAGCTGTACTGAAATCCAGAGGTTCTTCCGGCAACGCTCATACAAGTAATATCCCACCATACGGCTATTTGAAAGACCCCGAAAACCCCGACCATTGGATTATTGATGAAGAAGCTGCTGAAGTAGTCCGCAGAATTTATCGCATGACTATTGAGGGAAAAGGACCTTATCAGATAGCAAGAGAACTTTCAGAAGAAAAAATAGAAAGACCGTCTTATTATCTTGGAAAAAAGGGACTTGGAAATCATGCAAGCAACTATGACAAAGAAAATCCGTATATGTGGCGAGGAAATCAGGTTACTACTCTGATTGCCCGACCAGAGTATATCGGAAAGACTGTCAACTTCAGGACATTCAAAAATTCCTATAAGGACAAAAAGACGAAAAGGGCAGACAAGGAAGATTGGGTGGTTTTTGATGATACACAAGAGCCTATTGTCGATGAAGAAACATGGCTGCTTGCTCAAAAGTTAAGACAGAATGTAAGAAAAGCAGATCCTATGGGCGAGCCTAATGTTCTGACCGGAAAGATTTACTGTGCTGATTGTGGTGCGCCGATGTATAATCACAGGCAGCGGAAAGGGCGAGAAAGAATATACTATACTGCCAAAGGCGAAAAAAGGACAAGTTATTCCAATCCGGCAGATTGTTATGAATGTTCCACATATAATCTTGCTTATCAGAAGTATGACCGACATTGTACTTGCCACCATATTTCAACAAAAGCACTTAAAAGCATCATTCTGAAAACCATACAAGAGACTTGCCATTATGTTTCTTTGAATGAGCAGGAGTTTGTCTATTCTCTGCAAGAAGAATCGGCGATGAAAGATATTGCTGTTTCTGAAACTGTAAAAAACCGCATTGAAAGAAATCAGAAGCGAGTTCACGAACTGGATATGCTTATCAGGAAAATCTATGAAGATAATGTGATTGGAAGATTGCCGGACAGACTTTTTCAGAGTATGCTTACTGATTATGAAAATGAGCAGAACGAGCTGAACAAGATTATTGAGACTGACACCGCTGATATGCAACGGATTATAGGCGGTCAAAATAATGTGGAGCGTTTTCTAAAGCTGGTTAAAAAGTATGAGAACATTACAGAACTTACTCCTGCCATGATAAATGAATTTATCGACAAAATACTGGTTCACGAGCCACAAGGAAAAGGTGCAGACCGCACCACAGAGGTGGAGATATATCTTAACTATGTCGGGCAATTTCAAGTACCTGTGGAGCAGCATGAACCAACCGAGGAAGAAAGGATTGCTGCTGAAAAAGAGGCGGAACGACTTCGCAGAAAACGAGAATCCAATCGTAAGTATATGAAAAAGATTCGTGAGAAATCAAAAGAATTTGCGGAGCATGAGCGTATAGCAGAAGAAAAAAGCTCTGATAGCAATGTGTGTGTTGAACAGAACGCCACAAGCAAATCAAATCGGCAAAAAGTGAAAGGAGAAAAAATAGCATGACAGAATTGAAACCACGAATCCATGATGAATGTAACGGTCTGGACTATGTTCTTGTGGGCGATTACTATGTGCCGGACTTGAAGCTACCGGAGGAACATCGCCCTATCGGTATGTGGGGCAGACTGCACAGGACATATTTGGAGCAGTACCGCCCTGCAAGGTTCTCTGCCCTCTGTTTATCCGGCGAACTGCATACTTACCTTGCTGACCTGAACGAACAGGCAGCAGAAAGGTGCAGCCTTATCATTGAGCAGATGAAACAAGCCGAGGGTGTGACCGAAACCATGAAAGCAGACAATCAGATGTTGTGGGTACAGTCCATGAACTCTATCCGTAACCGAGCCGAAGAAATCATCAGACAGGAAATGATTTACTGCTGATTTTATCAAGTCCAAAACCAACAAATTTATATCGTCAACGAAACGACAGGTATTTCCTTATGAAGTGTCTGTCGCTTTTCATTTATCAAACTTTAAGGAGGAAAACACAATGAAGATGAACCGGAATGAAATGGAAGCCCTTTATGCCTTTGGCTGTCCGAACCTGAAAGCAACTGTCAAGCGTTTGCGTATGGTAGCTGCCCTTGCACCCGATCCAGTGGCGAAGAAGCTGTTTTATATGCTTTCCGTCAAGCTGAGTGCTGAGGGTGTTGAAAGGTGGTATTGCTGCTTTTACTGCAAGCTGCGTGTGTTGAAAAACCATAGGGAGGGCTGCTATGGAGAGACTGACGAAGATTGAGAAAGAAACAATCGTTCTCTTTAATGAGGGCGAGGACAAGGCAAATATCTACACCCACAACGCCGGATTGAAAAAGAGGTTGGCTGCTTTTGCTAAGAAGTACCCTGACCTTTGCAGACTGGAAAAATCCAATGTTCAAGGCGGTGTTTCTTATGAGCTGGCAAAGTCCCGTCTGTCTATCCGCTTCCTGCCGCCTTACAGTGAGGAACGCAGACAGAAAGCCAGCGAATATGCGAAAAAGCATGGGCTGAACAGCCAGCAGGGATAATGTGATAATCAGGGCTGATATGCGGTTAAAATGTCAGGTGCAGACCTGATGTTTTGACCGTTGCCTATCGCCTGTGAGGAAAGTATCGGGGACTATGAAATTTGCAGAAATGTGCGTTACGGGTAGCAAGATAAAAAGCTGTGAAAATTTAATGCCACTTCGGAATTATTAACACTTATTTGTAGATTTAAGGTATGGAGATATGTTAGAATAGCAATAAATAATGACGAAAGGGTAATTTTTATATGATGAAACTTAGTGAAAAAACCAAAAATTTCATACTATATGGTGTTGAAAATAAAATAGAGAGGAAAGAGATTTATAAATTTGATGGAGCAATACTTTTTCTCTGTTTTTTAGCAATGTTTATAGCAGATTCAACTCCGTCGCCCTCTTTTTACAGAATTTTTTTAATACTATTCTATGTTGTTTTCGTAATTGCTACATTTTCAAAATCAGATGTGACTGGCGAAAAAACTTTTTGGATTCATGGCATTCAAGGTTTAGGAATGGGCATTTTGTTCGGTTGGTTTGGAACTATTCTCATATTTTCAACATTAGAAAAGGAAGATTATAGTTCTTATATGGCTATTTTATTGATTGTATATATAATAAGTGCGATAGCATATACATGTTTAGTTATGTTTCTCATAAAAAAGGATATATATAATTCAGATTCTAATAAAAAAGTTATGGGAGGTTGGAGTTTCGTTTGTTTTGGAATGCTCGGAATATCCGTCGCTAAAATAATGAGTTCTAAAATACCATATATATCCATGATTAGGATAGCAGGTTTGGGATTTTATGTTCTTTCGTTACTATGTTTAATGAGTATATTTTTTTTCGTGAAGTACTTTTTGATAAAAAAATATAAGCTAAAACCGAATGAATAAATAATCTTTATATTCCACATAAATGATAATCAGCTGCATAGTTGGTCGTTTTTGTTTATCCATTTACAGACTATTTGTAATCTGCCACAACTGAATATGACCATTAAGGTCAGATGAAGAAACCGATGTATTGAGCGTAAAGCGATCATGCGTCGGTTTTTCTTATTTCATGAGCTGACAGAATTCCGACTGTATATCACCCGTGAGGAAAGTATCGAGGACTATGGGTTTTGAGGAAATGTGCGTTACAAGGCTTGAACAGGAACTCTGCACACAAATTTTTCTTCCATTCGTTAAGTTGATGAAGTATAATGAAAAATAAGATAAAGTTAATTCTTGGAGGTGTTATTCATGTTTGGTTTTAAGAAAAATGAAAAGCCAACGCTCATTATTGAAGCAAAAGATCTAATGGAAATTATCAAGTCTGATTATGATAATGATATGGCTTTTACTCTTATTGAGTTTTCCTATAATGAGAAAAAATATGTGATGGGTTCCTGTGTTTTACCTGCTAACGCAGAGGAATGTAAAGAAAATATATCTTTTATATTTCAAGACAGAGTTTTTGAAAGTTTTGAGGAATTTCAAACTGCTATTATTATAGATAATAAAAACATCTTACAATTAGAAAAACCCCTTGAAATTTTAAGAGCAGGAATTATTGATAATGAGCCTATGCTGAAAACGCCATGGAGAGATAAAAGATTAGCTGATAAAGCTGTTAATAAATAGCGTGTCGCTTTGAAAGGAGTACAAATTTATGGCATTATTGATGTTTAGAACTTTTGGAGTGATTATAGTATCATTTATAGTCTTAATTATGTATGTTTTGCATAGAAAGAAAAATGGGAAGTTTATAAAACGAAAGGCTGTCAATGAAGAAGAAAAAATAAAATATCAAAAATGGGAAAAAATAATCAATGTGATGGCAGTTGTTGGGTTATTGATTCTCGGTATATTTATAACTGTTCCTTGTTGCTTGGATATACCTTATTTACTATCTAACAATTTAGTTGAAGTTACCGGAGAAGTTACACAAGGTGCAATGTCAGGAGAAAACTCTAATAGTGAAAGAAGAATACATATTAGAGATGAGAAAACTGGAGAAGAACATTCATTAAAATATTGGGGAACAGGTAGCGATTTAGGAGATAAGATAACTGTAAGGTATTTACCACACACAGAATATGGGTATGTAGTTGAATAGAATAAAAATAAATATCCTATTTTGTTTTGGGAAATTTGCAGACTATCTGCAATCTGCCACAACTAAATATGACCGTTAAGGTCAGATGAAGAAACCGATGTATTGAGCGTAAAGCGATCATGCGTCGGTTTTTCTTTTTGCAAAATAGTCCGGTGGACCGTTTTGTAAAACCGAAGGAACTGACGGAGCTTGGGACGGGGCGAAGTCAGTTTGTTCGGGCGGGAGTACAGAGGGTGCAACCCTTTGTGCATGGGTACAGGTAATGCAATACCCCTGTGCAGGTCAAGGGCGGCAGCCTTGCCCAGTTAAGTGGCGTTTCGCCACTTAGTACTGGGTATTACTTGACGCAGAAAGCCGCAAGGAATCAGCTTCGCTGCCCTTCTCCCCTGTCGGGGAAATCAAAAAGAAAAGGAGGAACTCATGTGAAATTAACAAGACACAATGGACGAGCCGGAAAGAATGGCGTTTATAATCCGAAGCACAATGACCGCAGTTTTGACATTGCCAACAGCGAACACATTGACGAAGAACGAGCCAAACAAAATCTCTATTGGGACTGTTACAATGGCTTCCGCAATTTGAAAAATCCCGAAAAGGAAAATGAGCTGTCTGCCACTTTTGAAGATGTGGAACAGCTTTTTTATCGTCAGCGGTATCGTGATTTTGTAACCGGACAGAACGAAAGAAATGTGAAGAACCGACACCCTGAAAGAAATAAGGAAACCGGAGATTTACTCAAAAGCAAAAAGACCTGTCCAGAGGAAACGGTCTATCAGATTGGAACACTTGATAATCATGTTCCACCGGAATTGCTCATTGAGATCGTCACAGAATTTATGGAAATCGTAAATGAGCGTTTCGGCTCTCATGTCCATATCCTGAATTGGGCGCTGCACTTGGATGAAAGCACCCCTCATATTCACGAGCGTCATGTGTTCGATTGTGAAAATCAATATGGGGAGATTGCCCCACAACAGGAAAAGGCTTTGGAAGCACTGGGGTTTGAACTGCCGGAACCAGAGAAGCCTGTCGGAAGAAAAAACAACCGCAAGATGACTTTCGATTCAGCTTGCCGAGTGCTGCTGTTTGATGTGGCGAAAAAGCATGGCTTACAACTGGAAGAAGAACCGGAATATGGTGGTCGTGCTTATCTGGAAAAACAGGACTATATTCTTTTCAAGCAAAAGGAGCAACTGGCAGCACAGGAGCAAAAGCTGGAAGAACTCACGATGAAGATTGAAGATGTGGAAGCTCTGGTGGACGAGGTTGCTGATATTGCCTATGACAAGGCGGTTGAGGTCGTTGCTGATACTGTAAAACTGGAAACGCACAAGGAGGATATTAAACTGGTGGAGCAGTCTAAAGCATGGGTTCTCTCCCCTGAGCGTAAGGCTTCAAAGAAAGAAGTTGAGTATGCAGTGAAACGATTGGATGGCGTGATTGCCAGAATCACAAACGCTATGAAATCAACCATTCAGAAAATTCAAACCACGCTGATGAAACCGGAGGTCAAAAAAGCCGGAACGGAGCAAATCAAGAAGAAAGCCAAAAGTTCCATTATAGAGCAGTTGAGCCGAAAAAAGAAAGAAATGGCAGAGCGTGAAGTCAGCCGGACACTTCCGGCGAAAAGCAAAAAACAGGATATGGAACTCTAAAGCACTTGCTGTTTTCACTTTGAAAATGACAGGTGCTTTTGCTTTAGGAAGCAAGAAAATATCTTCCATTCTTTAGGTTGATGAAGTATAATGATAGTAAGAAATTTTTTGTAATGACCTTAATCCAATAAGTGATTTTGCAATTATCAAGTAAAGGATGTAATTATATGAAGAAAGTACTGTTGCTTTTCAGTGTGATTATTATACTCGGTTTAACAGGCTGCTCTAACAAATATTTCAATGACTGGTTTAGCTCTGAACAAAATGAAACGGATAAGATGTGTCAACAAATTATCGAGGCATGTAAGCAACAGGATTCAGAGAAACTCAAATCTCTATTTTCCGAAGAAAGCAAAAAGAACATTGAGAATTTAGACACTGAAATCTCTGCTTTTTTCGATTATATTGAGGGCAGTATCCAAAGTTTTGAGGGCGATTGTGCATCATCAAGTGAAAGCAACTATGGTAAAAGGAAAACGGAATTGGATGGTATGTATCTCATATTGACAGAGAAGGAACGGTATTGTATGAATTTTTATATGTATAGTGAGGATGATGAAAATGCCCAAAATGTGGGGATATATAAAATTGAAATTGCATTAGAGAGCGAAGTGGCTGAGGATAATTTTATATGGGATAATCCCCCAAACGGTATTTTTGTTGGAGGACAAAATTGATTTTTGTTATGAGAGAACATTAAAGTATAAATTTCGGATGGTATAAGAAAAACTGACTACAATTAAATCTTCACAGCTTTACTAAGCAGGAGATCCGAATGATATGCTCCCTTCATGATGACAGTTTGTTTTTTCACTGTCTCTCATAAAGGGAGCATATCAGAAAAGGTCTCCTGCTTTTTTTCCCAAAAACTGAATATGGAACTCTAAGGCACTTGCTGTTTTCGTTTTGAAAATGACAGGTGCTTTTGCTTTAGGGAGCAAGAAAATATCTTCCATTCTTTAGGTTGATGAAGTATAATGTAAGCAACAAACTTGAAGTTTAAGGGAATGATATTATGGATTTTGCTATATTTAGATTGTTTATAAGAGTTTCATTATTTGTTATAGCTTTAATTGCTTGCATTATCTATCTAATTAAAAAAAGAAAACTTATCTATTCGATATTTTTTGATAAAGAAGCGATAAAAAAAGAATATACTGGAAAAAATGATATAATATTTCTTCGATTGGCTAATACCATTCTTGTTATAGTAGCTATTCTTTTAATCTTATATTTGAAAGATTTTGTTTTAGATATGCCTTACATCATAAACAAACAGTATAGTTATGCAGAAGGATATGTAACTGAACAATCTCATGGTGGTGCAGATATATCTTCTGAAAGAAGAAGTATTTTTCTATATGATAAAGTTAAAGATGATGAAATCGAAATCACAGTATTTTCAAGGTATGTTGATAAAAATACTTATTTAAAGGTACAATATCTTCCGCATACGAAATATGGTGCTATTGTAGAAAATAAATAATTCATTCTAAAAAGAAAAATCCCAGTTTGTATAACTGGCAACCCAACCACAATTAAATCTTCACAGCTTTGCTAAGCAGGAAATCTGAAAAGGTCTCCTGCTTTTTTGCACCTAAAATTAAATATGGAACTTTAAGGCACTTGCTATTTTCGTTTTGAAAATGACAGGTGCTTTTTTCGTTTCAGGAAAGGAGTCACATGAATGTATTTGAAATTGTAAAAGAAAATGTTACTGCCCGACAAGCCGCAGAAGCCTATGGCTTGAAAGTGGGTCGCACAGGTATGGCGTGCTGTCCGTTTCACTCGGATATGTCCCCCAGTATGAAGCTGGATGAACGCTATTACTGTTTTGGCTGCGGAGCAACCGGAGACGCTGTTGATCTCACAGCGAAGCTATTCGGTATCGGGCTGAGGGAAGCTGCTGTCAAACTTGCTGAAGATTTTGGTCTTAACTATGACAGCCGACAAAAGCCCAGTGTCCGCCCTCGTATTCGTGAGCCGACACCGGAACAGAAGTATCAAAAAGGAGAAAATCATTGCTACAAGGTGCTGACGGATTATTTTCATCTTCTTAGAGAATGGGAAAAGAAATACGCTCCTAAACAGCCGGATGAGGAATGGAATCCTCTGTTTGCAGAAGCACTGTATAAGAAGAACTATATCGAATATCTGCTTGATATTCTTCTGTATGGTTCATTGGAGGAACGAAAAGCACTTGTGGCAGAACAGAGAAAGGAGGTGTTGAAACTTGAACAGCGAATTGCAGAACTGTCAGCAGACAGAACCATGCACAGTAGAAGAAATCCGAAACAGCTTAGAGCAGAGCGAGAAAGGTAAGGTTTATAATACTGCCGCAAATTATAAGCGTGTTCTGCAATATGACCCACTTTTGAAAGGGGCTATCCGAAAAAATCTTCTGACCGAAAGAATCGACATTGTGAAGCCCCTCGGTTGGTATCGTGACAGCCCGACATTGACGGATGTGGATGTGAAATATCTGCTCCTATATTTTGAAGAAAACTATGGATTGACCGTAGAGAAGAAAATTATAGACGCAGTTGCGGTTATTGCCAATGAAAACCGTTACCACCCTGTCTGTGATTTTCTCAATGCCTTGCAATGGGACGGAACGGAACGCATACGCTTCTGTCTGCACCGCTTTCTCGGTTCTGATACAGATGATTACACCTGTGAAGCATTGAAGTTGTTTCTGCTGGGTGCTATCTCACGAGCCTTTAAGCCGGGGTGTAAATTTGAGGTAATGCTCTGTCTTGTAGGCGGTCAGGGAGCCGGAAAGTCCTCTTTCTTCCGTTTGCTTGCGGTCAATGATGACTGGTTCTCTGATGACTTGAAAAAGCTGGATGATGAAAATGTGTACCGCAAAATGCAGGGGCATTGGATTATTGAAATGTCGGAAATGATTGCAACCGCTAACGCTAAGAGTATTGAAGAAATCAAATCCTTTCTGAGCCGCCAAAAGGAAACCTATAAGATACCGTATGAAACACATCCGGCAGACAGAAAACGACAATGTGTGTTTGGAGGTTCTTCTAATACCCTTGACTTTCTTCCCCTTGACCGAACAGGCAACCGCCGCTTCGTTCCGGTTATGGTCTATCCTGAAAGGGCTGAGGTTCATATTTTGGAAGATGAACAGGCTTCCAGAGAGTATATCAATCAGATGTGGGCAGAGGCTATGGAGATTTACAGAAGCGGCAATTTCCGTCTGAGATTCAGTCCGGCTATGAACGCTTATCTGAAAGCCCACCAAAAGGACTTTATGCCGGAGGACACAAAGGCAGGACAGATTTTAGATTATCTGGAACGCTATTCCGGCAGCATGGTCTGTTCCAAACAGCTTTATAAGGAAGCACTGGGGCATGATTATGACGAACCGAAACAATGGGAACTGCGAGAGATCAACGACATTATGAATAACGCTGTCACAGGCTGGAGGGCGTTCAGCAATCCGAGGTATTTTCCAGAGCCTTACCGTAGACAAAAAGGCTGGGAGCGTATCAGGAACGACAACGAGCCTGACAACAGCATGGATGGTTTTCAAGAAATCCCGACAGAAGAAATGGAACAGTTAGGACTTCCGGAAGAATGGTTGAAGCAAAAATAAAAGCCCGTTGTCGCTTCGGTTGTCGAGCCGGTTGTCGGTCTGGTTGTCGGGCAAAAATCCCGAAAGCCTTGATATTGCGGCACTTTTCCCTCTCTGACAACCATGACAACCAATATTATAAAGAAAAAGGAAATAGTAAAAAGATAGTATCGCCCGATAAAGAAAAAAGTTTTTCTGATGTCCGTTGTCGGAACTTCGTTGTCAGACCTTTCCTTGTCGGGCTTTTTTCATTTAAGGAGGAATATCGTATGACAAATATTGTGAACAGTACACTACCCACCCCAAATAACCATTCGGAGAAAAACAAACCGGATGGAGTTTTTGTGATTAAGCAAGGCAAAACAAATTATAAAGTCAAAGTGTTTTTTGACCATAGTAGCGGTTTGACTGCTGAGGACAGATTGAAACGCATTATTCAGGCAGAAGCAGAGAGAGAATCTGCGTAAGTAATATAAAAAATATCCACGCACCCCCTTGACAAAAGCTTTCAGAAGCAACGCTTCTGGCTGCAATGGAAAGCGCCGGTGCAGACAGCTTCCCCGACGAAGCCGAGCGCAAAGGCATCGGCACGCCTGCAACCCGCGCGGGCATCATTGAAAAGCTGGTCAAAGGCGGTTTCATCGAGCGCAGGGGCGAAAAAATCAAACAGCTTTTGCCGACCGACAAAGGCAGAAATCTGATTGCCGTTCTTCCCGAAACGCTCCGTTCCCCGCTGCTGACCGCTCAGTGGGAAAATCAGCTCTGCCAGGTCGAACACGGCAATCTCGCTTCCGACGATTTTCTTTCATCCATCGAGACCATGATTCGGGATCAGGTTGACCACGCGCAAGCCGATCCGCAGGCATTGACGCTCTTTCCGACCGGCAGACGCAAAGTCGCCAAGTGTCCCTGCTGCGGATATCCTGTCAGCGAAGCCGAAAAGGGCTACTTCTGTGAAAACCGCGAATGCAGCTTCGGTCTGTTCAAGGACAACAAATTCTTTGCTGCTCGCGGTAAAAGGCTGGATGCCGCAACCGCCGTCGCTTTGCTGAACGACGGCAAAGCCTCAGTCAAGGGCATGATTGCCAAGTCGGGCAAGAAGTATGACGGTACGGTCGTGATGGAGCTGGATGAATCCGGCAGACCGCGCCTGCGCGTTCTGTTGGGATAAAAAGCGAGGAACAATGAAATGCCCAGAATCAATGATTATGTACAGCTTGCCGCGCAGACCGTGCGCGAGATCGCCGCCGACGGGGAAACGTGGCGCTCGTTTCTGCAAACGGCTTCCACCCTGTACAAATATGGTTTTTACGACCAGATGATGATCTACGCCCAGCGCCCGGACGCGACCGCCTGCGCGTCGTTTGAGCTGTGGACGAATACCATGCGGCGGTACGTCCGGCGCGGCGCAAAAGGCATTGCGCTGCTGGATATGACCGGCGACGTGCCCCGCTACCGCTACGTTTTTGACATATCGGATACCGGTACCCGGCAAAACGCCCGAACGCCTTTTACATGGGCGATTCGCGAAGAAAACAGAGCGCCCATCGCCGCCATGCTGGAAAAAGAATATGAGGTCTCTGCCAATCGTGGGCTTGCGGGACAGCTCGAAGAAATCGCCATGCAGAAAGCGATGGATTACTGGCAGGAGCATCAGGACGAGCTGCGCGACATCGTTGACGGTTCACTCCTCATGGAGTATGATGAACTCAACCTCGAACTGGCTTTCCGAAATACGGCGACGACGGGCGTTCAGTATATGCTCCTCAGCCGCTGCGGATTGGCGGAAGAACATCGGTTTGAGCCGGAAGATTTCGCGACCATCCTCGAATGGAACACGCCGCAGGCGCTGACGGCGCTCGGAACGGCGGTCAGCGAAATCTCCGAAGAAGTATTGAGAAGCATCGAGCGGGAAGCGCGAAGCGTTGAAAGGAGCAAAGAACATGTTGAACTACAAAACGGTGAACGGATACCAGATTCCCGACCTGAAAATCCCGGACGAACAGGTGACGCTGGGCAAGTATGGCAGGATGCGCAAGGCGTATCTGCAAGAGCACAGGAGAATGCTGTTCAACAGCCTGCTCCTGACGGGCGAGCTGACGGGACATCTGGCGGAAATCGACCGAACGGCAAACGAAAGGGTGAACCGCATAGTCAGCGAGATGGCGGCGGCGCAGGGCGTGACCGAAGCGTTGAAGGAGCGCGATCCGATGGCGTGGGTCGGCGCGATGAACAGCCTGAAAGCGCAGGCGGAAGAAATCGTGCTGACCGAGCTGGTGTACGCTTAAATCCGGGACAGACGAGCCTTTTTGAAACGATAACCGAATATGGCGATGGAGCGGATGACCGAGCGGTTTCCGCTCCTTCTTTTATATCCAAAGCGCTTGATACGGCACTGCGGTTCGGCGGCAATGGCGAGGATACCCGCATGGAGCTGGCGTTTGACGCGATGATCGGCAAAACGAACGAGGAAATCGCGCTGCGAATGAAGGCCCTTTACCACGACGGCAACGGCTTTGAATTGGACGGGCGGCGTTTTTCGGTCTGGTTCGACCCAAGCGGAATCCAAATGGCCGCCGGAGATCGTGCGCGGTATGCCAACAATGCGCAGGTCATATCGTGGACGGATGCCGCAAAGCGCGTCGGTGCGCTGATTGAAGCCGGGCAATTCGGCACACAGCTCGAAAACGTGGAAGCTCCCGGAACCATTCGCCGAAAAATCGCCGAGCGGCTGATCTATATGTACCGCGACAGCGTCGCAAGAGAGAACGGGTATCTCTCCCTGATGACAGATATGCCGCTGATTTTCCCGGATTGCGTCAATCAGCTTTCCGAGAAGATGGAGCAGCCTGAATTCCTGCACGGGTTGATCCGGCAGATGGAGGTCTTTGCGGATGCGGTCGCGATGCAGCCCGATCTGATGCGCTTTCGTTTTCTTCTGCCGAAGGACATTCTCCCCCGTCTCAGGGATTTGGCATTGGCGCGGAAGGAGCTGCCAGAAGGCGGGATGCTGCTGCCCGATGTTCGCGGCTTTATGACGCAGGATGAAATCGACGCGGTGCTGACCCAAAGCGCTCCGATTGCGGGCGCGGGTAGTCGAATTTACCAGTTCTTTTCACAGGCGCATGACACAAAAGAAAAGCTGGAATTTCTGAAAAACGAATACGGGATAGGCGGAAAAATGCCCGGCGTATCGGGTGAACATGGGAGTTCGGAAAGCCACGATGCAAAGGGGATTCAGCTCAGGAAAAGCAACTGTCCCGACATGCTGCTGAAATGGAATCAGGTTGCCGAACGGATTGACAGACTCATTCACGATGGGCATTATCTGAAATCCGACGCGCCAGACCGAAAAGAGCCGGAAATCAGCTTTACGCCGGATGTGGAAGCGTATAAAAAGCTGAAGGATGAACATCCCCGGCGGTTGGTCGGCGTAAGAGTGGACGATACATTGCTCTTTTACGGAGATGACGCTAAAATTGCCGCACCACTGATGGACACAAGGCTGTTTGAGCGGGATATCCCCGGCATGGGGACGATATCGGTTACGGGGATGCCCTTCGGACGGTGGAGCGTTGCGGCAAAAGCGTTGACGGAAAACGGACACGGCATCTATTTTGCCGAGCCTGCCGAACAAGGCGGATATGAAGTCGTCAAGGAGCTGGACGGCAGGCGGGATGAGCCGTCCTATCAGGTAGGCGATACGGTCTATCTGGGCAATACGGCGTTCCTCATCGAAGAAATTACAGATACGCACGTAAATTTGCGCGACCCGACGCTGCTTTATCCGATTTCAAGGGTGGAGCGGCGGGACACGTTTGAGCAGATGCTTGCCGAAGATACACGAAACGACGAGCTGTTTTACAGGCAGACGGATGCAATGCCTGCGGAATCTGAGAATTTCGTACTGACAGAGGAAGTGCCGAGTGATCCAGCGACGCAACAACCGCAGGAAGAGATTAGGCTGCACAACCTCGTTATCGACCTGACGGGGCAGGAAACGGAGCGCAAAGAAGCCGAGCCGTACAAAGCGCAAAACTTTCATATCACGGATGACCATCTGGGCGAAGGCGGCGCAAAGACGAAGTATGCGTTCAACATTGCCGCCATCCAAACGCTCAAGCAGATTGAAGCCGAGGGCAGACAGGCAACGCCGCAGGAACAGGAAACGCTCTCCAAATACGTCGGCTGGGGCGGTCTGCCGCAGGCATTCGACGCCGAAAATGCAAGCTGGCAAAAGGAATATCAGCAGCTCAAAAGCCTTTTGACGGACGAGGAATATGCGGCGGCGCGCGGCTCCACCCTGAACGCCCACTATACCAGCCCCGTCGTTATCAGGGCGATGTATGAAGCCTTGGACAGCATGGGCTTTCAGGACGGAAACGTGCTTGAACCCGCCTGCGGCGTGGGCAACTTCTTCGGTATGCTGCCGGAAGCGATGCAGAGCAGCAAGCTCTATGGTGTGGAGCTGGACAGCATCACGGGACGCATGGCGCGGCAGCTCTATCCCGATGCGAGAATCGAGATCACGGGCTTTGAAAAGACGAACCGCAAAGACTTTTTTGATGTCGCCGTCGGCAATGTGCCTTTTGGCAATTACAAGGTGGCGGACAGGGCGTTCGACAAGTACGGGTTTCTGATTCACGATTATTTCCTTGCCAAAACGCTGGAACAGGTACGTCCGGGCGGCGTGATCGCGTTCATCACGTCCAAAGGCACAATGGACAAGGCTTCCCCCGATGTACGCCGATACATCGCGCAGAGAGCTGAATTGCTCGGAGCCATCCGTCTGCCGAACAACGCCTTCAAAGCCAACGCCGGAACGGAAGTCACATCGGATATTCTCTTTCTTCAAAAGAGGGAACATCCCATCGACATAGAGCCGGATTGGATCCATCTGGGGCAGACAGCGGACGGCATCCCCATCAACAGCTACTTTGTCGATCATCCCGACATGATGCTGGGCAGGATGCAATGGGACAAAAGCATGTACGGAAACGAGAAGGAAACCACATGCGAACCGATTCCCGGCGCAGACCTCGCGCAGCAGCTCCATGCGGCGGTGCGGAATATCGACGGCAAATATAAAAGGATAGAACTATCTGAAATGGATATTAACAGCGAGCGAACCATTCCGGCTGATCCCGATGTGCGCAATTTCTCGTATGCGCTTGTGAATGGTCGGGTTTACTACCGCGAAAATTCGGTAATGATCCGTCCCGTACTCAATCAGACGACACAGGAGCGTATTAAGGGGATGATTGAGCTGCGGGATTGTACCCGCCGCCTGATCGATGCGCAAATAAACGATGCAACGGATGACGACATTCATCAGCGTCAAGACGAGTTGAACCGCACATACGACGATTTCACAGCCAGGTATGGGCTTATCAGCGACAGAGCCAATAATCAGGTTTTTTCGTCCGATTCTTCCTATTATCTGCTATGTTCTCTTGAGATTCTGGATGACAAGGGAAAACTCAAGCGCAAAGCGGACATGTTCACCAAGCGCACCATCCGTCAATCGAAGCCGGTCGAGCACGTCGATACAGCGATGGAAGCGTTGGCGGTATCCATCAGCGAAAAAGCGGGCGTTGACCTTTCCTTCATGGCTGGATTAACCGGCAAAGCTGAAAATGTGCTTGCCGATGAGCTGACCGGCGCAATCTTTCGTCTGCCCGAAGCGCCGGACACGTTTGTGACCGCTGACGAGTACCTGTCCGGAAATGTACGTGAAAAACTGCGTGCGGCACGGACAGCCGCGCTGCAAGACGACCAATTCGCCGTCAATGTGCAAGCGCTTGAAAATGCGCAGCCCAAAGACCTTGACGCTTCTGAAATCGACGTGCGGCTCGGCGCAACCTGGCTCGATCCGGCTACGATTCAGCAGTTCATGGTTGAAACATTCAGCGTTCCCTATCGTTTCAGGGACATTGTTCAGGTGCGCTTTTCCCCTATGACCGCCGAATGGAACATCTCCGGCAAGACACGCTTATCTTCAACGGTTGCCGCATCCGTCACATACGGCACAGATCGTGCCAACGCATATCGGATTTTGGAAGATACCCTGAACCTCCGCGATGTGCGCATTTATGATACGGTTGAGGACGCTGCCGGCAGGGAAACGCGCGTATTGAACCAGAAAGAAACAACGCTTGCTCAGCAAAAGCAGCAGGCAATTAAAGATGCGTTTCAGAAGTGGATTTGGCAGGATCCCGCACGCCGTCAGCGTTTGGTTGAAAAATACAATGATCTCTTTAATTCGACAAAACCTCGCGAATATGACGGATCGCACATCACTTTTTCCGGCATGAACCCCGAAATCACCCTGCGGGAACACCAGCGTAACGCCATCGCGCATGTGCTGTACGGCGGGAATACGCTGCTTGCACATGTAGTTGGCGCAGGCAAAACCTTTGAAATGGTCGCCTCTGCGATGGAATCCAAACGGCTTGGTCTCTGCTCCAAATCGCTGTTCGTCGTTCCCAATCACCTGACCGGGCAATGGGCGAGCGAGTTTTTGCAGCTCTATCCCAGTGCCAACATTCTGGTTGCCACCAAACGGGATTTTGAGCAGTCCAGACGCAAAAAATTCTGTGCACGCATCGCTACCGGCGATTATGACGCGGTCATCATCGGTCACTCTCAATTCGAAAAAATACCGATTTCGCAGGCGCGTCAGGAGCGATTGATTGAGGAACAAATCGAAGAAATTACCGAAGGCATCGAGGAACTCACGGAAAGCCACGGCGAGCATTTTTCCATTAAGCAGCTTGAAAAAACAAAGCGCGGTCTGGAAACCCGACTGGAAAAGCTTCGCGCGGAACACAGGAAAGATGATGTTGTGACCTTCGAAGAATTAGGCGTTGACCGCCTGTTTGTAGATGAAGCACATTCTTACAAGAATTTATATCTATATACCAAAATGCGCAATGTGGCGGGACTCTCTGTCACAGAAGCGCAAAAGTCCTCCGACATGTTTGCCAAGTGCCGTTACATGGATGAAATCACAGGTGGGAAAGGCGTTATTTTCGCCACCGGCACCCCCGTTTCCAATTCCATGACCGAGCTGTACACGATGCAGCGCTATCTTCAATACGATACGCTCAAACGCAAAGGGCTGGCACATTTTGACTGCTGGGCTTCAACATTTGGTGAAACGGTGACGGCGATTGAGCTTGCGCCGGAGGGCACCGGATACCGTGCACGCACACGCTTTGCCAAATTCTTTAATTTACCCGAACTGATGGCGATGTTCAAGGAAACCGCTGATATCAAAACCGCCGATCAGCTTCATCTGCCAACGCCCACACCGCATTTTGAAAACATCTCCGTCAAGCCAAGCGAATACCAACAGGAAATGATTCAGGCACTTTCCGAGCGTGCCGCACAGGTTCATTCGGGTTCAGTCGATCCGAAGGTCGATAACATGCTCAAAATTACTTCGGACGGGCGAAAGCTGGGACTCGATCAGCGGCTCATCAACCCGCTGCTCCCCGACGACCCCGGAAGCAAAGTCAACGCCTGTGTACAGAATGTTTTCCGTATCTGGCGGGAAGGACAGGCGGACAAGCTCACCCAGCTTTTGTTTTGCGACCTTTCAACGCCGACCGGTAAAGCTCCTGCCGTAAAAGACGATGCCGCAAAGGATGCTGCGTTTATCGAAACCGGCGAACTGCCTGCCGATCGCTTTAATGTATATGACGACATCCGCGAAAAACTCGTCAGCATGGGGATTCCGCGGGAACAGATTGCCTTTATTCACGAAGCCAAAACCGACGTGCAGAAGAAAGAGCTTTTCAGCAAAGTTCGCTCCGGCGATGTACGGATTTTGTTCGGAAGCACTGCAAAAATGGGCGCAGGAACAAACGTACAGGATCGGCTGATTGCCCTGCATGATCTGGATGCGCCATGGCGGCCGGGCGACCTTGAACAGCGCGCCGGACGCATCATCCGTCAGGGCAACATGAACCCCGACATGCACATCTACCGATACGTTACAGAACGCTCGTTCGACGCTTATTTGTGGCAAACCATTGAGACGAAACAGAAGTTTATTTCACAGATCATGTCCAGCAAATCGCCCGTTCGCGCCTGCGATGATGTAGACGAAACCGCACTCTCTTATGCGGAAATCAAGGCGCTGTGCGCAGGCGATCCGCGTATTAAGGAAAAGATGAATCTGGATGTGGAAGTCGCTAAACTGCGGCTGATGAAAGCCGACCATGAATCAAAACGCTTTCGTCTGGAAGATCAGCTTGTTCGTTTTTATCCTGAACAGCTCCGTCAGCAGGAGGATTATATCGCCGGGTTCAAAGCGGATATGCAGACGCTTTCCGACCATCCCGTACCGCAGGAAGATTTTGTGGGCATTGAGCTTTTGGGCAAGGCTTATGCGGACAAATCTGCCGCAGGCGAAACGCTGCTCGCGTTGTGCAAGACGGCGCCGCACGACCACGATACCGCAATTGGTCATTATCGCGGTCTATCCGTCACGCTGTCCTACGATTCATTCAACGCGCAGTTTCAGCTGCTGCTTCGCGGCGAAATGACGCACATCGTCAATCTCGGTGCAGACGCACGCGGCAATCTGCTGCGTATCGAAAATGCGCTGAACAATATTCCCGTGCGGATGCAGAAAGCGCAGGAACAGGTGGACAGTCTGCATCAGCAAATCGAAGCCGCCAAACTCGAAATCACTCAGCCATTCCCGCAAGAGCTGGAGCTGACGACAAAAAGTGCGCGTTTGGCAGAACTGGATGCGCTTTTAAGTATGGACAAGTCCGCCCCAATGAACAACAAAAGCGAAAAGCCTTCCGTTCTGGCTTCGCTTGAACGCGGCTCATCCGGGATGCAGAAGGATACACCGCAAAGACGCAGCGACCATCCTTTAGATGCGGCGCTGTGAGCCATTTTCTCAATCGCAGGGGTACATTTCCCTGTCCGCATATGGAGATAAGGGCTTAAAATCGACGTTTTTTCTTGCTTTTTTGAAAGAAGGGATGATAATATGACACCGATTTATACCGAAACCGCCGCGTATGCGAAAAGCGTCGGCGAGCTTGACCTTTACCGTGTCTCGCTGCATGAAAACAAGAATTGCAAAAATGCAATCGACAAGGCTATCTCTGAGAACTTTGATGGTTTCCGTCTCAAAAAGGATTGCTATAAGCCCGTCATTGAACAGTTTGGTCAGGAGCGTATGCTTTATGTATTAGCCAACACGCTTCAATTGCGCGGCTGGGATGGGCGTTTCTCTCGCGACAACAAGGCATGGGCGGAACACTTCTCCATTCCGGGCGATCCGGCAACGGGCGGCGAGCATCGTTTCCTGTTCCAGTGCGAAAGCCATCCCACCGTTTTGGATGGATTCATCAGCCTGACGCGCCGCGAACTGGAAAAGCAGAAATCCTCCGTTCTGGGCGCGCTGAAAAGTGCCGCTTCCCCATCCAGAGATCTTCCGCAGAGCCGGAAAGGGATTGAGCGCTGATGGCAAAACGCAGCCGCGATAAAATGATTACTTTCTGGGTAACGGAAGATGAGCTGGCGAAGATCAACGCAAACATGGAAAAGCTCGGCACCTCGAACCTGAGCGCGTACCTGCGCAAGATGGCGATTACCGGCTTGATTGTTCGGCTCGATATTCCCGAACTCAAGCAGATTGTTTCGCTGATGCGCCGCACGAGCGCGAACATCAACCAGATGGCCAAGCACATCAATCAGGGAGATCCGGTTGCTGTGCAGCAAATCGACGGCTTGCATGAACAGCAGGAGGAAATCTGGTCAGGTGTTCGGGGAGTGCTTCAACAGCTGAGTACGCTGCAATTTGAATAATGCTGAAAGGCGAGCCGTTCTTTGCGATGGCTCGCCCTTCTTTTTTTGTTGAGTTTCTGTTTCAGCCCTTTCGGATAACAGGACGCTGTTTGACCT